>JABAOG010004735.1_pt1 | contig 18578 bp, 12 predicted proteins | sample 7062131 | NCBI WGS metagenome assembly JABAOG01 (sample SAMN14538629, study PRJNA623070) | marine sediment metagenome | biome: marine biome [ENVO:00000428]; feature: marine pelagic biome [ENVO:01000023]; material: deep marine sediment [ENVO:00002113] | place: India: Arabian Sea | collected...
TTCCACAACTTCAACGTGGTCTACCGCGATGCCGCGGACACGGAGGTGGTGGGGTTCACGGCGGAGCAGATCCCCCACATCGACGAGCGGCGCTATCCGCCGGAGCTGGCCGGGAAGCTGTATCCGGACGGGATCCCGATCTTCCCCGAGGAGCGGCTGGAGGAGCTGATCGAAGAGCTGGACGTGGACCGCTGCATCATGGCGTACTCGGACGTGTCGTACGAATACGTCATGGGGCTCGGCGCCCGGGTCAACGCCGCCGGGGTCGAGTTCGCCATGCTGGGCGCCCGCCAGACCATGATCCGGTCCTCCCGGCCCGTGGTGGCCGTGTGCGCCTCCCGGACCGGTGCGGGAAAGAGCCAGACGAGCCGGGCGGTGGTGCGCCTGCTGCGGGAGGCGGGCAGGCAGGTCGCGGTGATCCGGCATCCCATGCCGTACGGGGACCTGGTCCGGCAGCGGGTCCAGCGCTTCGCCAGCGAGGACGATCTGATCGAGCAGGAGGTGACGATCGAGGAGCGGGAGGAGTACGAGCCGCACCTGGCGGCGGGCAGCGTCGTCTTCGCCGGCGTGGACTACGAGGCGATCCTGCGGGAGGCCGAGAAGGAGGCCGACGTGATCCTCTGGGACGGCGGCAACAACGACTTCGCCTTCTTCGAGCCGGACGTCTACCTGACGCTGGTGGACCCCCACCGCGCCGGCCACGAGCTGAGCTACTACCCGGGCGAGATCAACGTGCGGCTGGCCGACGCCGTGATCGTGAACAAGATCGGCACGGCCAGCATGGACGACGTGTTCGCCGTGGAGCGGAACGTCCGGGCCGTGAACCCGGACGCGGCCCTCGTCGAAGCCGCGTCCCCGCTGTTCATCGACGATCCGGAGGTGCTGCGGGGGAAGCGCGTCCTGTGCGTGGAGGACGGCCCGACGCTGACCCACGGAGGCATGACCTACGGGGCGGCGGTCCTCGGGGCGCAGAAGGCGGGGGCCCGGGAGATCGTCGATGCCCGGGAGTTCGCCGTGGGCGAGATCGCGGAGACCTTCGAGCGCTATCCGCGCATCGGCGCGCTGCTGCCGGCCATGGGCTACGGCGAGGGGCAGATCCGGGACCTCCAGCGGACGCTCCAGGCGGCCGCCGACGCCGGGGTGGAGGCGATCGCCGTGGGCACCCCCATCGACCTCGGTCGGCTGGTCGAGCTGCCCGTGCCGCACACCCGGATCCGCTACGAGCTGCAGGTCCTGGGATCGCCCACGCTCCGGGACGTGCTCGCGCCGGTCCTCGGGGACGGGGCCTGAATGGCCCATGCCGCCGGACCGCACGCCGGGACCCGCGTGCCGGACTGTTTCCGCGGGACGCACCCCGCATATCTTGGGACGCGAGCGGAGGCCCGTGCCGCGCGGCCCGTCGCACAATCGAGGAGGAACGCCATGCGCTGGATCGGTATCGCCGCAGGGATCGTCGCCGTCGTGACCGCTACCGCCTGCGAGACCCGGGAGGAAGCGCCGCCTCCGAGCGAGGAGGAGGTCACCGCCGACGCGTCGGAGGCGTACGACCCGGCAGCGTACGATTCCGTGACCTGGGCGTCCGACAGTGCCGCCGTCGCGCGGGGCCGGGACATCTTCAAGTGGGCCTGCGCCGAGTGCCACGGGGAGGCGGGCCGGGGCGATGGCGGGCGGGTCATCGACGGAGACACCATCCGGCCGCCGTCGTTCCACGTCCAGGACTGGCCCTTCGCCGACGATCCGGACGCGCTGCACCGCAAGGTGTTCGTGGGGAACAGCCTCGGCATGCCCCACTGGGGGCTCCGGCAGATGCGCCCGCGGGACATCGTGGCCGTCGAGCGGTTCATCCGCCTCGAGCTGATCCAGGAAGAACCGGCGCCGGACACCATGGAGGGCTGAGGGCCGTCGCGGCCGACGACGAGAGCCAGGTCCCCGTTTCCCGGCGGGAAGGGATCCCCGTGCACTCCCGGGGTCCGGAGCCCCGCGTCGTCGCCCTCCTGGAGTGCCTCGGCCCCCCGGCCTCCGACTGAGGCCCCGCCCCGCCGCGGGCCGCCCCGCGGCGCCGGCTCACGGGACCACCCGCCCCACCACACCGCCGCGTCGCGGGGCCACCGAACGGGCGCCGCCCGTCAGGACCCGTCGGCGTGGACCTGCGCCTTGGTCCGCCGCAGCTCCCCCTCCTTGGCCCAGTCCTCCAGCCGCAGGTAGGTGCGGAGCACGTGGCCGAGCATGCTGCGGATCGGCTCCGGCGGCCAGGGCAGCACCGTCCGGTTCACGAACGGGCTCGCCGTGAGGTCGGTCTCCCGCTCGAGGACGAGGTCCCGGAGGGTCTGGGCGTTCAGGTGGGTCATGGCCACGCCGTGGCCGATGCAGCCCAGGCTGTAGACCGCCCGCTCGTTGCCCAGGTATCCCATCGCCGGGTTCAGGTCGAGGGTCACGGAGAACGGGCCGCCCCACCGGTGCGGGAACGTCACGTCCCGCAGGTGGGGGAAGGTCACCCGGAAATGGGAGTCCAGCTCCCGCCAGGCCCGATCCCAGTGGTCGGCATCCAGGTCGTTGCCCCAGGTGAAGCCGACGGGGCCGGCGCCGATCATGATCCGGTTGTCCAGGGTCCGACGGTAGTAGTGGATCAGGTTCCGCGCGTCCTCCACCCCCTCCTTCTGCTCCCACCCGATGGGCTCGAACTGCTCGTCGGTCAGGGGCGCGGTGGCCTGGGCGTACGTGAACGCGGGCACCTGCTTGCGACGGAGGGCGGGGAACAGGTGGGAGTACGCGTTGGTGGCGAAGACCACCTTCTCGGTCGACACCGTGCCTCCCGGCGTCTCCAGGCGGATCGGACCGCCATTGCGCCGCACGCGCGTCACGGGCGAATTCTCATAGACTCGGGCGCCCAAGCGCTGCGCGAGATCCTTCTCGGCACGGACCAGCTTGAGCGGGTGGATCAACACGAGCCGCGGCTCCCACATCGCCCCCAGATGGACGGGCGAGTTCACCCGCTCCCGGGTCTCCCGCTCGTCCAGGTAGTAGATGTCGTCGAAGCCGAGGCCGTTCATGAGCTCGACTTCCCTGCGGATCTTCTTCAGGTACCGGGTCGTGGTGGCGACCCGGAGGAATCCCGGCCGGATCGCCTCGGCATCCAGCTCCTCGCGCTGGATGAGGTCCCACAGCTCGTCGACCGCCCGCATCATGTAGCGGTGGGCACGGACCAGGAAGTCCCGGCCCTTGATCATCGCCGTGGCCGCGAACCCCAGCCCGACGACCGTCATGCCGAAGGAACCGTTCCGGCCGCTGGACCCGTAGCCGATCTCCCGCGCTTCCAGCACCGCGACCTCCAGCCCGGGATCCGCCCGCCGGAGCTCGTACGCCGTGGTCAGCCCGGTGAACCCGCCGCCGATGATCGCGACGTCCACCTTCCGGTCCCCGTCCAGGGGCGGGCCGGGCGAGTACGGGCCGTAGGTCTCCTGCCACATCGATGCGGGGGGATCCGGCAACGGCAGCGACATCGCGTGCTCTCCTGGCTCTCGGGGGCGGGGGGCGCTGGACCCGTGAATCATGGGCCGCGGTCGGTCCGCGTACAAGGGCGGGGGTGGACTCCGGCCCAACCCCCGGACGTCGGCCGTTACCGGAGCCCCTCGAAGAGGTCGGTCTCGAGTCGGCGTCCACCGTTGACGAGACTGAGCGCTCGGTAGAACTCCTGCGATCCCCAGAGGGCCGCGTGGTGCTCCGGCCCCAGCTCGCCGAGGGCGCCGTAGACGGCCATCTGGCTCTCGTGGCACTGCACCGCGCGCCACACGGTGGGCCAGTACGCGCGGGTGTCGATACGGGCGCTGATGGCCCAGTCGGGCCAGGCGTTCGCCTTCCGGTCCACCCCGTCGACCCGGCTCACGAGGACCTTGAAGGCGGCCTGGTAGGCCTCCCACTTCGGTCCCGTCCAGGCCTTGAAATAGAGCTTGGAAACCGCGTGCGGCTCTCCCGCGTCGCCGAGCTCGTCGTCCGGCGCCCCGGCGGCGACCACCGCCGCGGTGGTGAGCTGGGAGATGGCCACGTGGTCCGGGTGCCCGTACGCGCCGTCGTGGGCGAAGGTCAGCACGATCTGCGGCCGGACCCGACGGAGGTGCCGGGCGATCCGCAGGGTCGCCTCCCGGGGGTCGGCGTCATCCAGCTCGCCGTCGACGTAACCGAGAAACGAGACGGTCCGGACCCCGAGCTCGGCCGCGGCGGCCCGGAGCTCCCGCTCGCGGATCGGCGCCGCGATCGCGGCACCCGGGCGCTCGCCCTCGGGCCCGATGCGGCCTTTCTCCCCCCGGGTGGCGGTCACGACGTGGACCGCGACGCCCTCCGCGGCGTACCGGGCCAGGGTCCCGCCGAATCCGAGCGACTCGTCGTCCGGGTGGGCCAGCACGGCCATGAGTGTCCTCGGCTCCGCCATGATCGACTCCTCCGGTCGGTCCTCTGCCACGGGGTCGCGGACGCGTGGAGCCCGGGCCCGCCCGGCCCACCCGGGTCGCTCAGCCCCCGGCGATGGCGTCGAGGAACGCGGCCCCGTACCGCTCCAGCTTCTTGGGCCCGACGCCGGAGATGGCCAGCAGCTCCGCCGCCGTCGCCGGCCGGTCCTCGGCCATCGCCCGCAGCACCCGGTCGTTGAACACGATGTACGCCGGCACCCCCCGCTCGTCCGCCAGCCGCTTGCGCAGCACCCGCAGCTTCTCGAACAGCGGGTCCGCGTCGGGATCGAACGCCGGCGGCGGTGGCTCGTCCCAGGGCGCGGGCGCCGCGGGCGACGCCCGGCGCCCCCTCCGCGACGGGCCGGCCCCATCGCTCCGCCGCGTGCCCCACCGGACCATCGCCTCCGCGGCCATCTCGGCGACGGTGACGCCCCGGCAGCTGTCGCAGGCGTCGCCGCATCGGTCGAGGGCCTCGTCGAAGTGGCCGACGATGGCCTGGTGGCGGCACCCCGGTCGCTCCACCATGCGGAACAGCTCCACGGTTCCCCGGTGCTTCGCGTCCCGCACCGCCGGGTCCTCGATGTCCCGGAGGAAGCGCTCGTGCATCTTCACGTCGGCCCAGGAATAGAACAGGAAGCAGTCCGCCGGGAGCCCGTCCCGGCCCGCCCGGCCGATCTCCTGGTACCAGCTCTCCACGTCCTTCGGCATGTCCCGGTGGATGACGAAGCGCACGTCGGGCTTGTCGATCCCCATCCCGAACGCGATGGTCGCCACGATCACGTCGACCTCGTCCCGGCGGAACGCCTCCTGGCTCGCCTCCCGATCGGCATCGCTCATGCCGGCGTGGTAGGGTCGGGCCGCGATCCCGTGCTTCGACAGGTGCGCGGCCGTGCGCTCCACTGCCTTCCTCGAGAGGCAGTATACGATCCCGCTCTGCCCGCCCCGCTCGCGGACCAGCGCGAGGATCTCCCGCTTCGTGTTCCCGCCCTGCCCCTTCTTCCGCACATGGATGCGCAGATTCGGGCGGAAGAAGGACCCCTTGTAGCCCTTCGGCTTCCGCATGCCCAGCTGGCGGAGGATGTCTCGCGCCACCCGCCGGGTCGCGGTGGCCGTGAGCGCCAGGACCGGCACGCCGAGCTCGGTGTGCAGTCCCCGCAGCCGGCGATAGCTGGGCCGGAAATCGTGCCCCCACTGGCTGATGCAGTGGGCCTCGTCGACGACCAGCAGCGACAGCGGCCACGACCGGATCGCCGCGCGCAGCGGACCGTCCAGCGCCTCCGGCGCCAGGTACACCAGCTCGTACCGGCCCCGCCGGATCGCATCGAGACGCCGGCGGCGCTCTTCCCATTCCACCCCCGAGTTCACGGCCGTGGCCCGGAACCCCAGCTCCTCCAGCGCGTCGACCTGGTCCTTCATGAGGCTGATCAGCGGCGAGACCACCAGCACGGTTCCCGGCAGCAGGCGAGCCGGCAGCTGGAAGGTCAGCGACTTGCCCGCTCCCGTCGGCATGACCGCGATGCAGTCGTGGCCGTCCAGGACCGCCCGGACGACCGTCTCCTGGCCGGGTCGAAAGCTGTCGTAGCCGAACACGTCCCGCAGCACGTCCTGCGGGGTCCGGTCGGCGCTCGCTGGTTCTGCCATCGAGTCGAAAAGGTGCGCTCCCTCGTGGGGCAGCAACATAACGGATCGGGCCGCCGGATGGGGCCGGCCGGGTCACATCGGCTCCGCCCGCCCCCTTCGCGACCGGCGCCCACCGGACGCGACCCCGGCACCCACCCACCCGCCCGGTCGCTCCGGGCGTACCGATCAGGGCAGGTACCCGGCCGCCAGCTCCCGGAACGCCGCGATCTGGTCGTCGATCCAGGCGGCGTCCCGGCCGAGCTCGGCCGCCATCAGCGCGGCGGCCCGCGGGGCGACCTCGATGGCCGCGCCGGCGTCCAGCAGCAGCGCGCGGCTCCTTCGCGACAGGACGTCCTCCACCGTCCGGGCCATCTCGTGGCGCACCGCCCAGACCACCTCCCCGGCCCGCAGCGGGAACGCGCCGTGGAGCGGCTCGCCGTACCCGTCGCGCTCCCGGAAGACCTCCCGCACCCGGGGCGCGTCGGAGCCGTAGGTCGCGAGCTCGCCGAACCGCTCCGCGTGGGGGTGATGCCCGTGGATGTGGAGGTCCCGGGTCACGCACGGCCGGTCGTCCAGTCCCGCCAGCGTGGCCGCCTGGTCCACCGTGTCCTCCGCCATCCTCCGGTACGTCGTCCACTTGCCGCCCGCGATGGTCACGAGCCCCGACTCGGAGATCAGCAGCGTGTGGTCCCGGCTCAGCGCCGCGGTCGCCTCGTCCCCCTCTCCCGCCACCAGCGGGCGGAGCCCGGCGAACATGCTCAGCACGTCCGACGGCGCCGGGTCACGGGTCAGGTACCGCCCTGCGTGCTCCAGCAGGAAGTCGATCTCCTCCGCCAACGGGACCGGCTCCGGCGACGGCTCCTCCACCGGCGTGTCCGTCGTTCCCACCACCACCCGGTCCAGCCAGGGGATGGCGAAGAGCACCCGTCCGTCATCCGTCTTCGGCACCATGATGGCGCTCTCGCCCGGCAGGAACTCCCGGGGCAGCACCAGGTGCACCCCCTGGCTCGGCCGGATGATCCGCGCCGCAGCCGGGTCGTCCATCGCACGCACCCGGTCCGACCACGCGCCCGTCGCGTTCACCACGACCCGGGACGCCAGGGCGTACGTCTGTCCCGTCTCCCGGTCCCGGGCCCGGACCCCGGCCACCTCGCCCTCCCGCTTCTCCAGCCCCGTCACCTCCGCGTAGTTCAACAGCACGGCGCCCTGCCGCGCCGCCGTCTGCGCCATGTTCACCGCCAGACGGGCATCGTCGAACTGGCCGTCGTAGTAGATCACGCCGCCCGACAGCCCCTCCGGCTCGAGGGTGGGCAGCAGCTGGAGGGTCCGCTCCCGCGACAGGATCTTCGAACGGCCGAACCCCTGCCTCCCCGCCAGCAGGTCGTACATCTTGAGACCGATGCCGTAGAACGGCCCCTCCCACCACTCGTAGTTGGGCACCACGAAGGAGAGGTTGTGCACCAGGTGCGGCGCGTTCCGCCGCAGCAGCCCGCGCTCCTTCAGCGCCTCGATGACCAGGGCCACGTTGCCCTGCCGGAGGTAGCGCACGCCGCCGTGGACCAGCTTCGTGCTGCGGCTCGAGGTGCCCTGGGCGAAGTCGCCCCGCTCCAGCAACAGCACCTGGTAGCCCCGGGACGCCGCGTCGATGGCCACCCCCAGGCCGGTGGCACCGCCACCCACCACGATGAAATCCCACCGCTCGGTCTCGTCCAGCGCCGCGATCATGGCGTCCCGGTTCATCGCGCCTCCTCGGGCCAGCGGGTCGGTGCGTACGTGAGACTAGCGAGCCGGCGCCGGGCCGCGCGAGTCGGCCCCGTGGGGCGGCGCGATCCGTGTGCCCTGCGGACGCCGCCCTGTGACACCATAACGCCATGACAGATATAAGGTTACAGAGACATACCGCCACCCCTCTCATGGCCGCGCTCGCCCTGGCTGCCACGGCCCGCAGCGGCGCGGAGACCGAGCCCTCGCCCGAGTCCGCGCCGGCGTCCGGCCCGGATCCGGCGCCGAGCCCGGAGCCCGGGGGACCGGGACCTCGCTATCATCACCCCTGGGGCGGACGGCCGAGGCGGAACCGGGTCGGGGTGCGGGCCGACGTGCCGCGTGGATTCGCCCGTGGCAGCGCGTCGGGCGACCCGCCGGGATGCCCACTTGCGTCGAGTTGGCGGGCGGGGCACGTTACCGGCGCCGTGCGAGCGCTGATGCCCGTACGGCACGACCCCCGGTTCGACCTCGAAACGCGTCATGCGACCGGCATCACGACGATCGAACCAGCTGCGACCCTCTCGCAGCTACCGGGACATTCCGCACAACGACCACGACCGCGGCAGCACCGCCCGGTGAAAGGAAAGATCCGATGACGGACTACCTGTCGGAGCTGATGTCCGACGTGAAAGCGAAGGACCCGGCGCAGCCGGAGTTCCATCAAGCCGTCCACGAAGTCGCGGAGTCCATCGAGCTGGTGCTCGACCGTCATCCCGAGTACCGCGCCGCCAAGATCCTGGAGCGGATCATCGAGCCGGAGCGNNGAGATGAACAGCGCCATCGGCCCCTACAAGGGCGGGCTGCGCTTCCACCCGTCGGTGAACCTGGGCATCCTGAAGTTCCTGGCCTTCGAGCAGGTCTTCAAGAACGCGCTGACCACGCTGCCGATGGGCGGCGGCAAGGGCGGCTCCGACTTCGACCCCAAGGGCAAGAGCGACAACGAGGTCATGCGCTTCTGCCAGAGCTTCATGACCGAGCTGTACCGCCACATCGGGCCGAACACCGACGTGCCGGCCGGCGACATCGGCGTCGGCGGCCGCGAGATCGGCTACCTGTTCGGCCAGTACAAGCGGCTCGCCAACGAGTTCACCGGCGTGCTCACCGGCAAGGGCCTGAACTGGGGCGGCTCGCTGATCCGGCCCGAGGCCACCGGCTACGGCGCGGTGTACTTCGCGGCCAACATGCTGAAGACGCGGGGCGAGACGCTGGAGGGGAAGACGTGCCTGGTGTCGGGCTCCGGGAACGTGGCCCAGTACACCACGGAGAAGCTGCTGGAGCTGGGCGCGAAGGTGGTGACCCTGTCGGACTCCAGCGGGTCGATCTACGACCCGGCGGGCATCGACCGCGAGAAGCTCGAGTTCGTCATGGACCTGAAGAACAAGCGCCGGGGCCGGATCAAGGAGTACGCGGAGAAGTACCCCGACGTGGTGTACACCGCGGTGGAGGCCGACCGGGACCACGACCCGCTGTGGGACCACGACGCCGACTGCGCGTTCCCGAGCGCCACGCAGAACGAGATCAACGCCAAGGACGCGGAGAACCTGCTGAGGAACGGCGTGTACGTGGTATCGGAGGGAGCGAACATGCCCACGGTGCCGGAAGGCGTGCAGGCGTTCATCGACACCGGCATCCTCTACGGCCCCGGGAAGGCGGCGAACGCCGGGGGCGTGGCCGTGTCGGGCCTGGAGATGGCGCAGAACAGCATGCGCTACGGCTGGACCCGCGAGGAGGTGGACAACCGGCTGCAGCTGATCATGAAGAACATCCACGACACCTGCCTGAGCGCCGCCGAGCGGTTCGGCGCGCCGGGCAACTACGTCAACGGCGCCAACATCGCCGGCTTCCTGAAGGTGGCCGACGCCATGCTCGACCAGGGCGTCGTCTGACGCGCTGACGCGGCGGGGGCGCGGGACTCCGCGACGGCGGACCCGCGCCGCACCGCACCCGGGGGAGGGCTCGTGAGCAGCACCACAACGCCGTTCGAGCACGCCGAGTGGCACGGCAGCGGGGCCGGCGGCTTCCAGGAGCTGATGCGGGAGCAGGTCCGCAACGTGCTCTTCGTGTCGAGCTTCTACGAGTCGTTCATCATGGCCGAGGACGGCCAGCTGAACGAGCTCCTCCTCACCAAGTTCCTGGACGTGAACCTGAGCCAGGCGCCCCGCCTGACCCACGTCCCCACCGCCGCGGAGGCGCTGCAGCTGGCGGCGGAGCCCGACCGGTTCGACCTGGTGCTGACGGCGCTGGACGTGGGCGACATGCACGCCGTGGAGCTGGCCCGCCGGCTCCGGGAGATGGGCAGCGACCTGCCGGTCGTGCTGCTGGCGTACGACTACCGGGAGCTCAAGGACTTCTGGGCCCGGCACGACATGTCGCTCATCGACCGCAGCTTCCTGTGGCAGGGAGATGTGCGGATCCTGCTGGCCATCGTGAAGTACGTCGAGGACAAGCTCAACGTGGAGCACGACGTGCGGGTGGGCGTGCCGGTCGTGCTGGTGGTGGAGGACAACGTCCGGTACTACTCGTCCTTCCTGCCGGTGATCTACACGGAGGTGATGAAGCACTCGCAGCAGGTCATCTCCGAGGGGCTGAACCTGTCGCAGAAGCTGCTGCGGATGCGGGCCCGGCCGAAGATCCTGCTGGCCAGCACCTACGAGGAGGCGTGGGAGTACTTCTCCCGCTTCCGCGAGGACGTGCTCGGGGTATTCAGCGATATCGAGTTCCCCAGGGACGGCGAGCTGGACCCGGACGCCGGCACGACGCTGGCCTCCCGGATTCGGGAAGCGAGGCCGGACGTGCCCATCGCGCTCCAGTCCAGCTACCCGGAGAACGAGCCGCAGGCCACCGCCATCGGGGCGAGCTTCCTGCTCAAGGGCTCCCCCGACATGCTGGCGCGGCTCCGGGAGCTGCTGGTCGACCGCTTCTTCTTCGGCGACTTCGTCTTCCGGCTCCCCACCGGCGAGCCGCTGGACCGGGCCCACAACCTGAAGGAGCTGGTGGAGAAGCTGCGGACGGTGCCGGCGGAGAGCATCGCCTACCACGGCGTGCGCAACGACTTCTCCAGCTGGCTGCGGGCCCGGGCCGAGTTCGAGCCGGCGGGGACACTCCGGCGCCGCAAGATCACCGACTTCGAGTCCCTGGAGCACGTCCGGCGTGACCTCGTGCGGGCCATCGACGAGTTCCGGCGGGAGCGCAACCGGGGCACGGTCGCGGACTTCGATCCCGGTGCGTTCGATGCCACCATGGGGATCGCGCGGATCGGCGGCGGCTCGCTGGGCGGCAAGGCCCGGGGGCTCGCGTTCGCCATCCGCCTCCTGGATCGCTCCCACCTCGCCGACCGCTACCCCGGGATCCGGATCAGCGTCCCCCCCGCCGTCGTGCTCGGGACGGACGTCTTCGAGTCCTTCCTGGAGACCAACGCCCTGAGGGACGTGTCGCTCCGCTCCGAGAACGACCTCGAGCTGCTCCGACAGTTCCGCACCGCGGCCTTCCCGGATGGCCCCCGGGAGCAGCTCCGCCAGTTCCTGAAGATGATGTCGGCGCCGCTGGCCGTCCGCTCCTCCAGTCTGCTGGAGGACTCGCCCCACCAGCCCTTCGCCGGGATCTTCGACACGCTGATGCTGCCCAACGACGATCCCGACCCGGACGTCCGGCTGGCGCAGCTCGTGGATGCCATCAAGCAGGTCTACGCGTCCACCTTCTCCCAGCACACCAAGGCCTTCCTGCGCGCCACGCCGTACCGGCTGGAGGAGGAGCAGATGGCCGTGGTGATCCAGAAGATCGTCGGGGAGCGCCACGGCGACTACTTCTACCCGGATTTCGCCGGCGTGGCCCGCTCGTACAACTTCTACCCGACCCCGCCGCTCCGGTCCGACGAGGGGATCGTGGCGGTGGCGCTGGGTCTCGGCCGCACCGTCGTCGAGGGCGAGCCGTGCATCCGGTTCTCCCCCGCCCACCCCCGGCATATCGTCGAGTTCTCCTCCGTGGAGGACATGCTGAAGAACGCCCAGCGGGAGTTCTGGGCGCTCCGGCTGGGGGAGAACGGGGCCGGTGGGTCGCTTCGCGAGCGGCAGACCCGCCTCACGCTGGACGACGCGGAGGAGCACGGCGTCCTCGGGCCCCTGGGCTCCACCTACTCCCCGGAGAACCACGCGGTCTACGACGGCATCGCCCGGAGCGGGATCCGACTCGTGACGTTCGCGCCGGTGCTCAAGAACGAGACCTTCCCGCTGGCCGAGATCGTGGCCGAGCTCCTCGAGATCGGTGCCGCCGGCACCAGCTCACCGGTGGAGATCGAGTTCGCCGTCAACCTCTCGCCGCAGCCCGGCGAGCCCAAGGAGTTCGGGTTCCTGCAGCTGCGCCCGCTGGCCCCCAGCCGGGAGCTGGAGGACCTGGAGATCGGGGACGTGTCACAGGCCGCCCTCATCTGTGAGAGCCCGTGGGTGCTGGGCAACGGGCGGCTGGAGAACGTGCGGGACGTGATCCTGGTCGACCCGGAGTGCTTCGACCGGGCCCAGAGCCGGGAGACGGCCCGGGCCGTCTCCCGGATGAACGCCCGCCTGGTGGCGGAGGGGCTGCCCTACCTGCTGATCGGGATCGGCCGCTGGGGGTCCAGCCATCCGGAGCTCGGGATCCCGGTCAGCTGGGACGACATCTCGGGTGCCGTCGCCATCGTCGAGGCCGGGCTCCGCGACATCCGCGTCACGCCCTCCCAGGGCACCCACTTCTTCCAGAACCTGACCTCGTGCAACGTCGGCTACTTCACGGTGAACGAGAGCCGCGGGGAGGGGTTCGTGCACTGGGACTGGCTCGCCCAGCAGCCGCACCGATCGGAGAACGGCTGCGTCAAGCACATCCGCTTCGACGCGCCCAGCGAGATCATCATGGTCGGGCAGGAACACCGGGGGATCATCCGGAAGCCGGAGCCGGGCGACTGAGCCCGACCCCGGCGCCGTCCGCGCGTCAGTCGCCCTTGTACCGGAACGACACCTTCACCCTCGTCCGGTAGGCCCGGATCTTCCCGCCCTCGATCTGGAGATCCTGCTCGACCACCTCGGCGATCCGCAGGTCCTCCAGGCTGCCGGCGGCCCGCTCCACCGCGGCCGCGGCCGCCTTCTCCCACGACTCGGTGCTCGTGCCCACCAGCTCGATGACCTTGTAGACGCTTTCCGGCATGAGGTCGCCTCCCGGCTCTGGATGATGATGTGGTCCCCGCACCCGTCCCGGGCTCACGCCGTCGTCAGCGCCGCGGCACGGGCGCCGTGAGGCTCAAACGTGTCGATCTCGTGGGGCGGTGTCAAAGGCCGGCCCGGCCGGAGCTCCCTCCCCTACCCTGCCCGGACAGTCCCCCGCCGGGAGCTCCACCGGCCGCGCGGGCGCCGGCACGCTGGATCGACGGGGCTAGCCCAGGTCCTCCGGCCGGATGGGCAGGCGTCGGATCCGGCGGCCGGTGGCGGCGAAGACCGCGTTCGTCACCGCCGCGGCCAGCGGCGGGACGGGCGGCTCGCCGATCCCGGTGGGCGGGTCCGTGCTGGGCACGACGTGGACCTCGACCTCGGGCATCTCGTCCATCCGGAGGAGCGGGTAGTCGGTGAAGTTCCCCTCCCGGACCGCTCCGTCCTCCAGCGTGATGGCGTGCTTGAGCGTGTAGCTCAGGGCCAGCGTGATGCCGCCCTCGATCTGGGCCCGCAGCGTGTCCGGATTGATGACCCGGCCGCAGTGGACGCCGCAGACGACCTTGTGGACGCGGACCTGTCCGTCCCGGACGGAGACGTCGGCGACCTCGGCGACATGGGAGGAGAACGAGGAGACGGCGGCGATGCCCAGCGCCCGTCCGGCGGGCGCGCCTCGCTCCCAGTCGGCGCGCTCGGCGGCCAGGTCCATGGCGGCCCTGAGCTTCGGCTCGGTCATCAGGCCCTGGCGGAACCGGTAGGGATCGCGGCCGGCGGCGTGGGCGAGCTCATCGACGAAGCTCTCGATGACGAACCCGAGATGGGTGTAGGACACCGAGCGCCAGGCGCCGACGGGCACGGGCGTCTCGGGGAGGTGGTAGTCCACCCGGAGGTCCGGCAGCCGGTACGGCGGCTGGCCGGCGCCGGAGACCACGAGTCCCCGGCTGCCGGCGCCCACGAGCCGGTGGGTCCACCCGGACGGCGCGCCGTCGCGGAGGCCAGCCCGGAGGCGGTGGTAGGTCAGGGGGCGGTAGAAGCCGTTCCGGATGGAGTCCTCCCGGGTCCAGAGGACCTGGACCGGTCCGTCGACGTGCTTCGCCACCTCGACGGCCAGCTCCGTGTCGTCGGTCCGGAGCCGCCGGCCGAAGCCTCCGCCGATGAGGGTGCTGTGCAGGACGACGTCCCCCGGCTCGACCCCGGCCACGCGGGCGGCCGCCTGCTGGGCCGCCGTCGCCACCTGCGTGGGGACCCAGACCTCGACCCGGTCGCCGTCGACCCGGGCCACCGCGTTCATGGGCTCCATGGGCGCGTGGTCGAGGAACGGTAGCGCGTAATCCGCTTCGACGATGGCGTCGGCGCGGGCGATCCCCGCGTCCGGGTCGCCGCGCTCCGCCTCCACCTCTCCGGCCACGCCGGCCAGCCGCTCGAACTCCGTCAGCAGCGCCTCGCTCGACACCGGGTCCGGAGGCGGGTCCCAGGTGACCCGGAGCGCCCGACGGCCCTCGAGCGCGGCCCAGCTGTTCCGTGCCACCACGGCGACACCCTGGGGCACGCGCACGACGGCCACGACGCCGCCGACCTGTCGGGCCGCGCCGTCGTCGTAGTCCCGCAGCTCCGCTCCGAAGGCCGGGGGCCGCTCGACACTCGCCACCAGCATCCCGGGCACCACCACGTCGGCGCCGAAGACGGCGCTGCCGTCGACCTTGCCGGGGAGATCGAACCGGGGCCGGGGCCGGCCCAGCAGGGTGTAGTCGGCCCCGTCCTTCAGCGGTGGGTCCTCGGGGACCGGCAGCCGGGAGGCAGCGTCCACCAGCGCGCCGAACGCGAGCGTCCGGCCCGTCGCCTCGTGGATCACCTCGCCCTCCACCACCCGCGTCTCCGTCACCGCGACGCCCCAGCGGTCCGCCGCCGCCTGCCGCAGCATCTCACGGGCGGCCGCCCCCGCCTTCCGGAGCGGGTCCCACCCGGTGCGGATGCTCGTGCTCCCGCCGGTGGAGATCGTCCGGACCCACGAGCTGGGATCCGTGGGCGCCGGCAGCGCCCGGACCTTCGACCAGTCGGCCCCCAGCTCCTCCGCCACGATCATGGGCAGCGACGTCATCACCCCCTGCCCCATCTCCGCCTCGTCCACGACCACGGACACGACGCCGTCCGCGTCGATCCGGATCCACGCCGCCGGGTGGAAGCCGTCGCCACGGGCCTGACGCGCGAACAGGTCCGTGGCCGGCAGGTTCACGGCAATCACCAGCGCGGCACCGGCGCTCGCGCCCGTGAGAAGGAACTCCCTCCGGGTCACCACGCCATCAGCCATCGGTCACCTCCCCGGCGACTCGCCGGATGGCGCGTCGGATCCGCGAATACGTTCCGCACCGGCAGAGGTTGCCCGCCAGGTGCCGATCGATCTCCTCATCCGTCGGGCTCGGGCTTCGCGCCAGCAGCGTGGCCGCCTGCATGATCATCCCCGGCTGGCAGTAGCCGCACTGCGGCACCTCTTCCTCGATCCACGCTCGCTGCAGCGCGTGCAGCCGCCCGTTCCCGAGCCCTTCGATCGTCGTGACCTTGCGGCCGGACACCGCCGCGATCGGCGTCACGCAGGCCCGGGTCGCCGTGCCCTCCACATCCACCGTGCAGGCGCCACACACGGATACACCGCACGAGTACTTGGTTCCCTTCAGGTCCAGCTCGTCCCGGAGCACCCAGAGCAGCGGGGTGTCGCCCGCGACGTCGACCGTGCGGCGCTCCCCGTTGACCGTGAGCGTGAATGACATGGCGCGCCTCCTGGAGTCGAAGCAGCGGTGGGCGGGATGGTTAGCATCCGGACCCCGGGGGACGAGCGCAATCGGGGTTCTCCTGAAGCTGCTGTGGGGAAATCCCGTCCCCGGAGCGGGACCCGGCGAGGGCGTCGGGATGGCCCCGGCGCGCTGGCCGCGCCACCTCCCGCGTCCCGCAGGAGCGCGAAGGCCACGCCCGGGGACCCGGTGGAACCCGGATGCCCCCGGCGGCGGTACAATCCGGGGAACCCAACCGACGAGGCAGATCATGAGAGCGCACCGTACGAGCGCGACCCTCGCCGTCGTGACGCTGATGGGAGCGGCGGGCTGCGGAGGCCACCGGCTGGCCGACTACGACTTCGGCGGCCGATCCGTGGCCGTGGTGTATTTCGGCGCCCCCGCGCCCGAGCTCCGGACGGGTGGCTACGACCTCGAGTCCCGAGACCCGCTGGGCACGGTCGTGGCGGCAGGCGGACGGATCGCCCGGGAGGTGGAGGCCCGCCGGGCCCGGGCCCGCCTGGACAGCGCGGCGACGCGCGTCGACCTGGCGACCCGGCTGGCGGACCGGACCCTGGAGCGGGCGAGCCGCTACCTCGGCGCCCGCCCGGTGGAGGACCGCCAGGCGGCCGACTACCTGCTCGAGGTGGATGTCCACTCGCTGGGCCTGGACGCGGGCCGCGACGAGGTCCACCTGTTCGTGAGCGGCGAGGCGGTCCTGCTGGACGCCCGGAGCGGCGTGGAGATCTGGGACTCGGACGTGCGCGGCTGGGACCCGCTCACGCCGGAGCTGGCGAGCGATCCGTCGCTGGGCGACATCCTGACGGCGGGCGCGCTCCGGACCGTCACGGTGGACGAGTTCGAGCGGATCCTCGGTCGTCTCGCGGACTACACTGCGGACCGGATCGCCCGGGAGCTGCGCGCCGATCTCCGGGACGTGCGCCGATAGTGGCCCTCCGGGCGGACCATTTCCGGCGGTCCGGCGTATGGGGAGTGTCCGCGACAACGGAGCAAACGATTTCGGAAAGGAACCAGATGGGACTCACCACGCTGACGGAGCGTGAGAAGCAGTGGAACCGGGTCGCCCGGCGGGCCCGCGAGAAGGACCAGGCCTGGGAGATGTGCGACGAGTGCCTGCGCTTCCACCCCGTCGGGTACGAGGGCGAATGCGATGACGTGAACTTCCGCCTGCCCGGCAAGCCGTCGGAGTTCGCCGACTGACCCGGTGCGCCGATGGGCGAACGGGGCCGCCTCCGCCGGAGCGGAGGCGGCCCCTTCTTCATCCCCCCGACCCGGCCCACACCCGCCATCGGCGCCCCGGGTTGCGGACCGCCCCCCACCCCGCTAAACCAGCCCGTGGCGGGACCGACCGCCCACCGACACGCAACCGACGAGGTGACCGATGACGAGCCTCTTCCCCTCCGCCCGACGACTGGGCCGCCTGCTCCTCGCTCCCACGGTGCTCGCCGCCGTGCCCGGCGGGACCGCCGGCCAGCGGCCCATCACGCCCGAGGACCTGTGGGCCATGGGCCGGGTCGGCGCCCCCGCCGTGAGCCCGGACGGGAGCCGGGTGGTCTACCCGGTCACCCGCTACGACCTCGAGAGCGACCGGGGGCACACGGACCTGTGGCTCGTGCCCACCGAGGGCGGCGAGCCGCGTCGGCTGACCCACGCCGAGGCGTCGAGCTCCTCCCCGGCGTGGTCGCCCGACGGCCGCTGGATCGCCTTCGTCTCGGCCCGGGACGAGCACGGCCGCCAGGTCTGGCTCCTGCCCGCCGCGGGCGGTGAGCCGCGCCGGCTCACCGCGCTGGAAGGCGGCGCGGCCGGCCCCGTCTGGTCCGCCGACGGATCCCGCCTCGCCGTCACCGGCGAGGTCTGGGCGGAGGACGATCCGCTGGGAGCGCGGATGCGCGCTCTCGCGGACACCGACGCCAGCGCTCTCATCTACGACGAGCTCATGGTCCGCCACTGGGACGCGTGGGAGGACGGCCGCCGCAGCCACGTGTTCGTGGTGGACCCCGCCACGGGAGATGCCCGGGACCGGACGCCGGGGCCGTACGACACGCCCCCCCTCGGGCTGGGCGGATTCCAGGACTACGACCTGAGCCCGGACGGCGGCGAGCTGGTTTTCGTCCGGAACACCGACGTGCCGACCGCGGTGGGGACGGGCAACGACATCTGGCTCGTGTCGACGAATGGCGGTGAGCCGGAGCTGCTGACCGAGAGCGACGGGAACGACGTCGCGCCGCAGTACTCGCCCGACGGCCGCTGGATCGCCTACCTGGCGCAGGAGCGGCCCGGCTTCGAGGCCGACCGCGCGGTCCTGGTGCTCTACGACCGCGAGTCGGGCGAGCACCGGCCGCTGACCGCCGACTTCGACCGCTCCGTGCAGTCGTTCGAGTGGAGCCGCGACTCCGGCACGATCTGGTTCAACGCGCAGGACGAGCTCCACGTCCGGATCTACCGCGTTTCGGTCACCGGCGGCGATGCCGGGGAGATCGTGGCGGTGACGGACGGGGCGTACGACGGCGCGTTCGCGCTGGCCGGCGACGNNCCGGCCGACGGAGCTGTTCGCCATGGACGCGGACGGCGCCGCGCGGCCGCTGACGCAGACCAACGACGCGCTCGTGGACGAGCTGGCGCTCCAGGAGGTGGAGCCGTTCTGGTTCGAGGGGGCGGAGGGCGACCGGGTCCAGGGGTTCCTGGTCCGCCCGCCCGACTTCGACCCCGCGCGGGAGTGGCCGGTGGTCTTCCTGGTCCACGGCGGGCCGCAGGGCGCGTGGTCCGACAACTTCCACTACCGGTGGAACTACAAC
>JABAOG010000901.1_pt1 | contig 18526 bp, 20 predicted proteins | sample 7062131 | NCBI WGS metagenome assembly JABAOG01 (sample SAMN14538629, study PRJNA623070) | marine sediment metagenome | biome: marine biome [ENVO:00000428]; feature: marine pelagic biome [ENVO:01000023]; material: deep marine sediment [ENVO:00002113] | place: India: Arabian Sea | collected...
CTCCGCGAAGAACTCGAAGTTCATCGCCGTGCGCAGGATGTGCCGGTTTCGCGCCTGCGCGATCGGCACGCCGGTATGCATGACCTCGCACTCCACGAGCTCGTCGCGGCTGGCATGGATCAGGTCGCAGATCCGGAGCAGCACACGCTTGCGGTCAGCGACGGAGGCGCGCGACCAGCTGCCTTCCCGGAACGCATCGGCCGCGGCGTTCGCCGCCCGGTCGACTTCGTCGGCGTCGGCCTCGAACAGCGTGCTCACCTGCTNNCGCGGCGTTCGCCGCCCCGTCGACTTCGTCGGCGTCGGCCTCGAACAGCGTACTCACCCGCCGCTCGTCCGCCGGGTGAATCACCGGAATCTCGTGCGCGCCACTGCGAGGCGGCAGCCATTCTCCGCCGACGAAGCTCGTGACGGTCTCGGGTATGCGTTTGTCATTCATCGCTGTCACCATCGGACGATTCCGCCAGCACCGTGTTCCGGTTCAGCGACAACAGGCCGGCGGTCGCGAGGGCCAGGTTGGACGATACGATCGGTCGCCCGTCTTGACCCAGTTCGCGGATCAGCGGCAAGGACGGCATGCCGGTGCCGGAAATGACCCAGGCGTCCGCGTCGATCGCGAGCCAGTTGTCGACATGCGGCCGCGCGTCGGCGGTCTGCTGCTCGTAGATCGCATACGTGTCGGTGGTGCCGATCTGGACCTGCTCCTTGCCCACCACGTCGAAGCCGCAATTCGTCCACCAGTCGACCGCGGGTTCGTTGAGCCAGTCCGGGTAGGGCGTGAGCAGCGCGATCCGTGCCAGGCCACGATCCTCGAGCCAGGTGCGAATCGCGTGCGCGGCCATGAACACGCGTGCCCCGAGGTGTGCCTCGGTCGCGTCGATCAGCCGCAACTGGTCTTCCGGCGAGATCAGGTACGAACTCGCCGTGCATGCGAACAGAAGGCCATCGAGCGCCATGCCTGCGAAGCGCTCCGTCATGACCGGCAGGTCCTCGAGATAATCGATCATCCGCTGCTTCGGGTCGTCGGCGCGGCTGGTCAAACGCAGCGTGTAATACTCGACGTCCATCGGGAACAGTCGGCGCATCTCCGGCTCGACGGTCGGGTTGCCCTGCGGGGTCGCGAGGGCCAGTCGCCCGCCCGACCCGTAGTCCCGTTCGCCAGTCATCGCTAGTCCAGTTTCTCCGCCTGCCTCAGCCCGGTGATCATCGACGAGCGTAGCAGGTATTCGCGCGCCCGTTCCGGGTCCGCCGCGATGTCCTGCAGGCGCCGCAGTTCGGCGCGCCGCCGTTCGGGATCGCGCTCCTGCATGCGCGTCCGATTAGCGTGCGCCTGCTGCAGGATCTGNNCATGCGCGTCCGATTCGCGTGCGCCTGCCGCAGGATCTGTTCCTTCGCGACCGGTCGGCGCTGCCGCGTGTAGCGGTCGAGCGACTCCGGCGGCGCTTCGCCGCGCCAGACGGCCGGCAGCTTCGCGGTCAGGTTGAACGCGTCGTGGATCCCGCCGTTCATGCCCATGCCGCCCGACGGCGAGTTCAGGTGTGCCGCGTCGCCGGCCAGCAGGATCCGCCCGACGCGGTAGTCGTCGACGATCCGTTGATGGATACGGTACGGCCGGCTCTCGACGATCGCATACGGCTCGTCACGCGGGACGATGCGCTGCAACTTCGCCTGCAGACTCCCCGGCTCCAGCGCCTGTTCGTCGGACTCACTGTCGTCGGGATACAGGCTGACGCGCCACAGGTCCGGCAGTCGCAGCAGGCTGAATGTGCCCTGCTCGTACCAGACGTAGTTGACGTTCGACAGTCCCGGCAGGTGCTGCTCGAACGGAAAATCCGTCGTGACGAGGATCGTCGTCTCGGGGTAGGTCAGGCCCTCGAACGGCAGGTCGAGCAACGTCCGCACCAGGCTCTTCGAGCCGTCGGTCGCGACCATGTAGGGCGTCTTGAGCTCGTACGCTTCGCCATCGGGGCCGCGCAGCCGCGCCTTCACGCGCGTGTCGTTCTGCTTGAACGCCAGCAACTCGGTGTTCATCCGCAGGTCGAGCAGCGGCTCGGCGGCGGCCTTGTCCGCCGCGAGGCTGACTAGCACACGCTGCTCGACCTGCAGCCGGAACGGATAACGCGTGTCGCTGCGGATCGCGCCCAGGTCGAATTCGGCCTTCTCGTGCGTCTCGTGCAGGCGGACCTGCCACCGGTCCGTGCGCAGGCCCTCGCCGAGTAACGGTTCGGTCAGCGACAGCTCGTCGAGCATCTCCAGCGTCGGCGGATGGAATGTGGACGCGCGCAGGTCGTCCTGCAGGCACGCCTCTTTCTCGATCAGCGTGACCGGGACGCCGGCCCGCGCGAGACGCAGCGCCGTCACGAATCCAACCGGCCCGCCGCCGACGACCAGGACCGGCTTGTCCGAATGCTTCTTCATGCGTCGTCACTCCAGCGCGGCTTCGATCTCTGCCGCGATCCTGCTGGCGCCTTCTTCGAACACCGCGCGCACGATGTCGAGGCGCTCGATCAATCTTACGTCGGGCAGCGCCCGTGCCGCGCGTCGCGTCGCGTCGAGCAGCCCCGATTGCGTCGCGATCACGTGGGTCGGCGTCATGACGCTTGGAAGCCTTTCGTCGGACGGGTACGTGAACGCGGCGTGGAATCCCCAGTGCGACCGGTCGGCTGCGCGCAGGCTCTCGACGAACAGCTCGATTGCCCGCGCCAACGACATCGCATCGAGACGCTGCGTGACGTTCGTTTCCCATTCCGACGCCAGGCACGACGGGTCCGCATTCAGCGGGCGCGGCACCGCGGTGCGCGCGTACAGCTCGTCTCGCTCGGAGCCGGTGAAGTACGGGATGTCGACGAGGACCAGCCGTTCGATCCGCGCGGGGCCCTGCAACGCCGTCTCCGCAGCGACGAGGCAGCCGGTGTGGAAGCCGAGTGCGTCCACGCGGGCCACTTCCATGTCGTCGAGCAGTTCCAGCATGGCGACCGCGTAATCGTCGATCGACGGCGGCGCGGGCGGCGGGGACGAGCCGCCGTAGCCCGGATAGTCCGGCGCGATGACGTCCCGTGCGCGATTCAGCAGCGGCATCACGGTCGCGAAATACGCGCCGCTGTGGGGCGACGGGTGCAGGCACAACAGCGGCGGATGCGTCGCGGCGTCACGCGCCGGCAGGCGGCGCACGTGCAGCTCGCCGAACCGACACGCATGGTACCGGCGTTCGATGTTCGGCTCGTGCACAGGCATGTCAGGCTCGCTGTGCTCGCATGCTCTCGAACTCGCGCGCGTACCGGCGCCGGGTGCCGGCGACGGTCACCAGTATCGGCACGCCGAACAGGACCGGGACCAGGGCTGCGGCATAGCGGATACCCTGCTCGCCGAAGACGTAGTCGTTCAGCAGGCCGATGCTCGTCGGGCCGAGCATCAGGCCGGCGATGCTGATGACGATAAGGTACAGCGCCACGACCTGGCCACGGATCTGTCCCGGCGTGATGTTCAGCAATGCCGTCGGCGCCGTCGCCGACAGCGTCGCGATGCCGATCGTGTTGACCTGGTAGACCGCGAACGCCGCCCAGGCGTTCGGCATCAGCGGCGCGATCCCGCCCGTGGGCACGAGCAGGACCAGGCCGGCGATGACCAACAGCAGCGGCGCGTCCCGGTGCCCGGCCGCGTACAGGCGGTCCGACGCCCAGCCGGCGAGGTTGACGCAGGCGGGCCCGAGCAGCAGCAGCGCGAGGCCGTTGTACAGAGCGTATTGTTGCGCGGACCAGCCCCATGTGCGCTGGAACATCGCCGGCAGCCAACCCTGGCTGTACGCCACGATGGTCATGACGCAGACGATCGCGACGAAGCCACCGTAGACCTGGCGGCGCGCCGCGATGTAACGCAGCGCATCGCGCAGGCCGACCCTGCCCGCGACGCCCATGCGCGCGAGGTCCTGGCGCACCGGTTCGCGCAGCGAGAACATGAGAACCGCCAGCGGAAGGCCCGGCAGGCCGACGACGATGAACGCGAACTGCCAGGCGGCGACCTCGCCGACCAGCGGTAGCTCGATGCCCGGCACGGACTTCGACCACGCCAGCACGGTGGCGCCGACCAGCGAAGCGATACCGGCGCCGAGCGTCAGCGCGGCGGAGTAAAACGCGATGGGCTTCCCGCGGCGTTCCTCCGGGAAGCTGTCGGCGATCATCGACAGCGCGCACGGGGCCAGGGTCGCCTCGCCGACGCCCACGCTGACCCGCGCGAGGAACAGGTGCGTGAACGTGCGCGCGAGTCCGCAGGCCGCGGTCGCCAGCGACCAGATGGCGATGCCGGCGCTGACGATCCACGTACGGCGCGCGCGATCGGCCAGCCAGCCGAGCGGCAGGCCCATCGTCGTGTAGAACAACGCGAATGCCGGCCCGAGCAGCAGCCCGATCTCGGTGTCGGTCAGCTCCAGGTCTGCCTTGATCGGCTCGACCAGCAGGCCGAGGATATAGCGATCGACGAACGAGAATATGTAGGCGACCGTCAGCAGGACGACCGTGTACCACGCGTACGACTGGCTCGCTCGTCCGGTCATCCGGCCGATTCGATCCGGTAGATCACGACCAGGTTGCCGTCGTCGTCGACGATGCCGACCTCACGCCCGGTGCGACCGTCGTGCGTGACCAGTCGCTCTTCCGGATACGCGTGGAAGCCGGCCTCGGCGCAGCCGGCCAGGACCCGATCGACGTCGGGCACGTGCAGGACGATCGCGCTCCGCCGGGGCATCGCGGGCCGCTCCAGGCCGACCCCGCCGACCTCCGTCAGCGCCATGACGCGCGGCTGTGTCGCCGTGCTGAGGACGCAGAAGCGGAGGCTCGCCGAGCGATCGATCTCGAAGACGGGGTACGAGTAAGAGTCCGGCTCCGAGTCGTGCATGAACTCGACGTCCAGCCCCAGTATGTCCCGGTAGAGGACCAGCGCCCGGTCGAGGTCCGAGACGACGTAGTTGGCGCGCTGAAAGCGGGTGGTGTCATCGTGGTTCATTGTCGTTCTCCTGCGTTGGGGACACTCTGGTTTGCCTTGGCAAACCAGAGTGTCCCCGGCCCGCCTCAGCGGGCTTAGCCCGCTGAAACCAGGGTGTCCCCAGGTTCAGGCTCCGGCCTGACCCGACACACCTGCACGCCGACGTTGTCGCCCTCGTAGAGGCGCGCCAGCGCCTCGGGCATGTTGTCGAAACCGTCGACGATGTCTTCGACCGGCTTGAGTTTCCCGTCCCGGATCCAGGCGACCAGGCGCTCCGTCGCCTCGTCGAACAGGTGCTCGAAGTTGTAGACGAAGAAACCGCTCATGCAGCCGTTGACCATCCGCAGGTTTGTGTAATTGCGCAGGCCGAACGGCTCGTCGCGCATGTACTCGGATATCGAGCCGCACAGCACGATGCGCGCATGCATCGCGAGGTGCTCCATGCACGTCTCCAGCATCTCGCCGCCGACGTTGTCGAAGTAGACGTCGATGCCGTCCGGGCACAGCTCGTTCAGCCGCGCGCCGACGTCTTCGCTCTTGTAGTCGATCGCGGCGTCGCAGCCGAGTTCCAGTAAGAGTTCGCACTTCTTGGCGCCGCCGGCGATGCCGATCACCCGGCAACCCATGATGCGGGCGATCTGGATGACCGTGCTGCCCACGCCGCCCGCGGCGGCGGACACGACGGCGACATCACCCGCCATCGGGTGGCCGCAGTGCACGAAGCCCGTGTAGGCGCTGAAGCCGTTCATCCCGAGCACGCCGGCGCCGAGCGAGTAGGGCAGCCCGGTGTAGTCGAGCCTGCGGATGCGTTCGGCCTCCGTCCCACGCGACGCCTTCCACGTCTGCCAGCCGAGCTGGCCCTGGATCACGTCGCCTGGCGCAAAGTCCGGATGATGCGAACGGACCACCTGGGCGACGCCCCGGCCGTGGATCAGGTCTCCGATCTGGAGCGGCGTCTCGCCGGCCACGGCCAGCCCCTGCATGTACATCCGCATCACCGGCCGGATCCCGAGATACAGCGTGCGCAGCAGGAACTCGCCGGGACCGATGTCGGGTATCGGGTGTTCCTCGTAGGCGAAGTCCTCCGCGCAGACGTTTCCCTTAGGGCGCCTGGCGACTCGCCACTGGCAATTGCTTTCTTCGTTCACTCGGGAGGCGTTTCCGACAGCAACTGGTTCAATTCATAGAAGTAGCCGTCCGGGTCGAACAGCGATACGCCGAGGAAGTTCTTGATCATGCCGTTCGCTCCCTCGATCGACCACTCGTGCGGTTCGGCGTGCACGTGCGTCCCGAGCGCGCGCGCTTCCTCGTAGGCCGCCCGGGAGTCGTCCGAAGAACAGACGAAGGTCGGGTTGCCGTAGGTGACGCTGGTCGGGATCTCCGCGGGCGCCGGCAACGGCGGATCCACCCACTGCAGCAGGCCGATCATGCCGATCTCGGGGTCCTCGCACTTCAGTATCACGAGATGCGTGCGGTCGCCGGCCTTGCCGGCCGCCATGCCGCCACCCGACAGCACGACCTCGGTGTCGAAATAGATCGTCATGCCGAGCACCCGCTGATACCACTCGACCGATTTCTGCATGTCGCGGACGATCAGGGTCGTGCGCTTGATGATGTTCGTCATGATTCACTCCTCAGTCCGCTATGGGCGGCGCCTCTATGACGGCGACCCGGCACTCGGCACAGCCCTGGCGCAACTTCTTCACTTCGGCGTATTCGGGCGAATTCCAGAAGCGCAGCGCCGCGGCCTTGTCGGGCCACTCCGAGACGACGACGGACGAGCCCTCGTCGAGGTCGCCTTCCAGCACCGTCGCGCCCGCCGCGCGCAGCACGTAACGGCCACCGAATTGCGCGACCAGTTTAGCGGCCGCGGGCGCGTAGCCGGAGATGAAGCTGTCGCGATCGGTCAGCGTCGCGTGCACTATCATGTATGCGGGCATCGTCTTATCCTCCGGAGTCCAGGAACTCGAGTGCGTCGAGCTGTGCGGCATGCTCGCGCATGTGCTTTAGCCGGCCGGTCAGGTGATCGATTTCCTCGACCGTGTAGCCGAGACCGCCGGTGAAATGCGCGGTCAGCCGCGTCTGCCGATCGAGCAGGATCTCCATGATCTCCTTTCCCCTCTCGGTCAGCCGCGCGAGCGGCGAGGTTCGGTGATCCGGGTTGTCGATGAACTCGACGAGGCCCTGCTTTACCAGCCGGTTCACGGTCTGCTGCACGCTCTGCCGGCTCAGGCCTAGACGCCGCGACAGGGCGGCGACGGTGATGGGCTCGTAACGAATGACCGCGATGGTCTGCCAGCGGGCCGTGGAGATCTCGAGGTCCTTCGACAGCAGTTCCGCGGTGGCGAGCAGCTGGCCGTTCAGCCGAAACACCTCGCCGACGAGGCGCTGGAACGCCCGGACGAACTCGACGCTCGGGATGAAGTTCGTGTCGGACCGCTCGTTCATGTCACCGTCGCTAGTGTCCCGACCCCTGCCCGCCGCCGCCCTCGACGACCTTCTTGAAGTATGTCCAGCTCGTCTCGTTCGGCCGCGTGTCGTCGAGCGGCGGCGGCGCGTCGTAGCCGGGGTAATTGTCACGGATCTGCTGCTTCATGACGTCGGACAACTGTTCGAAGCTTTCCAGCTTCCGCCCGGCGGTATGGAAGTACATGATCCCGGCGCGGTCGCCGTTCTTCATCCAGGGCAGCCAGCTCGAGATGCGCTCCCAGCCGACGAGGATATCCGACGTGTCGCCGGAGCCGGGCTCGAGCGAGCGCACGTGGCCCATGAAATTGAACATCTCGGTCGCGTGGTAAGTGCCGCCGACGTAGTCCTGGTAGTCGCCGCCGAGCGGGTTGCGGTAGAACAGCGGCACCGTCGACGTCATCCACCAGTGATTACCCAGGATCGTGATGGGCAGCCGAAACGGCTTGCCGTCGCGCCCGACCGGAAACGAAGGCGGCTGGTTCACCGGGTCGTTCGCGACGTGCAGGACGTCGACCGTCTCGCCGGTCCAGGGATTCTCCCATTGCTCCAGCACCTCCCCGGTCTGCGGATCCTGGTACAGCAGGATCTCCTTCGTCACGAGCCGGAAGCCGGTGCCCTTCTCGGGGTCCGTGACCGTGCCGCACTGGCGGATGTTCATTCCCTCGACGCGAAACAGCAGGCGATCGCGCTCTCCCGGGACGCGGCTGTAGGCGCGCCCGAGCCACCAGTACACCGCGGGTTTGCCGTCCTCCAGCGAGCACTGCATGCGACGGTAGACCTCGAGGTGCTCGGCGCCGGGGGCGGGCGCGGCCAATGCCGTGACCGCCGGCAGGATCGCCAGCAGCAGGCCGACCGGCCAGCCGATAGGATCATAAGTCATTGCTTTGGTCTTGCTACTCATTTGGTCTCCCTCAACCGGCGGCGGGCCGGCGCGGTTCGGCGGGGTCGAATTCGTCGCGTTTTCCCCACAACGCGGCTGCCCCCGAATTCTGACAAGTTTCTGTCAATTTGACAATCATCTGTCAAACGATCTAACTTAATGCGCGGCCCGCCCGGAAGCGCTAAGCTTCCGGCGTGTAGCTCATTTGGATCCGCGTCGGCTTCGGCGGTCGCATCGTCATCATGGGGGGAGGATCATGAGATTCCATCTGTTGCGTTTCGTGCCCGCGTTCGTGCTGCCACTCGTAGTCGGAACCGGCGCGACGGTGTTTACGTCGGACGCGGGGGCGCAGGAAGACCCGCTCAGGGAAGAGATTACGGTCACGGCGCGCCGGCGCGAGGAGGCGCTGCAGGACGTGCCGGTGGCGGTCTCGGCGTTCGGCGGGGCGGACTTCCTCGATCGTCAGCTGCGCACGGTCGAGGACGTCGGGCGCTTCACGCCCGGCCTGAGTTTCGCGAAAGCCTTCGGCCGCACGACCGAGCGGCCGGTCATCCGCGGCATGGGCAACGTGCTGGCCGGCGTGCAGTTCGGCGTCGAATCGGGCACGGCGTATTTCGTCGACGGCCTGTACTATCCCGGCGACCTGCAGTCGCTGCCGCTGCTGAACCTCGACCGCGTCGAGGTCGTGCGCGGTCCGCAGAGCGCCCTGTTCGGCCGCAACACGTATGCGGGCGCGATCAACTTCGTCACGCGGCCGCAGCGCGACGAATTCGAGAGCAACATCTTCGCCCGCTACGGCGAAGACACGGATGCCGAGATCTACGGCACGCTCGGCGGCCCGATCATCAAGGACCGGCTCAGCGGCGAGCTCGGGCTGCGCTANNGGTCGACAACATCACATTCCGGCTGCGCGGCCTGTACCAGGAGGACCGCGACGGCACGCGCGCGTTCTTCCTGCAGCCGTCGACGCAGAACAACTGCTTTCCGGGCACGCGCTCGCTCGCCGCATGGAACGTCAACAACACGTTCGGTGGGGTGTCGGACAGCACCAATAACAACCAGTACTTCTGTGGCGATGTCAGCGGCAAGAATCGGCAGGTCCTGCTCAACGACGGGCCCGATGCCGACGGCGTGGCGAATCTGACCCCGGGTGTCCCGGATCAGCCGACGCCGGGTGTGCCGCCGTTCATCGTTCCAGGATTCCCGGGCGGCGATGATCCCTATAACCCGGCGCAGGGCGTCGCTTTCTCGGGCGTCGAGCGCGATCTTACCTACCTGAACTTCTCGGGCGACTGGGACATGATGGGCAGCGGCTATACGCTGATCGGCTCCATCGCCTGGCGCAACGACGAGTTGACGACCGGGTCGGACAGCGACCACTCGTCCGTGAATCTCGCGTCGCCGTTCGGACCGACCGACCTTTCGATCGTCGAGTGTATCCTGTGCGCATCGGAGATCGACGATGCGGAAGACATCACGGTCGAGCTGCGCCTCGAGTCGCCGGCGGACAGCCGGCTCACCTGGCTGGTCGGCTTCTTCTATTACGACCAGGAGATCGACGGCAGCGACATCGTCTGGGACGTCGCGAATGGCGGCGCGCCGGCGACGACTGTCACGGGTGTGCAGGATCGCGAGAAGACCGAGAATATCGCCGGCTTCGGCAGCATCGAGTACGCATTCATCGAGGAGTTCCGGATGTCCCTCGAGCTGCGCTACTTCGACGAGGAGAAGTCGCTCGTAGAGGGGCTCGATCAGCCGACGCCGGACTTCGATGACAGAGCGAGCTTCACCGAGTGGGCGCCGCGCCTGACGGCGAACTGGGACGTCACCGACGACGCGATGCTCTACGGCATCTACGCCAAGGGCTTCAAGCCCGGCGGCCTGAACGGTACGGCCGGCGAGAGCGTCGGTGCGCCGAAGTACGAGCAGGAGGAGGCCGACACCTACGAGCTCGGCATAAAGACCACGCTGGCCGACGGCCGCATGTTCCTGAACTTCGCCGCGTTCCTGAACCAGCTCGACAAGATCCAGCTGACGACGCCGCTGGCCTCGGCCGGCGGGCAACTGACATCGATCGTCACGAACCAGGGCAACGGCNNTCTCCAGGGCAACCCCGACATCAAGGGCGTTGAACTCGAGTGGGGCTGGCAGATCATCGACGATCTGAACGTCGGCCTGAGCTACGCGCTGGCGGACACGAAGTTCACCGAGGGCTGCGACGAGTTCCAGTGGACACTGACGTCCGGCGGCGGCGTGCTGACCGACGCGGTGGCCTGCACGGGCAACAACCCGAATGGCCAGGGCAACGGTTCGATCGTTGGCAACCAGTTCCCGCTGAGCTCGAAGAACCAGTTCGCGGCGACNNCACGAACATCGACTACACGTGGGAAGACAAGAAGCCCGTGCAGGTCCACAACCTGGCATGGGTCCCGACGGCATCGATCTTGAACGGCCGCATCGGCATCGCTACCGACCGCTGGCAGATCGCGGTCTACGGCCGCAACCTGCTCGACGAGGAATCGCCCTCGATGGTCACGCGTTGGCTCCAGGAGCCGAACTTCTTCGGGCGTGCACTCGCGAGCACGGCCGGAGCCGGGGCGCCTGCGGGCTCCTGCCCACCGGGTGCCTGCTCGACGAGTTGGCCGCGCGCGTTCTTCGGCGACTTCCGCCGTTCCCGCAACTTCGGTATCGAGGCGCAGTATCGCTTCGGCGGCAGGTAGCTGATCGGCCGTCATGGCCTGAATCAGTCGGGGCCGGGCGCGTGCGGAACCTTCCGGCGCGCCCGGCCTCGTCTTCTCTCCCTCGGCGAGATGCTCGATCTGGCCCGCATGCTTGCCAACAGGTCGCTTCCGCGGTGTGGTGTGATCCCGTTCACGGACCTCGGACCGCGGGCTGACGCATCCTTCCGGATTCTACCTATAGCTGCCGCGCGCCAGGGCTGTCATGATTAATCGTTTGTGGCGCGATGGCGGCCACGAGCGACGGTAATCATGCAGAAAGGCGAGTTGATGTCGAAGAGCGATCAGGCCGCGAAAGCCAAGGAACCCAGCCAACACCGCGGCGAGTCCCTCGTCGAGCAGCGCCACGCGGAGTCGCATGCCGCGCACCTGTTCGCCGAGGTGCGGCACAACCCGGACGAGATCAGAGACTTGTTCCGCGAGGGCACGTATCCGTACAAGAACAAGATCAAGGCGCAGGTCTACGAGCACCACAAGGAGGAGCTGCAGGTCGAGCTGCTGAAGGTGCAGAACTGGGTCAAGCAGACCGGCCAGCGGATCGTCGTGCTGTTCGAGGGCCGCGATGCGGCCGGCAAGGGCGGCACGATCAAGCGCTTCATGGAGCACCTGAACCCGCGCGCGGCCCGCGTCGTCGCGCTCGAGAAACCGACCGAGGACGAGCGGGGCCAGTGGTACTTCCAGCGCTACATCAGTCACCTGCCGACGCGGGGCGAGATGGTGTTCTTCGACCGCTCCTGGTACAACCGCGCCGGCGTCGAGCGGGTCATGGGCTTCTGCAATTCGCTGGAGTACCTCGAGTTCATGCGCCAGGTGCCGGACCTCGAGCGCATGCTGGTGCGCTCGGGCATCCGGCTCTTCAAGTACTGGTTCTCGGTCACGCGCGAGGAGCAGCAGCGCCGGTTCGCGTCACGCCAGGGCGATCCTTTGAAGCAGTGGAAGCTCAGCCCGATCGACGAGCTGTCGCGCGACAAGTGGGACGAGTACACGGAGGCCAAGGAGGCGATGTTCTTCTACACGGACACCGCCGACGCGCCGTGGACGATCATCAAGTCGGACGACAAGAACCGCGCCCGGCTGAACTGCATGCAACACTTCCTCAGCAAGCTGGACTACCCGGGCAAGGACAAGCACATCGTGCGCGGACCGGACCCGCTGATCGCCGGCACGCCGTCGCAGGTCATCGAGAAAGACAACCACCTCTGGGCGTAGGCTAAGGGGACACCCCTTTCAGGAGTGTCCCCTAAACCCTACACCACCCGCCGGTGCTGTTCGCGGTGGCGCTGCCGGTGCGCCAGCGTCGACACCTCCAGGAGGCTCTCGGCCAACGTGGCGATGATGTCATCGATGCTGATGATGCCGCACAGGTCGTGCTGCCCGGTCGTCACCGGCAACCGCCGGACGCCGGCGCGCGACATCAGCTCCAGCGCGTCCAGGATGTCCTCTGTCTCGTCGATCATCAGCACCTCGTCGGACATGACGTCCCGAACGGTCAGCGATGCCGGGTCCACTCCGTTCGCGACGACTTCGATCGTGATGTCGCGGTCCGTCAGAATGCCGATGCAACGCTCGTGATCGTCCTTGACGACCAGGACATCGCCGACGTGCTGCTCGCGCATGCGCTGCGCCGCGGTCAGGATCGAATCCTCGGGGTGCACCGAAACGACCTTGCGCGTGCAGATGTTACCCACCATCATGATCTTCTCCTCGTTCGCACGCCGCATACCATGCGGCGGCCCGTCTCACCTGAAACCAAAATCCGTCAAGCGCCCCGCGCGCGCAATGCGAGGATATACGTAGGGTCGTTCACGGGAGGACTTCGACGAGCGGCTCGCCGACCGCGCCCGACGGCGGCTTGACGCCGAACCANNCCTGCGGTCCGACGCGCCGGTTGACGACGCGCCTGGTGATGCCCGGACCCACGAACAGGATCGGCACGTACGAGTCGTAACGCCATGGCGAACCGTGAATCGCCGCCAGGGATCCTTCGACCCCCAGCTTCTTCGCCTCGTCGGTCGAGTGCAGGAACCAGTACTGGTCCTGGACCAGGTAGATGTGCCCGGAGCGAGCCGGGTGAAAATTTCGATGGATCATCGACGGGATCGGCATGTTCGATGCACGGCCGGCGGCCATGTCGGTGCGCGTCACGGCCGCAGCGATACCGGGGATCTTCTGCAGTTCGGCGGCCACGAAGCGTTCCACGTCGACGATGTCGAGTCCGGCCTCGGCGATCGCGGCCGTATTCAGATAGAGATACGGGTGGCTGTGGCCGGCGATCAGGTCGGCGCGGCCGTAACGCGCTTCGAGCGGTCCGGCGAGCGGATTAGCGACCCGAAACCAGTCCAGCGGGAAGCGACCTGTCTGGAGGCCGAACTCCGCCGCGTACTCCGGCGCTTCCACGCCGCCGTGGTCGGCCGACAGGACGATCAGCGTGCGATACAACCCGACCTGTTTGTTCACGTGTCGGAACAGCTCCTCCAGCACGCCGTCCAGGCGCAGCACCGCGTCCTCGTACTCGAGGCTGGACGCGCCGAACAGGTGCCCGGCGTAATCGGGCGACGAGAAGCTGACCTGCAGGTAATCGGGATACTCGCCCTGTCCGAGCTGCTCCGCATCGATCAGTGCCTTGGCAAATTTCAGCGTCAGCTCGTCGCCCATCGGCGTCGCGCTGAGCAGCAAGTAGAAGAGTCTCGGATCGGCGGCGTCGAAATTGTGCGGGAACGTTCGGCCGAATCCGTGGAGGTCGACCTCGAACGGTCGGTCATCGTGGTCCCGCGCGATATAGCCCGCGGGATCGAGCACGAGTTCCCAGCGCTGGCCGCGGTATTCGTCTGCCAGGCGCTTCGCCTGCCAGTCCCTGACCCATTCCGGATAGGCTTCGTAATAATACGTGCTGGTCACGAAGGTCCCCTGGCGCCTGGAAAACCAGAACGCCTTGCCGGCGTGGCCGCCTGGCAGGATCGCGCCCCGGTCCTTGATCGATACGCTGAACGCGCGCGACCGACGCGCGTTGAACATCACCAGCTCGTCTCCGAAAGTAGAAGCCTGCAGGTTGCGCGGCGAGACACCCGCGTGCGGCCCATGCTCCTCGCCCAGTATGCGATGCCGACCGTCTTCCGTGTTGTAGACGAACGCGCCGGTATTCGCGTCGATCCAGTCGTTCGCGACGATGCCGTGGCGCGCCGGGGTTGCGCCGGTCGCGAGCGTCGCGTGGCCGGGGGCCGTCTCGGTATTCGCGTGGATGTAGTGCGCGTTAGCGTAATGCACGCCGTTATCGAGGAAGTAGCGGAATCCGCCCTTGCCGAAGCGATCGCCGAATCGCTCGATCACGTCGCCGCGCAGCTGGTCGACGGTAATCTGCAGCACCAGGTGGATCTTCGGCCGCGCGGCCTGCGCCGGGAGCTCAATAAGGAAGAATGCTAATGCGGCTAACGCGAATAGTCGGGAGGTCATACTGCGGCAGTGTCCCCAATATTCCATGCAGCCGCAACCGGTAGTAGGCTGGCGTTCCACTGCACGACGGGACAGCACGATGCCATTCATCGCGATCTGCCGCGACGACGAGTCTGCGAACACGACGCAGCTTCGAAACTCACACCTCGAGGCTCATTTTGCCTACATCGAGACGATTCTGGACCAGTTGCTGGTCGCCGGGCCCGCGGGCGGCAGCAGTAACGACGACTTCGCGTTCAGCGTATTCGTATACGACACGGACGAGCCGGCGGAGGCAGAACGCCTCCTTCACGACGATCCGTACTACGCATGCGGCCTGTACGGGGAGGTGCGACTCGAGCCGTTCACGCCGGCGGCAGGCCGGTGGATCGGCGGGAAGGTCTGGTAGACGTCGTCAGGAGATCGCCGCGACCGAGTTGCTGCTGAGCCAGATCTCGGCAAGCGATAGGCGTGCCGGCCTCAGTTCGTCCCGGCGTTCCATCTGCCGCCGGTCTTGTCGATGATTTCCGCCACGTGTGCCTCGCCCCCTCCGCGCCGTCGATGGATCCCTCTGATGTATATTCGGCAGCGGGCCGAAAATCTTGAGTACCAACCAAACTTTGAGGGGGTGGGCCATGGAAGTGGATATCGTTCTCGATTCGCACCTGCCGCAGCGAGAGCTGACCGAGCTGGGTCTGCTGGCAGAGCGATACGGCATCCGCACCGTGTGGAACGCGAGCTATCTCGACGGGCGCGACCCGTTCACGAACATGGCCGAGCTGGCCGCGAAGTCCACCAGCATCCACGTGGCGCCGATGGCGCTGAATGCGTACGAGATGCACCCGTTCCGAATCGGCATGGCGTTGCTGACGCTGAACGAACTGGCGAACGGGCGCGTCAAGACGCTGATCGGCGGCGGAGGGGAGGTCGTGATGGCGCTCGGCATCCCGTTCGACAAGCGCGTCCGCCATGTCCGCGAATGCCTCGAGATCGTCAGGGGCATGACGACGAGTCGCCCGTTCAGCTACGCGGGGGAGCTGTTCAGCATCGAGGGTTACAACCCGCAGTGGGTCACCGCGCCGCCGCCGTTCCTGTACGCCGGTGCGAACCGGCCACAGATGCTGCGCATGGCGGCGAAGGCGGCCGACGGCATCCTGATGTCGGACCTGTCCGTCAACCTCGCGCGCGGCGCGATCAAGGCCGTGCACGAGCGCATGCGAGAGATCGGGCGCGACCCGACGGGGTTCCGGTTCAACAACTTCATGGCCTGGTACGTGTATGACGATCCCGCCGAGGCGCGGCACGAGGCGAAGCGCTGGATCGGCTTTCGCGCGCTCTTCCGCGAGTACATGATGCGCGAGTTCATGAGCGCGGATGATTTCGAGAAGATTCTCGAACACATCCCGGCGATCTACGCGATGGCCGCGAAGGATGAGGACTCGGTCGAGGGCCTGCCGGATCGCCTGCTCGACGCGTGCGTCGACGAGCTGACGCTGACCGGGGGCGTCGACGAACTGGACCGGATCGTCGAGCACCTGCTCGAGTACAAGGCGATCGGAATCACCGACGTCTGCATCGAGTTGAAGAAGCACCAGGCGCATGGCATCCGGTTGCTCGGCGAGCGCGTACTGCCGGCGATTCGATAGACATCCGCGCGGCGGCTCCTGCGCGCCGACCCGGTACGTTAACAATGGGTAATGTTGCGGTCATCCTCCCGCAACCGCAGTTCCTTTACATTGTCACCCGTGCTCAGGCGCAACCTCCAAAGCGAGTCATCTCCTCCCTAACGACCCCGCTCCCCCCTTGGCGGGGTCATCGCTTTTCGGGGCCTGAGAACGACATTGCCGGCCCGGGAGGCGCGAAACCTCCCGGGTGCGGCGTTTTATGCCACATTCCGGCCGGATTCGGCGCACCGCAACAATGAGGCGCTCCGCAAGCACGTCGACACCTCCGTCCAGCCGCCCGGGCGGCTGATATCATGCAAGCCGTCCCGCGTTGTCGCGGGACGGCTTTCTTAACCGCGCGTTGCGAGCGGGCCTGGCGGGGGGCAGGACGCATGAAGACCATCATCGAGCCATTCCGGATCAAGGTAGTCGAGCCGATCCGCGTCACCACCGTGGCCGAGCGCGAGCGCCTGCTCGCCGCGGCCGACTACAACGCCTTCGCGCTGCACTCCCGCGACGTGCTGATCGACCTGCTCACCGACTCGGGCACGTCCGCGATGAGCAGCGCGCAGTGGGCCGCGTTGATGCAGGGCGACGAGTCCTACGCCGGCTCGCGCTCGTTCGAGCGCTTCGAGGCGGCGGTGCGCGACATGATGCCGTTCGAGCACGTCATCCCGACGCATCAGGGTCGCGCCGCCGAGGCGATCCTGAGTTCGATCGTCGCAGGCGACGGTCTGATCGTGCCGAACAACACGCATTTCGATACGACGCGCGCGAACTTCGAGCGGGTCGGCATCGACGCCCGGGACCTGGTCATCGAGGCAGGCCACGATCCATCCATCCAACACCCGTTCAAGGGCAACATGGATCTTGACCGGCTCGAACGGCTGCTCGAGGAAGAAGGCGACCGCGTCCCGCTCGTCATGACGACGATCACGAACAACGCCGGCGGCGGGCAGCCCGTGTCGATGGAGAATATCGCAGCCACGAAGGCGCTGTGCGAGCGACACGGCAAGCCGTTGTTCATCGACAGCTGCCGTTTCGCGGAGAATTCGTATTTTATCAAGCTGCGCGAGGAAGGCTACGCCGACAAGTCCGTGCGCGACATCGCGCGTGAGATCTTCACGCACGCCGATGGCATGACGATGAGTGCCAAGAAGGACGCGTTCGCCAACATCGGCGGCTGGCTGGCCCTGAACGACGACGACTGGGCAGAGCAGGCGCGCACGCGGCTTATCATGACGGAGGGCTTCCCGACTTATGGCGGCATGTCTGGTCGCGACATGGAGTGCGTGGCTGCCGGCCTCGAGGAGATCACGCACGAGGACTATCTGCGTTATCGCATTCGCTCGATTGAATACATCAGCGAGCGCCTGGCGGAATTGGGCGTGCCCGTCATGCGGCCCGCGGGCGGCCACGCGGTGTACGTCGATGCGAAGGCGATGCTGCCCCAGATTCCTCCGCTGNNGCTCTATGTTGCTGGCGGCATACGCGGCGTCGAGATCGGCTCGGTCATGTTCGGTCGACAGCCCGACGGCAGCGAGGAGCCCGCGCAGATGGAGCTCGTGCGGCTCGCGATGCCGCGGCGGGTCTATACGCAGAGTCACGCGGATTACCTCGTCGAGGTGTTCGAGGAAGTCAATCGAGACAAGCAGCGGATCCGCGGCCTCGAGATCGTCTGGGAACCGCGTTCGCTCCGTCATTTCACCGGCAAGCTCCGGCCCGTCTGAACCGACGGCGTTCAGGCACCGGGCGAATCCACCGGGTCGGGTGCGACCCGGCAAACCTTGATGCCGCAGTTCCCACCGGTGAACAGGCTCGCCAGGGAGTCGGGCATTCGCTCGAGGCCGTCGTCGACGTCCTCGCACGCGACGAGCTCGCCTTGCCGGTACCACGCCAGCAGTGCGTCTTCCGCCTCGGACCATCGCTCCCAGTAGTCGAACACGACGAAGCCCTGCATCCGCGCGCGCCGGTGAATCAGCCGGCGATAGTTGATCGGCCCGTGTTGCGGGCCCGGCGCGTAGTCGGTCGAGATGAANNCAGGTCGACGCCGTCGGGGAACAGTCCTTCCAGGGACTGGTCGAGGTCGTCGGTCCGATAGTTGATCGCCGCGTCCAGACCTAGCGCCTCGCAAAGCCAGCGACATTTCTCGCTCGTGCCCGCGATGCCGACGACCCTGGCCGCGCCGCCAAGACGGGCGATTTGCGCCGCCATCGAGCCGACACCGCCGGCGGCAGCCGACACGAGCACGTTGTCGCCCTGGCGCAGCCCGCCCGCCTCGTGCAGCCCGAACCAGGCCGTCACGCCCGCCTGACCGAGGTAGCTCAGGTGCGCCGAGAGTGGCCTGACCGGATGCGTCAGCATCTTGGTGC
>JABAOG010002097.1_pt1 | contig 18525 bp, 8 predicted proteins | sample 7062131 | NCBI WGS metagenome assembly JABAOG01 (sample SAMN14538629, study PRJNA623070) | marine sediment metagenome | biome: marine biome [ENVO:00000428]; feature: marine pelagic biome [ENVO:01000023]; material: deep marine sediment [ENVO:00002113] | place: India: Arabian Sea | collected...
CGACCTGACCGGAGACGGTGAAGGTGGCGCTGGAATCGGCGTTGCTCAGGGTAACCTGCAGCTCACCTCCGTCAACCTCCAACACGCGCGGCGTCACATCGTCGATCTGTACAGCGGCGCCGGAACCGGAGCCGGAACCGGTACGGAAATGAACCTCATAGTCGAAAAGCCCCTTGGTGCGGCGGCTGGCGAGCTCGCCGGTCAGGGCAATCCGGTAATTCTGGAAGCTCTGCAAGGATTGTTCAGGCTGAATCGTAACACTCTTTCCATCCTCCGAAATCGCCAGTGAATATGGCAATTCAACACCCGCGCTACTGCCATCTTCATGCAGTACGCGGATATAGTTGGCCAGTTCTTCCGAATCCATCCCCAGATCACGGCTAAACTGCAGAGTAAGTGGTGAATCGAGGGGCACGCCCTTGGCGTTATTGACTGGTTCGCTCTTAACCAGATCCAGGGTCAGCGTATCGACGAAATTGAGCAGGGAAGTATATTTATCACTACCCTCTTTCTGGGTAGTGGCAAATACTGCAATGCCATCGTCTGTCATCACAACTGGGTCCCGTTGCCACGGAACATTAATTATCCTGTTGTAGGGCTTCGCATAGCAGGGACGCGGCTTGAGATTTATGGCGTCAAGCAGCATGACATGATCCTGCCTGCTAGTGTCATAGATCGCCAGGTAAGGCGCTATATAAGCCCCACCCTCTTCCTTGCACTCCTCGCTCTTTGCTCCCTGACGTGTCAGGTTGATTGAGGTTGAAGCCAGGGAAGCAACCCCTTTACTTTCTCCGGGTACCTGGAATCCATTCTCCACATAGGAACCAATCTGCTTCATATAGCTGGGGCGGCTGATATCAATGAGTTCAAACTTGCTCTTAATGGCGTTGACCATGTAGCCCTCGCCCATGGCAGCCGTCAGGCCCCCGAAGTAATTCATGCCCTGCAACGGAAGTGAGGGTTTGGTGATATCGAAGACATAACGTTTGCTATCGTCGATCACATGCAGGCTGTCATTAACCAACGCCAGATCCTTAACGTTGAGCTTAATGTTACGACCGTCGTGAACCACACTCGAGACCTTGCGTACTACTGTAGGATGCAGTGGGTCTGCCACACTGGCGATCACAAAACCCTCACTTCCGGCGGCGATGAAGAGCAACGAATCCTTGACTACTACCTGGGTTGGCAGGCCGTCAATGGGTAACGGCAGGCTATAAAGGATATCTCTGTCCTTGCCCGGCGGCTGCTCCAGGTATTCATCCGGATCTCGGATTTCACGGTCATAGACCAGCAGCGTGGCCTGCCCCTCATACTTGGTATTGATGTAAGGGAACTCATAGCCCTTGACGACCACGAACAGGTGCGTGTCGGAGAGCGTCATTGCGGTGGGGACCAGATCCTGAGGCAGGTTGTAGTAACCCAGGCCGTGACGTGGGGCCGCATCACCGATGGATTGAGGGTCATACTTCACCAGACTGATCCAGCCCGGCTCATAATACATGGTGACCTGCTCACGGGAGCTCACAGAGCCCGGCCCAGGCACACTGCGATGAGGATTGCCACGGCCCAACACATAAAGCATATTCAGATCATTATCGAGCTCCAGGTCGACAATGCTTCCGGGCGGTAGTTTTAGTGGATCAGGCACATGGGCATAGAGGCCATTCAGGTTATTCAGCTGGTCGAGATAACCTTTGGTAAAGGAATCCTCCGTAACCAGGGTACGATTTAGGACAAGCTTTCCATAGAACAGGGCATTTTTCATGTAGTAGCTGTGCCCCATCTCGTCACTCACTTCAATGTCGACAAAGCCGCGGTAACCACTGCCGCTGCTGCTGTCGCGAAAATCGGGCACAGACCAGTACATCTTCTCGGCGCTGTAGAGTTTCAGCCTGTCGCCATCAACAGTGTCGCTGACAGCCGTCTCGGGCTGACCACTCTTATAGGCCTTGATCTGGATACCGCTGTTAAATCCGTAACCAACGATACTGACGAGGTCATTTTCACCCACCTGGGCTGTGCGCACCACCGCAGGATGGATATAAGATATCTGAAGGAGCTTTACATAGATGTAGCCACCGACCACGGTATCACTCAGATCGTAACTATTGGTTACCGTCACTGAAGCCGGGCCTGGATAGTTCGGTACTGTCTTTGCGTGAATGGTGCTCAGGCCTGTCGCTTCGTCATGCTCCAGGCTACTAATTACCAGTTGCTGGCCGCCGATCTTGAGACGCGGCTTGTCACCGAAGTTGTATCCCTTGATGACTACCTCGGTCCCCCCCCTGATATCGCCCATCGCGACACAGGGAAGCGCTTCATCCGGATCGTGAATGGCGCAAATGGAAGTAATATCCGGATGTATCGCGTCAGTGGCCACCGCCGTAATGAAGCCAAAAGTGTAATCGGAGGCCAGAGGGTAGCCGGTGAGCGGCGTCAGGCCGGCCTTCAGCTTGACGAAATAGCGCTGATTCGGCTCCAGCTGGTTCTCTGCTTTACGCTGCAGATAGAGTTTGCGATAGCTATAACCATCCTCACGCGGCTCAAAGCCCAGGGTAAATTGATCGGTAACCGGCAGTCCGACCTGCGGGTCGCCCTGCAGGATCTCAATGTAGTCTGAAAGAACGACATCCTGAGACAACACAGCGGAAAGCTCAATCGAGATTGCCTCAAGGGCTGGATTCACATCCACCTGATCCTTGTAGGGTACGGTATCAAGCACGGTGAGCGACGGCAGCTCAATCCGATCAATGCCCTTGCGTCCTNNGCCGCATAGTCCACCGAAGTGGCCTGACGGTGCATCATCACCGGCTTGGTAAAGTCGTAAGCCGGCTCCTCAATCTTGCCCAGATCGATGATCTCAACCAGGGACTGAGCCGGCGTACCCTCCTGGTCGTTGTAATGGACTGTCACATAGGCCAGGTTGCCTGAAACGTGAACATCATAAACGCCGTTGGAATACATATCCGGACGCGGCGGATTCAGTTCAACGATGTGGAGCATCTCCGGTTGGTAGGGGTTGGAGATATCGATGATATTCAGCTGCGAGACACCACTGTTGACGGACATATCGGTAACGTATGCCCTGTCCCCGAGAATATAGAGGCGATTTGCCACGCCTAAAGTATCCAGGTGGGCAACCACCGGTGTGGTGGGATCATTAATGTCAGCAATAACCAGACCCTGATGAGAGGCCGCAATAAAGGCGAATTGTCCCTTTACTTTGACATCACGCGAGAAGCCGTCCGGCTTGATGAAACCGACATGGTAGGGAGCGTTGATGTTGCTGATGTCGAGGATCTGGACACCGCCGTCGCCATTTGCCACAAAGGCAAGGTTATCCTTGCGATCCAGGCCGTAGGCATCCGGGTAGGGAAGGTCGATGCGGCCTGCCAGGAGATAAGGCAAGCCAAACTGATAGTCACCGTTCTGGTTGTTGAAGATGAGCAGTTCACCGTTCTGATTTTCGGTATAGAGGGCGCCACTCCCTTCCCTGCCATCGGGTCCCTCCAACCAGTCATCCTTGATTTCGGTTTCCAGTTGCGAAACGAATTGGCAGCTACCTTTATAATCCGCTGGAGCTCCATCCTCGCAATCATAACCACCGGTGTAGCCCGATTTGCTGGCGAACACCAGATTGGCGTCCGTCATCAATTCACCTATTGTGCCGGCGAAAATCTCGCTGGCACCGTTCAGCAGGTCGGAATAAACAAAGTAATCCCCCGCACCATTGCCCTGGGCCTCATCCACCGCATCGAAAATATAAATACCTGTTCTTGGTCCGGCGCCAAATCTATCACTGTCCGCGACAAGCTCACTGCCCAACCCCTGCTCAATACGCATCGGGTTGATAGTGGACCAGGCAGCCACCATGGCACCCTTTCTGTCCGGTGAGCGGTACTGATCAACGGCCGTGTAATAGACCTCATAACCAAGGGACTGAGTGTTTTCCGAGGGTTTGAGATAGCGGCGTTCACTGGTGTTCAGCCCGATCTCATAGATGTTTTCAGATGTAGCAGTGTGGTTTGGCGTCACAACACGGCTAACAACACGCACACGTTCATTCCTGTAGCTCTCACGCATCAGGATCTCACCATGGGTAAAGGGCGCGGTGTAGATATAGGTGTACTCATCGGGGTCACTGAGTTCGGCATTGAGCGAAAGCTCCAGCGGATATTCCGCCAATGTCACCCAACTACCGTCATCCGCCTGATACTCCCGATACCAGTGCATAATCACCGATTCGATATCGCCACCCATGTCCTCGATCTGAATGGTTGCGTTTATGGTCTCAGCGGCTGTGAGGATATCCCGATCTGCCGGAGCCACCACCTGCATCCGAGGCACTACCGTATCGGTGATGGTGCCTACGGTGACGATTTGCGTCTCACCCGCCTGCCCCAGAATGTCATAGGCAATGGCCTGTATGGTAAAGCCGTCCACGCCATCGGGCGAAGGCACCACTGCACGATAGATATGCTCCTGCGCAAATCCACCCGACTGCTCACCGTAACTGTTGTATACGGTATAGGCGGGTTTGGCGTTGACATAGAACACCACATGGTCGATTCCGTCGGGGCCCAGGTCGTCAAAGGCCTCGACAAACACCTCGACATCCTGCCCTTCAAGTACCACGGAGTTATCGTTATCAGGCTGGATGATACGCGCCTCCGGTGGCTTGTCCGGCGTGATCAATACAGCGTTGGGCGAAGTCCAGATGGTGGATTCATAACCGTCTATATCGCGCGCCATCGCAGCGAAGCGCAGGTACTTTCCGGTCTGGCCTGAAGGAACCTCCATGTGGAACATGAACGGTATCGAGACATCCTCACCAAAGGGTTTGTATTCAGGCTCAACACCCTCCTCCACAATGGCGTAATAGAGTTTTGCACTATCAACGCCAATCTCGGGATCCCGCGCCTGAACATTGACTACAATTCCCCGGCCTTCCGTGATCTCCTCAACCTGCCCCATGTAGAAGCCACGGGCGTCGAGAATCTGGATATCGGTCACCTCAGGCGGCTGATTGGGCACCAGGCTGAGGGGTACCGAATCAATGGTCTCATTGCCTATACCATCACGCGCAGTCACCTTCAGCAGCATCGGCATCTGATCGGGTATCTGTTCCGTAGCAGAAGGTAGATAATCCTTTATCGCACGAACGGCGATACTGCCTGAATAAGGCGGAGACAGCATTACTTTGCTGGATATCACCTCCTCTTCATTGAAGACACCGTCATTATCCGCATCGGCATAGAGGCGCACGGCAACGGTGCTTACCCGGACGTTATCACTGACTTCCAGACGATATGGGAAGGTGCGCATCTCCGCTACCGTCGCCCCACTGCCTGAAGGCTGAATAATCTCCAGCTCAGGGGCCTGCTCGTCCCTGATGATCTGAACCGTCACCGCATTGGCGGTAGAAACACTGCGCGGCGTCCCGCCAAGCCGCTTTTCTGTCGCTGAGGCGGTAAGCACCAGATCCGTACCCGCCTGACCATAAGGTACGTCTACCAGGAATTCGAATGGTGCAGCGACATCGGTAAAGCTCGCGTCGCCTCCTTTGAGACCGGCGACATTCAGCACCACATTATCGATGCCCACATCATCAACCGCATTCACCTGTACCAGTATCGGCATCCCTTCAATGGAAACGGTATTGTTGGTGGGCAGACCAATCTCCACCACCGGCGGTTGGTCCTCTATGATCTCGATGCCAAAGTTTTCCTCTGCCCTGTGGACATCCAGATCGCCGAAGGCAGCGCCATAGGTATCAATGGCCTCAACATGCACATTCACCACATTATTTGCCGGATTGTCCGCATCATAGGCCGGAACCGGGACCATGTAGTTATAGGGAGGCGCGGTCAACCTCATCTCATAGGGGACGTCGCCATTGGCGTATTCTGCCTTGAGATAGACATAAGCGATGCCAACATCATCGAACGAATTAACATTGACGTAGAGACTGGTCTGCTCAACGATGCGTGCACCCGGCATCGGATCCACCACATCGATCACGGGACGCTGATCAATACGCACGGGATATTTGACCTCTACATCGGCCTCATAGGCGGCATCATGCGCGGTGACACGCATCCAGACATGTGCCTCCCTGATATCGTCAATGCTGCCTACCTCGGGGAACAGTTCGGCTATCTCGCTCAGCCTCTTGACGTGAACCTTCTGCAGATACTCAGGGGTATCGATATTGAGGGTGGTTACCGGGACAGCATCACGTGAAGGGATGCTGTCAATTGTCCTGAGAGTGGTGAACTCGCCCTTGACGTACTCTCCCGTTTTCAGGCTGACCCCATAGGCTGTCTGGATAGACATGCCCTGAACCTTGACGTTGTCATAACCGCGAACGCCAAAGGTGAAATCCGAATTTTCAATCGCGCCATAGCCAATTTGAGGCTTTGTTACAGCGATTTCCGGTTTGATGTCGTCGGGGTGAACGACAAAGGTGCGTTCGGTCTTGCCAACAGCACCATCCGAGTCATACACATAGGCTGTGATGGTCAGCGGTTCATCGAATCGAATCAATCCGTCAGGTACTTGCAGTACATAACTTTTGGTCACTGCATAGGGACTGTCCGTATGGCCATAGAGCTTGGCTGTCTCAATGCTGTAATTGTTCTCAAAGGAGTCATAGATGGAAGCGAAAGCCTGCTTGACTACGGCCTCACCACCAGCCGCCTCTGAACTGGTGCTTCCCGGGGCCAGGGAAAGCGGCAGACCATTCGCAAAGATCTTGATGGCACTGTTGCTGGTGGTGGTTGAAGTATCCGACAGATATCTGTCGTCCGCCGCGACTACCCCCACCTTGATGAGGAAGGTTCCCGCGACAATCTCCTGATTCTCGGCAGGTGCGGTGATACGGATCTCGGGTACGACATTATTCTGCGGGTGAACCAGGATTGTTCGTTGCGAAACCTGCCCCAGAGAGTCGGTTACGCTCAGGAGGTACTCAGTGGGTTGTGAATTGTTGAAGAGTATCTCGGTTCGGATAGCGTCAGAGAGTTGAGGCTTATTCGGGCATTGCGGAATGGCGTAATTTTCATTGTAGAGCTGCTCGACGGCCTGGCCATCAATACCGAGACGCTCGATCTTAAAGTTACTCAATCCGGCATCATCACGGATCGCCGTCTCAAGCTTGAATTTCTCCCCTCGCCTTACCCAGAATTCGGCATAACCCAGTCTCTGCGGATCGGTGATCGATTTTTTATAGTAACCGTTGACCAGGTAGCTATGGAAACCTGTCAGTTCAAGCTCTGGCGGGGCATTGGGCTGCACTGGCAAGGTGACGCTGCTCTCCTTGACATAGCCGTTCCGATCTGTGGCCACCACGGTCAACTCTATCTCATTACCCTGATAGTTCCGTGGTACCACATAAGGGAATTTGGCAGTGTCAGCAAAATAGGCCGTCGAGAGCGTACGAACGCTATGAGTGCGATTTTCAATCAGTTCCAGACTCTCCAGAACTCCCGTGTTATCGGAAATTACCGTGGCCAGATCAATGAACTGGTATGGAACCACCACACTACCTTGCGCAGGCGAAGTCACTTCAACACTGGGTGACTGCTCGTCATACACCATGTCAAACGAGGCCAGTGGCGCCAAAGCGATATCACCACGTTCGAATGAGAGCCTGTCAATGGCATGGGAGAAGACGCTCAGTTTTGTGACGTCGGTGATAGGCTGCGTGGGCACAGAAACGCCGTAAATCTTTTCCCCTGCCATCTGACGCGAGATACGCCCGCTCTGCAATACCGCAGGCTTGCGAATCCCTGTATTTGCATCATCTACCACCAACGTCAACACATCATGACTGACGACCGGGTATCTTTTGCCTCCAAGGGTATAGGAGGAAACTTTATTCAAATCACTCAGTGAGAGGTGAAATTCTCTGATAAATTTCGGCTGATGCGCATCGTCGGCGCTATATTTCGGCCTAATCACCAAGCGCGTCGTATCACTACCTATATATGGCGACAACTGCAACACTCCACCACTGGACGTGACGCTGCTTGTTCCAGAACTGCCCTGGCACTGATTATCGGAAAAGACACTGATGTCGTAGCTGAGATCGCCCAGGCCATCCGAGACAAACTCAATTGAACGCACCTTGTGACCGAGTTCCTGCAGATAGGGATAAACATTCATCATCCCGTCGGCAATCGTCAGGTATGTATTGCCATTGACGAGTAGCGAACCGCTCCAGCTCCCCGCCTCGGAGTATTCGATACCGTAATAAGGAGTAAGACCGTTAGTTACCTTACCCACAACATTGCGAACCACGTCATCACGAACCAGTGAGGTAATGAGCGGAACCTGGTAAACCGAATAGGTGCTCGTTACGAAGTCATCAACTGTCCTGAACTGGCCTGAAACCAGTTGCCCGTAAACGGCCCCTGCAACGGGTGACGGATTAATGAACTCCGTCTTTGGCGCCTTATCCGGCTCAATCACAACGGTGCGTTTTTGCGTCCCTACATTGCCGGCGTGATCAGTTGCAGTAATGACAACAGTGAAACGATNNAACACCGGCCTGGTAACCGCTGACATCAACGGGGATATCAGTGACACTATATGTTTTTTCATTAATACCTGTTGCCGTAGCCACGATCTCGTCACGTGAGGACTCGTCAACCACTCTTATCTCATACGAAGCGACAGAAATCTCATCAGTGATGGTCGCCGAAATCCTGGCCGGCTGCTTGTCATAAAGTGTCTCCTCCGGACTGGTGATCTGGATGGATGGTCCAGTGAGATCCTTCAGGATTTCAACGATAACCCCATCACTGGTAGTGACGTTGATTCCCATATCGGAGGTTTCGACATAAAGGCGTAACTTCTCACCGGCATAGCTAAAGGCGAAAGACTCAGGAATCTTCAGCGTCGCCGAGAAATCCGCATAGTACCGTTGCCCAACAACAATAGAGCCAAGAGTTCCCGGGTTCGGTACTTTTACAGTCTCCACGCGATCCTTGCGTGAGAAAATTGCAGGTTCCAGCGCTATTTTCTTGTCATCCGCATCCAACAAATAGGTATGAATCGGTCCGATGTAATAGTTATCGCTGACCGTTCCCTGAACCTTGAAAGTCTGTCCAGGATAGAGTTGCAACATTTCTGTTGGTGTGGTGACAGAAAGGAGCGGAGCCTCTTCATCGTCAAGCAGTTCAATCTCAACCACCTGCTCCACCGACTGTCCTCGCGAGTCCACTGCGCGTACGAAGATCTCTGCAGGAACTTCGGCATCCTTATGCGGCACTGCAAATGAGGTGGTCAAATAGGCCCCGTCATTGCTTGCCTCGGCAAGGGTATTCCCGGTAAACGATTTGATCAGTTCTTCTGCCTGTCCCTGTCTAAGATAGAGGGAAACATTGGTGAGCTGCCGGTCATCGGTGGCGAGAATACCGATCCCCACCTTTTCACCCTCGACATAGCGTGAACCCGGTGCCGGTGTACGGATGGTCACTGTTGGCGGCTGATCTTCTACGGCATGATAACGCCAGATGGTATCACTGGAGACATTGCCGTAGATATCCGTGGAGGTCAGGGTAAAGGCGAGGTCGGTCGTCCCCTCAGTGATCTTATGGCTGTAACTGGTAGTGTAGCTGGCCTGGGTTCCCGTAACGCCCTGATCATGGAGTATGGCGCCATTTTCATCCTTGAGCGTGACACGACGAACACCGGTGTCATCGACCGCCCTGATATCAAACTGGTAGGTATCGCCGACATAAAGTGTCGCCCCCTGACTGGGACTCTGTACCGCAGCAAGGGGTGGTGTCGTGTCAGCAATAACCTCCACGTTGACATAGTGCGGTTCTGATTCCTGCCCTGAATCATCAACCGCGATAAATTCAACCTTGAGAGAATGACCGCTGTTGTCCAGACTCAGCTGTGCCAGATCAACGCTCATCTTTGCAACCTGTTCCGGTGTCGGAATAAGGTTGCTCTGTGCGTTTAGTTCCACGGCATGGATAGGAGTACTGGCACCATCGGCGAACAAACGCATGCTCAGAGCGGAAACCGCGCGATCATCGCGTGCAACCACATCAAATTCAAGTTGTTCAATATTGTACAGCTGCTGCTTATTGGCAGTTGCCGCCTTAATCATCGGCGCCTGGTCGGCATAAACGCCGATCACCATTTCCGCTATGGTTTTATTACCGGTTTTGTCTGAGGCGGTAACGGTAACGGGATAGCGATCAAACGCAACACCCTCAAGGTGCTTAAACGCTGGCGCACGCACCAGCTTGAGTGCAGAGAATGCATTCAATACACCAGGGAGTTTTTGTGGAGCAAAGTCACTACCGCCAATAGTGTCGGTGTCAATACCGGTAAGAAGATAACCGGCCCCATCCACTTTTTTGATGCCGGTCACCTGCAATTCGGTCACCTCCACATTGTCGTATCCGGTGACCTTGAAGACAAACTGGCTCTCCTCGACAAGGCCCGCGATATCATCACCGGAATCGGTAGCGGTAATCGATGGTGAGGAGAAATTGACCACAGGGGGCTGTTCATCCTTGCCGAGTGTCGCATGCACCACATTACTGGCAGCTTGCTGGCCTGCACTATCGAATGCCTCGGCGCGAATGGACAATATGCTCTCTACGCTGACGGCTTCCGGGGTTTCGTAAATGAAAGAGTACGGCGCGCTTTGATCGGAACCGACAAATTTATCGTTCACATAAAAATCGACACGCATCAGCTTCAAATCGTCAGAGGCATTGGCGCGTAACTCTACCGGCAGACCCGAGACAATGTGGGCACCCTCTACAGGGTGGCTCAAGGCAACCGTGGGTGGCTGATCGCTCTTGACCGAGATCGAAATCGGGTCGGCATTGGCGCCTGTCTGATGATAATCGACGGCTGTCGCCCCCAGCTCCAGCACGCTGCCCAGCATCGACTCATCGATGGTCAACTGGAAGCGCTCCGTGCGCACCCCATAACTGTACGCGCCATTCTCCGGCAAACCGTCGGACTGGATCCGCTTCGCACCATGACGTGCACCATTGACGGTGAGTTCGACATCGGTTCCCGCAGCCAGGGTATCATCCGACACCTCCACGCCTACCCATACATCCTGACCAGCCGTTACAACGGATCCATCTACCGGCTCACTAATCCTGACCACAGGATGGGTATTCTCAACGACTCTTAATAGCCTGGACTGACTGTCTTTCTCTCCGCCATTGTAAGCATGCACCTTGGCCATTACCGCCATGCTTGTTTCGTGAGTGCTAATAGAGGGAACGTTTGTGGTCAGCTTCCATACTTCAAAAAGGAATTCCGCTTCCGGATCTTCCTCACTGGGTCTCTTCTCCAGAATCGGATAACGGCTTTCCCCCACCTTGGCACCGTCAACAAAAAACTCAACATAACTAATGCCACTGCTATATTTTGCATCCTCTATAGGACCAAGTGGCGATGTGATCTTGTACTCAAAGGGACTGCTTTCAATCACACGTAGTGCATCGGCAGGTTTTTCCAGGGTGAACGGAGGCACAGTCAGGCTCTGCTTTCTGACAACACGACTGGTCCCTTGTGCCGCCTCCGATGGCTGCCCGGCACTATCATAGGCGATAGCGGATATGGAGAAGGTACGCCCCTCCATCTCCTGGGAGATGGGGAGTGCCAATTGATAAGGCTGGGTCTCTATACGACCAATGACAGAGCCGTCCATCCAAAACTCTACAGCGTCAATACCAACATCGTCTTCTGCTGTGGCTAAAAGTTTGAGCGTGTCATCAACGGCCACCTGGTTTTGCAGATTCAGACTGACCAGAGGTACTGCATCGATCGCTACGAGAGGAAGTGTTGTCGAAATCGTCGGGGCCAGGGCCACCGCAGCAGTTAGTGAAACAGGGGAATTCGCCTGAATGGTAGCGTTTGCTTTAACTCCCAGCGTGTCATCAAGCTTGACGACTTCAGTTGCCTCTGCTGGGACCGAGTAGATGATCTTTATCGAATTATTGAGAGGCGCCTCCGTGCCATCATTAAATATTGCTGTTNNAACTGTTAAGTTTCGGGATGGTAAAGGATGTAGCGGCTTCATAACCATCAAACTTTATGCCGGTTAGCTGTCTACTGAAATCGACAACAACCGGTATGGTGACGTCCTGTTGTCCAGGATAGGAGACCGTGATTGTTACCGTCTCACCATTTCCATCCTTGAGCGGATAAACCAACCCCTCTTGCGTCACCAATACTGTAGAGGGATCGGAGGATTGATAGACAAAACCGTGGCCAGGGCCAGGCAAAGGAGTGATGCCACGAAATTCATATACCAGTGAGGGGATAATCCTTGCGTATTGCAGGATATCGGCAAATATTATCTTTTCCGGTGTCGCACTAAACCCCTGTATTGCCTCATCAACCGATTCGCCCAGATAACGGATCTCGGAGACAGATCGTTGATTTCCTGAGGAATCAACGGCCGTACCCTCTATCAAAATCAAAGCGTTGCGCGCGATCTCATCACCACTTAGCGGTGTCGAAACAGGCACACTGACAGTAAATTTATCCTGGTCTTCTCTTGTGGGGTATACACGGCTCGCTCCCGACCAGCGAGCAAAGGCAGTCTCTTTGGCCTTCTCGACCACGCCTCCCGCACTCCTTAACTCGGAGGCGCGGATACCGGTTACATCGACGGCTATATACGAGAGGTCCACATCATCGCCGGCGTCCATTGTCACGGCAAGATATTGTTTTCCTTCCTCCTGGGAAATACCGATTTGATTGACTGCAAAGGTGGGGTTATTTCGTTCTACCGAAAACGCCTCGGTATATTGAACGACACTCCCATCAATACTTTTGATTCGAACCGATGGGGCATACATTGCAGCTCCGTTTAGAGAAAAAACAAAGCTGCATGCGAGGGGACTTATCGGGTTTCGCTGACTTTCACTTGCTGTGAGAGTCTCAGTGCCTTCCGATGTATTGACTTCGACTTGAGCGAGCGAACTGCAATCACTAATTGAAAGTGTATAGGCAATACTATCCGTGCGGGACTGAAGTGGAGCATCCACCCTGATGTCGACATTAGTCTGCGCAAACACCGACTGCGACAGCAACATTGTCCCAGTCAGAAGCAGTTGCGCAACAGTCCCAAATAAATGAGGTAGGCCTCTAGTGACCATCCCTGTCCCTTCTTGTCTTGTTCTTAATTACGTGACCTAGTTCTCAGATTAACACCATTCCCACACTAACGACAAGAGAATTTTCCATCACGTTTTTTTAATATTCGACTATAGCGCTACGTCTTTCACTTGAATATCTAGCATTTTCAGTTCGTTACATTTCGTACTGGCTCGCAATTTTACTTATGCAGCAATTAAAACTCATCCATGGGGTTGTTCAGGCCAGACAAGTATTTCGGCCAATAAGACTTAACCAACATTACCGGCTTCTGATTTTAATGTTTACAAAAGTTCATGTCAGTCCCTATAAAAAAGATATTCTGCCAGGTAATCAGCTAGCACCACAGGCTGAAATAAAATTAAAGTTTATTATCCGCCTTGCTTTTACTGGCAACTGGCTTCTTTTCCTCACTTTCACTTTCCTGCTTTTCAAACTGCTCGTATCCCATTCCCACCTTTGGTTCGGTGCGAATCATCTTGACACGCCGAATATCCTCGATTCTGTACACCAGGTCGCCGGTATTTTCACCATCCTTATATTCCCGGATGGTATCGTTTTCACCCCAGTAACGCACATTTTTCATGAAGATAAATCCATGCTCAATCTGGTTGCTGGCGACTTTATTCAACAGTTTTTTCGATACCTGTCCATAAAGATAATAAGTCTCCGTCTCACCATTGTCCTCCGGCACATAGAACTGGATGAACGCCCAGGAAAGGTTTTTATCGTCGATCGCTTCAAAGGCATATAATTCATCGCCGGTCCGGCATGCGCTGAGAACGAGCAGAAGGGACAATATTCCGATGAGTTTTTTCATTATTTTTTCGATCCTGTTTTGAATTGTTCAATCAGTAGAAGGAGAATCGGAATTACAATGCCATAGTCATTTCTTACAATCCAGTTGGACATGGGGGAACCCTTGCCGGAGATCATACTGAAGCGCCTCGCACCTCCATGATTTCAGGCTCGGCATAAAATCACCAGTCTCCCCTGCACTTGAATCTCTTTCTAAGGTGCGTATTTCAACTAACCACCCCAGATACCATACTCTTTTACTTGGTAATTTTTCCAACAAAGACAAACACATAGCATGAAGTTTTTCTTACAAATTTGAGAATTCTTCGCCCGATTTCGGTACAATGCCACGGCTGTTAGCAGGTGATCTTTACCGTGTAAAAAACAAGGTTTTTCAGTCAATTGACGAGGCTGACTTCCGTCAGCCAGTCACTTTTTGGTAGCACGAATGAGTTCAAATACCCAGCAACTCGTCAACGTCGTCATTGACGGCAAGGCCATTCAGGCACCCTCCTCCCTGTCGGTGATCCAGGCGTTATGGTATGCCGGTTATCCCCGGGTGAAGGGAGTCGGCTGCCTTGAGGGTGTCTGCGGCTCCTGCCGGGTGCTGGTGCGCCGTTCGGGGACAGATGGGGTGAGCATGGAGCTGGGTTGCCAGACCCTGGTGGAGGAAGGGATGCAGGTGCTGTTCCTGGTCTTCCCCAACCCCACCCATCACCACTACCAGCTCGACGAGATCAAAAACTCCTGGGATGTCCAGGCGGAATTCCACCGCATCTTTCCCGAAGCGAGCCAGTGTCGCCACTGCAGCGGTTGTTTCCGCGCCTGTCCCAAGGGAATCAACGTGGAGCTGGGAGTTGAGCTGGCGAGCAAAGGGCGTTTTCGCGAGGCCAGTGAGCTGTTCGTCGAGTGCATCATGTGCAATCTGTGCATGACCGGCTGCCCAGAGGAAATCGCACCCAACCATGTGGGGCTCTTTGCACGGCGCGTGACCGCCTATTTCCATATCCGCCCTTCCAATCTTATCAACCGCCTGGAGAAGATTCGCCAGGGTGAACTGGCTGTCGACATCAACGCCGTTGATGAACCGTTCAACGCAGGCTGAAGGAGTCATCATGACCAACGGCGTACCTTACAGCGAAGCATTGGCCAATTACCTGGCAGAGACGGACCGCCCCCTTACGCGCCAACCCGAGGATCGCAATGAGCTACTGCGCGCCTTTCACCCGGATCATCGCGCCGACACCCTGACCACCCTCCAGGTCGGCGCCAACAGTGGCGAGCAGTGCCATCGCCAGCTGGCCAACCTGCTACAGGCCGACGCCCGCATCGACGAGGCGGATCTGGCCGGCGCCCCGGTGGTGGAAACCGATGTGCTGGTGATCGGCGGCGGCGGCGCCGGCTGTGCCGCGGCATTGGTGGCGGCCAACGCCGGAGCCGATGTAATCCTCGCCACCAAGCTGCGCTTGGGTGACAGTAACACGGTCATGGCCGAGGGGGGGATCCAGGCGTCAATCGAGAAGAACGACACGCCACAGTTGCACTTCAACGACACCATCAGAGCCGGCCATGGAGAGGCAGACCGTGATCTCGTCGCCAGCATGGTAATGGACGGCCCGGATGTGATCCGCTGGCTGATCCAGCAGGGCATGCAGTTCGACCTGGACGATTTCGGCGACCTGCTCACCCGCCGCGCCGGCGGCACCTCGGCCAACCGGGTCTGCTACTACCGCGACTACACCGGCCTGGAGATGATGCGGGTGCTGCGCGAGGCGGTGCAGAACAGCGACATCGATGTGTGGGACTACAGCCCGGCCGTGGAACTGCTGGAGAACGAGTCGGGCCACTGTGCCGGAGCGGTACTCTCCAATCTGAAGAACTGCAGTTATGTGCAGGTGGTGGCCAAGTCCGTGATCATCGCCACCGGCGGGATCGGTCGTATGCACTTGAATGGCTTTCCCACCTCCAACCATTTCGGCGCCACCGGTGATGGCCTGATCCTCACCTATCGCCTCGGCGCCAAACTGCGTGATCTGGACTCGTTCCAGTATCACCCCACCGGTCTTGCCCACCCGCACCATCTGGCGGGTACCCTCATCACAGAGGGAGTACGCTCCGCAGGTACCTATTTGCTCAATGGCCATGGTGAACGTTTCGTTGACGAGCTATCACCTCGCGATGTGGTCGCCGCGGCGATCCTCAAGGAGTGTGCCGAGGGACGCGGTGTACGCGTCAGTGACGAATCGGTCGGCGTTTGGCTGGATACCCCAGGCCTCGAGCTACGCAACCCCGGAATTCTGCAAAAGCGCTTCCCCAAACTGCTCAATCTCGGCAAAAAGGCCGGCATCGATCCGAGTCAGTCGCCGTTGCTCATCTATCCCACCCTCCACTATCAGAACGGCGGCGTTGTTATCGATGAGAACGGCAGTACCACAGTGCCTGGGCTCTATTGTGTCGGTGAGGTAAGCGGCGGTATTCACGGTAAAAACCGGATCATGGGCAACGCCCTGCTGGAGATCATCAGCTTCGGCAGACGAGCCGGACAACACGCTGCACACCGTCGATCCGGTAAGGGCCACAAACAGGTCTCGCTGGAACACCTCAGCCGCCTGCGACGTGAGCTGACTATCTCGAAAATGCCGATGGATCTGAAAAGTCCAATGCTATTCCCGGACTGCGCCAAGTTCGATGACGATTCCGACTACGACGGCCTGCGCCAGCATCGCCGCAAACGGGCAACACAGGAGTAATCATCCATGAGCCCGTTAAATCAGGTTTTATTACATGAAAACCATCGGGTTGGTGCCGATCTCGCTGCATGGCTGCAAGGCTCTGGCGGCAAGGGACTTGAGAAAGCACTGGCAGCGCCAGAGGCCATCATTCCCCTGATAAAAGAGGCCGGCCTGCGCGGTCTTGGCGGCAGCGGCTTCCCCACCTACAAAAAGTGGGAATTCGTTGCTGCCCAGGACAATCGCAAGGAAAAATACCTCATCTGCAACGGTAATGAGGATGAACCGGGGACCTTCAAGGACAAAATCCTGCTTGCCGAAACCCCTCACCAGGTAATCGAGGGAGCCACCATTACCGCCCTGGCGACCGGTTGTAACCACATCATCTTCTATATCAATCCGGATCAGGAACACTCCATCGAAGCAATGCGTGAAGCAGTGATCCAGTGGCAGGCCTCGGATTTTGTCGCCAACATCGAGACCGCTTTAGGCAAGAGTGTTGAATATCAGGTACTCCCAAGCTCCGGTCATTACATCGGCGGCGAGGAGACCGCAGCCATCGAGAGCGTAGAAGGCAAGTTCCCCTTCCCTCGAGGCAAGCCCCCATTCCCTGCCGAGTCAGGCGTGCACGGCTGCCCAACCCTGATTAACAACATGGAGACCCTCTCTAACGTTTCGCACATCCTGCGCAATGGTGCCGAGTGGTATAAGAGGTTGGGTCTCGGAGAAGCCACTGGCACCAAGATCTATTGCCTTACCGGCGATGTTCTTTATCCCGGCGCCTACGAACTGCCGATGGGGACACCCCTATCGACCCTGATCAACGAGTACGGAGGGGGGATGCTGCTGGGCAAGAAGCTCAAGGCGGTGTTCACCGGAGGCCCCTCCAACACCATTCTGACGCCAAAGGATCTGGACGTACCGCTGGATTATGAGTCGGTGCGCGAACGCCATTCCAGCCTGGGTACAGGGGCGATGATTGTGATTTCCGAAGGGACAGGTATCGTTAAACGTGTCACCGAATATGTCAGCTTTTTTGCCCACTCTTCCTGTGGCCAGTGCCCGCCATGCAAAACCGGCACCCACTACGCGGCAATGCTGCTCAACAAGATCGACACCGGACAGGCCAGCCGAGCCGATCTCGACTCGCTGATCAATCTGAGCAAGATCCTGCCCAATGCCGGCCGCTGCCATATGCTCGATGGCGCACTTAAGGTACTGGAAAGCTCGCTCTACCACTTCATGGATGAGTACAAGCAAGCACTCAACCGTTGATACGGTATTGGATTGGTAGCTTAAAGATGTTCGATAACTCAATATTTCTAAACCAATTTCCCACTGTGAGGAGGGTCACAGAATTTGACCCAAACCCCACCTTTTGTCATAGTATCGGACTTCGTTTTCACAGGACCACGATCAGGTCGTCATCCCACCGTGATGACATTGTTGCGAGGAAGCCTCGCCGCAACTGGTTCGGCACACCGGTCCCGATGAGGAACAATAAAACGCACCACCTGCGTCATTCCTCGCGAGTCATTGGATTTAATCGACGGGCACAGTCATCAAACACGCGACCCGGGCTAGCAGACCCGGCGGCGGAAAGAGACATGCGCGTCATGTTTTTATCGTCTCGAGAAGTAATTCACAGGACAGCGTTATGACAGAACAGGCAACAAGCAAGGTGATCGATATCGACACCGCATCCCGAGTTGGGAAAGCGAAGGCCATCAGCGAGCACATCGTCGAGATCGTGAGCGATTCCGGTGAAGGCGCACAAAAGTGCGGCCAGACCTTCGGCACCATCAGCGCCAAGATGGGCAACGGTGTATGGACTGTGGAGATCATT
>JABAOG010004390.1_pt2 | contig 18521 bp, 26 predicted proteins | sample 7062131 | NCBI WGS metagenome assembly JABAOG01 (sample SAMN14538629, study PRJNA623070) | marine sediment metagenome | biome: marine biome [ENVO:00000428]; feature: marine pelagic biome [ENVO:01000023]; material: deep marine sediment [ENVO:00002113] | place: India: Arabian Sea | collected...
GGCAGTGGTACACCGTCCGCCCGCCGAAATCGGCGAAGCGTACGCGGATCCGAACTTCCCGGCCCGCGGGTATGTTGATCACGTCGCGCCACTCGGGCTCGGGGAGCGGACCGTCGCCCGCGTCGACAACTTGGAACGGCCAGACGTGCAGGTGAAACGGGTGATCCATGGGGCTCGGGTTTCGCAGCACCCATTCCTCGACGCCGGGCAGCCGCACACCGGTGTCGACCCGGTCCGGGTCGAACTCACGGCCGTCGATCACGAACCGCATGCCACGCCCGCCGCCCATGCCCACGTCGAAGACCAGCTCTCGGCGTGCCTCCACGGGCGCCGTGNNGCGCCGTGCGGAGATCCACAGGCTCGGCGGCGTCCCAGCGCAGCGGTGCAGAAGGCGCGGACTCGCCGGCGACGTCGAACACGGCGAGCAGTGACCGCTCGCTCGTCATTCCGCCGCCGCCCATCATCGGCCCCATGCCGCCACGGTTGTACGTCGCGGTCAGCAGTTGGTAGCGCCCCTCGGACGCCACCTCGACGGCGAGGTCTGCCCTGTTGCCGGGAGCGAGCAGCACCTCGTCCTGCCGCCGCGGCCGTGGAGCCGGGCCGCCGTCGAGCCCGAGCACCAGGAAGTCGGCTCCGTCCAGCCGCAGCCGGAGGAAACGGGACGAGCACGCATTGACCACCCGCCACCGCTCCCGGGTGCCGGGCCGGCCGCTGACGATCGGCTGGAACTGCCCGTTGACCAGTAGCAGCCGGCCCTCGCGCCCCATCATCCGCTGCTGGAACGAGGGCTGGACGACGCGTCCGTCCTCGTCCAGCGTGGTGTCGGTGACCACGAGGAGCCGGTGCTCGTCGAACTGGTCCTCCGGTCCTTCCTCCGCCACGATGATCGCGCCCGCCAGCCCGCCGTACAACTGGTCGGCGACGAGCCCGTGCCGGTGCGGGTGGTACCAGAACGTCCCCGTGGGGTGGTCGTCCGGCAGTTGGTACTCGTAGCTAAAGATCTCGCCGGGCGCCACCTCGATGAATATGTTGTCACCGTTGCCCTCGGGTGAGACATGCAGGCCGTGGACGTGCAGGTTCGTAGGCTCGTCCAGCCGGTTCGCCAGGTCGATCCGCAGTGTGTCACCGGGCCGCAGCCGCAACGTCGGCCCGGGGCTGGTGCCGTTGTAGCCGAGAGCGGACGTGTCCTTCCCGGCGAGCCGGACGCCTGCCGCCGCCTCCAGGCTGGCCTGCAGCAGCCCGTCCTCGCTGGCGAGGACCTCGGGCATGGCGAGCTCGTCGGCGCCCGGGTCGACGGAGAACTCGTCGCGCTGCGACCCCGGCGACCCCGGCNNCCACAGCCCGACGGCACCGGCAACGATGGATGCCGCGCCGAACGCCCCGAGTTGGATGGCGCGGCGGCGGGTGAGCTGGTAGGTCACAGAGTGCTCCGGCAGCGCGCAGACCCGGCCGGCCGCCGCGTGCGGAGGTCAGTGGTGATGCTCATGGCCGTTACCGTGTGGCTCGGCATGCGCAGCCATGACCAGGTTGTTGCACCAGACTTGGAGGCCGAGCGTGGCCGAGACGTGGGCGCGCGCCTGCGCGATGCCGCGGTCGGCCTCGGCCCTCAGTGCGACCATCTCTTGGAACCGCCGCTGTGCTTCGTCCCGCACCGTCCGGGTCATCAGGTCGATCAACGGCGCTGGGTCATTGTCCTGGATCGCCCGTTCGGCCGCAGGGATCACCGGCCCGACATCCAGGCCGGCCGGCTTGAGACCGGTGTACGGTGCGCCCTCACCGGCACGGTGCAGCCGTACCACGGTTTCGAAGAACAGTCGATCCGCCACCTCGCGGGCTTCTGCACCCTGCCCCCGGACCTTGACGGCCCGGTCGAAGGTGTCCTCGACCTCGCGCTCGGCGTCGGCCGGCACGTAGGGCAACACGAGCGAGACGTCCTCGTACTCCAAGGATCTGCGGGCCGCCGTGACCACGGGGCCGTCAAGCGAGTCGCAGTGCGGAGGCATGTCGGATCTCCTCACAGGGTGCGGCTTGGCCGACAAGGACTCGCAATCACGATGTCTTGCTGGCGTGCGCACCTGCCAGGGACGACCGACCTGTCCGGGTCCGACGAACGTCCTTCCGGGCGTCGGTCACGCCGCCCGGCAGAGGAGCATGTCCCGCGGTGCTCAGGCTTGCTGTTCAGCGAGCATGAACTGCACTTGGCCCTGCTCGGTGATCTGCGCATCCAGGGCCTTGTCCGCGAGTGCGTCCGCGACGTCGGAGTCGACGAAGAGCCGTGCGCCCTGGTCTTCGATCACCTGATCTTCAGGCAGTGGGCCCTCGGTCACGGCGAGTGCCAGCCCCGCACCACCTTCGTCGGTGGTCGGGGAGATGCGGACGCCGGTCTGCTCGGGCGTGTCGGTCTGTCCTGCCAGCGTGCGGATCGCGGACGCTGCGTTGTCGGTCACGGTAAGCAAGGAAGAACCCCTTGTGCGCATTCGTCATCGGTCAGGTACTCAAGCCTGCCCATACTGCCCGTTCTCAAACGTGCACGCAGCATGTGATCTCGCAGCGCCCGAGTCACAGGTTTCCTGCTGTTGCCCAAGGGTAAACCGCAGCCCCGCGCAGCACAGTGCCCCACCGGCACAGACAGGAGCGAATATGGACACGGGAGCCAAGATCGTCGGTGCCGTCGCCGCCGGCTATCTGCTCGGAAGGACGAAGAAGCTCAAGCTGGCCATCCTCGTGGGAGGACTGCTGGCTGGAAGGAAGCTCTCCACCGACCCGCGCGAGCTGGTCAAGCAAGGGGTGCAGTACGTGCAGAGCAGCCCCGAACTGGCCCGTCTTACTGAACAGGTGCGCGGCACGTTGCTCGACGCAGCGCGCTCGGCCGCGGTCAGCACGGCCAGCAGTCGGATCGACTCGCTGAGCGAAGCGCTACACGAGCGCAGCGAGCGGTGGCGCGGCACAGCGGGCGAGGAAGCGCGACCGGAGGAAGAGGAAGCCGAGGAGCCCGAGGAAGCGGAGCCGGAGGAGGAGCCGGAGCCGGAAGAGGAGCCGGAGTCGGAGGAAGAGCCGGCCGAACCTCGCGGCCGATCGATTCCGGAGCAGCGAGGAGAGCAGGAACCGGCGAAGAAGCCTGCGAAGAAGGCCGCCAAGAAGTCGACGGCCAAGAAGAGTTCGTCCGGCCGCGGCCNNGGTGACAGTGGCTGAGAAGACCGAGCAAAGCCGGAGCCGGGGTGGCGCCCAGTCGTTACTCGACGAGCTTCCGGTCGACCGTCTCAAGGACGAACTGCGGAATGTGATGTCCGCCATGGGGCACCGTGCCGTCGGATGGGCGGGAGAACAGGTTTCCGGTGTGACGGACAAGCTCACCGACGTCGCGAGCGGAGGCGAGATCATGGGCAAGGCCACCAAGGAGGTCGGTGAGGCGAAAGCGGAGGGTGCGTCCCCGGTCAAGACCGCCCTCAAGGCGGCCAAGGGTGGCCTGTCCGGCGTGAAGGACAAGGCGCAGCAGGCGTTCGGTGGCGGCGGTGGCGGCGGAGACGGTGGGGGCGACGTGTTCAAAGCCACCAACATCGTCGAGTCGATCGACATCGGAGCCCCACTGCGCACGGTCTACAACCAGTGGACGCAGTACGAGGACTTCCCCAGCTTCATGAAGAAGGTGGAGAACGTCGAGTGGGACGAGGAAGAGGAGACCAAGACCACGTGGAAGGCGCAGGTCTTGTGGTCCCACCGGCAGTGGGAAGCCGACGTCCTGGAACAGGTGCCCGACGAGGAGATCGTCTGGCGCTCCGAGGGTGACAAGGGGCACGTCGACGGAAGCATCACCTTCCACGAGCTCGCGCCGCGACTGACTCGCCTGCTCGTGGTCCTCGAGTACTACCCGCAGGGCTTCATGGAACGCGTCGGCAATATCTGGCGGGCCCAGGGCCGGCGCGTCCGGCTCGAGCTCAAGCACTTCCGGCGTCACGTGATGATGAACGCGATGCNNGGGAGGAGCCCGAGGGATGGCGCGGCGAAGTCCACGACGGTGAGATCACTCGCACCCATGACGAGGTCGTCGAAGAGGAGCAAGGCGAGGAAGAACCCGAAGAAGAGGAAGAGGACGAGGAAGAGCCCGAGGAGGAAGAGGAAGAACCGGAAGAGGANNAGAGCCGGAAGAAGAAGAGGAAGAACCGGAAGAAGAAGAAGAGGAAGAGCCGGCCCCGCGCCGCAGGCGTCCCGCCCGCGCCTAGCTAGCGGATCCCACACCCGGAGGAACCACCATGACAACCACCACGACCCAGCGCCGCAGCACCAGAAACTATCTCGAGCGGCCGACGCCCAACGGCCTCGCCGAAGTGGTCGATCTGATCCTGGACAAGGGCCTCGTCATCGACGCCTTCGTCCGCGTCTCGCTCGTCGGCATCGAGATACTCACCATCGACGCTCGGATCGTGATCGCCAGCGTCGATACGTACCTACGGTTCGCCGAGGCCACCAACCGGCTCGACCTCTACGAGAAGGGAGGCCGAGATCTGTTCGATGTGCTCGAGAGCGGTGCAAAGAGCAAGACCTCAGGCGCACTCGAAGGGGCCAAGGAGACGGCAACGGACACGATCAGCGACGCCAAGGAGGCTCTGACCGGAGAGGAAGGCGAAGGTGAGGAGGAGGGCGAGCGTCAGGAGCGGCGCCGTCCCGCGAAGAAATCCACCCAGCGCCGGCGGAGGGAGTAAATGCCGGTGGGACCCGAGGTCTACGTCTACGGCGTCGTCGCCACGGGCGCCGTCGTGCCGGACGGTCTCTCCGGGGTCGGCGGTACACCGGTCGATCTGGTCGAGCACGGCGGCATCGCGGCCGTGGTCAGCGACCTCCCGTCCGCCCGTCCCCTGGGCAGGCGGGCGGACCTCATGGCGCACGGCACCGTGCTGGACGGTGTCGCCGCGGCACAGGCCGTGGTCCCGGTCCGCTTCGGATCGGTGCTGCCCGACGTCTCCGACGTGGTCAGCGAACTGCTGCAGCCCCATGCCGAACAGCTCCGCGAGCTGCTGGACGAGCTTGCCGACCGGAAGCAGTACACCCTGCGCGGCCGGTACGACGAGACCACCGTGCTGGCCGAGGTCGTCGCGGAGAACCCTGCGATCGCCGAGCTGCGGGAACGGACGCGGGGGCTGCCGGAGGACGCGACCTACTACGACCGGGCGCGGCTCGGCGAGCTCGTCGCCCACGCCCTGGCCGGCAAGCGGGAGGCCGACGGTCGGGCCATCCTCGACAGGCTGCTGCCGCACGCCGTCACGTACCGGCTCCGCGACGGTGCTCGCATCGACCATCTGGTTGACGCCGCCTTCTTGGTGGCCGCCGACGAGCAGGGGGCGTTCGACCGGGCGGCCGAGTCCGCGGCCGCGGCGGTCCGGGACCGGGCGACGTTGCAGCTGGTCGGGCCGCTTGCGCCGTACGACTTCGTGTCGGAGTTCTGATCATGGGTCTGCTGACCGGCTTGCTGACGCTGCCGATCGCCCCCGTGCGCGGCGTCACGTGGGTCGCGGAGCAGGTGCGCCAGCAGGCCGAAGAGGAGTATTACGACCCGGCCGAGCTCCGCCGCCGCCTGGAGGACGTGGACGAGACGCGGGCCAGGGGCGAGATCGGCGAGGACGAAGCCGAAGCGATCGAAGATGAACTGGTACGCCGGCTGCTGGAAGGCCGGGAGCGTGCCGGCAGGAGGGAGGCCTGACGGAATGGCTACCACGAAGGAGGCGTCGGCCAAGAAGGCCGCGTCGTCGAAGGAGCAGGGGTCGACTCGAAAGTCGACGGCGAAACGCCGGTCCACTGACGAGAAGCCGCGTGGCCCGGGAAAGATCGCCAAGCGGGCGGCGCAGCAGTTGCTGGAGCTGACCGGGCAGGCTGCCGAGGGGGTGACCGCACTGGAGCGCACGGACGAAGGGTGGCACGTGGAGATCGAGGTGATCGAGACGCGCCGGATCCCCGACACCACGGACATCCTGGCCGTCTACGACGTCGAAGTCGACAGGGGCGGCACCCTCGTCGGCTACAGCCGGAAACGCCGCTACGTGCGCGGCAGGGAGGACGAGGAAGCCCGATGACGGAGCCGACCGGCACCGTCCCGAGGGCGCGCCACGCACCATCGGCGGACCTGGCCGCGATCCGCCCGCAGCCCGACACGCTGGCGGACGTCCTGGAGCGGGTGCTCGACAAGGGCATCATCATCGCGGGGGACATCCGGGTGAACCTGCTCGACATCGAGTTGCTCACCGTCAAGATCCGGTTGCTGGTCGCGTCGGTGGACAAGGCCCTTGAGATGGGCATCGACTGGTGGAAGCGGGACCCGATGCTGGCCTCGAGCGAGGCGGACCTGCTGGAGGANNGTATGCCGTCGCCAGCGGCGTCGAGGCCGCCGACCTCGCGGGCGTCGCCGGACTGCGCGGCGCCCCTGTGCGGCTGGTCGAGCACCGCAATCTTGCCGCTGTGGTCAGCGACGTCGATCTGGACGAGTTCGGCGAGGCCGGGCTGCGGCGAAACCTCGAGAACCTGCAGTGGCTCGAGGAGGTCGCTCGTACCCACCACGCCGTGGTGCACGCGGTGGCCGTGCTCGCTCCGACCGCCCCGCTGCGGCTGGCCACGATCTGTCTCGACGACGGCGCGGTGCGCGAGCGGCTCGACGAGTGGCACGACGCGCTCCTGGCGGTGCTCCGCCGGGTGGAGGGACGTACGGAGTGGAGCGTCAAGGCGTACGCACCACGGCTCAACCCACATGCGGAGCCGCCGTCGCCGCACGTCGACGGCGTCGGAACGGGTACCGCCTACGTCGCGCGCCGGAAGTCGGCCATCGCGGAGCGGGAAGCCAACGTACGCGCAGCGGAGGCGGAGGCCGAGGAGGTGCACGCGGCCCTGTCCCGCCACTGCGCGGCGTCCCGCCGGCTGGCGCCCCAGGATCGCAGGTTGACCGGCCACCAAGGCACGATGACACTCAACGGCGCGTACCTCGTCGAGAACGACCAGGCCGCGGCTTTCCGTGCTGCGGTGCGGGAACTGGACGATGAGCATCCTGCTGTGCGGCTCGACCTGCGGGGGCCGTGGCCGCCGTACTCGTTCGCCGTCCTGGAGGAGCCGTGACCGAGGTGGCAACGCGTGACGACGTCGAGTCCGGCCCGCGGCCCGTCGCGCTGGTGGACCTGCTCGACCGGCTGCTCGGCACCGGCGTCGTGCTCGCCGGTGACATCACGGTCTCGCTCGCCGGCGTCGACCTGGTGCACATCCGGCTGCACGCCCTGGTCAGCTCGGTGCGGGCGGACATGGCGAGCATGGCGAGCATGGCGGTCCGGCCGTGACGGACGAACGACTGATCTCGCAGGCCGTGGATCCGTCCCCGCGCACGCTTGCGCAGCGGATCGAGTCCGACCCGGACTCCGTGGAGCGCGACCTGTTCAAGCTCGTCCTCACGATCATCGAACTGGTCCGGCAGCTGATGGAGCGGCAGGCATTGCGCCGGGTCGACGAGGGTGACCTCGACGAAGACCAGGTCGAGGCGCTCGGCCTCGGCCTCATNNCCGCCCTGCGCGAGCGGTACGATCTGACCGTCGAGGACCTCAACATCGACCTCGGGCCGCTCGGGAGACTACTGGCCGAGTAGGGGGAACCGGTCCGCCCGACCGCGGCGCGCGGCGAGGAGCGCGTAGTGACGAGCCTGCTCGAACAAGCACGCGAGGCGTACGCGAACTCACGGTGGACGGAGGCGTACGAGCAGTTCCGGACCGTGAACGAGGCGGAAGGGCTCGTCGACGACGACCTGGCAGCGTTTGCGGACGCCGCCTGGTGGCTCGGCCGCAACGACGAGTCCCTGGCGTTGTCGGAGCAGGCGTACCGCCGCTACGCGGCCGCCGAGGACGCGCGCCGGGCCGCACGGATGGCCATCGAGATCGGCTACCTCTGGTTCGTGCGCGGCGAGGAGACCGTCGGCTCCGGATGGGTCAGCCGCGCCATCCGGCTGCTGGACGGCGCGCCGGAGTGCGCTGAGCACGGCTACCTGCTGTACCTCCAGACCGCGGAGGCCATCGAGCAGGGCAGCTTCGAGGCTGCGATCGACGTGGCGCGGCGCATCCAGGCACTCGCCGACAGGCATCGCGACCGCACGCTCTACGCCATCGGGCTGGTCGCCGAGGGAATCGCGGTGGTCAAGCAGGGGCGGGTCGACGACGGACTCGCGGTGCTCGACGAGGCGATGCTGGCGGTCCGGGTCGGCCAGGTGGCTCCCGCGTGGGCGGGAAACCTGTACTGCCTGCTGATGAGCCTGTTCCTGGAGCTCGCCGACATCAGGCGGGCACGTGCCTGGACCGATGCGACCGAGCGCTGGTGCGACCAGTTCAACAACCCCGCGATGTTCGTGGGCGTCTGCCGGGTGCACCGCGCCCAGCTACTCCGGCTCGAAGGAGCATGGTCGGACGCCGAGCAGCACGCGGCGCAGGCGTGTCACGACCTTGCCGAGATGAACGCCGTCGCCGTCGCCGAGGGCCGCTACACGCTGGGCGAGCTGTGCCGGCTCCGGGGTGACGTCGCAGGCGCCGAGGACGCGTACCGCCGCTCCCACGAGCTGGGGCGCGATCCGCAGCCGGGGCTCGCGCTGCTGTGGCTGGCCGAGGGGCGGACCGAGGCGGCGGGCAGAGCGCTGCGTACCGCCCTGGCCGAGGCCGACCAGCCGCTCGCCCGGGCGCCGCTGCTCGCGGCGCAGGTGGAGGTGGCGGCAGTGACGGGAGACGCGCCGCTGGCCCGCGCAGTCGCCGACGAACTCGCCGGCATCGCGGACACCTACCGCACGGCCGGCCTGATCGCCGCGGCCAGGCAGGCGGCGGGCACGGCGCGGCTGGCCGCCGGCGAGCCGGAACGCGCGCTGCCGCTGCTGCGGGATGCGTTGCGGCGGTGGCGCGACGTCGACGCGGGGTTCGAGACGGCTCGCGTCCGGTGCCTGCTCGCTCGCGCGCTGGAAGCAATCGGCGACGTGGACGCCGCGGCCCGCGAGGTGGAGGCGGCAACGGCGGTGTTCACCAAGCTCGGTGCGACGAGCGCGCTGCGCGAACTCGGTGCTCCACCCGGGGCGATGTACCCCGGCGGACTGTCGGCCCGCGAGGCCGAGGTGCTGGCGTGCGTGGCCGCGGGCCGTACGAATCGCCAGATCGCGACGGAACTGGGGATCAGCGAGCGGACGGTGGAGCGCCACCTGTCCAACATCTTCGTCAAGCTGGACGTCTCGTCCCGCACCGAGGCGGCCGGATACGCCTTCGAGCACCGGCTCGTTCACCCGTCCAGCCAGTAGGTCTGCCGCCATCGATGGGTGGAACCACCCATCGGCCGCTCGCGCCGATGTGTGGCTTTCTCGGATGCCGCGCCGCACTCGTCGGCCGGATGCTGAACGCGACCAGGATCGACGAGAGCGGAGGAGCGACCATGACAACCACGGCGATTGACGAGGAGCGCGTCCAGCAGTGCGTCGAGCGGGTGCTCGGCGCGTACGTGGACAGCATGCTGGTTCTCATGATCGACCTGGCCGACCGGACCGGTCTGCTGGCCGGTCTCGCGGAGGGACCGGGGACGAGCCGGGAAGTGGCCGACCGTTGCGGCATCGCCGAGCGCTACGCCCGCGAGTGCCTCGGAGCGCTGGTGACCGGTGGCCTGGTGGACTACGACGCCGCGACACAGCGCTACACGATCCCGCCCGAGCACGCGCTGTGCCTCACCGGCGACGGCTCGGCCAACGTCGCCCCGATCAGCCGGATCACGACGCTGCTCGCCCATTACGTCGGCGAGGGCGCGAAGGTGTCCCGCGAGGGTGGCGGCATTCCCCTCGAGCAGTTCCGGCCGGAGTTCACGGCCGTCATGGACGGCATGTCACGGGCAGTGTTCGATGAGCAACTCGTCGACGCGATCCTGCCGAGGGCCGACGGGCTGCCCGACAGCCTCCGGCGCGGCATCCGCGTGGCCGACATCGGCTGCGGCACCGGCCATAGCACGGTCGTGCTCGCCCGGGCGTTCCCCGCATCCAGCTTCGTCGGCTACGACCTCGACGAGGACGCGCTCGCTGTCGGACGAGCCGAGGCGGCGGATGCGGGGCTGGCGAACGTCCGGTTCGAGAGCCTCGACATCGCCCGGCTGCCGGACGACCCGCCGTTCGATGCTGTTGTCGGTTTCGACGTGATCCACGACCAGGCCGAGCCCGCCGGCGTCCTGCGGCGGGTGCATCGGGCGCTGGTGCCGGGCGGCGTGTTCCTGTTTCTGGACATCAAGGCGTCCAGCCGGCTCGAGAACAACATCGGCAACCCGCTGGCGCCCTGGCTGTACGGGGTGAGCACGTTGTACTGCATGACGGTCTCGCTCGCCCAGGGCGNNAAGATGCTCGCCGAGGCGGGCTTCACGGGCGTCAGCGTCCATGACGTGCCGGACGACCCGATCAACCAGATCTACGTGGCACGGGCGGCGACGACCTGAGCCGCGGAATCCGGACGAAGGGAAGGAGTAGCACGATGACACTGGACCAGACCCGCCTCGAGCAGTTCCTGGCCGGATTCGCCGCCGACCAGGCCGCGGCGATGCACCTGTCGACCGTCGTGCTCGGCGAGCAACTCGGGCTGTACCGGGCGCTCGCCGACGGCGGTTCGCAGACGCCGCAGGAGCTCGCCGAGCGGACCGGCTACGAGCCGCGCCTTGTCAGGGAATGGCTGCGCGCCCAGGCGGTGAGCGGCTACTGCGCCCACGACGCGGATGCCGGTACGTACTGGCTGACGCCGGAGCAGCAGGCCTGCCTTGCCGACGAGGAGAGCCCCGCCTTCGTCGCCGGCGGCCTGTCGGCGGTCAGCGGCGTGCACCGCCGGATCGACCAGGTCGCGGACGTGTTCCGCGGGAGCGGGACACTGCCGTGGGACGGCCACGACCCTGCGCTGTTCGTCGGCGTGGCGCGGGCGTTCCGGCCCGCCTACAACACCCACCTCGTCTCCTCGTGGATCCCGGCGCTGGACGGCGTCGAGAAGCGGCTGCAGGACGGCGGGCGCGTCGCCGACATCGCCTGTGGCTACGGCACCACGACCGTGCTGATCGCCCGGGGGTTCCCGGCCGCGAGCGTGGCGGGCTTCGACAGCCACGGCGCCTCGATCGACGCCGCCCGGCGGGCGGCTGCCGAGGCCGGGGTGGGCGACCGCGTCACCTTCGAGGTCGCCGACGCGTCCGAGTTGCCGGGGGAGGGCTACGACCTGGTGTGCATGTTCAACGCGCTCCACGAGATGGGCGACCCCGTCGCGGTGTCCCGGCGCGTCCGCGGCGCGCTGGCCGACGGCGGCGTCCTGATGCTGGTGGAGCCGAAGGCCGGGGAGACGGACGACGAGAACCGGACGCCCGTGGGCCGCAACTTCACCTCGGCCTCGACGATGGTGTGCCTGCCGAGCGCACTGTCGCAGGGTGGCACGTGGCATCTCGGCGCGCAGGCTCCGGACAGCGAGTTCGAGGCGCTGGCGATCGAGGCCGGCTTCAGCCGCTGCCGCCGCGTGGCCGAGACCCAACTGCACCGGGTCCTGGAGATCACCGGATAGCGGCTACCGGCTCAACCCGGCGGCCGTCGGTCACCGGTTGTGCCGCCACGCGCGATCAGATCGGAAAGGTCCCGGTCTGGCACGGGCCGTACGCTATGTGTGAGGCAAGCCGTCCCGAGCTGCAGGAGACCAGATCAATGGTCGAGCCAGACAAGCATGGCGACTACATCCAGTCGATCGAGCGAGGACTGTCCGTGATCCTGGCCTTCGCCGACCACCACCCGCAGCTGAGCCTGGGAGCACTGGCTGAGGCGACCGGGTTGAGCAAGGCGACAGTGCGGCGAATCGCGTTGACGCTCGAGCAACTCGGCTACCTCCGGCGGGAGGGACGGCTGTACTCGCTGACTCCCCACGTGCTGGCGCTGGGCAATGCCTACCTCTCGTCGTTGGATCTGACGGAGGTGGCCCAGCCCCTCATGGAGGAGGTGACGGGCAAGACCGGGCAGACATGCTCGATGTCGGCCCTGGACGGGGAGGATGCGGTGTACATCGCGCGGGTCCCGGCCGGGCGCGTCATGAGCATCACCCTGACCACGGGCACCCGGCTCCCGGCGTACGCCACGTCGATGGGCCGGGTGCTGCTCGCCGGCCTGACCGACGGCGAGATTGAGCGGTTCCTCGAACAGGCCACCCTCCACCCTCTGACGCCGCGAACCATCACCGACCGCGACCGGCTCCGCAAGGTCCTCGTGGAGGTGCGCGAGCAGGGGTGGGCTCTGGTGGACCAGGAGCTCGAGGAAGGTGCGCGGTCGTTCTCCGCACCCATCCGGGATTCCACGAACNNGGATTCCACGAACCGCGTGGTCGCGTCGCTGAGCATGTCCTGCCATGCGGCGACGGTCAGCCTGGACACGATCCACGGTGAGTATCTTCCAGTGATCATCGAAGCTGCCCGAAAGATCAGCTCCCGGCTGGGCGCCCCGCGGTAGCCCGGCCGCTCGCCGGGTCGGAGCCGCCCCGCTCGACCCCGGCCTCACATGTCCGGGAGCGCGGAGGGGTGTCGCGCGAGCGGAAGCACCTCGATGTCGAGATATGGGAAGAGCGGGAGCCCCGAGAGGATCTCGTGGAGCTCCTCGTGCGAGCCGACGTCGAAGACGCTGACGTTGGCGTACTGGCCGGCCACGCGCCAGAGATGACGCCAGGTGCCCGCGCGTTGCAGTTCCTGCGCGCGGGCCTTCTCGCGGCTCTTGAGCTCCCCCGCCACCTCGGGATCGAGGTCGTGCGGCAGGTTCACGCGCATCGTCACATGGAACAGCATCCGACCTCCTGAGCCGTCCGAGCCAAGCCGCCTTGACACGCGGTGTGCTGTGCATCACACTAGCGAGTGACCGGATAGCGGCCAAACAATACGGATTCCGTACGAATCGGAGGCGCTGTGCGGATCGATCCAGGGCACCTGCGAACGTGCCTCGGTCACTTCGTCACGGGAGTCACGGTCGTCACGTGCGAGGCCGACGGTGCGCCGCACGGTGCGACGGTCAATGCGTTCACGGCCGTCTCGCTGGATCCCCCGCTGGTGCTGGTGTCGCTCGACAACAACACCAAGATCTGCAAATACCTCGACGGCCGGCCATTCACGGTCAACGTCCTCAACGAGTCACAGGACGAGTTGGCGCTGCACTTCGCGGGCAATCCGATCTCCGGACCCGTGCAGTGGGAGCGGCCCTACTCGGACCTGGCGCCCCAGCTCGGCGAGTCGCTCGCGACGATCGCGTGCACCCCCTGGTGCAGCTACGACGGGGGCGATCACGTCCTGTACCTGGGCGAGGTGACCAACCTCGAAGTCCGCAGCGGTGAGCCGCTCGTGTTCTACCGCGGCGAGTTCCGGCACGTCGGCGCGGCCTTCCGCACCGTGCCGTGGCTGGAGTCCGCCGACTGCCCGGGGCTGTCGTGGTTCCCGTCCAGCTGAGGGTTTGACGCCAACCCGGCAGAAGGAGCAGAAGGTGACGGCACAACAGGAAACCAGGACCCCCGGCACGACGCAGCGGGTCACCCGGCCGATGACCGGCGACGAGTACCTCGAGAGCCTGCGCGACGGCCGCTCGGTGTACGTCTACGGCGAGAAGGTCGACGACGTGACCAGGCATCCGGCTTTCCGCAATGCGGCCCGCATGACGGCCCGGCTCTATGACTCACTGCACAGCCCGGACAAGCAGCCGGTGGTCACCGCCCCGACCGACACCGGAGGACAGGGCCTCACCCACCCGTTCTTCCGCACGCCCCGCTCCAGGGAAGATCTTTACGCCGATCGCGACGCCATCGCCGAGTGGGCTCGGATGACGTACGGCTGGCTCGGTCGCAGCCCCGACTACAAGGCCTCGTTCCTGGGGACCCTCGGAGCCAACGCGGACTTCTACGAGCCGTACGCGGAGAACGCCCGCCGCTGGTACGCCGAGTCACAGGAGCGGCTGCTCTACTGGAATCACGCGATCATCAACCCGCCGGTCGATCGCAACCGGCAGCCGGACGACGTCAAGGACGTGTTCGTCCACGTCGAGGACGAGCGGGACGACGGGCTCATCGTCTCCGGCGCGAAGGTCGTGGCCACCGGTTCCGCGATCACGCACTACAACTTCATCGCCCACTACGGGCTCCCGATCAAGACGAGGGAGTTCGNNTGCACGGTCCCGATGGACTCCCCCGGCATGAAGCTGATCTGCCGCGCGTCGTATTCGCAGACCGCCGACGTGATGGGTAGCCCGTTCGACTACCCGCTGTCGTCTCGGCTCGACGAGAACGACACCGTCTTCGTGCTGGACAAGGTCAAGATCCCGTGGGAGAACGTGTTCATCTACGCCGACCCGGAGAAGGCCAGTACCTTCTTCCCCGGATCCGGCTTCCTGCACCGGTTCAGCTTCCACGGCGTCACGCGGCTCGCGGTCAAGCTCGACTTCATCGCCGGGCTGCTGCTGAAAGGCGTCGAAGCGACCGGCACCAAGGACTTCCGCGGCATATCCAGACCCGGGTCGGCGAGGTCATCGGATGGCGCAACATGTTCTGGGCGATCTCGGACGCCATGTGCGCGAGGCCGGACGAGTGGGTCGGCGGCGCGGTGCTGCCGCACCTGGACTACGGGCTCGCCTACCGCTGGTTCATGACCGTGGGCTACCCGAGGATCCGCGAGATCATCATGCAGGACCTGGGGAGCAGCCTGATCTACCTGCCCTCGCACGTGGACGACCTCAAGTCGCCGGAGATCCGTCCGTACCTCGACNNCGGATCAAGCTGATGAAGCTGATCTGGGACTCGATCGGCAGCGAGTTCGGCGGCCGGCACGAGCTCTACGAGCGCAACTACTCGGGCAACCACGAGGGTGTGCGCGCGGAATTGCTCTACGCCGCACAGGAGTCCGGCATGGCGGACAACATGCAGGGCTTCGTCGAGCAGTGCATGGCCGAGTACGACCTCGACGGCTGGACCGTGCCCGACCTCATCAATCCCGACGGCGGCAGGTGAGCCGCAGCGGAAACAGGCAAGGAACACGAGCCGAGCGGTGCGGGCGTCCAGCACATCGGGCGCTCGCACGGGAAGGAGCCGAGCATGGCTAGCGAACGAGTCGCCACCGTCGTCGGCGACGTCATCAGGCGCATCAACGACGCGATCGAGGAGCACGAGCTGACCTACGACGAGTACCACGCCGCGATGAGCTATCTCATCCGGCTCGGTGAGGCCGGCGAGTGGCCGCTGTTCCTCGACGTGTTCTTCGAGCACACGGTGGAGCGGCTGAACCAGGGCGAGGGGGGAGCGATCGAGGGACCGTACTACGTCCCCGGCGCGCCGTGGTTGGAGCGCCNNCACAACGCGACGACGAGAAGGGCGACGTCCTGATCCTGTCCGGCGCCGTGCGCTCCAAGGCCGGCGAGCCCGTTCCGAACGCCGTCGTGGACATGTGGCAGGCCGACGCGGACACGTACTACTCCAACGTGCAGGAGGGGCCGCCGCCGTTCAACCTTCGCGGCCGGATGACCACCGACGAGAAGGGCGAGTTCGAGGTCCGTACGATCGTGCCGCCGTCGTACCACCTCCCGCGCGGTGGCCCGATGGAAGAGCTGCTGATCGCGGCGGGATGGCACGACTACCGGCCCGGGCACCTGCACTTCATCGTCTCCGCCGACGGCTACCGGCCGTTGACCACGCAGCTGTACTTCGAGGGCGACCGCTACCTCGACTCGGACATTGCCAGTTCGGTCAAGCCGGAGCTGATCCTCCACCTGAACAAGCACGACAGCCCGGAGGAGATCGAGGCGCGGGGGCTGAGCAGGCCGTACTTCAGCGTGTCGCACGAGTTCCGGTTGGCGCCGCTCGCCGGCTAGCCGCACGGCCGTTCCAGTTTCGTACGTCGCAGGAGACCCGATGTGCCATCCAGACGCTGTCGAAGAACCGGTACCGGGCGTGGTGCGCCGCGAGGTCGGCGTGCCGCTGGAATCCGGGGAGGAGCTTCCAGGCTCCTACTGCGTCGCGGATGGACAGCAAGGACCCGGCGTGCTGCTGATCTCGGACATTTACGGCAGGACGGCGTTCTACGAGCACGTGGCGCAACGGCTCGCCGCGAACGGGTACGTGGCGCTGCTGCCCGACTACTTCTTCCGGCTCGGCCTGCTGGAGGAGGTCACCCGCGAAGCGGCGTTCGCGCGGTGGGACCGTCTCGATGAGAACGCGGTGTTGTCGGAGCTGGAGTCGGCAGTGGCCTGGCTACGGGAGCGGCCTGACGTCGTGGGGTCCAGGGTGGGGCTGCTCGGGTTCTGCCTCGGCGGCACGTTCGCCCTGGACCTCGGTGCCCGGCTGGACGACCTGGTGACGGTGTGCTACTACGCCTTCCCGGTCACCAGGGGTGGACCGAACCGGGCACCGCGCCCCATCGACATTGCCGGATCGATCCGCGGGCCGATCCTGTCGTTCTGGGGCGACGCAGACTATATCGATCTGGATGAGGTTCGTGCGTTCTCGGACGCGATGCGCCTGCACAGGGCTGCCTACTCCGAGGTGATCTACCACGGAGCGGGGCACGGCTTCCTCAAGGGCCTGGTGGAGACGGGTACGGAGAGCGAGGCCGCCCATGACTCGTGGAGCAAGACGCTGGGGTTCTACGCCGCGAACCTGGCCGCCGCTGAGGTTCGCTGAGGCGCGCGCCCTCGCCCGGAGTCGGACCGGCCGGCTCGAGGGCCTCCAGAGTTACCCACGTCGAGATGATCCGGCGGGCGGTTGGCGGTGCTCGCGGACCGGGAGCATAAGGAGAACGTTGCGTTGACACGCTTGACGATCGACTCGGTCGACACGACTATCGTCGATTTGCCGCTGCACCGCCCTCACCGGTTCTCTGCCGTGACCATCGATCAGCAAAGCTACGTGCTCGTGCGGATCCGTACCCGGGAAGGCATCGAGGGCGTCGGCGAAGCGGTGGTGCCAGGGGGCCCGTGGTGGGGCGGGGAATCCATCGAAGGCATCAAGGTGGTGATCGACACCTACCTGGCGCCGTTGCTGCTCGGCCAGGACGCAACCCGGGTCGGGCGACTCAGGAAGGCGATGGACACGCTGGTGGCGCGGAACCCGTTCGCCAAGGCGTCGTTGGAGATGGCGCTGTTCGACGCGTGGGGCAAGGCGGTGGACCTGCCGATCTACGAGCTACTGGGCGGCCTCTACCACGAGTCGATCCCGGTGACCTGGGCTCTGGGCGCCGACGAGGCGAAGGATGTCGTCGAGGAGATCGAGGGAAAGCTGGACGCCGGCCAGCACTCGAGCTTCAAGCTCAAGATGGGCGCTCAAGACCCGGCGCGGGATGTCGCCCGGGTGCTCGACGTGGCCCACGTTCTGGCCGAGCGAACCAGCCTCCGTGTCGATCTCAACTGTGCGTGGGACGAGTTGACCGCGACGCGGTGGCTTCCGGCGCTCGAAGCAGGAGGGGTCGAACTGGTGGAACAGCCCGTTCCAGGGTGGAACATCGAGGCCATGACCCGGCTCGCCGCGCTGCTGCAGATCCCAGTCATGGCCGACGAGAGCGTGTGGAGCCCGCACGATGCGCTGGTCCTGGCCCGGGCGCCAGCTGCCGACATCTTCGCGCTGAAGATCACCAAGTCGGGCGGCCTCGCCGCCGTTCGCCGGATCGCGAGCATCGCGGGAGCGGCGGGCATCGGCTGCCACGGAGGCACGACGATCGAGAGCTCCATAGGCACGGCCGCGAGCGCACAGTTGTATGCCGCCCTCCCGGAGATCACGGCGGGATGCGAGCTGTTCGGCCCGCTGTTGCTGGCCGAGGACATCGTTGCCGAAGGTGTCCAGTACCGCGATGGGCACCTGCAGGTGCCGCACCGCCCTGGCCTGGGAGTCACGCTCGACGAAGGCAAGGTTCGGCACTACATGCGGAGGTGACGCTCATGGCCGGCGGCCGACGCGCAGCCGGACACTGCCCTGCTACTGCACATATCCAGCTGAGTGGAAGCTCCCAGATGTGGGTATGAAGGGGGTAAATCGGAACAGCGGCTGCCACCACCCTCCATCGAGGGTGTGAAGAGTAACGTCATGATGATGACCTACGGGAACGAGGTGATGGTCATGGAGCAGCAGGAGACGTCGTCCGGTGCCGACGCTGGCGACAAGCACGTGGCAGAGCACGCAGAGATCGAGCACCGGCACGTTGAGGACCATGAGCGGGTGTCCCGCGAGCACTTGGCGGCGCGGGAGGCCCTGTACGCCCGGCACGGAAGTGAGCATGCCAAGCTGGCTGACCGGCACGTCTCTGAGCACCGGTCCGCAACGGACGCAAAACCGGCACGCAAGGTGTCGTTGAGCGCGCGGCACGCGTTGCAGCACGCCTGGCTGGAGGTCAGGCATGCGTCGCAGCTGGTGTGGATGGAAGCCCGGCACGCCGCTCAGCGGCTCACCATGGACAGTCGGCACGCCAAGGAGCTGGTCGTCCAGGAGCGACGTCATGCCGGAGAGGAGCGCCGCCAATAGCGCGGGATCGACGACAAC
>JABAOG010001071.1_pt2 | contig 18519 bp, 15 predicted proteins | sample 7062131 | NCBI WGS metagenome assembly JABAOG01 (sample SAMN14538629, study PRJNA623070) | marine sediment metagenome | biome: marine biome [ENVO:00000428]; feature: marine pelagic biome [ENVO:01000023]; material: deep marine sediment [ENVO:00002113] | place: India: Arabian Sea | collected...
GCGCAGGTGCCGCCGGAGCACCTCTGCCAGTGTCTCGGCCTCCGGCGCCGGCTGAGCTCGGTTGCTGAGGTTGGCCACGGCGCCGCGGGTCATGCCCAAGGCAGTGGCGGTCGCCGCGTACGACTGCTCGAGGTCGATGGTGGCCACGCGCACGACGAGCCAACGAGTGAGCACCGCGGCCTTCTTCAGCGAGCGCAACGGAACCGATTCCGGAAGACCGGTCAGCGCGCGCGCTTCATCGATGAGCTCGGCCCAGTCCACCGCTGCGGGGTCGCTTCGGAGGACGGGCTCTCCTGGCGGCTCGAGCGCAGCCACGAAGTCCTGGAGGTCGACCTCGATCACGAACTCATCGAACTCCTTGCGCCCCGCTTCCGTGTCCGCGAAACCGAGCACGTCGAGGGCCCATTCGATGTCGAGCCAGAGGGGCGCGGGGTCCAGCCGCAGGTAGAAGCGATGGCTGGTCCAAGTCGAGTCGGCCGGTCGCTGCACCACGCCCGCCTCGCAGGGGTTGCGGTGGTGGTACGCGACCATCTTCAGCAATCTGGCGCGCCCGATCGGGTGAATCGTCGGGCGATCCGCGAAGACTGGCCCGAGAGTCGCGCCTTCCGCTCTTCGATGGAACCGCTGGGCAAAGCGTGTGTGCGCCGACGCGAAGAAGCGGTCCGGGTTCTTGGCTCCCGCGACGGCCCCGTAGTGCAGATGCGAGGACATCAGAGCATAGGAGAGCCACTGCCAGTCCCACCGGCGTTGCGCGCGCGTGATGGCGTCGAGCATCGACAGCCGGCTCGGATCGTCCGCGAGGAAGAACCGCCGGTCGACGAAGCGAGAGATGATGTGTGCACCCATCCCGGGCACCCAGTGGCGGCGGCGTCTCGGCATGCGGAGGTCTTCGGAACCAAGCCGGGCTGGTTGCGTGTGTGACCGGAGCTTCTGGCGCCAGAGACGGCGTGACGACGATCGTCCCCGGGTGTTTCGGGCCAATTCTCTCGGTGATGCGGGGTGCTAGCGACGGCACGACGACGATCGTCCCCGGAGGTGGGATGCATTGCTCGGGCTCGAGGGGTTTGGCTGAGCCCGCGGGCGACGTGTGCTGCACCCGCGCGCTCGCTCCGGCTATGCTGCGCGCACCATGTCCCTCGAGCCCCGTCTCGTCCCGCCGCCCACCAAGGGCGTCAGCTCCGCCGCGAAGGTCACCGATGATTGGTACGTCGCCTGCGAGAGCAGCGCGCTCGGCGACAAGCCCCTGGCCATCACCTTCCTCGGCACGCCCATCGCGGTCTTCCGTCGCGCCGACGGCCAGCCGGCCGCGGTGCTCGACCGCTGCCCCCATCGCAACGTGCCCCTCTCCATGGGCAAGGTCCGTGGCCCGAACATCGAGTGCGGCTACCACGGTTGGCAGTTCGACGGCGCCGGCCGCTGCAAGGCCATCCCCGGCCTCTGCGGTCCGGTCGACAAGGGCAAGGGACGCAACGTCCCCGCCTTCGCGACCCGCGAGCACGACGGCTGGGTCTGGGTCTACGGCACCCCCGACACCACGCCCGAGCGCGACCCCTTTCGGCTCCCCTACCGGGACGACGATCGCTACACGACCATCTACCAGGCCCTCGACATGGAGGGGTCGCTCCACGCCACGGCCGAGAACGCCCTCGACGTGCCCCACACGGCCTTCCTCCACAGCGGCCTCTTCCGCGAGGATGGCGACCGGCAGACGATCGACGTGGAGATGCGTCGCTACCACGACCGTGTCGAGGCCGAGTACTTCGGCGAGGCACGACCCGAGGGGCTCCTCGGCAAGGTGCTCGCGCCCGGTGGCGGTGAGGTCGAGGTCCGGCACGTGGACCGGTTCATCCTCCCCTGCATCGCGCAGGTCGAGTACCAGCTCGGTGAGGGCCACATCGTCGCCACCACGGCGCTCACCCCCATCAGCGACTACGAGACCCGTCTCTTCGGCGCGGCCGAGTTCCGCTTCCCGATCCTCTCCAGCCGCTTCATGCCGACCAAGACCATCGTCAACGCGCTCAAGCCGTTGGCGCTCAAGGTCCTGGGCCAGGACGCGGCCGCCCTGAAGAAGCAGACCCGCAACGTCCAGCGCTTTGGCGGCGAGCAGTACGTCTCCACCGAGATCGACGTCCTCGGCCCCGAGATCCTCCGGCTCCTCCGCCAGGCCGAGCGAGGCGCGCGTCGGCCGCCCAAGGACGAGCCCGAGCGCAAGCGCCTGCAGATGCGGGTATGAACGACGACGACGTCCGCGAGGCGTTCGTCCCCGACGGCGGTCTCGAGGCTCCCGCCGAGGGCGAGGCGCTGCTCGGTGGTCGATATCGCCTCGGCGACGAGTGGGCCAAGGGCGGGATGGCGCGCGTCTTCCGCGGCCAGCTCCTCGGGGCGGCGGGGTTCACCCGCCCGGTCGCGATCAAGCGGATGCTCCCGGCCCTCGGCGACGACAGCGAGTTCGCACGCCTCTTCGTCGAGGAGGCGCGCGTGGTCACCGCCCTCTCCAATCCGCACATCGTCGAGGTCCTCGACCTCGTCTTCGACGAAGAGAAGCGCGTCTGCATCGTCATGGAGTGGATCGACGGCGTCGACCTCGGCACCTACCGAGGCCTGCACGCCCGCGTCGACGAGCTCACCCCCTGGCCGCACGTCGCGCGGGTCGGGCTCCACACGCTCCGGGCGCTCGCCGCGGCCCACGAGCGCCCCCAGGGCCCGGTCTTCCACCGCGACGTCACCCCGTCGAACATCCTCCTCTCGACCCAGGGCGTGGCCAAGCTCGTCGACTTCGGCCTGGCCCGCGCCGGCGACCGAGTCACGATCACCAGTCCGGGCGTGGTGAAGGGCAAGCTGGCCTACGTCGCCCCCGAGCTGCAGACCGGCGAGCGACCCACCGCCCGGAGCGATCTCTACGCGCTCGGCATCACCCTCTGGGAGGCCCTCGCCATGCGCGCCGCCTTCGACGGCAGGAACACCATGGAGCTGATGGTGAAAGTCGGGCGGGGGGACAAGCCCCAGCTCGACGCGGTTCGCTCGGGCCTGCCCCCGGAGCTGGTGGCGATCGTTCATCGGCTCTGCGCGCGCGAGCCGGAGGCGCGCTTCGAGAGCGCGCGAGTCGCGGCCACGGCACTGGCCGCGCTGCTCGACGCGGACCTCGACGGATTCGAGAAGAACGTCCGCGAGGTCACCCGGGCCCGGGACTCCCTCCGGGCCGCGCTGCGCTGAGCTCGGCGCCCGACACCCGAGGGAACCCATTTGAGGGGGTGACCATCTGGGGACAGTTTGTTATCCAGGAGCCATGGGTTGGTTTGATGGACGCGAGGTCTCCCGTGGGCTCGTCGGCGGATGAACGGTTGACCGAGCGGCAGCTCGAGGTCGCTCGTCTCGCCGCCAGCGGGCTCGGCAATCGCTCGATCGCCGAGCGCCTGGGGCTGAGCCCGCACACGGTGCACACGCACCTGCGGAACATCTTCGTCCGGCTGGGGATCTCCAGCCGCGAGGAGCTGGTCGACCACCTCTGACGCGGCGATGTCAGACCGTGAGCTCGCCTCGGAGCACGGTCACCGTGCGCCCCCGCAGCGCGACCCGGTCGCCCCGCAGCTCGACCTCCAGCCGGCCGCTACGCCTCGAGAGCTGCCCTGCCTGCAGCGATCGCGCGCCGAGCTTCGCCGTCCAGTAGGGGGCGAGCACGCAGTGGGCGCTGCCGGTCACCGGATCCTCGTCCACGCCCGCGCGCGGCGCGAAGAAACGGCTGACGAAGTCGAGCCCCTCGCCGCCTTCGTCGCCCATCGCGGTGACGATCACGCCGCGCACCTCCACGCCGGAGAGCGCGCGAAAGTCCGGGTGTAGGTCGACCAGCTCCTTGCGGTCGGCCACCTCCACCAAGAGGTCGTGTCGGGAGCGGCCCACGTAGCGCGCTTCCGGCAGCCCGAGGGCGTCGAGCAGGCCCTCCGGCTCGTCGCAGGCCTCCGGAGGCATGGACGGGAAGTCGAGCTCCAGCCGGTCGCCGATCGCTCGCGCCGTCAGCGGCCCGCTCGCGCTCTCGAAGGTCACCGCGTCCCCGACCTTCCCCTCCTCCCGGAGCGCGTGGAAGCCCGCGAGGGTCGCGTGGCCGCAGAGGGCGACCTCGGTGGTCGGGGTGAACCAGCGGATGGCCCAACCATCGCCTCCGGGCAGCAGGAAGGCGGTCTCCGAGAGGTTCATCTCGGCGGCGACCCGCTGCATCCAGTCCTCCTCGGCGCTCTCCTCGAGCAGCACCACCGCTGCCGGATTGCCGGTGAAGGGGCCGTTGGCGAAGGCGTCGATCTGCAGCAGCCGGGTCATGGGCTCGATTCTCGCTCCGTCGGGTCCCCTTGCCACGGTCCTTCCACGAACCCCGCCCCGCAGGCGCGAAGACGACTCTCCGGGTGGGCACGCGAAATGTAGGTGCTATACGCACCTCCACCCCAATTCCAGCGATACGGCAAGCGCTCTATGGCTGCAGGGGCAGGAGTTCACGTGAGCGACGACGCACCCGATTTCGAGAGCGACATCGACCCGACAGCCATCGCCATCGTCGGCATGGCATCCCACCTGCCCGGTTCGCGAAACACGCGCGAGCTGTGGTCCAACCTCGAGGGCGGGGTCGAGTCGATCCAGTTCTGGACCGACGACGAGCTGCTCGCCGAGGGCGAGTCGCCCGCGGCCATCCGGCACCCGCGCTACGTCAAGGCGTCGGCGCCGATACCCGAGATGGAGCTCTTCGACGGGGAGTTCTTCGGCTTCAGCCCGAAGGAGTCGGCCATCCTCGATCCCCAGCACCGTCACTTCCTCGAGTGCGCCTGGGAAGCGCTCGAGGATGCGGGCCACGTCCCGGACACCTTCGACGGCCCGATCGGCGTCTTCGGTGGCTGCGGCATGGGCAGCTACTTCTACTTCAACCTCTGCTCCAACCCCGACCTCGTCGACTCGGTCGGGATGTTCCTCCTGCGCCACACCGGCAACGACAAGGACTTCCTGGTCACCCGCGTCAGCCACGTGCTCGATCTCAAGGGCCCGAGCGTCAACGTGCAGACCGCCTGCTCCACCTCGCTGGTGGCGGTGCACTTCGCGGCCCACTCGCTCCTCGAGCAGGAGTGCGATCTGGCGCTGGCCGGCGGTGTGACCATCGAGCTGCCCCACCGCCGCGGCTACATCTACAAGGAAGGCGAGATCCTCTCGCCCGACGGCCACTGCCACGCCTTCGACCACCGCGCACAGGGCACCGTCTTCGGCTCGGGCGCGGGCGTCGTCGCCCTCCGGCGCCTCGAGGACGCGATTCGCGACGGCGACCGGATTCACGCCGTCATCAAGAGCACCGCCATCAACAACGACGGCGGCAGCAAGGCCGGCTACCTCGCCCCGAGCGTCACCGGCCAGGCCGCGTGCATCGTCGAGGCTCACGCCCTCGCGGACGTCGACGCCGACTCCATCGGCTACGTCGAGTGCCACGGCACGGGCACCTACCTCGGCGATCCCATCGAGGTCAGCGCGCTGACGGAAGCCTTCCGCCAGACCACCGACGCGACCCAGTTCTGCCGCATCGGCTCACTCAAGACCAACATCGGCCACCTCGACACCGCCGCGGGGGTGGCGAGCCTCATCAAGACCGCGCTGATCCTCGAGAAGGAGGCGATCCCGCCCTCGCTCGGCTTCGAGAAGCCGAACCCGACCATCGACTTCGACGGCAGCCCCTTCCTGGTGAACACCGAGCTCACGCCCTGGCCGCGCGAGGACGGCCGTCCGCGGCGCGCCGGCGTGCAGAGCCTCGGCGTCGGCGGCACCAACGCGCACGTGATCCTCCAGGAGGCACCGCTCCGCGCCGAGTCCGGGCCGAGCCACCGCGAGGTGCAGCTGCTGACGATCAGCGGCCGCACCAAGGGCGCCCTCGACGGCAACACCGAGCGGCTCGCTGCCCATCTCCGGGAGAACGCCGAGCAGAAGCTCGCCGACGTGGCCTACACCCTCCACCACGGTCGCAAGGCCTTCGAGCGCCGCCGCGTCGTCGTCTCGGGCGGCCACGAAGACGCCGCCGAGCTCCTCGAGACCAAGGACCGCTTCCGCGTCCACAGCCACACCGCCCTCGAGAACCCCGCGGTGGCCTTCGTCTTCCCCGGCGGCGGCGCACAGTATGCGGGCATGGGCCTGGACCTCTACGAGGCCGAGCCCCTCTTCCGCGAGATCCTCGATCGCGGCTTCGCCTACCTCGACGAGAAGGACGTCGGCTTCGATCTGAAGGCGCTCCTCTTCGCCGAGCCGAGCGACGCCGCCGAGGCCGCCCTCGCGCCGATGGCCCGGCAGCTGCCGGCGATCTTCCTCTGCTCCTACGCGATGGCGCGGGTCCTGGAGAACGGCCCCGCCGGCCTGGACCCGATCCAGGCGGAGTCCTTCGGCGGTCACTCGATGGGCGAGTACGTCGCCGCCTGCCTGACCGGCGTCTTCGACTTCGAGGAGGCCCTCGGTCTGGTGCTCCTCCGCGGTCAGCTCATGGACACCACCGAGGACGGCGCCATGCTCGCCGTCCCCCTCGGCGAGGCCGAGACCCGCAAGCACCTGGCGGGCACCGACCTCGATCTCGCCTCGATCAACTCGCCTTCGCTCACCGGCGTGTCCGGCACCCCGGCGTCCATCGAGGCGCTGGAGAAGAAGCTCCTCGCCCAAGAGATCGAGGCCCGGCGCATCGACGTCAGCTGCGCCCCGCACTCGCGTCTCTTCGACCCGATCCTCCCGCCCTTCCGCGAGTACGTCTCGAAGATGCGGCTGAAGGCGCCGGACCGGCCCTTCGTCTCGAGCATGACCGGCACCTGGATCACCGCCGCCGAGGCGACCGATCCCGAGTACTGGACCCAGCACATGCGCCAGCCGGTGCGCTTCGCCGACGCGATGGGCGCTCTCGCCGAGGCGGACGACCGCGTCATCGTGGAGGTCGGCCCGGGCAAGGCGCTCAGCTCCTTCGCCAAGCAGCACCCGAAGGTCGACGCGCAGACCGTGCTCTCGAGCTTCCGCCACCGCGACGAAGCGGTGCTCGACGACGACTATCTCCTCGAGCTCCTCGGCCGCCTCTGGGCGCTCGGCGTGGACATCGATCTCGCCAAGCTCTGGGAGGGCGAGAAGCGTCAGCGCGTCGATCTTCCGACCTACGCCTTCCAGCGGCAGCACTACTTCATCGAGCCCGGCGAGCGCCGCGAGGAGGCCGTGGGCCTCGAGAAGGAAGCGGACGTCTCCGATTGGTTCTGGGCTCCGGCCTGGCGTCCCTCGGCCGCGCCGACCCTCGACTCCCTCGAGGAGCTGCCGCCGCAGAGCTGGCTGGTCTTCCTCGACGACGCCGGCCTCGGCGATCGCATCGTGGAGCGGCTGCAGGGCGCCGGTCACACGACCACCCTCGTCCGCCCCGGCGACACCTTCGCCAAGATGAGCGACGGCTCCTACGTGATCAGCCCCGAGCGTGGCCGCGAGGGCTACGACCTGATGATCCAGGATCTGGTGAAGTCGGGGAACGTGCCCTCCCGGGTGCTCCATCTCTGGCTCACCACCGCCGACGAGAGCCACCGGCCCGGCTCGAGCTTCTTCCACCGCAACCAGGAGCGCGGCTTCTACTCGCTCCTCTTCCTCGCCCAGGCCATCGCCGACGAGAACCTGCCGCGTCCGCTGCAGCTGACGGTGGTCACCAGCGACGCGCAGCAGGTCGCCGGCGAGGGCCTCGCCCACCCGGAGAAGGCGCTCGCCCTCGGTCCGGCGCTGGTCGCCCCGCGTGAGCTCCCCGGCGTCGAGGTGCGTACCCTCGACGTGCGGCTCCCGGAGGTGCAGAAGCGCCTCTTCGGCGGCAAGCTCGCCATGGCCTTCGTCGACCCCTTCGCCGGCCGCAAGTCGGTCGCCGCCGGGCTGGACACGCTCGCGGAGTCGGTGCTCGAGGAGGCGCTCGCGGAGGTCGGCTCCTCGGTCGCCGCGCTCCGCGATGGCAAGCGCTTCGAGCGCAGCTACCGCCGCCGGAAGCTCGAGGAGACCAGCGCCGAGCACCGGCCGCTGCTCCGCGACGAGGGCACCTATCTCATCACCGGTGGTCTCGGTGGCCTCGGGCTGGTCGCCGCCGAGGAGATCGNNCCGGCGGTCTCGGCGGACTCGGGCTGGTCGCCGCCGAGGAGATCGCCCGGGCCGTGTCGAAGCCGACGCTCGTGCTGATCGGCCGCTCCGGCCTCCCCGACCGGTCGAGCTGGGATCCGCACATCGCCGAGCACGGCGACACCGACCCCACCTCGCTCAAGATTGCCCGGGTTCGCGAGCTGGAGGCCCTGGGCGCGACGGTCGTCGTGGAGCAGGCGGACGTCACGAACGTCGCCCAGATGGAGCGGCTCTTCGAGAAGGTCCGCGCGGCCCACGGCCCCATCCGTGGTGTCGTGCACACCGCGGGCGTCGTCCGCGACGAGCTGCTGCAGATCAAGAGTCTCTCCGCCATCGAGGAGGTCTTCGCCCCGAAGGTCCACGGCACGATGGTGCTCGGGGAGCGCCTCGGTTCGGCGTCGTACCGCGCCGACTGCGACTTCGCGGTGCTCTACTCCTCCACCTCGACCGCCACCGCGCCGCCCGGCCAGGTCGACTACGTGGCCGCCAACGCCTTCCTCGACGCCTTCGCCGAGCAGCACGCCGGCGATGAGGGACCGAAGGTGATCTCGCTGCACTGGGGCATCTGGCGGGACGTCGGCATGGCCGCCGAGGCCTTCGAGCGCACCGATCTCAGCGCCGGCCCGGACGAGCTCCCCTCCACGAGCGGTCCCTTCTTCGAGGGTCGCGTTCGCGACGCGCAGGGGCTCACCCACCTCTTCGCGCGGATCTCCCCCGACGGCCACTGGCTGCTCGACGAGCACCGGGTCCGGCCGATCGGTGACGAGGGCCAGGGCCCGGCGCTGATCCCCGGCACGGGCATCATCGATCTGATCGCGCAGGGCATGCGTGAGCTCGGGGAGAAGGCGCCCTTCACCATCCGCGACCTCTACTTCCTGCGCCCGCTGCAGGTCGGTGACGGCGAGACCCGCGAGGTGCGCCTCAAGGCTCGCCGAAGCGACGAGGGCTACCGGGTCGAGGTGCGCTCCGCCTGCGTGGTCGAGGGGCGCGCCGCCTGGCAGCTGCACGCCCAGGCGGAGGTCTCGCTGACCGACGAGCGCGAGCCGCAGCCGATCGCGCTCGACGCGCTCCGCGAGCGCTGCAAGGGCGACGTGCGCACCGACGAGGCGGGACTCCGCTCCCCCCAGGAGGAGCACCTGCGCTTCGGGCCCCGCTGGCGCGTCCTGCGCGAGGAGCGCTACGGCGAAGGCGAAGCCTACGGTCGGCTCGCGCTCCAGGAGAGCTTCGCGGCCGACCTGGACGAGGGCTGGATGCTCCATCCGGCGTTGCTCGATCTCGCGACCGGCTACGCGATGGGCCTCATCGAGGGCTATCGCCCGACCCACGTCTGGGTGCCGGTGAGCTACGAGTCCATCCGGGTCCACGGGCCGCTTCCGCGCGAGGTGCACAGCTGGGTGCGGAGCGCCGGCTCGAACACGGCCGATGGCGATTTCGCCCTCTTCGACGTCACCCTCACCGACGGTGAGGGCCGCGTGCTCCTCGAGGTCGAGCGCTTCGCCATCCGCCGCCTCGAGGCCGACGCCGACTTCGCGATGGCCAAGGCGCCGACCCGTACCGAGGTGGAGTTCGAGAAGTCCCCCGAGTCCGACCCGGACCGCCCGCTCTCGCCCGCCGAGCAGCGCCTGCAGCGGAACTTCGAGCGCGGCATCGAACGAGCCGAAGGCGGCGACGCGCTCCTGCGCGTGCTGGCGCGCCTGCGCTCGGCGGACCCGCTGCCGGAGATCTTCGCCACCAGCCTCGACCTGCCGGGCCTCATCGCGCAAGCGGGGGAAAGCCTCGCCGAGGGCACGCCCTCGAGCGCGAAGTTCGCGCGGCCCGAGCTCGACAGCGACTACGTCGAGCCGGCCAACGACATCGAGCGCACCCTCGTCGGCTTCTGGGAGGAGCTGCTCGGGGTCGATCAGGTCGGCGTGGAGGATTCCTTCTTCGACCTCGGCGGCCACTCGCTCATCGCCGTGCGCCTCTTCGCGATGGTGAAGAAGGCCTATCAGGTCGAGTTCCCCATCAGCGTCCTCTTCGAGGCGCCCACCATTCGAGCCTGCACGGCGCTCATCGAAGAGGCCGGGGTGAGCGCCGGCGATGGGAACGGTGCCCCGAGCGAGCCCAAGGCGAAGGCCAAGGCGCCGCCCAAGCGCCGCTTCACCCACCTGGTGCCGATGCACCCGGGGGAGGGGGGCGACCGCATCCCCTTCTTCCTGGTCGCCGGCATGTTCGGCAACGTGCTCAACCTGCGGCACCTGGCGCATCTGGTCGGCAGCGACCGGCCCTTCTACGGGCTGCAGGCGCGTGGCCTCTACGGCAACGAAGAGCCGCACGAGTCCTTCGAGGAGGCGGCGACCGACTACCTGAAGGAGATCCGTCAGGTCTGCCCCACGGGCCCCTACCTGCTCGGCGGCTTCTCCGGCGGTGGCTATGTGGCGCTCGAGATGGCCCGCCAGCTGAAGGAGGCCGGCGAAGAGGTCGGCCTGCTGGTGATGCTCGACACGCCCGGCCAGCTGCTGCCGGAGGCGCTCTCGCTCAAGGANNCTCGGCAAGCTCCGCAAGCGCTTCGAGGAGCCGGAAGAGGCGCCGAACACCGAGTTCCACGACGAGGCCATCGAGGCCGCCTTCCGGCGTGCGCTGGCCCGCTACGAGATCCCGAAGTGGGACCAGCCGCTCGAGCTCTTTCGGCCGCCGCTCGAGGAGGCCTACGTGCTCGGGCCCGGGCGGATCCTCAACCACGACCGCGAGTACGTCTACGAGGACAACGGCTGGAGCGCCTACTGCGACGACGTCCGGGTCCACGTGGTGCCTGGCGACCACGACTCGATGGTCCTCGAGCCGAACGTCCGCGTGCTCGCGTCGACGCTGCGAGAGATCCTCGATGGCATCGATCTGCAGGCGATGAAGGCGAAGAGCGCTCGACGGTCCGCCGTTGCTCCTGTAGGAGCCTGACATGAAGGTCCACGCCGTCCTCCTCAACTGGCGCACGCCAGCGATGACCCTCGACGCCCTCGAGGCGCTCGTGCTCTCGCTCGAAGCGATCGGTGACTCCTGGGCGATCACCATCGTGGACAACGACTCGCAGGACGGCAGCGAAGAGGCCCTCCGCGAGGCCGTCGCCGAGCGGGGCGACGATCGCATCGAGGTGGTGCAGTCCGGCCACAACGGCGGCTTCGGCGCCGGTAACAACGTCGGCCTTCGTCGCGCGCTGCGCGAGGGCGATCCGCCGGAGTACCTCTACATCCTGAACTCGGACGCTTTCCCGCAGGAGCGCGCGGTGCGCCATCTGGTGGACCACCTCGACGCGAACCCGAGCGTGGGCATCGCCGGTAGCTACATCTATGGGGTCGACGGTGAGCCCCACTGCACGGCGTTTCGCTTTCCCTCGATCCAGTCCGAGCTCGAGGGCTCGCTGCGCCTCGGGGTCGTCAGCCGCGCGCTCGGGGACTTCGTGGTGCCGATGGGCATCCCCGAGCACACCACCGAGGTGGACTGGCTCGCCGGCGCCAGCATGATGCTTCGCCGCGCGGTGCTCGAGGAGGTGGGCCTCTTCGATGAATCGTTCTTCCTCTACTTCGAGGAGACCGATCTCTGCCATCGCGCCGCCGAAGCCGGCTGGAAGACGGTCTACGTCCGGGAGAGCGAGGTCGCCCACGTGGGCAGCGCCTCGACCGGCATGAAGCGCTGGGAGAAGGTCCCCGACTACTGGTTCGATTCCCGCCGGCACTACTTCGCCAAGAACCACGGCCGGGCCTATCTGGCGGCGGCGACCGCGAGCCGCGTCGTCGGCACGACCGTGTGGCAGCTGCGTCGCCGGCTGCAGGGGAAGGACGACGAGGATCCGCCTCGCTTCCTGACCGGGCTCCTGCGTCACTCCTTCCGTCGGGCTGCTCGGGAGCTGCTACCGCGCTAGTGCTGCTGCGTGGCCGAGATGATCCTTCCCGAGCTCAGTGAAGAGCAGCGTGCGGCAGCCGAGCGGGCCCTCCGGGGCGACGCGGCGCCGTCGCTCGTGGAGACGATGTTCGCCGTCGGTCTCGGCCGCCCCGCCGCCGGGCGAGGGGTCGAGGCCGCCCGTGCCCTCGGCTGGCTCGACGGGGGCGGCGCGCTCACGGCCCTCGGCAACCTGGTGAAGGATCCGCTCCGCGAGTACGCCTTCTGGGAGGAGCGGGAGCGACGGCTCCCCAGCGAGGAGCTCTCGCCGGTGCTCGCCAAGGCGCGCTTCGCGGACCGCGAGGTGCTCGAGGTCGGCTCCGGTGGCGGCTGCAACCTGCTCTCGCTCAGCGGCGTGCCGAGTCGGCTCGTCGGCGTGGAGCCGATGCCCGTGTACCGCCAGATGACGCCGATGCTCGCGGCCATGGCCGACCTGCCGGCGCCCGAGGTGGTCGACGGTTGGGGCCGGGACCTGCCCTTCGCCGGCGCCTCGTTCGACGTCGTCTTCTGCTACTCCGCGCACCAGTACATGCGGGTCGACGATGCCCTGTCGGAGATGGCCCGCGTGCTGCGCCCATCCGGCCGGCTGATCGTGGTGGGCAACACCTTCTTCCCCTTCGCCGGCGAGAGCGTGCTGCGCTTCGCCCGCGGGCGGCAGCTGGGCACGCTCAAGTACGATCTGACGGCGATCGCCAACACGCTCGCCTACCAGCTCCGGGGTCGGCGCGCGGTGGCCACGACCGACCGCCGAACGACGACCTCGACGCCCATCTATCCGACCCTCGGTCACCTCCACCGGTCGGCGCGGCGAGCGGGCCTGGTGCCCAGCGTCCACGATCAGCAGACGCTGCCGACGGGCGAGACCCTCTTCGTGGCCACCCGGCGCTAGCCACCCCGCGAGCTAGAACGTCTCCGGCTCGCGCCTCCGGTACCACGTGAGCCCGAGCCACAGGAGCCCGGCGACCAGGGCGGCGGGCAGGAGGGCGGCGAGGACGCCGAGGCGCGGGAAGTCGCTCAGGTAGGACGCGAGCCAGGCGCCGCTGAAGACGCTGACCACCGCACCGGTCGCGCAGGCCACGGCGGCGGCGAAGCGGTCGGCGGGCCATGCCCAGGCGCCGGCGCCCCCGCTGACCACCACCGCGAAGGCGACGCCCCCGAGGGTCACGCCGGTGCCCCACTCGGGGAAGGTGCCCAGGGCGTACATGGTGGGCAGGATGGCGCCGACCAGGCCGACGACCAGCGGCGCCATGCGCTGCTTCTCGACCCGCGCCTTCTCCGCCTGCCGCTCACGGATGGCGGTGAGCGTGTGCTCGCGCAGCTCGTCCGGGATCATCGCCCAGAGCTCGTCCGCCGAATGATCCTCCAAGAGGGTCAGCAGGAGGGTGCCCGGCTTCTCGCCGGTCGCGATTCGAGCCCGCAGCTCGTCGTCGCCGGTGCCGGTCTCCTGCAGCAGGTGAAGCATCACGTGGGGCTCGAGGAAGACCTCGAGCCGGTCGGTCCCGACCTGCTTCAGCAGCTCGAGCAGCGTCGCTCCGGCGTGGCTCACCCCACCAGCATGCCTCAGCGGGCGGGACCCGTCAGCGCGGCGGCGNNGTCCCCCTTCTCGCTGGTCCGCCGCGCCCGACCTGATACCCTCGCGTCATGATCGTCTGTGGCACGGATCTCGGTCCGAGCGGTGAGCACGCGGCTCGTTGGGCGGCGGCGCTCGCACGGGTGACTGGTCAGACCCTGCGGCTGGTCCACGTCGACGACGCGGATCACCAATCGCTCGACGCCTTTCCAGAGAGCGTTCGCGACGCCGCCGCGGCCTTTCACCAGAGGCTCGACGAGCGCCGTGCGGCCCACGAGGACCAGCTGAAGCACCTCGCCGATGCGCTCGGTCTGGAGACGGAGCGCAAGGTCCTCTCCGGTCGACCGTGGGAGCAGCTCGTCGCCGACGCCGAGGCCGCGAACGCCTCGCTCTTGGTCGTCGGCCCGCACGTGAGCGGCCTGGGAACCACCTCTCGTCGGGTCGCCTCTCACGCACCGTGTCCGGTGCTCGTGGCGGGCTCCACCGAGCCCCCCGACTTCGCGAAGCTTCCGTGGGTCGTCGGCCTCGCTCGCGACGACCGGGTGCCGGCGCTCCTCCGAGACATCGGCGCCCTCGTGGCGAAGACCGAGGGAACGCTCGTGGTCACCCGCGTCCTGCCGGCCCTCCCCGAGCTGGAGGGAGATGCCGGTGCGGAGGCCGATGCCCTCCTCGAGGCGACCGACGCCGCCACCCACGAGGAGCTCCGCCACCTGACCCACGATCTGGATCTGCCGGTCGAGCCCCACGTCGTGAGCGGGGCGCCCGCCGCCGAGCTCCTGATCGAGGCGAAGAAGCGGGGCGGCGGAGTCGCGGTGGCCGCCCACAGCGGCAGCCGCCCGCGCGACGCCCTCCGTCGGTTCTTCCTGGGCAGTGTGACCGAGCGGGTCATTCGCCACGCCGACGGGACGCCGGTCTTCGTCTCGCCCGCGCACGGGGGCGACTGATTTGACCCCGACGGGTCGCGACGGGGAGCCCAGCGCCGAGGTCGAGGGGACCGCCGTCTTCGGGCTCGGCCCCGCCGGCATGGGGCCCGCCCGGAAAGCGGCTCGGTCGGCGTTTCGCTGGGTCATCGCCGGGGCCACCGGTCGTCCGTCGCGGCTCGAGGTCTTCGATTCCTACAGCGCGCTCCTCGGAGAGCTCGGGACCCTCGCGTTCGCCTGGCTGCCGCCCGCGACCTTCGTTCGCGCTCAGACGCAGTGGCCCCTGACCATCGTCCGCGGCATTCGCCGGGGGAGCCACGCGCACTATCGCGGGATGCTCTTCACCCGTGACGTCGAGGGCGTTCCCGACCTGGCGGGGCTCCAGGACGCGCGAGTGGCCTGGGTCGATCGCGACTCTTGCGCCGGCCATCTCTTCCCGCGGCTCGCCCTTCGCTCGAGCGGGCTCAAGCCCCACCAGGTCTTCAGCGAGGAGCTCTTCCTCGGGAGCCACTCGGCGGTGACCCACGCGGTCGGCCGCGGTTTCGCCGACGTGGGCGCCAGCTACCTGCGCGTGGACCACGAAGGGGAGCCCATCACCAAGGCCTTCATCGAGGAGGGACAGCGTTACCGGGTGCTCCTCGTCTCCGAGCCGATTCCCGCCGACGTGATCGTGGCGGGCCCGATGGCCACCGCCCGCGAGGTGGTCGGCATGCGCCGAGCGTTGCGGGGGCTCACCCGCACCGACGACGGCCGTGAGGTGATGCGGGGCATCTTCGACGCCGACGACTTCACCGAGACCACCCCCTCGGACTACCGAGTGGTCCGCGACGCCATCGCCGCGATGCTCGAGTAGCGCCTCGCGCTAGCTTCCGTCGCGGCGGAATGGGCCGTGCTCGGCGAGCGACTCGATCTGCCGCTCGGTGCTCATCGCTTCGTGGGCGAGGAACCCGCCGACCGCCTCGGCGAGGGCCGGGTGCGCGAGCCAGTGGGCGCTGTGGATCGCCACGGGCATGAGACCGCGTCGCAGCTTGTGGGTGCCCTGGGCGCCGGCCTCGAAACGAGTCATCCCCTGCTCGATCGCCCGCTCGATGAGCTGGTAGTAGCAGAGCTCGAAGTGGAGCATCTCGTGGTCCTCGGCGCAGCCCCAGTAGCGGCCATAGAGGTGTGCGCCCTTCTCGAAGGCGAGACTGCCCGCGACCGGCTCGCCCCCCCGTTCGGGATCGAAGGCCATCACGATCACGGCCCGATCGCCGAGGGTGTCGGCCCCGAGATCGAAGAAGCGGTTCGTGAGGTAGGGGATCGCCCCCTTGCGCATGCAGGTGTCCCGGTAGAAGCGCCGCATGGTCTCCCAGACCTCGGGCGTGAGATCGGAGCCGCTGAGCGCGCGGACCTCGAGGCCCGATTGCTCCACCACCCGTCGCTCCTTGCGGGTCTTCTTGCGCATCGACGACCGGAAGCGCCCGAGAAACTCGTCGAAGGTGGCGTCCCCCTCTGCCTGCCAGTGGAACTGCAGCGTCTTGCGAGACAGGAAGCCGTGGGTCGCGGCGAGGCGACGCTCCTCGTCGGTGAGGAAGTTCAGGTGGATGCTCGACGCGCCGGTGCGCTCGGCCAGCTCGCGCGTCCCCTCGAGCAGTCGTCCCACCACGGCTTCCCGGTCGGCGCCCTCGGCGACGAGGAAACGTCGCCCGGTCGCCGGGGTGAAGGGCACCATGGACATCAGCTTCGGGTAGTAGGGGATGCCGGCTCGCTAGGCGGCGTCCGCCCAGCCCCAGTCGAAGATGTACTCGCCGTAGCTCTGGTCCTTCAGATAGAGGGGAAGGGCGCCGACCAGCTCGTCGCCCTCCCAGACGGTGGCGTGCGTCGGCTCCCAGCCGCTACCGGCACCGACCGAGCCCGAGCGCTCGAGGGTGCGCAGGAAGGCGTGCTCGACGAAGGGGTCGTCGGCGCCCGTGAGCGCATCCCAGGCGGCGGGCTCGAGCTCGCTGAGGCTCTCGACGAAGCGAAGACGCACTCCGCATGTGTGCGGTCGCGAACGGCCGTCGGCAAGCGGCCATTGGAGATTGCCGGCACCGCGGCCGAATTCCGAGATCCGAGTTCCGAGCTCCGAATTCCGAGCTCCGAATTCCGAGATCCGCCGAGGTCAGCGCCGCCGGAGTCGCCGCCAGCCGAGCAGTAGGCCGAGCAAGAGCGGCGCTGCCGGCCAGCCATCCCGGTCACCGGGCGCGCGGCAGCCGCATCCGTCGTCGCCGCCCATGTCCATCACCATGCCGCCGTCGCCGACCGTGCAGCCCTCGATCGGGACGTTCTCGCAGCCGAGGCCGTCCTCGGTGCACCGGTCCATGGTGCAGGGGTTCCCGTCGTTGCAGGTGCCGTCGCCGGCGCAGCCGCCGCAGGCCGGGTCCCGGGCGTCCACGCGGCCGTCGCAGTCGTTGTCCCGCTCGTCCTCGCAGAGCTCCATCGCCGCGGGGTAGCTCGTCGGGTCCTCGTCGTCGCAGTCGACGACCTCACCGCCCCGNNTCACCGCCCCGGTCCTCGTCGAGGTCGATGCAGTCCCCGTCGCCGTTGTCGTCGATGCCCACCCCGCAGAAGCCGTCGCCGTCCATGTCGAGCAGGTAGGTGCACTCGCTGTCGTCGAGGTCGACGTCGCCATCGCAGTCGTCATCGCGCCGGTTCAGGCAACCGGGGCCGGGTGACTCGTCCTCGAAGACCCCGGGGTTCCGCCGGAAGTCCATGTCGTCGCAGTCGGAGGCGCCGACGTTCTCCATGTCGTCCAGGCAGTCGCCGTCGCCGTTCAGGTCCTGACCGAGCGGACACCAACCGTCGCCATCGGCGTCCACGGCGCCGGTGCACTCGTCGTCGTCCCGGTCGATGGTGCCGTCCTGGTCGTTGTCCTTGCCGTCGATGCAGTTCTCCGGGGCGCCGGGGAAGATGGTCGAGTCTTCCGGCGCCGCGTCCGCCGGGCCGGCCTGCTCGCCGGCGTCCGAGCAATCACCATCGGTGTTGAGGTCCTCGCCGACCTCGCACCAGAAGTCGCCGTCGTGGTCGAGGTAGTCCTCCGAGCAGAGGGGGTCGTAGGCGTCCTCGCTGCCGTCGCAGTCGTTGTCGAGGCCATCGGTGCAGAGCTCGGTGGCCTCCGGGTTCACCGCCGGCAGGTCGTCTCGGCAATCGGTGGCGACGTCCGCTTCACCCGGGTCCGTGCACTCGCCGTCGCCGTCCATGTCCTGACCCCGGAAGCAGTAGCCGTCGCCGTCGGTGTCGCGGAAGCCCCCGCAGTCGGTGTCGGCGGTGCCTTGGTTGCCGTCGCAGTCGGCGTCGACCGCCTCGAGGCAGCGCTCCGGCGCGCCGGGGTTGATCGTCGGCTCGCTGTCGTCGCAGTCGAGGAGGCCGCCCTCTTCGCCTTCGTCGACGCAGCTGCCGTCGCCGTCCATGTCCTGGCCCGCGGGGCAGTAGCCGTCGCCGTCCTCGTCCTCGAAGCCGATGCACATGTCGTCCTGGAAGTCGGCGTCGCCGTCGCAGTCGTTGTCGCTTCCGTCGGTGCAGACCTCCTCGGAGCCGGAGTTCGCGAGGGGGTCGCTGTCGTCGCAATCGGAGCCGCCGCTGATCTCTCCGCGGTCGAGGCAGTCCNNTCGAGGCAGTCCCCGTCGCCGTTGTCGTCGCGACCGAGCGGACAGTAGCCGTCGTCGTCGGCGTCGATGTCGTTCCGGCAGGTGGAGTCGTCGGTGTCGGTCAGCCCGTCGCAGTCGTTGTCGCGGCCATCGCTGCAGTTCTCGTCGAGCCCCGGGTGCACCGTCGTCCGGGTGTCGTCGCAGTCCGAGTCGGCGGTCATCTCCGCGGCGGAGCTCACGCAGCTCTGGTCGCCGTCCAGGTCCACGCCTGTCGGGCAGTAGCCGTCGCCGTCGGCGTCGACGACCGGCGCGCACATCGCCTCCTCGAAGGTGGTCTCGCCGTCGCAGTCGTCGTCCGCGAGGTTGGTGCAGAGCTCGGTCGCGCCGG
>JABAOG010003782.1_pt1 | contig 18460 bp, 14 predicted proteins | sample 7062131 | NCBI WGS metagenome assembly JABAOG01 (sample SAMN14538629, study PRJNA623070) | marine sediment metagenome | biome: marine biome [ENVO:00000428]; feature: marine pelagic biome [ENVO:01000023]; material: deep marine sediment [ENVO:00002113] | place: India: Arabian Sea | collected...
ACCAAGGATCGAAGAGGAAGACATGATCCGCCGCGGTGAGGTTGAGACCGGTGCCGCCCGCCTTGAGCGAGATCACGAAGAAGGGCGGCCCGTCCTCGTGTTGGAACTCGTCGACGAGCTGCTGGCGGCGCGCCACCGGCGTCCCTCCGTGCAGCATCAGCCCTTCGCGCCCGAAGACGGTCGCCAGGTGGCGCGCGAGCGGCTTGGTCATCGACCGGAACTGGGTGAAGACCAGAACGCGTTCCTGGCGTTCGGCGATGGGGCCGCAGAGCTCCGTGAGCCGCTCGAGCTTGCCGCTCTCCTTCGGGGCGAACGAGTCCTCGCCGAGCCACTGCGAGGGGTGATTGCAGATCTGCTTGAAGCGCTGCAGGTACGCGAGCACCAGTCCGCGCCGCTTCATCCCTTCCGCGGTGCGCAGCTCCTCTTCGAGCGAGCTCACCGAGCTCTCGTAGAGCGCCGCCTGCCGTTTGCTCAGGGTGCAGTAGGTGGTGACCTCGGTCTTGTCGGGCAGATCGGGAACGATGCTCGGGTCGGTCTTGAGGCGGCGGAGCATGTACGGCCGGATCAGCCGCCGCAACGGCGCGTAGCCGCCCCCAGCGCGCGCCATCTCGCGGGTTCGCCGGGTGAACTCTGCGGCGCTGCCGAGCAGTCCCGGCAGCAGGAAGTCGAAGAGCGACCAGAGGTCCCCGAGGTTGTTCTCCACCGGCGTGCCCGTGAGCGCGACCCGGCTCACCGACGAGAGCTGCTTGACTGCCCGGGTCTGGCGCGTGCCCGGGTTCTTGATGGCTTGCGCTTCGTCGAGAACGACCAGGTGCCACTTCGTCGCCATCAGCCAGGGGGTGCGCACGAGCGTGCCGTAGGTGGTCATGACCGCGTCGGCTTCGGGGAGCTCTTCGGCGATCTCCTTCACCTTCCCGCGGGAGCGGTGCGCGACGAGCAGTCGCAATGAGGGCGCGAAGCGCTCGGCTTCGCGCTCCCAGTTGCCGAGAAGCGAGGCGGGCACCACGAGGAGGCTCGGCAGCTCGCTGCCGCCTTGCTTCAAGAGCAGGAGTTGGGCGAGCACCTGCACCGTCTTCCCGAGGCCCATGTCGTCGGCGAGGCAGCCACCGAGCCCGAGGGAGGTCACGCGCGAGAGCCACGCGACGCCCTCACGCTGATAGCGGCGTAGGGTCGCGCGAAGATCGTCGCCCGGGTCGCGGCTCGCCGAGGCCTCGGGGGAGGTCAGCTCGGCGACGCGCTGCGCGAACCAGTCCCCCGCAACGACCTCGGCCCAGGGGGCGCTCGTGCCGCTCTCCTCCGGCTCGGCCGATCGCTGATCCAGGCCGGCGAGCAGACGCATGCCTTCCGCGAAGGTGAGCTCGCCGCGCTCGGCGGCCCGTTGCACATCTTCGAAGTGGGTCAGCAGCTCCGAGAGGCGCTGCGGGTCCACCTCGACCCAGCGTCCGCGCAGCATCCGCAGCCCCGCCGAACCTCGGATGAGGTCCGCGACCTCGCTCGCGCTGAGCTCTTCTCCGTCCAGGCTGAGCCTGACGTCGAAGTCGAGGAGGGCCGCGACGCCCAGGCCCGACGCCGGCGCGTCTCCGATGCGTGCCCGGACGGCCGGTGAGCGCCGAGCCCGCCACCAGTCGGGAACCCGCACTTGGACCCCAGCGGATTCGCACCGGGGCACTTCCGCGAGGAAGGCATGCGCCTCTTCGGGCCCCCAACGGATCGGCTGGAAGATCTCGCCGTTCTCCACTCGCGCTTCGATGAACGGGCTGGCCGAAGCGGCGTCGTGGAGGGGACGCAACAGGCGCGTGAGCCCGGCTCGGTCCTCCGCGTACGCGGTCAGGGCGCGCCCGAGCGGCCGGTGCGCCGGTCGACCTCGCGCGTCGACGCCATCCACGTAGGTCGCCAAGAATGCAAAGGGGGCCTGTGGATCGTTCCGGTTCTCGGCCAGATGGAACACGACGCGCCCGACCGTTCGCCAGGACTCGTGCTTCGATTCGACGTAGGTAGAGACCTCCTCGAACTCGGCGAGCTCGGCGGTGGCCGCCACGCGCATCGCTTCCCAGGCCCCCGATAGCGTGGAGGGCTCGAGATACTCCCCACCCCGGATCGGCGGAGCCTCGTCGATGAGCCCAGCCAACGCACCGTCCTCGGCGGCGAGGCCCTCCCGGCACAGCGCGGAGAGGAAACGCCGTCCGAGACGCCGTCCGAAGTCGAGGTCCACCGGCAGATCCCGATGGAGCTCCGGGCCGGCCAGGTGAAGGAGCCCATGGCCGACACCGGCGACGAAGGCCTCTTCGAGTGCCTGAGCGCGAGGGGCGGCCAGCACCTCTCCGCTCGTCGCATCGAAGCGAAGCTGGCCACCTGGAGCAACGAGCAACTCGGGCATGGCCAACGCTGTCCGACGAGGGGACCCGCGCGCAAGCCGGCGACCTTCCCCATTGCCCTGGCATGACCATCGCCCCACCCGACCGCCATGGGCCGGCCATGACCGAGCTGGACGAGGCCCGACTCATCGAGAAGCTCCACGCGGTCGCCTCGGCTCCGAGCATGGTCCCGCCCAGCGCGTGGCTACCCGTGGCCCTCGGCGACCGCGAGCTCGACGGGGCGCTCCTTCTTCCGCCTCGGCCGACTGAACGTCTCTCGAAGCCGCTCGGCGTAGGCCGGGTCGACTGGAATCTCGAGTAGCTCGAGCTCCTTCAACGCACAGATGAGGTCGACCCGGTACCACTTCGCGTAGCGGTGCACGAGCCGGCGCCCCGCCGGGCGCGAGTAGCGGATCGACTTCAGCCACTCTGAGGCGCTGTCGAGCCGCCGCGGACGGTCCAGGCGGGTGCGCCGGGGTGGAAGCGCTCGGTTCTTCTTCCTCTTCTGTTGCTTCTTCCCCACGACCCTCACTCCGCGGGCGGCGCCGCGCGGCGCATCAGCTCGGCCATGCCTTCGAAGAGCGACGCCAGCGTCGCGGCCGAGCCGGGATCGGCCTCGATCTGCAAACCGCCGTCCGCTCGGTGGCGCACCCGGACCCCTCGGAAGAGCTCTCGAACGGGTTCAGCCGCCGCGGTGTGTGCGGTGGGGACCACCTCCACCGGTTCGACCGCCTCTTCGGACTGGCCAGTGGGATCGGGAACCAGGTCCGGGTCGCTCTCGGGCTCGCTCATCGCGCTCGCCAGCGCACCAGCCGGGAGCGCCTGCTCGAGGCGCTCGCAGAAGCCGGAGGCTTCGTGGAAGTCGACCATGTCCTCGTCGCCGTCGAAGAGCCCCTCGAAGAGCGCCCGCTTGGCGCCGGCCACGAAGCCGATGCGCTCCTCGATCGAGTCCTCGGTGGTCAGCGTGATCACGTCGACCGGCTCCGGTTGACCGAGGCGATGGACCCGGGCCACCCGCTGCTCGAAGACCGCCGGGTTCCACGGCAGCTCGAGCTGGATGCAGCAGCTCGCGGCCCGCTGCAGGTTGAGCCCCACGCCGCCGGCGTCGCTCGCGTAGAGCACGGCGACCTCGGGGTCGTCGTGGAAGTCGACGACGTTCCGCGTGCGCTTGCGGGTGCCTTCTCGGCCGGTGAAGAAGACGGCGCGCCTGCCCGCCCCGGCCAGGATGTCGCTGGTGGCCCACGCCGCCAGCCGGAGCATGCGGCGCCACTGGCTGAAGATGACCACCCGGCGCCCCTGGTCGACCACCAACGAACGCACGAGCTCCCGGAGCTCGAGGAGCTTCGGCGAGTCCAGGGTCCGCAAGCGCGCGGGCGAGGGCGCGTGGCCGTCGAGGGTGGGCCAGAGCTCGGCGTAGGCGACCTGCGCCAGGCCGTTGGCGATCATTCGCTGCTTGTTGAGCAGGCTCATCAGCCGCAGGAACTCCTGCGGCGTCAGCGGGCGCCGCTTGGATGCCTTCACCAGTCGCGCGATGGGCCGGTTCAGCTCGTCGTGAGCCTCGCGCTGCGCCGGCGTGAGCTCGAGACGGATGCGGTGGTCCCGGCGCTCGGGGAGCTGGTCGAGGATGTCCGCGCGGCGCCGGCGCACCAGATGCGGCGCGAGCCGGTCACGCAGGGTCCCGAGACCCCTCGCCCCGGCCTCGGAGACGTGGGCCACCGGCAGGCGCCACTTCGGGGCGAGCGCCCACTCGTCGACCCAGTCCATGATCGACGCGAGCTCTTCGATCCGGTTCTCGAGCGGTGTGCCGGTGAGCACCAGGCGCCACGTCGGCTCGAAGCGCTTCACGGTCTGCGCGGTCTTGGTCTCCCAGTTCTTCATGCGCTGCGCCTCGTCGAGCACCATCACCTGCGGCTTCCAGGCGAGCAGCGCCTCGGCGTCGCGGCGGAGCTGCGCGTAGCCGACCAGCAAGAAGCCCTTGTCGGTCTCGTCGTAGATCGCGCGCCGCGCCTCGGGGCCGCCCTCGACGATCCGCACCGGCACCGGCGAGATGGACTGCCACTCCCGCTTCCACTGCGCCTTCAGGCTCGTGGGGACGACGACCAATCCGCGACGGACCGCACGCGACCGATAGAGCAGGTGGCACGCCGCCGTGGCCTGGATCGTCTTGCCGAGGCCCATGTCGTCGGCGAGCAAGAGGCGGCCGGCGTCCAGGAAACGCTTCACCCCCTCGCGCTGGTAGCCGTAGAGCGTCAGCTCGAGCTCCTTCAGGCGCTTCCACGCGCGCTTGCGCGTCTCGCTCGCCTTCGCCCGCCGCCCGGCGCTGACGGCCAGCTCCCGCAGCACCGCGCGCGTTGCGGGGCCCGCGCGCTCCTCGTTCACCCAGCGGGCCATCGCCGCGAGCAGCTTCCTTCGCCGCACGCCGCGGACCGGCCGCGGCACCAGCGCTTCGCCGCGCCGGCGCCAACCCTTGGCGAAGGGCGCGGCCCCGTGGAGCTCGAAGCGCAGGAGCGGATCCCCGTCGCCTTCGATGGGAACGATGGGATTCCAGCCAAGCGGAGGGCGCTCCATCGCACCGTTCTCCGCTCGCTTCCGCGCCCGCTTGCGCCCCGCGAGCTCGGCGAGGACCACCAGCACGTGCTTGCAGAGTCCGAGCCCGCCGCGCCGGAAGTCGGGGCAGTCGCACTCCGCTCGGAGCGGCGAGACACCGTAGAGCACCGTCTCCCAAGGCCGCTTGCGCCGCCCCTTCGGGCGGGTGCGGTACGTCCCGTAGGGCTGGCCGCGCGCGGGCCGTTCGGCGACCACCAGCTCGTCGCGCTTGGCGTAGCGCTGCCGTCGACGGACCGCATCGAGCGCCGCACGGTGCAGGAAGAAGGGCCCCTCCGGCGTGGCGCCCAGGATGGTGTCGACGAGCCACTCGGGCGGAATGGGTCGGGCATCGCGCGCGAGGCTCTCGATCACCCGCTCGGCCTCGGAGCGGTGGTCGGTGGGGAGCGCAACGGACTCGGCTTCCATGGGGCGGTCTATCGCATACGAGTGCGACGATGCGAAGCACCTCTGGCCGCGAGGTTCCCGCCTGGTGGACCGCTGCTAGACTGCCATGGTGAGCGAGCGAGAGCGCAGAGCGGAGGAGCGGGGGGCCACATGGGCCGGCGAGGTGGTGCGCCTGGGCGACGCGAAGGGGCCTCTCTACCTCGAGTTGTCCCCCACCGAGCGGCTCGCCGCTTTCATCGAGCTCAACCGGCGGGCGTGGCTCGCCACTGGCGAGGACTGGCCTCCACCGCTGCCACGGTCCCAGTGGCCCGGCGAGGTTCTGGACCTGCGGAACCGATGACCTCGCTGCAGCTGCCGCGGGACTACCAAGAGCTGCTCGAAGAGTTCGTCGCGGCCGAGGTCGAGTTCGTGCTGATCGGCGGCTGGGCGCTCAAGGCTCGTCGCCGTCGAGCCAGCGCTGCAGGCTGGGCACCAACGTCTCGTCGCTGAAGGCCTCCTGCTCGATCCACACGCCCGAGCCCGCGACCGCTTGCAGGACGTCGTGACCGAGCTCGGCGGGGTCTGCCTGCTGCAACGTTCGCCCGACGCGGCCACGCTCGGTGTCGCTCAGTGGCAGACCGCGATCGGCGAAGCGCGCGTGGGTCTCGGCGTCCATGAACCACGGCGCGATCTTCGCGCCGGTCCGCCGGCGGAGGCTCCGCAGGATGTGCACACCGGAGCGGTCGAGGTCACCGGCGTGGTGCATGGGCACCCCGTGGCGGGCGAGACCACGCAGCAGGCTCACCACCGCCCAGCTCGCCTGGCCGCCGGTGCAGACCAAGAGACCACTCATCACCTCTTCGAGGGTGGGCCGGGTCGCCACGTCGACCAGGTCGAGGAAGGGGGTGAGGTTCTCCACGAGCCACACCCGCTCGACGGGCTCGATCTCCGCATCGCGGAGCTGGGCGGTGGTCAGCCGCACGGGCTCCCCGAGTCGCGCATGCTGCAGCGGACCGTCGAAGGCGAGGCTGCGCTTCCGGTACCGGAGCGGCCCGAAGACGAGCACCGAGGCGGCGGCGCTGTCGCGGTAGATACCGAACGCCTCGAAGGCAAAGGCGGGCACGTGCCTGCGCGGAACGAGATCGCTGGCGATCTGGGCGCGAAGATCCGGCTCGTGGTCGGCCAGCGCCGCGCCTGCGCGCCGATAGGTCTCGCCACCCCAGCGGAGCGCCTTGCTGTGACCGAGGGCCACGGCGGCGAACGCCGGGAGGCGCAGCAGCTGCCGATTGGTGAGGGCCGTGTCGATGACCCGCACCACCCGCTCGGCTTCCCGCCGAGCGGCCTCGAGACCGTCCCGTTCGGCGACCGCGAAGAGCGAAGGCGCGTCGTCGCTGGCCGTCCGCGCCTGGCCCCGGAGAACCGCCCGCTCGCGCTCCAAGTAGGCGCGCGCCACGGCGCTCCGGCCCTCGATCCGGTGGAGCGCTTCTTCCAGCGCCCGGGCTCGCCCGCGGGCGTCGGCATCCTGACTGGCCGGGGTCCGGCCGAGCGCCGTGTAGAAGGTGTCCATGAGTGGCTCGCCCGTCCGGCTCGCCTTGCCGAAGCGCAGCTGCACCCGCCCACTCGCACGCCGCCGGACGGCGTCGGCGCCGAGCAACGCGCGGAGCGCGCGCTCGAGCTCGGGCCCGGCGTCGATGGTCAGGCTCCGAGGGACGGAGCCGCTGCGTTCCCGCCGGTCGAGGACCCGGTGCAGGATCTCCCGCAGTCCGTCGGTCCGGGCCACCAGTCGCTTCAGCTCGTCCATGGGTGCAGTGCGCCGACAGTATCAACTCTGTCACTCCCTTCTTGTAGGCTCTGCCGCGATGTCGACTCTCGCCCCCGAGCTCCGCGAGGCCTTCGAGCGTCTCCTCGAGAGCCCACCGGCCGAGCTGCTGGCCTCCGGCCAGTCGCCGGTGCTGCTCCGGGCGCTCGACGGGCCGGTGCCATCGGTGCTGGTCGCCGACCGCGCGCCGGCCTACGTCACGGTCCTGCATGCGATGGTGCTTCTCCGCCGTCGCCACGAGCTCGAGCCGCTCCACGAAGACCTCTTCCACCAGGTGCGGGAGCCGCTCGCAGCCAGCGAGGACTACGACCTCGATCGCTTCGCTCAGGACCTGGGGCAGCTCGAAGCCTGGGGCGCGGTGCAGCGGGTCATCGAGCCCGCCCGGGTGCGCAGCTACAAGGACAACCGCCGCGAGCGCTATCGGTACCGGCTCACGACCGACGCCCTGGCGATGGTCGAGTGGCTCGAAGGGCGGGTACGCGAGCGGCTGTCCGGCCGTGCCCGCGATGGCCGCGACCTCTTGCAGGACATCGCCGCCCGACTCGCCGAGCTCCACCGCCTGCTGAAACGCCACCGCAAGGGGGAGCGCGACGAGGACGCACCTCGGCGGAGCGTGCATCTACTCTTGGTCGCCGACGAGGCAGTGGACCAACTCGGCGACACGCTGCTCGGCTTCCGCGGGGCAATGCTGGCCTTCGCGAGCCGGCCCTACGATCTGAAGACCCTGACCGAGGTGCTCCGCTTCCTGGAGACCTACGTCGAGGTCTATCTGCGCCGGATCGAGGAGCTCCGGAGCCAGATCGTCGACCGGCTGCGGACCCTGCGGGCGCCCCGTTTCCGGGAAGCGCTGGCCGACCTGCGCGCCCGCTACGACGAGGAGGGGCGCCAGCTCCCATCGGCCCTCGGGGGAGGCTCACACCTGCGGCCGGCCGTCGAGCTCCTGGAGGCCACCGCCGCCTTCTTCGCCGATGGTGGGCAGCTCGAGAAGCTCTGCCAGGGGGTCGACGACGGAGCACGGCAGGTGCTCCGCAAGATGCGTCGGCGGCTCCGTGAGCTCGAGCGACGCAGTCAGCGCGTGCAGGACCTGCGGGCGTGCGTTCGCCTGGTGGCTCATGGCGAGATCGAGCCCGCGGCGCTGGTCCGGGGTCTGGTAGCGTCGGCGCACGTGCCCTTCGGCAGCCGTGGCGCGCATCCGCCGGGGCGCGTGGCGCCGCCACTGCCGCGCAAGCACAGGGCGGCGGTGGCACCTCGCCGAGCGAGCCCGCCGTTGCGGAAGAAGCGGGCGACCGCCGCCGAAGCACGCGCGCTCCGGGCGGCGCGGCTCGCCGCACTGGGTCGCTTCCTGGGCGAGCTCACCGGTGGTCAACGCGTGCAGCTGAGCACCATCGCGAGCTCGCGGCCCATCGCTCCCCGCGATTGGATGGACGTGGCCAAGGCCCGTCACCTCGGCGGTGGCCGGGATCTGGAGCGCGCGGGCTTTCGCATCGATGCCGCCGAGGGCCGAGCGGTGCTGTCGGAGGAAGAGGCGCACCTCGAGGCCCCCGACTGCCACCTGGCTTCCGAAGGAGGATCGCGATGACCGACTACTTCGAGAAGGTGAGCCCCAAGCGACGCATCGGCGATGCCCTGAACGTCCTCGCCGAGGCGCCCTTCTTCTTCCAGCGCGATGATCCGGAGCTCTTCGCGTTCCTGCGCCGGCACCGTGCGGCCTTCGCCCGCTTCTACGAGGCGCACTTCGGCTGGCAGCTCGTGGTCGAGGGACCGATGGCGCGCCTCTACAAGAGTCGCTGGGTGAACAAGGCACTGACCCCCAGCCAGCACGACGTCTTCGACCTGACCCGGAAGGGCGAGTGCCTCGGCTTTCTCTTGGTCCTCGAGTTCTACGAGCACCTGCTCGACGAGCGGAATGCGTCCATCGACGACGCCGAGCCGCTGCGCTTCGAGATGGGCGAGCTGCTCGCTTTCGTGGGCGGCCGCCTGACCGAGGAGCTCGGTGACGACGAGGGCGGTGAGGACGTCGCGCGGCGGATCCTGCGGGCCATCTTCCCGACGCTGCTCCGTTTCCGCTTCCTCATCGACATCCCACCCCCGCCGGAGACCCGGGCGAGCCTGCACCCGGACCGGCGCTGCACCAATACGACGTGCGGCTACTCGCCGATGCCGCCCTCGGGCGGGCGCTCCGCCAGGAGGACGAGACGGAAGCGGCCGGCGAAGGCGTAGCGGAAGACTTCGAAGACGGGGGGGCGCCGTGAGCCGTCCCCGCCGCACCTACGCGATCGGGCGCATCCGCCTGCTCGCCTTCCACAACTTCATCGACGAGACGATCGAGCTCCGCGATGGCGGCCACCTCTTCCTGCTCGGTGACAATGGCTCCGGCAAGACCACCGCCCTCGACGCGATCCACTACGTGCTCAGCGGCGGGGAGGGCGTCGAGCTGAACGCTGCCGCGCGGGTCGGCGGCCGCCGCGGCGAGGGCCGGACGCTCCAGGGCGTCGTGCTCCGTTACGACGCCGAGCGAGGGGTGATGAACGAGGGCGGCGGCGTCGCCTACGCCGCGCTCGAGCTCTGGGAGAAGAACGGTGACGGCAGCTTCGGTGAGCATCGGCTCTGTCTGGGCATCGGCTTCGAGGCGACGACGATGGAGGCGCGGGTACGGCGCTGGGGCTTCCTCACGCCCCGCCCCCTCGAGCAGCTCGAGCTCACCGAGGCCACCGAGAAGGGGACCGTGGTCCTCGGCCGCGAGGCGATGCGCGAGCGGCTGCCCAAGGGGGAGACCTTCGGGCAGATCGCCGACTACCGAAAGGCGGTGGCTACCAAGCTCTACGGTGGGGCGAATGCCTATGAGGAGGTCACCGGGTTGTGGTCGATGGCCAAGGCCTACCGGGAGATCGTCGCCAAGGCGCGCGACTTCGCGGGGCTCTTCGAGCGGCTCCTGCCGGGGCCGGACGTCGAGGTCCTCTCCGAGATCCTGGCGAGCTTTCGGGATCTCGAGGATCTCGAGGCCAAGCTACGCTCCATCGAGGCGCAGCAGGTGTACATCGACGCGGTCGCCGCGCTCCTGGCGGACGTGCGGGCGCGACGGGAGGAGCTCGCGCGCTATGCGTTCCTCGTCATCGATTGGAAGCGTGAAGCGAATGCCGCGGCGATCGCACGGAGCGCGCAGAGCGTCGAGCGGCTCGCGCTCGCGCTGGAACAGGCCCGAGCGGAAGCGGCGGGAATCGCCGAACGCCGTGAGCGAGCCGAGCGCGCTCTTCGAGACGCAGAGGCGGCAGACGAAGAGAACCTCGGTGGCCAGCTCCGGCGCGCGCGCCGCGATCAGGAGGAACGCGCGCAGCGAACCAAAAGCGCGGAGGTCGAGCGGCGAGTCGCCGAGCGGGAAGCACACGAGAGGGTTGTCGCCGCGCGGCAGGCGGCCACCAAGCGTCGAGGATTGCTCGAGGCGCGGACGGATCGGGCCCGTCGAGCGCTGGCGCAGGCGGTCGATCTCCCCGGTGCCCTGCCGCAGACCCGCGCGTTCATCGAGGAGGCTGCGGAGGGTGTGGCTCGGCGAGAATCGGTGGGCGAAGAGCTCGCGCAGTGGGCGGAGGAGCGCGAGGTGGCGCGCCGAGCGGCCGGCGACCGCCGGGCCGAGGCCGCGGCCGCGGTGGCCGCCGCCTCGGCGAGGGTCGACGCATTGGACGCGCGGGCAGAGCCCGAGCTGCCCCTCGCGGGATTCGCCGAAGCACGCGAGGCGCTCCGTCGCGAAGGGATCGACGCGGAGCCCCTCTACGCAAAGCTCGAGCCACGACGCGGCGCCAGCGAGTACCGCCTGGGCGCCTTGGAGAGCCTCATCGGGCTGGAGAGCCTGGCGGCCTTCGTGGTCCCCGCCGCCGACCGCTCGCGAGCGCGCAGCTTGGTCGAGGGCGCGGCACCAGGGGTGCGGGTGCTCGCGCGGGTCGCTGACGTGCCCTGGCCCGAGTGGGTGGCGGAGCTCGTCGACACGAACGAGGAGACCGCGCGCGCGGTCGGGGCGGCGATCGCCGACGCCGTCGCGGGTGAGGCGCAGGCGCCGGACCCCGCCGGTGGTCTCGAGCACCGGGGCCTCGTGTTCCGACCGCGACACGAGCGGCCCCGCTGGATCGGCGCGGAGGCACGGGAGCGGGAGCGCCAGCGGCTCCTCGACGAAGCCCGGGCCGAGCTCGCCGAGCGCCAGGGCGTGCTGGACGCGGCGCAGGCGCGTGAGCGAAGCGCCGCCCGCGCGCTCGATGGCGCGCGGCAGCTGATCGCAGCGATCGATGGCTTCGACGATCGGGAGGTGTCGCGGGCGCGAGAAACCGAGGTGCGTGCGGTCGCCGAGGCCGAAGCCGCCGACGCTCACCTCCAGCGAGAGACCACGCGGGTGGCCGAGCTCCGCGAGGAAGCGCGCCAGTCGCTCGAGGTCGCCGAGGCGCTGCAGGCGCGCGCGAACGCGATGGACCTCGCGGAGATCGAGCGGCGGGTGGCCGAGCTGCGCGAGCGCGCCCGGCAGCGGCGGGCCGAGTCGGACGCGGCGCACGCCGCGGTGGGTGCTCGCCAAAGCGAGCTCGCCGCGGAGCGGGAGCGGCTGGCGGCTGCCGAGGAGCGCGCGCCCGAGCTCGAGGCGCTCGTCACCGCTCGGGCAGACGAGCTACGAGCGCTCGTGGATGAGGCGCTCGAAGGCGACGAGGCGCTTCGTGACTACGTCTACGTGCGGCAGCGTGGGCGGCAGTTCCAGAGCCTCGAGGCCATCGAGGATCGGGGCCGCGCCTCGGAACGCGCCGAGGCGGCGCTGGTGGCCGAGCTGCAGGGCGACGGTGGCCGCGGCGTGCGCAACTTGCAGTACGCCGCCCGCTTCGGCCTGACCTTCGACGAGCGCGCGGCAACGGTGGAGGATCGGCGCCGACAGCCGCTGGCCAACGTGCGCGCAGACCTCGAACGCACCCTCGAGGAGCAGCGCTCGGTGGTCAACGACAAGACCCGAGCGCTGATGGATCAGCTGGTGATGCGCACCCTCGTCCAGGAGCTCCAGGGGCAGCTCGAGCGGCTGCGGACGACCATCCGCGACATCAATCGGCTGCTCGGCGGCTTGCGCTTCGGCCGCACACGCTACCGCTTCAAGGTCGCGCCGGCCAAGGATCGGCGCGAGCTCGTCGAGCTGGTCTCCAAGGTGAACCTGCTCGACGAGCAGAGCCAGGAGCGCTTCAAGGCCTTCGTGACGGATCGGCTGGACGAGCTGGCGGAGGTTCGCGACGGGGAGGTCCCCGAGCTGCTCGACTACCGCCGCTGGCACACCTACGGCCTCACGATGAAGACCCTGGTGGATGATGAAGGGGAGCAGGCCGCGACGGGTGACACCGAGCTCAGCCAGACCCTGCGCCGGGTCGGTAGTGGCGGCGAGCAGGGCGTGCCGAACTACCTGCTGGTGCTGGCCCTCGCGAGCCTGGTCTTTCGCAGCTCCCGTGCGCGGCTGACGCCGCTGCTCTTCGACGAGGCCTTCTACGGCATCGACGCCGGTCGGCGCGAAGAGCTGCTCCGCTTCGCCACCGAGCTCGGTCTACAGCTCGTGGTCGCCAGCCCTGATCAGGACGGGGCGACGCCCGCCGCCCAGCGGGCCACGACACTCTTCCTGGTGAAGGACCCCTACGGCGACGTGCACCTGGCTCCCTACCACTACTGGCAGAAGGCCCAGGCCGGACTCTTCGATGCGCCGTCCGACGACGCCGAAGCGGTCGTCATCGTCGGCGACCAAGAGTGAGCACCACGTGCCTCACGAATCGCGACGCGCTGCTCCCATCCCCCCTCGATGTACGCGAAGGGTCCGCGCCCGAAGGTTGCGTGCCGGTCCCCGGGAACGGGCAGCGGCGCCCGATGACACAGGACGGCACAGCGGAGGCGGCCGAACGTCGGGAGATCTCGCTGGCACGCAGCCTGCTATCCTGGCTGCCCATGGATGAGGAGAGGAAGCAGGCTCGAGCTCGAGCTCTTCGGGCGGCCCGCGTGCTGAGCGTTGCCGCGGGGCTCGCGCTCGGGCCAGCGGGCTGCGCGCAGAGCCACACCGTCGACAGCCCCCCGCCGGTCGACGCGCGGCCGCCGATCGCCGATGGCGGCCGCACGGACTTCGGGACGCGTGACTTCGGGACGCGCGACCTGGGGCCCACCGACTCCGGACCGCCGGACACGGGTGTGGTGAGCGACGCGAGCGAGTGTCCCGAGCCCACCTGGGCCGGCGATTGCTGCGAGACGCACATCAACCAGGAATGCTGTGAGACGGAGGGGTTCGGCTTCTGGGACGAGGCCGCCGGCTGCTGCATGACCTGCTTGGTCGGGCCGCTGGTTCCGCCCTCCGCGCCGGTATAGTCGCTCATGGCGTCCGGCACGCTGCGAACCGAGACCTCCGAGAGCCCCTTCCGCGCGGAGCACGAGCGTCTGCTCCGCACGGCCCTGCGGCGGGGCGATACGGATCCCGAAGCGACGCTCCGCGGCGCGACCCTGACGAGGAGCTACCACCCGACGACCCTCGCCATCGCGCGCCGCTCGTGGCTGGAGCGGATGCGGCGCGAGCATCACTCGGCCGCGGTCTTCTCGAACCTGCTCCCCCAGCTCATGGAGGCCGAGGCTCCCCTCGACTTCAAGATGGTGGCCCTCCGGATGAGCATGGACGAGCTCCGTCACGCCGCGCTCGCGGCGGGGGTGGTCACGCTCCTCGGGGGCGAGCCGGCGCTCGAGACCGACCTCCGGGTAGCGCCGATGCCGATCCATGAGAAGTGCACCCCGATCGAACGCGCGCTCCGCAACGTGCTCTTCGTCGGCGCGCTGAACGAGACCATCGGCGTCGCGGTGCTCACCGAAGAGCGGCACCTGGTGAAGGAGCCGGTCATCGGCGCGGTGCTCACTCAGCTGATCGGCGACGAGGTCAATCACGCGAAGCTCGGCTGGCTCTACTTCGCCGAGGTCTGGCCGAGGTTCTCGAACGAACAGCGGGAGCGCACCAGCGCCTATCTGCCCTACGCGTTCGCCCATCTCGAGCGGACCCTCCTCACCCCGATGGCGCAGCTCCGCTTCGAGCCAGAGCTGCGGGAGGAGCTCAGCGCGCTCGGCCTCTCGTCGCCTCAGGATCTCCGTGAGCTCTTCCAGGCGACGGTCGAAGCCGCCGTGCTGCCCCCGCTCGACGACGCCGGCCTACGAGCGACCGAGGGCTGGCACGAGCGCGCTCGCGTGTAGTCGCCATGCCCAGGACGACGGCCCCTGGCAAGAGGGCCGATCACGACGCCGAAGCGGTCGTCATCGTCGGCGACGGAGGGTGAGCACCGCGTGCCTCGCGAACCGCGACGCACTGCTCTGCTCTGCTCTCTTCCCCAGGCCCACGGCACGGGGCATGCTTCGGCACCGAACGATGAAACGACGAATGATGGGTTGGATCGTGGTCCTGGCGGCGCTCTCGGCGCCGTCCCTCGGGGCCGCGCAGGGGAACGTGCCGGTGGTGGAGCAGGAGGAGCTGCCGCCGGCCGAGGCGGCGCCGCCGCCCGCGCAACAGCCGCCGCCCGCGCAGCCGCCGCCGGGCTACCAGCCGCAGCCGCAGGCGCCGGGCTACGCGCAGCCCGGGTACGGCCAACAACCGGGCTATCGCGGTCGCCGTCAGCGGATCGAGTACCGCGAGGGAATGCAGATCCCGCCCGATGGCGAGGTCGTGACCCGGCCGCGATTCGGGATGCTGATCCCCGGCATCGCCATCTTCGGGGTCTCCTACATCGGAACGGTCGCGGCGTGGGCGATGTCGAAGGACTCCGGTGGGCGGGTGCAGGACATCGTGGCCGTGCCGTTGGTGGGTCCCTACATCGCGGCCGCTCGGGCCGGCAGCCGGGCGCGAAAGATCGGGGCCGCGTGCATGGCGGTCATGCAGACGGCGGGCCTGGCTCTGCTCATCGGTGGCCTCGTGCCGAAGAAGTACCTGGTCTACTACGCGGACGGCTGGGAGCTTCGGCCAAGGGCCGGCCTGGGTGGCGCGGGGCTCGATCTCTCCCTGCGCTTCTAGCTCGGAGCCGAGACGCTCGGTGCTCGAGCACCGGCTCGCCGACCTTCGCTCCATGGAGACGCGCGGGATCTTTTTCAGCCCCCGTTGACCCGATCGCCGCACCCCTCGCCTCTGAGCGGGTGATGAGACGCCGTACTTTCTCTCGGGCCGTGGGCGCCGCCGCCCTCTTCTCCCCCTTCCTCGCCATGCTCGGGCGCACGCAGGCGCAGCCGACGCTGGGCCGGGCCAAGTACCTGTGCCTGATGACGACCACCGGCTCGAACCCGAGCCTGTGGTCGCCTTCGGGGCCGCTCTTCAACGCGTCGAACGCGCCGCTGCAGCGGGTGGCCGACGACGTGATCGTGGTCAGCGGGCTGAACGGCAACGGTCACTGCGCCTCCCACGGCGCGCCCGGTGGGCTGACCGGCATCGGCTACTCGGGCACGGGGCAGACGTCGATCGATCAGCACATCGCCCGCAACCTGGTGGAGAGCGGCGTTCGCACGCCCTTCGCGAGCCTGCAGCTCGGGGGCGACCCGAACCAGCAGTCGTCGAGCTTCTGGCGCGATGGCGAGCAGCAGAGTCCCATCGCGCGGCCGGCGGCGGCCTTCGACACCATCTTCGCCGGCGCGATGCCGAGCGACCCGACCGAAGGGCCCTCGGATCTGCTCCGGCGCCGGCAGAGCATCCTGGACCTGATGCTGACCGAGCTCGACCAGCTCCGGGCGGGGCTCGGCGCCGAGGAGCGGCGGAAGCTCGAGCTGCACGCCGAGTCCATCCGCGCGCTGGAGCGGCGGCTGGCGGGCAGCGGCGAGAGCACGAGCGGCGGCAGCTGCGCGCCGCCGACGGGCATGGCCGACACCGACCGGGTGCTGGTCGACGACGCCAAGTGCCTGGACCTGGCGATCACCGCCCTCGGCTGCGACCTGACGCGGGTGGTCTCGGTGGAGCTCGGCTTCCACAACGGCACGCCGGTGGACCTGCCGGGGATGACCCCCGGCGACTGGCACAGCAACTACCTGCACAGCAACCAGGTCGAGGACCTGACCAAGCTCGAGGCCTGGCTGACCGAGCAGTTCGTGGGCGCCATGGAGAAGGCGCGCACCATCCCCGCGCCCGACGGCGACGGCACCCTCTACGACCAGACGCTCTTCGTCTGGGCGCGCACGATGGGCGACTCGGTGGCCCACACCGACTCCGACATGCGCACGGTCTTCGCCGGCGGCGCCGGCGGCTACCTCTCGACGGCTGCGGGCGGAAGGCATGTCGGCGCCGGCGGCGAGTCGCACCAGCGGGCGCTGCTCAACTGCGCGGCGGCCCTCGGCGTCTCGGACATGGCCTTCGGCGACGGCGGGCTCGGCGGTGACAGCCGGCTCCCGCTCGAGGCGGTGGTGTCGTGATGCGCGCCCTGCCCTACGCGGTGCTGCTCGTCGCCTGCTCCGGCACCATCGGCGGCACCGAGCACGAGGACCCGAGCCATCCGAGCGACACCGAGGCGCCCGCGCCCGGCGAGGCGCTGCACCGGATCCTGGACGCCCCGGAGAGCTGTGAGGCCGGGCTCGCGCCCACCGGCCTGCGCCGGCTCTCCGCGCGCCAGTACCGGAACACCTTGGTCGCCATCTTCGGCGGCGACCCCGCGGTCCCCGCCGCCGACGTGCTGGACGAGCCGGTGGTGCACGGCTTCCGGGTCGACGCCGAGGCGTCGGTGGTCCGCGATCTCGGCGCGCAGCGGATCATGCAGCACGCCGAGCGGGTCGCGCGCTGGGCCGTGGAGTCGAAGCTCGAGCTCTTCACCAGCTGCCGGGACACCACCCTCGCGTGCCGCGCGGAATTCATCGAGCGCTTCGGCGCGCGCGCCTTTCGCGCGCCGATCACCGACGCGCAGCGCGAGGCCTACGACGCGCTCTTCATGGCCGAGGCGACCTTCGAGGCGGGCGCCGAGGTGGTGATGGCCGCGATGCTGCAGTCACCGCGCTTCCTCTACCGCCGCGAGGTGGGCGACGCCGAGGGCGACCGGCGCCGGCTGAGCGCCTACGAGCTGGCGAGCGAGCTGTCCTACCTGGCCACCGAAGGGCCACCCGACGAGGCGCTCACCGCCGCGGCGGCGGAGGGGCGACTGCAGACCCCGGCCGACGTGGAGCGCGAGCTCGAGCGGCTGCTGGAGACGCCCGCCGCCGAGCGGATGCTCGCGCACTTCGTCCACGGCTGGCTCGAGGTCGGGGACCTCGAGGCGCGGGTGAAGGACGAGGCGGTCTTCGCGCTCACGCCCGAGATCCGCGCGTCGATGCTGAAGGAGACCCGCGACCTCTACGTGGACCTGGTGCGTAGCGGCGGCTCCTTCGAGGAGCTGATGACCGCCGAGCACACCTTCGTCGACGGTCCGCTGGCCACCCTCTACGGGCTGCCGGGCGAGGGGCGCGTCGCGCTGGCGGGCACGAGCCGTACGCCGGGCATCCTCGGCCACGGCAGCGTCCTCGCCCGCCACGCGCTGGCGGCGAGCTCGTCACCGGTCGCCCGCGGCAAGCTGGTGCGCGAGCGCTTCCTCTGTCAGGAGCTGCCCGACCCGCCGCCGGGCGTCGACACCGACATCGAGGCGGTCACCGACGCGCCGACCACCCGCGATCGCTACCGCGAGCACAGCACCAACCAGGCGTGCGCCGGGTGCCACCGGCTGATGGACCCCATCGGCTTCACCTTCGAGCACTACGACGCCTTCGGCCGCTACCGCGCGGACGAAGACGGCCACCCGATCGACGCCACCGGCCGCATCACCGGTCTGCCCGATGGCGGCGACGCCTCCCTCGATGGCCTCGCGAGCCTGGCCGAGACCCTGGCCACCGAGCCCGCGGCCCGCGACTGCTACGCCCGCCACCTGACCTACTACGCCTACGGCCGCGCCGGCTGCGGGGAGACCATCACCGCCGTGGCCGAGACCCCCGGAGGATCGCTGCGCGCCATGCTGCGCGCGCTCGTCGCCGCCCCGGAGTTCTTCGAGCGCGTGGTCGGCGACTGAGCCCGCCGAAGGGCGCGCGTCCCTCAGGAGCGCGGGCGTACGTCGACGAAAGCCCGGAGCGCGCGGCGGGCCGACGCGACCGAGGCGACGTGGGTCGCCAGCGGCAGCAGGAAGGCGACCGAGAGGTGGGGCACCGGCGGCAGCACGCCGACCAGCTCGGCGCCGACCGCCGCGGCCAGCAGCGCCGTGACGGCGAAGGTCGCCGTCGCGCGCACGTCGCTGCCCGCCAGCCGACCGATGGCCTGCGCGTAGACGGCCAGCGAGACCAGACCGCCCAGGAGCAGCAGGCCCAGGGT
>JABAOG010000036.1_pt1 | contig 18415 bp, 14 predicted proteins | sample 7062131 | NCBI WGS metagenome assembly JABAOG01 (sample SAMN14538629, study PRJNA623070) | marine sediment metagenome | biome: marine biome [ENVO:00000428]; feature: marine pelagic biome [ENVO:01000023]; material: deep marine sediment [ENVO:00002113] | place: India: Arabian Sea | collected...
CTCGTGCCAGTCCTCGCCGGTGATCGGCTCGGAGGCGAGCACCACCGCCCGATAGCTCTCGTCGTCCTCGGGGCCGTGGGACTCGCCGCAGGCGGGGCAGCGATAGGCGTGGTCCCGAGTCGAGTAGTGGAGCGTGCGGTGGAAGCGGCTGCCGATGAGGTGGTCGTCGACCAACCACATCAAGTTGAGGGTGCACTCGGTGCCCCGCTCCTCGGTCCACTGGGCGATGTCCCGGATGGTGCGCGCCATCGTGTCGGCCATCGCCGCGGGCGTGCGCTCGGGCAGCCGGGACATGAGCAGCGCGAAGACGTGCTCGCTGTCGGTGCTGCCCTGAATGGCGTCGCGCCAGCGCGGCTTCATCTCGGTCCGCATGTGGGCGCCGACCTCCTCGAAGGCACCGATGTGGCCATTGTGAGCGAGCGCGGCGTCGTCGCCGACGAAGGGATGGGTGTTCTCGAGCTCGGGATCACCGACCGTGGCCCGGCGGATGTGCGCGATGGTGGCGATGGCCGGCGTCTCGGTCGCCTCCCGTCGGTACTCCTCGCTCTGATCCGCGGGCTTCGGCTCCCGGTCGTAGTCCATCGATCCATCGGCCAGGCGGTCCACGATTCCCCAGCCGTGCGGGTTGGTCCAGCCACGCCCGTCGCCGGCGGCCTGGTTGAAGAGCGAGTTCTGCGCCCTCAGGAGCCCGCAGCTGGGAACGGTCGGGTGCGTGGCGCGGAGCGCGTAGAGGCGGCACATCGTTCCTTCATCGCACCGATCGCCCGCCGCCGTCCATCGCCCCACGCAGCTTCCACGGTCTCTTTTTCCAGCAGCCGATCGTGGCAGCCGGGAGAATGCTGGGAAACACTGAGGGGCCGTGTCCCCCCGCCTCCGGCACCTCGTATTCATCGCCCTCGCGCTGATCGCGCCGAGCTGTGGGCCGACGCTCGGCGGCGGCCCGGGGGGCGGCCGGGTCGAGCTGCCCGACGACCGGCCGCCGGCCCCCGCCGAGGACGCGCCCGATTCCTTGCCGCGCATCGCGAGCCAGGCCGACTGGGACACGCTGGCCTACCGACCGGCCGACGCGACCATGGCGCACACCGAGGTGGTGAAGCTCGTCGTCGACCGCGAAGAGGACTGGCGCACCTACTTCGCCCAGTCCGCCCGCTGGCCGCTGCACTTCCACTTCGTGCGAGCGCACATCGACCGCTTCGCCGATCACGCGTCGTTCAACGCCCGCCAATACCGGCGACCGGACCGCCGCTTCATCCTGGGCTCACTGGTCCGCTACCAGGACGCGGGCGTCTGGTCCCTCGAGCTGGTGCCCGGCGACACGCTCTCCGCCGACCGGCTGCGGCGGCTGCACGCTCACATCCGCGAGCGCGTCTTCTTCGGCGACGAGCTGCGCTTCCGTGCGCTGAGCCCGGGCCACGTGCGACGGGCGCGGGCGGCCGGTGTGCCCACCGTCGACGAGCAGCGCCTGCAGGCGGCGCAGCGCTACCAGCCGGTGGTGCTCGGCGTGACCCACGGCTACCTGCGCATCGTCCGCGACCCGGCCGGGCTGATGGACGCGCGACCGAACGACATCGTCGTGACCGAGGCGATCCCGGACGACCTACCGCCGGTCGCCGGGCTGGTCACCGCGCAGCTGCAGGCGCCGCTGGCGCACGTGGCGGTGCTCTCGCGCAGCCGCGGCACCCCGGACATGGCCCTGCACGACGCGACCCGCGACCCACGACTGAGCGCGCTCGACGGCGAGCTGGTGAAGCTGACCGTCGGCGCGCAGAAGATGAGGGTGGAGCCCTCGACGCTGGCGGCCGCGCGCGAGCAATGGGCCGCGCGGCGACCGCCGAACGCGTTCACCCCGCCCATCCGCCGACCGACGCCGCCGCTGCCCATCCCCCTCTGCGACGTCGGCGTGGGTGACGCCGACGTCGTCGGCGCCAAGGTCGCGCAGCTCGGCGCCCTCTGCCAGGTGGACGGCATCGAGACCCCCGGCGGCTTCGCCCTTCCCTTCGGCGCCTTCCTCGAGCACCTGCGTGCGGCGGGCATCGACGCGGCGGCCCTGGGCCGAGTGGCCGCGATGGAGAAGCGCCGCGAGCGCCGCGCCGCTCTGGCCGAGCTCCGCGCGGCCATCGAGCGTACCCCGGTCAGCCGGGCCCTGCTGCGCCGGGTGCGCGTGCGGCTCGACCGCGATGAGCCACACATCTTGCGCTCGAGCACCAACGCCGAGGATCTGGAGGGCTTCAGCGGCGCCGGGCTCTATCGCTCGGTCGTCGTCGATCCCGGCGCCAGCGACGACGCGATCGCCGACGCGCTCCGCGAGGTCTGGGCGAGCGTCTACCTGGAGCGGGCCTGGGAGGAACGCGCCTGGGCGCGCATCGAGCAGCGAGCGGTGGCCATGGCCGTGTTGGTGCAGCCCTTCGTGGACGACGTCGTCGCCACCGGGGTCGCCATCAGCGCCAACCCCTTCACCCAGGTGCGGCCCGGCGTGTTCGTGAACCTGCAGACCCGCAACGAGGGGGTCACCGCGGCGCAGGGCGACGAGCTCCCCGAGCAGCTGCTGATCTACACCTGGACCGAGGAGCCGGAGGTCTTCGTGCTCGGCCGGAGCTCCCGCACCGGCGGCCGGCCGATCCTCGAGGGCGACGAGCCCGCTCGACTCGCCTGGCTGCTCCGCATCATCCACCGGGAGCTCACCCCCAGCTACGAGGGCGACGCGAACGCGGTCGACGTCGAGGTCCTGCTGACCCGCGACCGCCGCTTCGTCACCGTGCAGGCGCGACCGATCACCGTGCGCTGGGGCCCCGGTCAGCGCTGGGAGTAGAGCCGCGGCGGCTGCGGCCGCGGCCGACCCCAGCAGAGGAAGTCGTCGAAGGCGGTGGGCTCGGTCGAGCTCGGATCGACCAGCTGCGCGCAGCGGCGCCCCTGGGCGCAGCCGGCGAGCCCCCGATCGCAGAGGAGCGCCTCGCCGAGCTCGCCCGCGGCACAGAGCGCGCCGCCGGGTCGGGCGCCCTCGCCGACGACCACCGGTGACGCGCCGGGTCCGCAACCGCTCGCGCCGATCCGCCAGCGCAGATCGCAGCCGGCGCTCGGCGCGTCCCACTCGAAGCGCCCCGCCACCGCGTGGTGGTCGGAGAGATCGGCGAAGACCTCTTCGGTGCGGCCGAGCAGGCCGAGACCGAGGCTCTTCTCGTAGCGACCACGCACCAGCCGTGTCTCGTTCCACCGGTGCAGCGGCGACCGCCAGTCGCTCGTGACGAGCACGTAGTCGAGGTGCTCCGGCGCGTCCGACTCGGCGTGCCGGTTGTGGGCGCCCCACGAGGGCGGCCCGGCGAAGGCCGGGCGCTGCGCGTCGAGGATCGTGAGCGCCTCGTCGAGCTCGTGGGGCTGCAGGTTGAAGTCTCCGGCGACGATCACCGGCCCGGGGCAGGCGTCGACGTCGGCGACCTCGTCGATGAAGGCGCGGAGCATGCGCAGCTGCCGGCTGCGAGCGCGGCGCGGCGCGTCGGCGTTCGCGCGGCGGATGGCGCCGACCACCGGCGCCTGGTTCTGCAGGTGGGTGCCGAAGACGTGCAGGCAGGGCGGGAGCCCCTCGCCGTCGGTCTCGAAACGCACGTAGCGCACTCCCTTCGCCGAGCAGCAATCCTCACCGACGCAGGCCGGACCCTCGGTCTCCTCGTCGACGCCGCGCGCGTCCCGGAAGATCAGCTCGTCCATCGCGCTCACCCGATGTCGGCCGAAGATGGCCACCCCACCGTCGAGGCCGAGCTCGACGCTCATGTGGATCGGCCCGAAGCNNCGCGCCTCGGCGTCGAAGAGCTCGCTGACCACGACCACGTCGTAGCCACCCAGGTGCTCGGGCATCGCCGTCGCTCGCGCGAGCCGGTCGTCGGCGATCGGCGGCAGGAGCCAGGCGTTGTAGGCCAGGACGTCCACGCTGACCGGCGTCGGTGGCGGTGCCGGTCGCTCCGGCGCGGGCGCTGCACCCCCACAGCCGGCGACGAGGAGGGCCGAGAGAAACACCGCGCGCATGGGGGCGATCTTACTGCATGCGGGCCCCGGAAGCCGGTGTACCAACCTTGCACGATCGAAAGGCGAGTCTTTCAGGGCCGGGTCCGCACGAGCGCCTGGAGCGATGCGGTCACTGAAATCATTAGGCAATTCGTCACTCGCACAATCGGTACGACCATTGCTTGGCTGTCGGGTGAACCCGGACCTCACCCCACTGGCCGGAAATCCACCCCCCTCGCAGCGCGCGTCTACCCCCGCCGCCTTGGCGACCTGCGCGTGAAGGACAACCCCATGACCAAGCGTTCTTTCTTTCTCACCTTCGTCTCCGCCTTCGCCCTCCTCACCATCGCCGCCCCGAGCCGGCCCACGCGGGCCGCGTCCTTCGACCACTGCATCCGGGCCGGCGAGGCCCAGTGGAACGGCGACCGTCTCGAGACCCCGCTCCGCAACACCTGCCGGCAGCCGGTGCGGGTCCACTGGTGCGTGCGCCAGAAGGACGACGACCTGAAGTGTGGCGTGAACCCGATCCTCCGCCCCCGAGCGACGACCACCGCCCGTGCCATCGATGCCAAGCGCCCGGTCGAGCTGCTCATCGAGGCCTGCGAGGTCGGCGGCGACTGCCGCGTCAGCCGCTGAGCAGTCGGCAGCTCCGCGGCGCGAGCCGCGATCAGCCAGCCATCCGCCGACCGCGCACGCCACGGGACGCCGACGCGTGGTCGGCGGGTGACGCCAACGGAGCGTTCGTTACCACCTCGTAACGATCCCCGCGGGCTTCCGGCGCCCCTCGACCCAGCCACCCCGGTGTGGATGTCGGCACGCGACCTGCATCGATCGTCGGGTGTCATGTCACTCCTCGACCACCTTCGACGCCAGTGGCAGGCCCTTCGAACACCCCGAGCGGCCGAGCCTCCGGCAAACGTCCCCTCGGGACCGGCGGCTCCGGTCATGCGAGCGCCCGAGCGCCCGGCGCCGAGTGCGCCCCAGCCGGGAGAGCTCCAAGAAGATCTCAACGTCTTGGGATGGATGGGTGGCCCCGAGGGCCCGGACTTTCACGATGGGTGGGAACCGATCCGTGCCCGCCGGCGATCCGACTGGCAGGTGCCCTTCCTACCCTCGAAGGGAGCTGAACGATGAAGACGACACTCGCCAGGTTGCTGGAGGCCAAGCCCGAGGGGCTGGTGACGGCCGATGCGCGCGCTCCCGTCCAGCGAGCCGTTCGCTCGATGAACGAGGGGGANNCGCCGACCACCTCGTGGGGATCTTCACCGAGCGAGACGTCTTGGTGCGAGTCGTGGACGGAGGGGCGCCCCCCGAGACACCTCTGGCCGACGTCATGACCACCCCCGTGCTCTGTGCGTCGCCGACGATGGAAGTGGGCCGCGCCATGCGCCTGATGACCGACCACCGCACCCGACATCTGCCCGTCGTCGACGATGGCATGCTGCTGGGAATCGTCTCTCTCGGGGACCGGACTCACTGGGTCACCCGAGAGCTCGAGCGAACGGTCACCGACCTGTCGCGCTACATCTGCGGACCTGCGGTCATCGTTCGATACGGGGCCGTCGCCGACGCCGAGCTCGGGCGAAGCGACGACGAACGTACCTGGTGGGTCGGGGGCGAAGTGCGCTTCCGCTGCCATCCGGCGCCGCGTCCGTAGCGCACCCGAGCTATCCCTCCGTCGACGAGTCCGGTTCCTCGATGCCGTACTTCTTCAGCTTCTCCCAGAGGTTCTTGCGGGAGATCCCCAGCCGCTCGGCGGCGTCGGTTCGACACCAACCGGTGTCGTCGAGGGTCCGCACCAGGAACTCTTGCTCGAAATCCGCCATCATCAAGCACGGCACCGCCGTCGGGGGCGTCATCGGCGCCGACGACGGCGACGGCGCGGTCAATGGGATCGCGTCACGCTTTCTGAAGCGAGATCTGACGCTGGCGACGGGCGCTCTCTACGACCAAGAGGACCTGGAGGCGGTGGCCTTCCTCGCGACCGTGCTGACGCGGCGAGCCATCGCGGCGGAGGAGACGCGCATGTCGGGCTTCTCGGCCCACCTCGTCCAGATCCCCACGTCGGTCGTCGTACCGGCCCCGTCGGACGCCTGGTGCGGACCCTGGAGGCCCGCTGCGAGGAGTGAGCCGGACGGCCCTTGCGGCCTGCGGCACTACCGAGGTGGCTCGAAGAGCGCCTCGGTCGCGGGCTCGCCGCTCATGGAGCCGATCATCCCGAGGAGGAATTCGTTCTCCTCGACGCCGCGCGCGGCGGCCATCTGCTGCAGCGCGCCCTCGGCCGAGGTGAGCGTGGGCAGGAGATCGAAGCGCCACTCGCCCTCCTCCTTCCGGAACCGAAAGAGGTCGGGCGAGGGGGACGCCCCCATGCCGACGTTGGCGGTCGCCTGATCCCCGCGCACCGCGACGTGATGCACCTGTAGGCGCTCGATGCCTCCGGCGCCGACCCACGCCTCGTCCACCGCGTGAGCGAAGGCGCCGCGGCCGGTCATCATCTCGAGGGCATCCGCTTCGATCCGATGCCGGAGCAGGAGCACCTGCATCCGCTGCACCATCGAGAGCTCCTTCACCTCCTCCGCCGAGCCGGTGAGGGCCAGGTCGCGAAAGCGCTGATAGGCCTCGAGGGTGTTGGCCGAGACCAGGCCCGCGGCGGCGTCGCCATCCTCCTGCACCAACGCCTGCCGATAGCGCTCGAAGGTCTCCCGAACCGCCTCCGCCTCCGGCCCCTCGGGCTCGGCCGGCGGCACCCGCGCCTCCGCGGCCTCCGTCTCCGGCGGGGGCTCCTCCGCCGCCTCGGACGCAGCCTCCGCGGGCGGCTCCTCCTCGGAGCAGGCGAGCACGAGGGTGCAGAGCAGGGCGGCGATGGGGAAGCGCTTCATGGCCGGCGATCCTCCCATCCCGGCGGGCCCGGCGCGAGGCGAGCGCTTCTACGGCGCGCCCGGCTCCTGTACGATCGCCCGGATGCGCCTGCCTTTCCGCTCCGAGACCCCGCTGCCAGTGGACGCGGGCGAGGCGCTCGCGGCGACCGAAGCCGCGCTGAGCACGGATACGCCCCACGGCTATCTGCGGGCTTGGACGCCCGATGGCCAGCGCTTCCTCTTCTTCCTGCAGGGGAAGGTCCACTCGGCGGGCAAGCTCGTCGGCGACGACTTCACCGCCGCCGGGATCCGCGACACGGTGAAGGCGCTGCAGCGGATGGAGCGCGCCACCCTCTACGGTGCCGACCTGGCGCTGCTCCTCTCGCTCGCCGTCCCCTTCCGGAAGGCACCCTCGGCCCAGGTGCCCGCGAGCCTGGTGGACCCGCACATGCTCCTCGAGTCGGTGCGCAAGACGGAGACCGACGCGGTGCTCGTCGTGCGGCGTGACGACGCACGCACGCTGGCCTTCTGCCGCGGCGGCGAGCCGGAGGCGCTCTTCGTCGCCGAGGGCGAGACCTTCCCGAGCGAAGGCACCATCGCCGATCGCATCGTCGAGTACGTCTTCGACGGCGACGCGCAGGGCGTGACCCTCGACATCTACGATTCGATCCGTCTGCCACCCGCCGCCGACGCCGGTGAGCCCCTCACCAGCTACCTGGAAGCGAGCGACCTGCCGGAGCTGCCGCTGAAGACCCTCGTCGTCCGCCTCGGCGAGCGCGTCGTCTTCCAGTACCCGATGACCGAGTCGGAGATCGTCATCGGGCGCGGTACCCAAGCCGATCTCGCCCTCGACAACCTGAGCGTCTCCCGCAAGCACGCGCGAATCTCCCGGGAGGGGGAGCGCGTGCTCGTCGTCGAGGACCTCGGCGGCAAGAACGGCCTCGAGCTCGGCGGCAAGAAGGTGGAGCGCGCGCTCCTCGGGCCGGGCGACAGCGTGGGCATCGGCAAGTACACCCTGGAGTATCAGGACTCGGCGCCCACCGAGGACGCGCCGACCCGCCGACCGAACGCCGACCACCTCGAAGCGATGCAGGAGACCATCGCCGTCGAGCCTTCGAGCGGACTGGTCCTCCACCACCGGGGCCAGGACTACAACCTCCGGATGGTGCTGACCATCGGGAAGACCGACGCCGCCAACGTGGTGATCAAGGGGTGGTTCATCGCGCCCCGACACGTGCAGATCGTCCGGGACGAAGAGGGCATCTACCGCGCCACGCACATCGCGGGGCGGCGGGCGATGCGGGTGAACGGCGAGAAGACCGAAGAGGCCGCGCTGAAGGTCGGCGACGTGATCCAGATCGGCCGCAACGTCCTCGAGGTCCGCGAGCTCGACGAGTGAGCGCGCGCTGATGCCGACCATCACCCAGCTCACCTACGTGCTCGCGGTCCACGAGACGGGCCACTTCGGTCGCGCCGCCGAGAAACTGGGCATCAGCCAGCCGACGCTGAGCAGCCAGATCCAGAAGGTGGAGCAAGAGCTCGGCGTCGTCCTCTTCGACCGGCAGGCGAAGCCGATCGTCCTCACCGAACGGGGCGAGCACCTGCTCGAGCCGATGCGCGAGGTGGTGGTCGCGAGCGAACGGCTCGTGGCGGCGGCGAGCGGCGAGATCGCCGAGCCGGCGGGTAGCTTCACGCTGGGGGTCATCCCCACCCTCGCGCCCTACGTGCTCCCCTGGTTCCTGCAGGAGCTCACCGAGGACTATCCCGCCGTCGAGCTCACCGTGCTCGAGCGGCCGACGGACACCATCCTCGCGGAGATCGGCGCCAACCGGATGGACGGCGCGATCCTCGCGACGCCCCTCGGCGAGCCCTCCATCGAGGAGCGGGTCCTCTTCTACGACCCGTTCTATCTGTACGCGCACGCGGGCGACGCGCTGCTCGACAAGGAGGGCGTCGACGTCTCGGACATCGACTCCGAGAAGCTCTGGCTCCTCGAGGACGGCCACTGCTTCCGCGCGCAAGTGATCAACCTCTGCGGTCTGCACGAGCGAGCGCTCCTCGGGAACGTGCGCTTCGCCGGCGGCAGCTTCGAGACGCTGCGCCACCTCATCGACGCCACCGGCGGCTACACGCTGGTGCCCGAGACCTTCGCGCGAACGCTGCCCCGGAGCGTCCGGCGCCGGTCCGTCCGCCCCTTCGCCGCGCGGGTCCCGACCCGTGAGGTGAGCCTGGTCACACACCGACTCAGCTGGAAATCGGTGATCCGCGATGCCCTCGCCGAGGTCATCTGCAAGCGAATGCCCCGATCTTTGCGGGGCGAGCTGGCGGATGAGGAGGTGCTCCCCATCCGCGTGACCTGACGCGATAGAGGATGCCTATCGGGCGTTTGTCCTCATCTATTTTACCTAACGCCCTCGGATCCCCAGAGTCTCTCCCTCAACGAGACAAGCGCGCCGCGACGGCGCGGAGGAGAGACCATGGAAACTCTGATCAACAGCAAGCTCCCCGAGTTCAAGCTCCAGGCCTACCACGGCGACGAGTTCAAGGAGGTCAGCCACGAGGACCTGAAGGGCAAGTGGAGCATCTTGTTCTTCTACCCGGCCGACTTCACCTTCGTCTGCCCGACCGAGCTCGGCGACATGGCCGACAACTACGCGAAGTTCCAGGAGCTCGGCGTCGAGGTCTACTCGGTCAGCACCGACACGCACTTCACCCACAAGGCGTGGCACGACACCTCGGAGACCATCGGCAAGATCAAGTACCCGATGCTCGCCGACCCGACCGGGCACCTGTCCCGTGCCCTCGGCGTCTACATCGAAGAGGCCGGCCTCGCGTACCGCGGCACCTTCCTCATCAACCCGGAGGGTGAGATCAAGCTCGCCGAGGTCAACGACAACGGCATCGGCCGCAACGCCGAGGAGCTGCTCCGCAAGGTGCAGGCCGCGCAGTTCATCGCCAAGAACCCGGACGAGGTCTGCCCCGCCAAGTGGCAGCCCGGCGCCGAGACCCTGAAGCCGGGCCTCGACCTGGTCGGCAAGATCTGAGCCGGCCACCGGAGCGGGGCGCGATGGCGCGTCCCGCTTCGTCCGCCCTCCCCCCCTTCCACCCACGACCCGAGAGGAGCCACCCATGATCGAAGCAGCGATGATCGAGCAGCTGAAGGAGGTCTTCCAGCGCCTCGAGGCGCCGGTGCACCTCGTCTTCCGACCTTCGGAGCATCCGAAGCAGTCGGATCTGAAGACGATGCTCGAGCAGCTCGACGGGACGAGCCCGAACGTGGTCGTGCGGGAGGAGGGGGAAGCATCGGACGTGCCCCGTTTCCACGTGGAGACCGGTGACGGTCCGAACGGCATCTCCTTCATCGGGATCCCCGGCGGCCACGAGTTCACCTCGCTGGTGCTGGCCATCCTGAACTCCGACGGGAAGGGGAAGCTGCCCGACGACGTGCTGGTGCGTCGCATCCGTCGGCTCGAGGGTCCGGTGCGACTGCGGACCTTCGTCTCCCTCAGCTGTGAGAACTGCCCGGAGGTGGTGCAGGCGCTGAACCTGATGGCGACGCTCCACCCGGACCTCGAGCACCAGATGGTCGACGGCGAGTTCGCGCAGGACGAGGTGGAGGCGCTCGGGATCCAGGGCGTGCCCAGCGTCGTCGACGGTGACGAGCTGGTGCACTCCGGCAAGGTTCACCTCGGCGATCTGCTCGCCAAGCTCGAGGAACGCTTCGGCTCGACCGAGGAAAGCGAGGTCGAGCCCGTCGACCTCGGCGCCTACGACGTGGTCGTCGCCGGCGGCGGACCGGCAGGCGCGTCGAGCGCGATCTACTCGGCCCGCAAGGGGCTGCGCACCGTGCTCATCACCGACCGGCTGGGCGGCCAGCTGCAAGACACCAAGGGGATCGAGAACATGATCTCCATGCCCTACACCGAGGGCCCGCGGCTCACGCAGGATCTGCAGAAGCACATGGACGCCTACGAGATCGAGCTGCTCGAGCACCGGCGGGTCACCGAGGTGAAGCCGCAGGGCGAAGGGAAGCCCGTGGCGCTCACCCTCGACAGCGGCGAGACGCTCACGGCGCGCTCACTGATCATCGCCACCGGGGCCAAGTGGCGCGAGCTCGGCGTGGAGGGCGAGAAGGAATACGGCGGCCGCGGAGTACACTTCTGCCCGCACTGCGACGGCCCCTACTACAAGGGCAAGCGCATCGCGGTCATCGGCGGCGGCAACTCGGGCGTCGAAGCGGCACTCGATCTCGCCGGCATCGTGAAGTCGGTGACCGTCCTCGAGTTCATGCCCGAGCTCAAGGCCGATGCCGTGCTCGTGAAGAAGCTCGAGTCGCTGCCGAACGCGACGGTGATCACCAACGCCAAGACCACCCGGGTGCTCGGCGAGGATGGCAAGGTCGACGCCCTCGAGTACGAGGATCGCCAGAGCGGCGAGACCGAGACCCTCGACCTCGAAGGGGTCTTCGTGCAGATCGGCCTGGTGCCCAACAGCAAATTCCTCGAGGACGTGGTCGACATGAACGACTACGGCGAGATCCTCGTCGACGAGAAGGGCCGGACGAGCCAGCCGCACATCTACGCCGCCGGCGACGTGACCACGACGCCCTACAAGCAGATCGTGGTGGCTCTCGGCGAAGGCGCGAAGGCGAGCCTCGCCGCCTACGAAGACCAAATGGTCGCCTGATCGGGAGCCACCGCGGCGCCGCCGTCTTCGTACGAAGGGGTCGAATGTTAGGGTTCGGTACCCCGTAATGGTCGCGCATCGCGACCGACGGGGTTGCGTCGTCCCCCCTGCGCCTTCACTACGGGCGCAACGTCCGGACGGACGCGTTCATGTGAAACCGCTGAGGAGCTCCCCATGCCGACCGAAGACACCCAACCGTCCCCGACCTTCGTGGTGGCGAAGTTCGGGGGTACGAGCGTCGCGAGCCCGGAGCGCTGGTCCGTCATCGCCGACGTCGCTCGCGGGTTGAGTGACGAAGGGCACCACGTGGTGCTCGTGTGCAGCGCCGTCTCCGGCATCTCGGACAAGCTCGAAGCGCTCGCCGCGAGCTTCGAGGACCCGGAGAAGTGCGCCGAGATCCTCGAGGACATTCGACGGGTGCACCGCGAGCTGGCGACCGGGCTCGACGTGGAGCCCGGGCTCGTCACCGACACCATCCACGATCTCGAGCGCCTGGTCGGCGCCGCGCGAACGCTCGGCTATCTGGACCCGCGCACCCACGCCCGCATGCTCTCCGCCGGAGAGCTGATGTCCACCCGCCTCGGCGCGGCGCGGCTGGTCGCCGAGGGGCTCGACGCGCTCTGGACCGACGCTCGGGAGCTGCTGGTCGCCGAGCCGAACGCGCTCAGCGAGGACCGTCGCTGGCTCTCGGCCTCTTGCGAGGCGGAGCGGGACGACGAGCTCCGAGAGAAGCTCGGCTCGATGGCGAACATCATCATCACCCAGGGCTTCATCGCCCGGGACGAAGAGACCGACGACACGGTGGTCCTCGGCCGCGGCGGCTCGGACACCTCGGCCGCCTACCTCGCCGCCAAGCTGCACGCGGAGCGGCTGGAGATCTGGACCGATGTCGACGGCCTCTACAGCGCCCATCCGGCGGTCGTCGAAGAGGCCCACCGGCTGGACGAGGTGGACTTCAGCGAAGCCGAGACCCTCGCCTCCCTCGGCGCCAGCGTGCTCCATCCGCGCTGCATCGATCCGGTGCGCAAGAACAACGTGGAGCTGCACGTGCGCTGCACCACCGACCCGAAGCGCAAGGGCACCGTCGTGAAGCGGATGCAGAGCGAGCCTTCGGTGCGCGCCGTGACCCATCGCGAGGACCTCTACCTGGTCAAGATGGCCCGTCGCGGCGAGTGGCAGGAGGTCGGCGTGCTCGCCGACATCACCGACACCTTCCGGCGCCACCACCTGTCGATCGACATGATGGCCTCCGCGCCCGACACCATTCAGGCGACCCTCGACCCGGCGGCCTCGCCGCTCGGCTCGGAGCGCTTCGACCACTTCCTGGAGGACCTGGCCAAGTTCTGTGTCCCGCGGGTCGTCCCCGGAATGGCCACCGTCAGTATCGTGGGCCACGCGCTCCATGGCACCACCGGTCAGATCGCGCCGGCGCTCCGCGAGCTCGAAGCCTTCGACATCGGCGCGGTGATCCCGGGCGCCGACGGCCGGCACATCACCTTCGTGGTGAAGGGCGACGACGCCCCCGGGATGGTCCGGGGCATCCACCGGGCGCTCTTCCCGACGCCGGACACCGAAGGCGCGGCGGCCGAATCCTGAGATCACCGACCCCCGCGCGCACCGTCGAAGGGGTCACTCCACGGTGAAGCCGACCTCGATCACCACCTGGTAGTGGGCGACTCGGCCGTCCTCGATGTGGCCACGCGTCTCCTTGACCTCGAACCAGCGCAGCGCGTGCACCGACTCGGCGGACTTGCTGATCGCGCTCTGGATGGCTCCTTCGATCGACTCGGTGGAGGACCCCGCCAACTTGATCATCTTGTAGGTGTGCTGGGACATGGGACCTCTCTAGAGTCCGGGCCGGGGTCGTCCACCGCTTCGCCTCGGTCGGCCGGTGGTGGGACCGGTGCGCGCACCAGACGACATTGACCCCCTACGAAGGCACCGCTACTCCGATGGGGTGAACCGGAATCGCTTCGTTCTCTCGCTCGTCCTCGCCCTCGCTGCCGCCTGCGGCGACGACGACGGGATGGGTGCCGACCTTGGAATCGCCGACATGGGCCCGGAGGGACCGCCCGGCACCGAAGGCTGCGACAACCTGCTGCCCGACTGCCTCTACCCCTTCCCGTCGCGCGCCTACGTCGGCGAGGACGGCTTCCTCGACCTGCCCATGCACCTCCTGCCGGAGCGGCCGCGAGCGACCTTCACCTCCGAGGCGCTCGAGGTGAACCAGGGCTTCGGGGCGGCGAGCCCGATCGTCTTCCAGCTGCCGGGTGCCGAGATCCCCGGACCGGGTCCCTTCGACTCGGAAGCGAGCCTGGCGGCGGACTACCCGACGCTGGTGATCGACGCGACCACCGGCGAGCGCATCCCGCACTGGGTCGAGTCCGACTTCCTCTCCGACGACAAGGAGCCACAGCTCTTCGTCATTCGCCCGGCGATCCCCCTGCCGCGGGACACCGAGATCGTGGTCGGCGTGCGGGGCCTCGACGCGGAGGCGCCGGACGCCTTCGCAGCGCTCCGCGATGGTACGGAGACCGAGTGGTTCGGCATCGACGCTCGGCGGCCCCACTTCGAGGAGGTCGTCTTCCCGACCCTCGAGGCGGCGGGCGCGAGCCGGGACTCGCTCCTGCTCGCCTGGAGCTTCCCGGTCCAGAGCGACGACGCGGCCACGGCACCGATCGTGGCGGTCCGCGACGCGATCTTCGACGCGCTGCCGGCCGAGGGGCCGGCGTACACGATCACCGACGTCTTCGAGTGCGATGGGGTGGACGATCCCGGCGAGTGCCACCCGAGCATTCGCCTGATCGTCGACGGGACCGTGAGCGTCCCGAGCGTCGTCGGCGAGCCCGACGACCTTGGCGTCCGCCGCATCCAGTACGACGGCAGCGGCCAGCCGATCGTCGAGGGAGTGGAGGAGCACGCCTTCCGCTTCCAGCTGCCCCACTCCGCCTTCGACGGCGACGCCCCGGTGCCGGTGATGCAATACGGCCACGGCTTCCTCGGTCGCCGGGCGGAGGCGAACAACGGCTGGATCCGCGAGATGGCCGACCGCCTCGGCTTCGCGATCCTCGCCTGCAACATGCAGGGCATGGACGAGAACATCCAGAACGTCTGGGGTGACGTGCTCGTCAACGAGGGCGGCCGCTTTCCGCACCTCAAGGAGCTCGCCTACCAGGGCGTGATCAACCAGCTGGTGCAGCAGAAGCTGGTGAAGACGACGATGGCCGCCGACGACGACGCGCGCTTCTACCGCACCGATGGGGAGCTCGCCTGGGACCCGACGACGGTCTGGTACTACGGCAACAGCCAGGGAGGCTCGGTGGGCACGGTCGTCATGGCGCTCACCGAGGACGTCGAGCGCGGGGTGCTCGGGGTGCCTGGCAGCGGCTACCCCTTCCTGCTCCACCGGAGCATCGACTTCACGCCCTTGGTCGGAATCATCGACCTGACCTACCAGCAGGACGACACCATCGGCGTCTTCCTGATGGCCCTCGGGACCGGCTGGGACACGTTCGACCCGCTGACCTTCGCGCCGCACCTGACCGATGACCCGCTCCCGGGGACGCCGAGCCATCAGGTGCTCTACCACGTGGCCAAGGAGGACCGAGAGGTGGTCAACGAGGCCAGCTTCATCAGCGCGCGCGCCGCCGGTGCGAGCCTGATGGTCCCGGCGGTGCGGCCCGTCTTCGGTCTTCCGGAGCAGACCTATCCGGCGACCATCGACGCGGCGCTCGTGGAGGTCGACTTCGGCATCCCGGACGACCCCACGCCCCTCGACCCGCCGGATGGCGACCCGGCCCAGCCGGACGACGGGAACACCCATGGTTGGCTCCGCGACTGGATCCCGGCGCAGGACCAGATGGTCCACTTCCTCCGCACCGGCGAGATGATCGACACCTGCGGTGGCGGGCCCTGCGTCACGGACGGGAAGCCCGAGTAGCGACCGCGCCGNNCGCGCCGGCCGACTCCGCGGCGATCCAGAGCTCTTGGAGGCTCTTCTGGATCACGTCGACCGCGAAGGGCTTCTGGTGGAGCTCGGTGAAGTCGTCGGCGTCCACCACCTCCCGGCTGCCGGTGTGACCGGAGCAGAGCACCACCGGGAGCGTCGGCTGCCGCTCGCGGATCCACTCGAGCAGCTCGAGCCCGTCCACGCGGGGCATGAGCACGTCGGAGACGACGGCGTCGAAGTCCTCCGCCTCGAGCGAGGCGATCGCCTCCTCTCCGTCCGCGGCGAGGGTGACGTCGTGCCCCAGCGTCTGCAGGCCTCTGCGGAGCGCGTCACGAACGCCGGGGTCGTCCTCCACCACCAGCAGGCGCCGCCCCGTGTAGGCAGCCGAGGTCTCCGGCGACGCCTCCGCGCCTTCGGGCGACGTGCTCACCTCGGCCGACGAGTGCGCGGGGAAGCGCAAGACGAAAGCGGTCCCCTCGTCGACCTCGCTGCGGACGTCGATGGTGCCCTCGTAGCCCTGCACGATGCCGTAGACCGTGGCCAGGCCCAGGCCGGTGCCCTTGCCGGACTCCTTGGTCGTGAAGAAGGGCTCGAAGATGCGCTCCTGGGTCGCCGCGTCCATGCCGATGCCGTCGTCCTCGACCTCGAGCACCACCGTCCCGTCCTCCGACCAGGTGCGCAGCTCGATGCGCCCGCCCTTCGGCAGAGCGTCCGCGGCGTTGACCACCAGGTTCACGACGATCTGCCCGAGATGAGAGGGGCTCAGCTTCACCGGGGGCAGCGAGGCCTCCAGCTCCAGGTGCAGCTCGACCGCCGGGGGGAGGAGCCGCTCGAGCATGCGACGGAGCGTGCCGAGCTGCTCGTTCAGATCGAGCACGGTCGGCGCACTCGGTGAGTGGCGCGCGAAGGTGAGCAGTTGGCGAGTCAGCTCGGCCGCGCGGGTGGACGCATCGACGATCGTGTCCACCGCGAAGGTCCCGTGCTCGACCGCCGCCGCCGGCCGGCGGAGCAGCTGCACGCTGTTGAGGATCGCCGTGAGGATGTTGTTGAAGTCGTGGGCCACGCCGCCGGCGAGCCGCCCGAGCGCCTCCATCTTCGCGGCGCGCTCGAGCCGCCGCTCGAGCTCCCGCCGCTCCGCCTCGGCGCGCTGTCGGCCGATCTGCCGGAGCAGGGCGACGTGCACCGCCACCATCATGAGGGCGAGCAGGATGAAGGCGATGCCGTGGACCACCCCCGGCCGCCCGTCCGCCATCGATGACCACAGCCCGGCCCTGGGGGTGACCTCGAGATCCCAGCGTCGGTCGAGGAGCTCGACCGGCGCGCTGGCGCTCGGGGCGTCGGTGGTGGCGCCCTCCTCGGGCAAGGTGAGCAGCGACTCTCCGCCGTCGGTGAGGCGCACGGCATAGCCTTCGAGCACCCCGCCGCGGAGCGCGGTCTGCACCAGGGGGCGGATGCGGAAGACGCCGTTCACGTAGCCGCGCTCGCCGTCCGCCTCGTAGGGGAAGTAGGTCGCGAAGCCCCGACCGCCCTGGAAGAGGTCGATCGGCTTCGTCATCCGCGGCTCGCCGCTCTCCTGGGCGCGCCGGAAGACCTCGCGCGCCTGCGGGTGGTCCAGCACCCGGCGACCGAGCGCCTCGCGGTTGGGCCCCAAGGGGGTGACCATCACGATGGTGCTGTCCGCGCGGGCCCAGTTGATGGCCTGGAAACCGCCGAATTGGTCCTGGGCGATCTCCGCGCGAAGGCGCTGCTGCTCCAGGTCCAGCGCCGACTCCCGCGCGCTCGCGTGAGCAAAGGACTCGGCGACCAGCAAGCGCGCACGCACGTAGTCCTCGAGCCGCAGGGCCGCTTGCTCGGCCGTCAACGAGACCTGCGACTCGACGCCCGCCCGCCACTCGCCGAGGTCCACCCACCAGAGGACCGCGAGGACGGCGGACGTGAGCAGGAAGAGCGGCAGGCTGATGGCCCAGACGCGGCCACTCGGTCGTTCATCGCTGCCCACTCTGCATCGAGTCTCGCACGGACCAGGCGAGCAGAGAAACGAACACCCAGGGTGAGACGGGTCGAATCAGGCGGGCGCCAGCGCCCCAGCGCCCTCAGAGCGGGCGCGGCTCCATGCAGTAGTGATCGACCGAATTCCATTCGGCGTTGCGCGGCTCGCTCTCGCAGCAGACGCGGCAGGCCTCGTCGTAGTCGGTGATCGACGGGTCGACCCAGCAGGCTTCCGTGTTGTTCACGCAGCCGGTTCCGTCGGTCCGCGGGCAGGGTTCGAAGGGACACCAGATGCGGCAGCTGCCGCCGTCGCAGCCGGCGTTGTCGAGGCACTGCCAGGTGCCTTCGCCTCCGGGCGCGTAGGGCGAGGGCGAGTCGAAGCAGCTCCCGACCACCGGACAGCTCGGGTCGGCGCAGGCGTCGCCACAGAGGCACTCCACCGGGCCCGGATCCTCGAGCTCGGGGGGCGGTCCGGTGTCGATGACGTCGAAGGAGCAGCTCGCCTGCGGGACGGTCATGTCCTTCAGGAACGTGGCCGTGTAGCGACCGGGCTCCGACGCGGTCGCCGGGAAGGTCCAGGTATAGGGACCGCCGCCGCCGATATCCGCGGAACCGACCTCGGTGGTCCCCGGTCCGGTCAGCTCGAGGCCGATGTAGGTGAAGCCCTCGGCGTGGGTGTAGGCGATGGCGATCACCGAGCCGGTGGCGGCGGGTGTGGGCGTGATGGAGAAGCCCGGATCGCAGGGCGGCGCCACGAACGAGTCGTTCGCGCTCTGCATGTCACCGCTCGGGCGCGCATCGATGGCCGCGGCATCGGAACCGACGCGCGCGTCCCGCCGGTCACCGGTCCCCACCTCGCTTTCGCATGCGACGAGCACGATGGCGGCACTCACGATCCAGAGCCGAGCCATGGCCCCGGAGCATAGACGGGCCCGGC
>JABAOG010003782.1_pt2 | contig 18407 bp, 9 predicted proteins | sample 7062131 | NCBI WGS metagenome assembly JABAOG01 (sample SAMN14538629, study PRJNA623070) | marine sediment metagenome | biome: marine biome [ENVO:00000428]; feature: marine pelagic biome [ENVO:01000023]; material: deep marine sediment [ENVO:00002113] | place: India: Arabian Sea | collected...
GTAGACGTAGCCGCCGCAGGTGGCGCCCACGAGCGCCGCGCCGGCGAGCGCGCTGCCGCGGGCGACCGGATCGGCGAGGCGGCTGGCGAGCACCGTCGTGACGACGAAGGCGATGGTGGCCGCGATGAGCGAGAGGCCGACGACCGGCCNNCCGGCGTAGCCAACGGTGTCGAGCGCGAGCACGAGCGCGGCGACCGCCAGGAGCAGGACCGCCGCGCGGTGGTGCCGGGTGAGCCACTGGAGCGCTCGCCGGGCCTCCTCTTCGCCGAGCGCGCGAGGCTCGGGCGGCTCCGGCTCGGGCGGAGGGCGCAGTGGCTTCATCGCCGGGTCGTCGACTCCCATGCGGGAAGACTACGACGGAACGCCGCCGCTCAGTGCTTGGGGGGCGGGAGGCTGCCGCGGCAGCAGCGCGGGATGAAGGACGCCATCGCCTCGATGGCCGTCGATGCCTTCTCGAGGAAGTCGTCGGTGCTCTCCACCACGATGCGGTTCGGGTGTCCCTCCCAGGCATCGAAGATGCGCTCGTCGATGGCCTGGGCCTCGGCGGCGCTCTCGATGCGCAGGACGTTGGCGTGGTTGTAGCCGTGCTCCGGGCTCGGCGTGCGCAGGTGGATCACCCCGTCGTAGCGAGCGATCTCCGCCTGGCGGGTCGTGCCCACGTTCTCCCAGAAGTCCCCTTGCTCGTCCGGCCAGTAGGCGAAGCCATCGACGGTGCCCCGGTCGCAGAGCGCGACGGAGATGTCCTCTTCGCTCACCAGGCGCTCGAGCTCGCGCTGCACGTGGAAGATCGCGCGCTGCGCCGCCACTCGGGCGATGGTGGTGCCGCGGCGGGGGAAGCCGCCGCCGAAGATGATGCCGGCGCTCTCCGGCAACGCGGCGATGTGCGGGCAGAGCTGCCGGAGCGCCATCTCCAGGATGGCGGTCTTGCCGGCGCCGGGGCCACCGGTGAGGGCCACGCGAGACGGCTCCGCGTGACGACGCTCGCAGCCGCAGGGATGGATACCGAGTTGCAGACGGCTCATGGGGGACCGGAAGGCTAGCCCGAAACCCGCTCAGGGAAAGCCGACGAGGATGTCGCCGGCGGCCGCGTCCGCCCCCGTTGGTGGCCCGCTTCCGCTCGCGACGCGGGGCGCGTAGGCTCGCCTCGATGGAGCTCGAGCCGCTCTACCAGCTGGACAACGCCTGGACCTTCGCCACCGGCCGCTTCGGCGTGCACCTCTTCGAGGGCGAGCTGACCGTCGAGGAGATGGACGAGATCGAGCGCCTCGCGGCCGATTGGCACCAGCGCAACCCCCACGGGCGCATCGTCGAGCTGGTCATCATCTACCCCTCGCAGCACCGCATGACCGGCGACGAGCGGCGCCGCATGACCGAGCTGATGAAGCGCTGGGAGCATCTGCGCGACGCCTCGGCCACGGTCATCCTGGCCGAGGGGCTCCTCGGCTCGCTCCAGCGCAGCATCCTCACCGGGCTGATGATGGTGGCCCCCTCGCCGCACCCGGTGAAGATCCAAAAGCACGTCGCCCCGGCGCTGGAATTCCTGGCGCCCTACGTCCAGGCGCTCGGCGGGCCGCGGCTCGACGTCCTCGGTCCCGCGGTCGAAGAGCTGCGCCGCCGCTTCGAAGAGCGGACCACGCGTCGCTGAGCGGCTAGACTCATGCGACCGATGAGCGCACTCCCCCCTTCGGCCGCTCGGTGGCCGCGGCTCCTGGCGATCGTGCTCGCCGGCTGCACGCAGGCCCAGTTCGGGGGGGCGGACCTGGGCGCGGACGCGGCGGTCGATGGGGGAGCCCCGGACGGCGGCATCGGGCCGGCGGTGCACCTGGGCACGACCGGCGTCTACAGCCCGTCGGGCGAGCTGAGCCTCGACCGCCCGGCCGAGTCGGCCGCGGGCGATCTGCTGGTGCTCTTCCTGAGCCGGACCGACGACCTGCTCCCGCTCCGCCTCGAGGGATGGAGCGCCCACACCGAGTGCTTCAAGAGCTTCAACACCCAGGACTTCTGCCTGACCGAGGCCGACTGCACCGCGCGCGACGGCGACTACTGCCTGGCCTTCGGCGCGGATGGCGACGGGCGCGATCTGGCCACCCGGGTCTTCACGCGGGTGGTCACCGATGGCGAGCCGAGCCGCTACGCCTGGAGCCTCGAGGGGGTGAACCCCTCGTGGGCGATCCTCAGCGCGGTGCGCGGGGCGGACGGCGCCGACCCCATCCGGGACGGCGCCACCACCTCGCACGACGTGGATCCGAACAGCGTCTTCCCCTCGGCGAACGCCGAGGCCGGCGATCTGCTGCTGCTCTCGATGGTCTTCGACGACACCGCGCCCGAAGAGGCCTTCCTCCCGCCGGAGGGCATGACGCTCTTCGAGTACGTCGTCGGGCCGGACGAAGCGGGCTTCGTCTTCGGCGCGCCGATCGCCACGGCGGGGCCGACCGGCGTGCGCGAGACCCTCGGCCCCGGCGGACCCGGGGCCAAGGATCTGATGATCACGCTGGTCGTCGCCGGCCGCTAGGCGTGCGCGGTGACGGCGGCCTCGAAGATGTCGAGGCCTTCCTTCAGGTCCTCGTCGGGGATGGTCAGCGGCGGGATCATCTTCATGACCCGGCCGTCGTTGCCGCAGCCGCCGACGAGCAGCCCCTTCTCGAAGCAGGTGGCCACGACCTTCTTGGCCAGCGCACCGTCGCCGAGGTCGAGCGCCTGCATCATGCCCTTGCCGCGCACCTGCATCTTGCCGGTGTGCTCGTCGGCGATGGTCTGCAGGCGGCCGCGGATCTGCTCGCCCTTGGCCTTCACGCCGTCGAGGAAGCCGTCCTCCTCGAAGTAGGAGAGCGCCACCGTGCCGGCGACGAAGCTCAGCCCCTGGCCGCGGAAGGTGCCGGTGTGCTCGCCCGGCTTCCAGTGCTTGTCGTGCTCCGGCTTGACCAGGTTCATCGCGATCGGCGTACCGAAGCCACCGAGGCCCTTGGCCAGGGTCACGATGTCCGGGTCCAGATCCATGTCGTCGAAGCTGAAGTAGCTCCCGGTCCGGCCGATGCCCGCCTGGATGTCGTCGAAGATCAGGAGCGCGCCGAGATCCTTGGCGAGCTTCTGCAGCTCCTGCAGCCACTCGGCGCTGGCGACGCGCACGCCGCCCTCCGCCTGCATCGGCTCCACGATGAAGGCCGCCGGCGCCGCGTAGCCGCTGGCCGGATCCTCGAAGAGGGCGCGCAGCGAGTGGAGCGACTCGGGGCCGCAACCGAGGTTGCAGCCGATGCAGGGCTTGTCGCAGCCGAAGGCGCGGTGGGTCACGTGACCGAGGGGGATGCCCGCCGCCTCACGGAAGACCGAGCGAGCGGTGCAGGCCAGCGAGCCGAGGGTCATGCCGTGGAAGCCGTGGGTGAAGGCGACCACCAGCTGCCGGCCGGTGACCAGGCGCGCGAGCTTCAGCGCGGCCTCGACGGCGTTGGTGCCGGTCGGGCCCATGAACTGCATCTTGTGGTCCATGCCGCGCGGCTTCAGCACCACCTCGTGGAACTTCGTCAGGAAGTCCCGCTTCACGGTGGTGTGCATGTCCAGGCTGTGGGCGACGCCGTCCTTCTGGAGGAACTCGATCATCGCCTGCTTCATCTTCGGGTTGTTGTGCCCGAAGTTGAGCACGCCGGCGCCGGCGAAGAAGTCGATGTAGGACTTCCCGTTCTCGTCGACCTGGCGCGCGTTCTGCGCTGATTCGAAGACGGTCGGGTAGACCCGGCAGTAGCCGCGGATCTCCGACTCGAGCTCATCGAAAACCGTCATTTTTCTCTATTTTCCTTCGTGTCTCGTCTCTTGGAACCCGGGGTCGCCCGGGTCGCGGGCAGCATACACGACCCGCCACCGAGTTCGAGCGAGGCTGCGTGGGGACCTTCGGGCTCCGCCTCCGACCTCCGACCTCCGGCAGGGGCAGCAGGCAGGGGGGACGATCTTCGTCTTTTTCGTCTTAAGCGGCGCTCCACCGGAAACACCCACGTTAAGACGAAAAAGACGAAGATCGTCCCCGAACGCCGGGGGGGGTGCCGGTCCCCGAACGCCGGGGGGTGCCGCGTTAAGACGAAAAAGACGAAGATCGTCCCCGAACGCCGGGCAGGGGGGTGTGCGGAGCGGGAGCGGAAATCGGGGGCGGTGGGCGGAGTCGGAATTCGGAAGTCGGAATTCGGACCCGGCGTTCGAGTCCGGCGCCGGGTCAGCGAGCCGGGCGCACGGGGATCTCCACCATCTCCGCTTCACTGACCCGCCGGCAGAACTGCGCGAACGCCTCGTACTCGCTCGGCGGGACGTTGGTCTCCGGGATCACCAGCTTGCGGGTGATGACCACCGCGCCGTCCTTCACCTGCGCCTCGCGCAGGTAGCGGCTCCCGTCGTAGCCCTCGAGCGCGACCCGCGGCAGGCGGCCCACGGTCTGCTCCGGCGCGGCGACGCCCTCGATGCGGGTCACCACCTCCATCGCGCGCGCGCCGACGCCGAGGGTGGTCTCGCGGTCGGCCCGCTGGGCGAGCGCCTGGGCGAGGTTGGACGGGAAGACGTTCGGGACCAGCACGACGTTGCCCGAGGGACGACCGAAGCGAGGCACCTCGGCGGTGAAGCCCATGCGCAGCGGCTCCTCGCGCTGCCCCGGGTTGGCGATCTGCAGGTCGGTGACCTGCGCGCCGGGGAAGAGGCGGCCGACGTAGTTCTCGCGCATCAGCCGATCGAGCTCGGCCTCCGGGACCTCGCGGAAGGTCTGCCGCCAGCTCGCGGCGGCGAGGCCGTGGTGCTGCTCGGCGATCGTCAGCGTGGCCGCGCCGCCCTGGCCCATCGTCACCTGGACGTTGAAGCGGCGGGCGTCGGTGCGCGGCCCGCTGTCGGGCACGGTGACCTTGGGGAAGCCCTCGGCGAGGATCACCGCCTCCTGGCCCCGGAGGCTCGACGGGATCCAGCGCCAGCTCGCGTCCCGGTTGCCCACCGAGACCACCAGCGGCTCGCCGCCGCTCTCCCGGGGAACGACCAGCAGCGGGGTGTCGAAGAGCCGGTTGTCGACCAGGTCGCCGGGCTCCCGCTCGTGGACGCTCCGCACCAGCGCGATCTGCGCGGGGACGTCGCACTCGTTCAGCAGGTACTGCGCGATGCGCAGCTGATGGCCCTGGCCGGCGAGGAGCATCGCCGGCGCCATGGCGCCCCAGCCCTGGCCGGGCTCGATCTGGTCGTGGACCCAGGTGACCACGCGGCCGACCGCCTCCTCGCGGCTCTCGGCACCCTGGACGATCGACCGGCACATGCCGCTGGCGATCGGGTGCGAGGGGCTGCGACTGAGCAGGAAGTCCTGCTCCGCGCGGAAGTAGGGCTCCCAGCCGGCGCGCCAGCCGAAGCGGAGCGTCGGCCGGGTGTTCGGCAGCGGCACGGTGTCCGGCTCCGGCTCCACGATGGGCACGTTCTGCATCAGCCAGCGGATGACCCGCTCGCCGTTCCGCTGCTCCTCGGTGCCCTCCGGCGCCGGGCCGGTGGTCTCCACCGTCAGCTCCACGCCTTCGGGAACCACCGCGATCATCTCGCTGTGGTGGAAGGGCTGGATCGCGCTGTCGAAGAACCAGCCGCCGAAGAGGAAGCCGCCGTTGAGCCGCGGCCCCTCGGTGCGGATGTACTCCTCCTCGACGTAGTCGCCGACCGCCAGGTCGGTGAGCGGGATGCTGTCCACCCCGGCGATGCGCTCCGGCTCGAGGCGGCGGCCGTCGGGCTTGATGGTGCGCAGCGTGAGCATGCGGCCCCGCGGGCGGTACTGGCCCAGCCGGTCCTTGGCCTCCTCGCTCTGCACCCGGGTGATCTGGTGCACCAGGTGGCGCGCGGACCCGTCGGGGTAGATGCGGGTGACCATGTAGTCGAGCACGAGCACCTGCGGCGCGTCCGGGTAGGGATCCGCCTCCGCCTGGTAGCGCTCGAGCACCTCGGCGCCGTCGATGCGGAAGGCCTCCATGTCGTCGCGCCCGGTCAGATCGCGGCGCAGGTTGCGCAGCCCCTCCATCCGGTTCGGGTCGCGCTCGGCGGCCTCGTCCAGCAGCGCCAGCGCCCGGCTCTGCTGGCCGTCGGCGAGCGCCCGGTCCACCCGGCGGATCATCGTGGAGCGGGAGTCCGGCGCCTCGGCCATGATCTCCTCGCGGATCGCCCGCTCGGTCTCCTCGTCGCCGCGCTGCACCGCGAGGCGGAGCCGCTGGCTGCGGTAGGTGTCCTCCTCGAGGAAGGGCTCGAGGCGCGCCAGCTCCTCGGCCGCCCGGTCCCAATGGCGCTGGTCGAGCAGGAGCTCGAAGCGGGCCCGGGAGGTGGCGTCGCAGTCCACCAGGTCCTCGACCAAGGCGTTGGCCTCGTCGATGCGCGAGCCGTCGCGGAGCAGGTTCCGCAGCCGGAGGATCGGCGAGCACTCGTCGGGGAAGTCGGCGCGGATCGCCCGCAGCTCGGCCTCGGCCTCGGTGGTCCGTCCCCGCTGGCTGAGCATCTCCGCGCGGATGTAGCGGAGCTCGACCACCTCGGGGAACTGCTGCCGCAGGTCGCCGAAGCCATCGAAGACCGCGTTCGGATCCTCCTCGCGGAGCACCTGACGGATCGCCGGGTAGAGCGCCTGCGGGTGGCGCTCGTACGCCCGCTGGTAGAGCAGGTTCTGGATCTGCTGCCGCTTGTCGTCCGGGAAGAAGGGGTCACCACCGAGCAGGTCGATGCGGTGGACCAGCATGGCCGCCGAGGCCTGCGGGCCGCCGTCGCTGATGCCCATCATGGTGGCGGCGCCCACGCCGTCGCCGCGGCCGTTGAGCGCGCGCGCGGCGATGACCAGCTCCCCCGGGGTCTTCGGCTCGGGGATCGTCGCCCCGTGGCTGGGGTCGTAGCCGCTGGCGAGGCGATCGGCCCGGTCGAGGGCGACGACCAACGCCGGCGCGTTGTTGCCGGTGGTGAGCTTCAGCTCGATCTCGTGCCGCCCGGCGTCGAGCTGCACCGGGATGAAGGCGTAGGTCGGCTCGATGCTCGTCCGACGGTCGACCACGTGCACCGGCTGGCTGTCGACGTAGAGGCGGAACGAGGCCGAGGTGTCGACCCGCAGCAGGTGGGGACCGCCGCGCTCGACGTCGACGAAGGTCTCCACGATCGTCGAGCCGGCGCCAGCGTGCTCCTCGTTGGCGAAGGTGACCCGGCAGCCGTGCGCCTCGCCCTCGAAGGGCTCCTGCGCCTTCGCGCCGGGACGCAGATCGAAGGTGCCCTCGATGGGTCCGGCTTGCATCTCGGGCCCGAGGCGCTCGTCGAAGGAGAGGTTCGCGTAGGGGCCGAAGGGACCGATGGCCCGCCATTCGGTGAGGCAGCCGAGCCGGCTCGCCATGGCGTCCTGCGCGTCGCGGTCGCCGGCTCGCTGCCGCGCGTCCAGGAGCGCGAAGGCGGCGGCGTCGACCGCGGCGTGACCGAGGCTGCCGGGCTCGGCGAGGATCTGCTCGAGCACGGGCACGACCTGCGCGTCGAAGCGGGGCACGCTCCCGCGAGCGCCACGAGCGCCGTCGAGCGCGACCTCGGCGATGATCGGCGACCACTGGGCGCCGGGCTCGCTCGGTGGGGCGAGCCGCGCATGATCGGCGGCCGCGAGGTAGGCGGTGAGCGCCCCCGGGAAGCGGCCGTGCAGCTCGTGCTCCCAGGCGCTGAGCAGGTGCAGCCGGGCCTTCACCGAGTGGGTGGGCGCGATCTGCAGCGCGTGGTCGATCGCCGCGCGCGCCTCGGCGGCCTTGCCGGCCTCACCGAAGAGCTCGAGCTCGGCGAGCATGCTCCAGATCTCCGAGTCGCCCGGGTTCGCCTGCGCGGCGGCCCGGAGCCGGTTCATCTGGATCTCCATCTCGGTCAGGGGCCGAGCGGTGGTGCCCTCGGTGGACTGGCGCCCGCCGCAGGCGAGCGCGAAGGCGAAGGCGAAGAAGAGAAGAGTGCGGGTGGTCATCACTGGCCCTCCGGGCGGATCACGAGGCGCTCACGCAGGAGCTGGTCGGCGGCTTGGACCCACTGGCGGAAGCGCGGGTACTCCTCCGCGCTGACCCGCGGGCGGGTGAGCGCGACGGTGGTCTCGACGGTGACCGCGTCTCCCTGCCGGCCGTACTGGACGGCGACCCGGCCGAAGGGCGAGGTGGCCTCGCCGCCGTCGGGGAGCGTCGCGACCGTGTGACCGCTGGGCAGGTGCACGACCCGCCGTTCGACGTAGGTCTCCGGTGGCCCGAGCATCAATGGGTGGCGCCGACTGGGCGTGCGCGCGAGCCCCTCGATGCGGCCGCCGCCGGGCGCGACGCGCAGCTCCCGGCCGGAGCGGCGAGCGAGCTGGGGCACGGTCGCCTCGTAGGTGAAGCGGACCGGCTCGCTCGGGTCGAGCTCGTCGAAGGACTCCTCGGTCACCTCGGCGCCGGCGAAGCGCGCGGCGAGCGCGGCCTGCAGCCGCTCGCGGCGCGTGGCCGCCGCCTGGTAGCGGGTGCGGAGCATGCCGGCGCGGGAGCCGGTGACCCGCTCGGTGCCGCGCAGGGTGGCCGAGCCGTCGGCGGCGAGCTGGATGTCCAGGGTGCGCTCGCGCCGGACGTCGTCGGCGTCGAGCCAGGGCGCGACGCGCAGCTCCACGCTCTCGGGGTCGACCAGCAGCGTGAGCGCGCCCTGGTCGCCGGCGGGCAGCTCGCTCATGCCGTGGGTGTCGGTGGTGCCGTCGAGGTAGAGGTCCAGCTCGGGCACGTAGGCGATGGCGTGGTTGAAGACCGCCAGGCTCGCCGGGCTCTGGGCGATCATGCCGTTGTTGCTGGTGCGGACCAGGGCGATCTTCGCCTCGATGCCGGCGAGCTCGAGCATGGCGTAGAGGAGCGAGGCGGTGTCCTTGCAGTCGCCGAAGCCGCGGTCGACGACCTGGGTGATCCGGTAGGGCTTGAAGCCGTGGATGCCGAACTCGAGGCCGACGTAGCGGGTGTTCTCGGTGACCCAGGCGTAGATCTTGGCGACCTTCTCGCGCACGTCGGTCACCCCATCGGTGAGCTCGCGGACGGTCTCGCGGATGCCGTCGTCCGGCCGGAGCTGGTCCCGCGACAGCCCCCACCACCAGCGGCCGACCTCTTCCCAGGTGGCGTAGGTGGAGACGTGTAGGTAGGGCGCGACCTCGGTCAGGCCGGGCATGTTCCGCTCGCTTCGCAGCGCCGGGATGTCGGTGGCGGTGAAGCGGTGCACCTGCTGGCCGTCGCGGCGCGAGCGCTCGTGGCGCAGCCCGCGCATCCCCGGGTCGTTGAAGTGCAGCTGCCGCGACGCGGGGGCGATGAGCACGTGCTCGAGCGCCTTCACCGGCACGCCCCGCTGCAGCATGCGCATGTTGCCGTAGTAGTCGTTGAAGGCGTTGCGCCGGGAGACGTCGTCGACGCGGTAGCGGATCTCCACCACGTCGCCCGGCTCGAGCTCGGGGAAGCGGAGCACCCGCTGGCGGACGTCGTAGTAGACCCGGTAGGCGGCCTGGCCCACGGAGTTGGTGAAGGCCTCGTAGTTGTCGAGGACCGCTCCGTCCTTGCGGAAGGTCTTCACCGAGCGGACGTCGACCCACTCGGCGCCCGGCTCGAAGGGGATGCCGAAGGTCCGCGCCCGCCGCGCGCCCTCCTCGGTGTGCACCTGGAAGACGTACTGATGGAAGCGGTGGGTGAGCCCGTTCTCGTAGACGGTGGAGACCGTCAGGTCGTGCAGCACGCTCATCGGGTAGCGGGTCCCGTCCGAGCGGCGGGCGAGGAAGACCTCCGGCTCGATGGCCCGGTTCTCGTCCGGCCGCTCGGTCGGCTGCAGCTGCTCGAGGCGCTCGCGGACGCCGGCGTCCTGCGGCCGCAACGCGAGCGCCTGCCGGTAGGCGGCGATGGCGGCGTCGGTCTGGTCGAAGCGCACCAGCACGTCGCCGAGGCGCACGTGGTAGCTCGACTCCTCCGGGGTCCACTCGATGATCTGCCGGTAGATCGCCAGCGCGTCGTCCCGGCGGTCGAGGCCCTCGAGGATCGACGCCTCGTAGAGCCGCATGCCGATGTCCGCCGGGGCGAGGGTGCGCATGGTCTCCAGGTGGGCGAGCATCCGCTCGTGCTCGCCGCGGATCCGCGCGTCGCTGATCATCCGCCGGTGGGCGTCGTAGTCGTCGGGGCGCAGGGCGAGCAGCCGCTCGGTGGCCTCGAAGGCGGCCTGCTCGCGGCCGAGCTGGTCGAGGGCGCTCGCGTGACGGCGCACCCAGCGGGCGGCGCCACCGGTGCCCCGCAGATTGCGCTCGATGATCGCCAGGCCGGCCTGCTTGAGGTCGCGCTGCTCGTAGAGGGTGGCGATCATCCAGTCGGCCTCGATGCCCTCTTCGCCGCGGAGGTTGGCGTCGAGGAGGAGCCGGAGCGCCTGCCCGGGATCGGGCCCGCTGGCGAGCAGGGTGGCGCGCTGCAGGATCACCCGCGGGTCGCGCCGGTGCCGCTCCTCCGCCTGGGCCACGAAGCGCATGCGCTCGGCGCGGTTCTCGGCGAAGTCGGCGGCGAGCTCGAGGTGCTCGACGCTGGGGTCGAGCTCGGCGGCCTTCGCGGCCAGCTCCCGGAAGCGGGTGGTGCCCTCGTCGGTGGCGCCGGTCCAGTGGAGGAAGCGCGAGAGATCGTAGCGAACGTCGGCGCCGCGGCGGGACTCCGGGGCGGCCTCCACCAGCGCCTCGAGGTTGGCCAGGGGGGCGACGGGCGCCTCGGGCACCTGCGGCGGGCTCGCCGGCGCGGCGGCGGCCTCGGTGGGTCCCTGCGCGGCGATGGCCAGGTCCGCGCGCGGGGCGCCGGTGCGGTCCCCGATCCGCAGGGTGAAGCCCCACGGCCCCTCGGCGGTGCAGACCTTCACCAGGATCCGGTTCGCCCCCTCGCGCCCGGCGACGGCCGCGCTGAAGCGGTCGTAGTCGACGCGGCGGTAGGCCTCGTCGGCGTGGACCTCGTCGCCGTTGAACCAGACCTTCGAGGCGCCGGCGGCGCCCAGCCAGAGGGTCAGCGGCTCGGCCTCCTCGAGGGTCACGAAGGTCTCGGCGTAGGCGCAGACGTTCACCCAGGGCCGGAAGATGGCGTCGAAGCTGATGTAGCCCTTCGGGGAGAGCTCCTTCGGGTAGCGGCGCCAGGTGACCTGGCGCTCCTTGCCCTGGTAGCTCGCGCTGCGGTCGACGGCGGCGTTGCGCTGAGCCTCGGGCGGCAGCTCGCGGCCGAAGCCGCTCTTGCCCTCGTTGTCGAAGGCCCCGATGACCATCCAGTCGTTGACGTAGCCGAGGGAGTCGAAGGTCGCCTGGGCGACCGCGGGATCACCGCTGGACTGCTCGGCGAGGCCACGCAGCATGGTGGCGTAGGCCCGCAGGTGCGGCAGCAGCCGGCGGCTCTCCGCGAGCCGGGCGAGCGACGCCTTCGCCACCCCGGGCGTCGCGTGATCGGCGAGGCCCTCGATCTCGAGCATCCGCGGCACGGCGCGGCCGCTCTCCCGGGCGCTGCGCCCGTAGCGCTCCACCTCGCGCTCGAGCCGGCGCACGGTGGCGTCATAGGGGTTCGAGGAGCGCTGTGCGACGCCGGCCCCGCCGGGCAGGAGCATGGCCAGCAGCAGCGCCGAGATCACGAGGCCGCGGGGCCCCGGTCGAAGTCGTTCCTCGCTCATCGGCGGACCATAACGCGTCCGGCACGCCGGATCCTCCCCACGATGGGGGATCGCACGCGCGCGAGGGGTAGACTGCGGCTCATGTGCTGCTTCTCCAGGCCGGTGCCCTACGTCGCGGGGACCAAGATCTTCGCCCGCGCCTTCGGCGACGGGCGGCAGGCGCTCGTCTATTCCATGAGCTTCGCCGCAGCCGAGGAGCTGGCGATGATCCTGCCGATCCCCGTGCCGCCCTCCCCGCCCGAGGACGCGGTGCGTTTCGTCGCCCTCGACGACTACGACCGCTTCTTCGACGATGTGGAGAAGGCCTTTCCGCGGATGATGATGCCTCTGTCGCGGAGCGCGGCCTACGTCCCCTCGGCGGCGCCGGCGACGCTGAAGGTCCACGACGTGGGCGACTTCGAGGCCTCCTTCGTGCCGACGCAGGCGGACTTCGACCGCCTGGACGAACGCTTCAAGCTCGACCCGGCGGTCTGGGCGAAGCTCCCGCAGTACGCCGACTGGGGCTTCGCCGTCTTCAAGCTGAAGCCGAAGGAGGCGGGGATGATCGCCCGCGTCGCCGGCCGCGCGAAGAAGCAGAAGGTGCACCCGATGGCCTTCGTCTTCCCGCGGCGGGACCCGGACGCGCTCTTCTTCCCCACGGTCCACGTGCACGACGGCGAGGTCCACGAGACGGCCACCTTCGACCACGTGCTCTTCTGCCAACCGGGCCCGGCCATCGCCGAGACCCTCGACTGGGAGCGCTCGGACCGGCCCCTGGGCATGACCGTGCAGGTCGGCCTCGCCGAAGATCTGATCGATCCGCAGGCCGACTGTTTCCGCACGGCGCTCCGCCAGGAGCTCCCGAACCGGGACCAGGAGCTGCGGCCCTGATGGCGAGAGGTAGCTCGGGCCCGCGACCGGCGTAGAGTCCCAGCATGCGCGCTTCGACCATCGCGGCCCTGCTCCTCACCGCCGCCTGTGGGTCCGCGAGCCCCGGGACCGCGCCGACCACGTCGAGCTCCGAGACGGTCGCGGTGAGCCCCGGGACGACCGAGACCGCGGAACGGCCCGCGCTGCCGGCCGAGCCGCTCGAGCCGCTCGCGGCGGCCGACGTTCCGGCCTTCCTTCGACCGGGCGCGAGCGATGTCCCCGACGACGCGATCACCCGCTTCGGCTCGCGGGCGTTCCAGCTGCTCGATCCCGGCACCAGCGTGCAGCTCACCTTCCGGGACGGTCGGCTCGAGGTGCTCGAGCGGGTGCGGGGCGAGCTGCGCATCCGCGACGCGGCCACCGGCGAGACGCTGCAGACGCTGGGCGCCAGCCGCGGGCAGATCCGGCCGGTCACCCGAAGCGCGGACGGAGCGTGGATCGCCCTCGGCTGCGGGCAAGTGACCTTCCAGGGCGCGGACCGGGACTTCACGCTGACCTCGCCGGCGCGGCCGCCTCCCTCCGAGCTCGAAGGGACGGGGGTGCTCATGCGCGGCGATCACTACCGGCTCCGCTGCACGGCCTTCGACGCGAGCGGGACGAAGGCCGTCGTCGCCTTCGAGACCTTCCGAGCGGTGCAGCGGGTCGACCTCACCACCGGGGAGGCGGAGACCGTCGAAGGGGTCGGCTGCCAGCCGACCGCGGTGGCGATGGCGCCGGACGGCGAGCGCTTCGCGTGCACCGGCCTCGCCGAGGTCTCGGTCGTCGAGGGGACGGAGGTGCGCGACTACGAGGACCCGGAGCGGGCCAGCGCCCTGGCCTTCTCCGCCGACGGGCGTGAGCTGGCGATCGGCTACCCGGGGGAGGTGCGGATCCTGGACGCCGCGACCCTCGCGGTCCGCGCACGCATCCGAACGCGGGAGACGGCGCCCAGCGCCCTGACGCTGTCGGCGGACGGCCGGTGGATCGCCACCGCGGCGGGCGGCGCGATCGACGTCTGGGATCGGCGCAGCGGCCGACCGGTGCCCTCGCCGCGCGGGCACGGGGGCCGGGTGATGAGCGTGCGCATCGGCGATGGGGTGGTGCTCTCGAGCGGCGAGACCGGCGAGGTGCTGCGCTGGCATCCCGACCGACCGACCGAGGCCGACGAGCTGCTCCCGGCCGCGCGCCATTGGCGGAAGCTCACCCGCTCCGCCGACGGCCGGACCTTCGCGACCTACTGGCGGGACCCGGAGCGCGACGAGGGGTGGCTGCAGCTGCTCGCGCCGACCGGCGAGCCGGGCCCGACACACCCGATCCCGTCCACCGCGACCGACCTGGCGCTGGCGGCCGATGGGTCCTTCCTGGCGATCTCCTGGCACGTCGGCGTGGGCTATCTCGCGGTGGGGGACGAGCGGCCGCAGACGCTCTGGCGGGACGGCCGAGCCAATGGTCGCGGCGTGCCCCTCACCGATGGACGCATCGTGGTCGGCGCGGCCCATTCGGACGCCACGGCGGAGGTCCTCCCCAGCGGGTGCGCGCCGGACTGCCGGGGGCGGGCGCTCGAGACCCCGGAGCCGCCGCAGCCGCGCAGCCGGCGCGGGCGCACCGCCATGGACTCCGCGCTGGCCCGCGCGATGGCGCAGGAGGGATCGGGCCTCTTCGGCGGGGGGCGCCAGCGGCCCTCGGCGCACCGCCCCGGCCCGACCGTGCACGAGGCCGGTTTGAAGGACGCGGTGCTGGCCGGTGACCGCATCATCACCGCGGCGCGCGGTGGTGGGATCCACGTCTTCGACGCGGACAGCCGGCAGCGCATCGGCTGCTGGAGCGCGCGGGTCGAGCGGCTCGCCGCGCACTCGTCGGGGCGCGTCTTCGCCATGGATGCGATCGGCCGGCTGCTGCTCTTGCCGACCGACGTCCCGACGCCGCAGGGCCGGCGCTGCTCGCCCCTCGAGCCGACCCGCTGGGAAGGCGCTCACGAGGGCGAGGGGACGGACCTCGACGTCGCGGGCGATTGGGTCGCGACCGCGGGCACGGACGGCACCATCGTGCTGTGGTCGGTGGAGAAGCTCTTGGCGCGCGAGAGCGCCGGCTCCTGACCGCCCACCGCCCCTCGTCGCGCTCCGCGGAACGCCCCAAGGCGGAGACGGAGCGCATCGATTGCGCGGCCCGTGGCTCGCTCGCGCAGCGGACGTGAGCGATCACAAGGGTTTGTTTCAGACGGCGGGAAGCGCCGTTTCAGCTGTTGCAGCGACGGAGGGGGGTATGTTTCAGCGCGCTGCAAAACGCGCCGAATGCCGCGGTTTTGCCGCGCTTTCGGAGCTGGCACGGCTAATGCTCTCTGATCGGGTGTCTTCCGCTCTCGAAAGGAGCCACGCCATGCAGATCAAAGCCATCTACCACGAGCCCACCTTCACGCTGACGTACCTGGTCTGGGACGAAAAGACCCGAGACGCGGTGATCATCGATCCCGTGCTCGACTACGACCCGGTCGGATCGCAGACGTCGGTGGACGCATTGAAGGACGTCGACGCGCTCATCGCCGAAAAGAACCTGACGATCCGCGCGATCCTCGAGACGCACGCCCACGCCGANNCCGTCGTCTCCCACGCGTCCGTGGACAAGGTCACCGAGTACCTGCGCTCCCAAGGGCTGAACCTGCGGCTCATTCTCGAGACGCACGCCCACGCCGACCACCTGAGCGGGTCCCAGTACCTCCACCGGAAGTACGACGCGCCGGTCGTGATCGGCGAGAAGATCACCGTCGTCCAGGAGACCTTCAAGGGCATCTTCGACCTGCCCGACGAGTTCGCGACCGACGGCAGCCAGTTCAACAAGCTGGTCGCCGATGGTGAGAAGGTCGAGTTCGGGTCGATACCCATCGAGGTCATCGCCACCCCCGGCCACACGCCGGCCTGCGTGACCTACAAGATCGACGACGCCGTCTTCACCGGCGACGCGCTCTTCATGGACGACTACGGCACCGGTCGCTGCGACTTCCCCAAGGGCAGCGCCACCGACCTCTACGAGTCGGTCCAGAAGCTCTACGCCCTCCCGGACGAGACCCGCGTCTTCGTCGGCCACGACTACCAGCCCGGTGGTCGAGAGGTCCGCTGGGAGACCTCCATCGGCAAGTCCAAGGCGAACAACCCGCAGCTCAAGGGTGACACCTCCAAGGAGCAGTTCGTGAAGATGCGCGAGGAGCGAGACGCGACCCTCAAGGCGCCCCGGCTGCTCTTCCAGAGCGTGCAGGTGAACGTCGACGCGGGCCGGATGCCCGAGCCGCACGGCAACGGGATCCGCTACCTGCAGATGCCCCTCAACCTCTTCGGGCCGACCGACGAGGTCGGGCAGAAGAAGCCCAAGGACTGACGAGACCACCGCGCCCCCCCCAAGCCCCCCCCGCGAGAAGCGCCCCCGGAAGCTCCGGGGGCGCTTCGTCGCATCTGGGGTGGGTGGTGTCCGTCCGTGATTGGGTGTAGGACGGATGATGGTGTCGGCGTGACTGTGTGGGGTCACGGGACATCCGGTGACACGATGATGAGAGCTTGCTTCTGGGCGAGCGTGGCCGCGGTCGCGCTGGTGGGTTGTGATTGCGGTGGGTCCGACACGGACCGCGTGGGCGGCGACGCCACGGTGGACGGGGACGGCGGAGCGCTCGACGGCGCGACCGCCGACGCGCGCATGGACGACGCCGGCGAATCCGACGCGGCGGTGACCGACGGCGGGATGGATCCCGACGGGGGCGGCGAGCCCATGCGCGAGTGCGCCGACAGCGAGACCTGCGACAACGGCCTCGACGACGACTGCGACGGCGTGGTCGAAGAGGGCTGCACCTGCACCCCGGGCGAGACGGCGGTCTGCTTCAGCGGCAACCCGGCCGGGCGCAACGTCGGCCAATGCGGCGACGGCACGATGCTCTGCGAGGGCAGCTTCGAGTTCGGTGAGTGGGGCCCCTGCGAGGGCGAGTCCCTCGAGCAGCCGGAGATGTGCGACGTGGCCGGCCTCGACGAGGACTGCGATGGCGCGGCCAACGAGGACTGCGAGTGCGTGGAGGGCGACCCGCCCCTGCCCTGCGGCACCGACGAGGGCGAGTGCGTCGCCGGCGTCCAGAACTGCGTGCTGGGAAGCCGGACCGCTTGTGAAGGGGCCACCGGTCCCACCGCCGAGCTCTGCGATGGCCTCGACAACGACTGCGACGGCAACGTCGACGAGATGCTGACCCGCAGCTGCGGTACCGATGTGGGCGCCTGCGCGTTCGGGACGGAGACCTGCGCGGACGGCGGCTGGGGCGCCTGCGAGGGCGGCACCGCGCCGGGGACCGAGAGCTGTGACGGGACGGACGACGACTGCGACGGCTCCGTCGACGAGAACGTGATGCGCGACTGCGGCAGCGACGTCGGCGCCTGCGGCTTCGGCACCGAGCTGTGCACCAGCGGTGCCTTCGGCGAGTGCATGGGCGCCACCGACCCGGTCGCCGAGAGCTGCAACGGCAGCGACGACGACTGCGACGGGAACACCGACGAGGCGCTCACCCGGCGCTGCGGCACGACCGACGTCGGCGTGTGCATGCGCGGCACCGAGACCTGCAGCGCGGGCGGCTGGGGCAGCTGCTCGGGGAACGTGGAGCCGGGCGCCGAGCTCTGCGACGGCATCCTCGACGAGAACTGCGACGGCGCCGTCGACGAGGGCTGCACCTGCGTGACCGGGGCCACCCGATCCTGCGGCAGCGACATCGGCGCCTGCGTCGCCGGCACCGAGACCTGCGACGCCACCGGCAACTGGGGCGCCTGCACCGGCGCCACCGGTCCCAGCGCCGAGAGCTGCAACGGCAGCGACGACGACTGCGACGGCTCCACCGACGAGGCGCTGGTCCGCGCCTGTGGCACCGACGTCGGCGAGTGCGTCGCCGGCACCGAGACCTGCGGGAGCGGTAGCTGGGGCGCCTGCACCGGCGCCACCGGTCCCACCGCCGAGCTCTGCGACGGAGCGCTCGACGAGAACTGCGACGGCGCGGTCGACGAGGGCTGCGCCTGCACCGAGGGCGACACCCGCAGCTGTGGCAGCGACGTGGGCGCCTGCATGTTCGGCACCCAGACCTGCGATTCGGCGGGCACCTGGGGCGCCTGCGCCGGCGAGGTCGGACCCTCGGCCGAGGCCTGCGACGGCGCGATCGACGACGACTGCGACGGCGTGGTCGACGAGGGCTGCGACTGCGTGACCGGGAGCACCCGCCCCTGCGGCAACGGCACCGGCGCCTGCGTGCAGGGCACCGAGACCTGCGACGCCGCCGGCCAGTGGGGCAGCTGCACCGGCGGCACCGGCCCGGTCGGCGAGAGCTGCAACGACGTCGACGACGACTGCGACGGGAGCACCGACGAGACGCTGACCCGCAGCTGCGGCAGCGATCTGGGCGCCTGCATGGCGGGCACCGAGACCTGCTCGGCCGGTGGCTGGGGCAGCTGCACGGGCGCCACCGGACCCATGTCCGAGCTCTGCGACGGCAGCGTCGACGAGGACTGCGACGGCGCCGTCGACGAGGGCTGCCTCTGCACCGACGGCCAGACCCGGAACTGCGGCACCAACGCCGGCGCCTGCATGCGCGGCACCGAGACCTGCGACCTGATGGGCGTGTGGGGCGCGTGCACCGGCGGCGTCGAGCCGACGGCGGAGACCTGCAACGGCGCCGACGACGACTGCGACCGGTCGACCGACGAAGGGCTGGTGCGCTCCTGCGGCACCAACGTGGGCGCCTGCTCCGAGGGCACCGAGACCTGCGCGGCCGGCAGCTGGGGCAGCTGCGAGGGCTCGACCGGTCCCTCGACGGAGCTCTGCGACGGAGTGGTCGACGAGAACTGCGACGGCGCCGTCGACGAGGG
>JABAOG010010344.1_pt1 | contig 18398 bp, 11 predicted proteins | sample 7062131 | NCBI WGS metagenome assembly JABAOG01 (sample SAMN14538629, study PRJNA623070) | marine sediment metagenome | biome: marine biome [ENVO:00000428]; feature: marine pelagic biome [ENVO:01000023]; material: deep marine sediment [ENVO:00002113] | place: India: Arabian Sea | collected...
CTGGACGATTGGTAGTCTTTCCGGTTCGAAGAACATGTGCTCTGTCCGGCACAAACCGATACCCTGGGCTCCATAGGAACGAGCTCGACGAGCATCTTCTGGGTAATCGGCGTTTGCCCAGACCTGCAGACCGCGTGTCGGCCAGCCTTCTGGTGCTTCTCGAATTCCTTCGGTCGCAGAGACATCATCCGCCCAATTCAGCAGTTTCAGCAGGTCAGTTTGTTCATCCAGAGAAGGAGCGATCGTGTCAATCTGTCCCAGGAAGACTTCACCACTGGTTCCGTCCACGGAGATAAAATCACCCTCCTCAATTAGAATGTCACCAACATTAATCTTCCGTGATTCCATATTGATGCGCACAGCCGATGCACCGACAACACATGGAATACCGAACTGGCGGGCAACCACCGCAGCGTGGGATGTTGCACCACCTTCACTGGTCAGGATGCCTTTGGAAGCCAGCATACCGTGGACATCATCCGGCTTGGTGAATGGTCGAACCATAATCACGTCCTGACCTTCTTCTTTGGCCATTCGTTCTGCGGTATCCGCATCAAAATATACCCGGCCTACTGCAGCACCTGGTGAGGCATTGACCCCAGTCGCAAACATCTTACCCTGGTCCTGTGCTTCTGTTTTTGCACTCATAACAAATTGCGGGTGTAGAAGTGTGTCAACCTGGATAGGTTCGATCCTTCTAATGGCTTCTTCCCTGGTAATCAGTCTCTCATCTGCCATATCTACAGCGATCTTCACTGCCGCTTTAGCGGTCCTTTTACCGCTGCGTGTTTGCAGCATCCATAGTTTACCGGTCTCGATTGTAAACTCAACATCCTGCATCTCTTCATAATGCTGCTCAAGTTTCTCACAGACCTCCAAAAATTCATCATAGGCTTCTGGCAGCTCCTCTTTCATCTGGGAGATTTCTTTCGCATTGCGGATACCGGCAACAACATCTTCGCCCTGAGCATTCATCAAGTATTCACCCCAGACTTTCCGTTCGCCAGTTGAAGGGTCACGGGTGAATGCTACACCAGTACCAGAATTGTCCATGTTCCCAAACACCATCGTGACAATATTGACGGCAGTCCCGAGATCGTGGGTTATTCCTGCAGCGTTTCGGTAATCGATGGCGCGTTTTCCGTTCCAGGATTTAAAAACGGCTTCGGTCGCCAGTCTTAACTGGTCATAACTGTCCTGAGGAAAATCAAATCCCATTTCATCCTTGATCACTTTTTTAAAAGTTTCGGTCAGCGCTTTCCAGTCATCAGCGGTCATCTCGGTATCTGATTCATAATCTTTTTCCTCTTTATACCGATCCAGAGGATGCTCAAAAGCTTCATCATCGATACCCAATACAACCGAACCAAACATTTGCACCAACCTGCGATACGCATCATAAACGAAGCGCGCGTCGCTGGTCAATTCAGACATACCTTTGGCAGTTTCATCGTTCAATCCCAGGTTAAGCACTGTATCCATCATGCCGGGCATTGAGAATTTTGCCCCGGACCGACAGGATACCAGCAGGGGATTCTTCGGGTCACCAAATTTCTTACCAGTTTGTTTCTCCAGGTCTGCCATTGCGGTTAATTCTTGTTCCCACATGCCTTCTGGGAATTTGTTGCCTCGTTCCAAAAAAGCGTTGCAGGCTTCAGTTGTCACAGTGAAACCTGGAGGTACAGGGACACCAATACGGGCCATTTCAGCCAGGTTAGCTCCCTTTCCACCCATCAAACCACGAACACCCTCCCAGTCACCTCCAACATGCTCTTCAGCCTGGTCGATTTCATGGTATAGATAAACCCATTTCTGATCTGTCATTTATTTGCCTCCAATGATATTACGGTGTTATCCGTTATTAATTATCGAATTATTGTTTGATCATAACTTGATGATTCATAAATAATATTTTTGCATTACTGCCTGCAAAAATACCACCCCATAGTTTACCACGTCTGAAACCATTTCTCCGAAACTTTAAGGTAATCCCAATTCTTTGAAACAATAAACCGCGAAAAACAAATTTCATTGCATACCTATCATTTTTGTAATGCTCATTGACATGGTGTCCGTACATCTGCTATGTTACAATCACAACATCGAATACGAAAAAAAATCACAACCGCATTTTTTAAGAAAAGGATAATTATTAAAGAAGAAAGCATTTAGCAAAGCAAGGAAATCCGAAAAGGCAAACCCGGTGAAAACCGGCGACGCAAAGCTATGGGTCTAAGATCCGCTGATTATGACTGCCAGGCTGCCGAAGTTCAATCGAAAGATTTCGATTATCTCAAGGCCTGGTTTACTACCAGGCTTTTGTATTTTTTGAGCATGATTCATCAGCTCGACAAGGAGGATATTTTGTCCACCACATTAAATAAAATCCTATCAGCAATTATCGTGATCAGTATGATCGCGACGTTGGTCTTGATACCAGCGAGCACTGTCCTCGCTGAAGATCATATTAAACAAACCAATTACATCATCCAGGGCAAAGATGTCAATCTTGTGGCTCAGCTTGTTGAAGAGGCAGGCGGTGATGTAACTGCGCGCCTGGAAATCATCAATGCTGTCGGGGCTTACTTACCTGAGCATGCAATATTCCAGTTGACGAAAAACCCAGAGATTACCTCATTACATCCCAATACTCAAGTTTTCCTGGCGGATGAGGAGCAAACGGATCCGGATGATAGTGAATTCAGAAACAACGAAATTCCGGAGACTAATTTCTCAGATGTCATTGGGGCGGATTTTGTTTGGGATGAAGATGTTTTCGGGGAAAACGTAACGGTTGCAGTTGTGGATACGGGGTTATCCAGGCTTAAGCCGTTGGCGAAAAACATGGATGGGAAAACAGACCGCATTCTCGCCTTTGCAGATTTCGTCAGTAATAATCCCTTAGCTGAAGATGAAAATGGACATGGAACCCACGTCGCAGCCATCATCGCCAACAGCCAGCATGGTTTGGACGAAGAATGGAATGGTGTTGCCCCAGGTGTGGACCTGGTGGGTGTACGAGTGCTGGATGAAACCGGAACTGGTAGCTATGTCAAAGTCATCCAGGGTATCCAGTGGGTTATCCGTCACAAAGACATCTACAACATCAAAGTGATGAACCTCTCCATCATCGCAAACGCTGTCTCACCTTACTGGGCTGATCCATTGAACCAGGCAGTCACCCGGGCGTGGGCAGAGGGTATCGTGGTCGTTACAGCAGCGGGGAATGCCGGACCTGGTTCTATGACCATAGGGGTTCCCGGTAACAATCCTTACGTGATCACCGTCGGTGCTTTTACGGATAACTATACACCGATGGATTTTAACGATGACTATGTTGTTCCATTTTCATCGAGTGGACCGACATTAGATGGGTTTGTCAAACCAGATGTTGTTGCTCCTGGAGCTCACATCACATCGCTGATGAAAAACAATGCCTATCTCATCAAGCAAGAAATTGCCCAACCTGTTGGCAGGAATTACTACCAGCTTGCTGGAACTTCCCAGGCGACTGCGGTTGTCTCTGGCCTATCCGCACTGATTCTTTCAAAGCACCCTGAATTGACCCCTGACCAGGTCAAATTGAGGATCATGGGGACTAGCTTTGTATGGGTTGATCCTGAAAGCACCGAGGCCTTGTACAGTATGTGGCAGCAAGGTGCTGGACGGATCAATGCTTATGACGCAGTCTTTGCAGAAATCGAAGGCCTCGCAAATGAGGGGATGGATATCTGGGCTGATCTGGCTGGTGATATTCACTATGAAGGCTATAGTTACTATGACGAGACCGACGCGGTCTACAAACTCCGGGGAGATTTCGGCACATGGTCCGGCGGCTATGGGGTTTGGTCTGGGGATTATGGTGTCTGGTCGGGTGGTTACGGAGTCTGGTCTGGCGATTATGGTGTCTGGTCGGGTGACTATGGCGTCTGGTCGGGTGATTACGGAGTCTGGTCCGGCGGTTATGGTGTCTGGTCCGGTGATTACGGCGTCTGGTCGGGTGGTTATGGTGTCTGGTCGGGTGGTTACGGAGTCTGGTCCGGTGGATATGGCGTCTGGTCCGGAACCGAACCTTGGGCAGAAACCGATTTAGCTACATATGAATTTGTGAATAATTACCTTGAAGCCATACCTCCAGAACCGGGGAGTGCAGCAGCATTGATAGGCATTGTAGAAAGTAACAAATAAACACCGAACTCTTTCCTCCTCCCCCATCAGGAGAAGAAGCTGACTCCATGTCAGCTTCTTCTTTGTTAATTCAGAGAAATGAAATATGATTACCACAAATCTTCAATTGAAGGAAAACTCGTGCTCTCTGTTCTGATTCCCGGTGAAGAGTTTAATTGGCTAGGAAAATTATAGTTAAACCGAAATCTTTACATAATTTCAAATTGATGGTGAATTAGTATCCTAGAGATGCTAGTACATTCAAATCTGGTTCTGCAGAAATAATCTCGTTAATTTGATCCAGGTCCTGCTTCGCACCATATTGTTCAAAGATTAATCTTGCCTCGTACAACATGATCCTCGCTGATGGGTGGTCCCCCTTTTTGCTGGTAGCCCGAGACAGATCAACCATTGTTCGCGCCTGCTCGAGAGAATTTCCGACAGATTCAAATATTTGCTGACTTTGCTTAAGAATCTGAATAGCCTGGTTGTACTGAGATTTCTCCAGCGCGACCCGTCCCAGGAGACGTAATGACCTGGCGTGCTCTTCTGACTGGGCACCAGGATTTCCCGTATCCAGTTCCGAAAATTTGTTGATCGCTACATTCCCAAAAGATTCAGCTTTCTCAAAATCTCCCAACCCCAGCCAGGCTTCTCCAAGGTTGGTGTTTAGATCAGCGACATGAACGACTACACCAATATCCTCAAAGATTTTAAGGCTCTTTTGAACATAATCAATCGCTTTCTCCCACTCCTTTTCCGTCAAATACAATTTTGAGAAATGTAAACAAGCGATGCCTTCCATGTACGTGTGCCCAATATCGATCGCCTTACTGAGTGAAGCCTTCAAGTTTTGTTCAGCGTCTGTGAAATCTCCTCTGTCCAAATGTAAAAGTCCTAAATTGCTCTGGATTTCAATCTCAACCTCTATATCGCCAATCTTCTGATTGTAATCCAGGCTTCGGTAGAAATTATCCAGGGCATTGTCCCAATCACCCCGCTTCCAGCCTAACAGCCCAAGATTATTATATAGACGGGCAACAGCATAAATATCTCCCATCTCCTGACGGAGCACTAGGCTTTTACGAACAAAGGTGCTTGCCTGGTCAAATTGATCTTTCTGATAATAGATCCCACCAAGGCGATTATATATAGAAGCAATTAACCCATAGTGATTGGTTTGTTCGATCATTGCCAGAGATTTTTGTAGATACTGTTCGGCAATTTCGTGATCACCTCGGCGGAAATAGACCCAGCCAATATCGCTGTAAATACTGGCTTGTTCAAAGGGGAGTTCCAATCCAACTTCCTCAATGATTTTCCTAGCGGTCTCACGGCTCTCAATGGCTGCCTCAAAATTTCCCTGCCGTTCGTATGTCGTCCCAATTTTTCGGTGGAATTCGGATGCTGTTTCGACCACAATGCTCTCATCCAAATGTGGGATGATTTCAAAAACTCTCTCATATAAGGAACGAGCCTTCTCGTGTTCTCCGGTCAGCAGAAGGACATCTCCTAACCCCCGGAAAACCTCCAGAGCCTGTTCGGGTGTATGTTCCGTTTCATCCAGGAGTCGATTTGCATCTTCAAAATACCCTAATGTTTGCTTATTGATATAGTCTCTCGCTGACCGTTTCCCTGCCAGGATTAAATAATGCAGGGCTTTTTCGTTTAAAGAACTCCAGCTGAAATGCCTTGCCAATAAGTGAACATTTTCATCTATCTTATCGGGGTGGAGTGACTCGATCGCTAGTCCTACCTGCGCGTGCAAGGATCTTCGGTCTTTTCTGAGAATGGTGCTGTAGATCGCTTCTGAGGTCAGCGAATGACGAAATATATATTCTCCAGGGACTCCGCCCGTGGAAGGGATGATAAAGGCACGGTTTACCAGGTATTCTAGATCAATATCTTCATCTATATTGAAGATCGAGGTAACAACCTCACGAAGAAGGGGGGTACTAAATTCACTTCCAATCACCGAGGCAACCTGCAGGAGTTTACGGGATTCGGCTGGTAATCGATCAAAACGCGTCAGGATTAAAGACTGCAGCGATTCAGGGACAGATAGATTAGCTGAAGATGGCTCCTCCCTTACCTGCCAGGATATGCCATCATAATAGATAATATCGGAATCGATCATCATCCGGAGGATCTCTTCCATGTAAAAAGGGACTCCAGAGGCTTGCTGGATGACATTTTCCACCCAGGATGCCGGTAAATCTGTCGATGTAAGCAGTTCTTGCAGCAATTCTTCGCTTTCCGTAGGTTGGAGGGTAGAGAGCTGGATTTTTGAATAGCGTTTCCCGAGGCGGTCTACAGCCCGCTTTTCGATTTTGTCGTATAGGTCTTCCTCTACCGGTCTGGAAATACCAATCAGCAGCAGCGCATTATTCCGGATGACATCTATTAAATATTCCAGAATATNNGAATATCCAGAGAGGCCTCATCTGCCCAGTGAAGATCATCTAAAATGATCAACAGCGGATCAGATTCAGCCACACACAGGATGTATTCTTTGATTGCTAAAAATATCTGGCGGCGGAGTAAGCCTGCTTCCAAATGTAGAAATCGGTCTCGGGCATCCGGGTCCGATACAGGAATAGACATCATATGCTCCAGGTATGGAAGGATATCCTCCGCTTTATTAGGGCATAAAGTAGATAGTTTTTCAGACAAAGTGTTCGATATTTCTTGATCACTTGCCCCCTGTGGGATATTTAAATGCGTTCGAATCAGATCTCGGAATAGCCAATAGGTCATCGAACGGCGATATGTTAGCGTTTTTCCCATCAACAACTGGATGCCCATCTGATCGATCTGATGTATCAGTTCTTTTACCAGCCTGGTTTTACCAATACCAGCCTCCCCCATGATCAGGATCAATTGACCATCTCGATTATCCGAAACTTGATTACATTTTTCAACCAGGCTGTGTAGTTCACAATCCCTGCCGATCATTGGGGCAACCAAACCCCCGACCCCCCTTAATCTACCGGGGACTTCACTAGCTTTCAGGAGACGATAGGCACTCACAGGTTCCTGAATACCTTTTACCTCTAACATCGGTACAGGTTCGAATTCAAACAGCACACTGGTAGTTCGATAAACCTGTTCGCTTACCAGGGTAGTTCCTTGCTCTGCTGCTCCTTCTAAACGACTGGCAAGATTGACTGTATCCCCGATAGCCGTATAGTCCATCAAGAAATCGGAGCCGATACGTCCAACGATCACTGATCCCGAATGAACACCTATCCTCATATGCAATTGGAGTTGATGCGACTCGCGAATTTCTGCATTTAACGTTTTTAGTTCGCTGTGCATATCTAATGCTGCATGCAAGGCACGCTCAGCGTTATTTTCATGCGCTACAGGAGCGCCAAATAGCCCCATGATCCCATCGCCGGTAATTTTATCGACCATTCCATCATAGCGATACACGCACTCGACCAGCAAAGAAATAAAACGCTGCATCACATCGAAAAGATCTTCGTCATCGGACTGGTGAGCAAGCTGTGTATAGCTGACCATGTCAGCGAACAAAATAGTTACATTGCGTCGTTGACCTTCGGCTTCAAGACCAGCACTTCTAAATCTTAAAGCCTGGTCAGAGTCAATCATATCTTCTCGCTCGATAATTCGTTTATGATTCAGAACTGAAAATAGCTTCTCATTCATTTGTTTTCCACAATTCCCACAAAATTTCATCCCCTCGGGATTCTTAAAACTGCAGTATAAACAAATCCTGGACATGGAAATAGGCTCACGCATACATTATTTATACTCGTTATGAGATAAGCTAAACCTATCAATTCTGTTATATCATCACCGACTTGAAATAATGATAGCTGGACGTCTATCCGTTTAAAAGAAAGGATCGTCAGTAAACAATCCATACTGACGATCCTTTTCTGCTGAATATATTAAATAGTGGGAATGAATTATCCTTTCACTCCACCAACAGTCAGCCCGGAAACGATATACCGCTGCATTAAGAAGAACATCAACACGATGGGGATGCTCATTAATATGGACATGGCAGCAAATTCTGACCATGGAGTAGAAAATTGTCCCTGCATGGACCGCAAAGCCATTGCCAACGTAAACCGGGATGGATCTNNCATAAAGCTAAAAAGGACAGTGACTGCCAGGGCTGGCGTTGACAGCGGCAGGATCACCCGGATGAACGTCTGGGTAACGGTACATCCATCAATCAATGCTGCCTCTTCGAGTTCCTTAGGTACAGTGTCAAAATAACCCTTCAGGTTCCAGATGGCGAATGGCAATGTCGAAGATGCATAGGCAATCGCCAATCCGATCAATGAGGTTCTAATAGGCTCACCGCCCGGCAATTTTATCTGGCTCAAGAGAACATACAGCGGAGCCAACGTGGCACTCGCTGGGAGCATCAGCAGGATGATAAAACCAAGCATTCCTGCCTGCCTGCCGATAAATCGGAAGCGTGAAAACGCATACGCCGCAGATGCACCCAAAACGACAGCAAACAAACTGGTTCCTAATGCCACCAGCAGGCTGTTCTTGAGTAAGAGAGTGAAGGTCATGCACGAAGTTGGATCTGTTGGGTTTCTACACAACAGCATGAAAGGTTCGATCAGGACTTCACGGAACGCCTGGAAGGATGCTCCAGGAGGAATTAGACGAAGCTCAAGGGGTTTATCGATGTTCCGGGGATCCAGTGCCAGGGAGAAGATCCATAAAATTGGAAACATCACGATCAGTGTTACCAGAAGCAGGAAAATCTGGACGCCTATTTGACGTAGTATTTCTCTTGTTTTATTAGACATCATAAGCCTCCGTAGCCCGGGTAACCCTGTTATTGAGCAGGGTGATGATCAAGAGGACGAAAAAGACCACAATGCTGAAAGCTGCCGCCACACCGTATAACCTCTGCTCATATACCAATTTAAATGCCTGGGTCACCAGGATCTCTGTCCTCCCAAACGGCCCACCTTCCGAAATAAAATAGATCACATTGAAGTTATTGAACGTCCAAATTGTACCTAGCATGATCGCCGGAACCATCGCTGGTCGGATCAAAGGTACAGTTACATTCCAAAATTTCTGCCAGCCAGAGGCCCCATCAATATCAGCTGCTTCGTACAGCTCAGTCGGAATGGATTGCAATGCCCCGGTAGCAACAACTGTCATGAATGGCCAACCTAACCAGATGTTGGCAATCAGTACTGCAAAAAATGCGACTGGCAGGAAACTCAGGATCCCTTCTGGATGGGATACTTCCAGCCAACGAGTGTCTGTTGGGAAATTCGTACCAATCCAATCATTGATGATTCCTATCAACTGATTGATGGCACCGAAGCGGTCATCGTACATGTTGCGCCATGTCAGTGCAACAATATACCCAGGAATTGCCCAGGGTAATACAAATAATGCCCGGTAAATGCGTTTTCCAATTAAATTCTTGGAGTTCAAAGCCATAGCGATAACAACACCTAACCCAACGTGAAAGATGACATTGGAAAACGTCCAGACGATGTTGAATGCTAACAGCCGTCCAAAATTATAATTTTCAATCGCTAATGAACTGTTGATGATTTTAATGAAGTTTTCCAATCCAACAATATCCGGGGCATATTGAGCCCAGGTTTCTTGATTGAAAAGGTTAAATCTCAAATTACCGATCCGGTAATCCGTGAATGACATCCATACCTGAAATAACTGTGGGAATAATGTGATCACAGCCATCAAGAGACCAGCGGGGAGGATATACAACCATGCCCGACGTGTCTCCTTCCAAATTTTCCGCCAATCGCGTTTTGGTTCGGGAGGTTCATCTCTTTCTGGTGCAGCAGCAGGTGTAAATTCCATTTTCCACACTCCAACCATTGACCATCATCGAAACGGTCAATCCCAAATTTCCTTGATGATCGGTGCTCTGACCATCACTGGTCCATGAATCGCTGGACCGATTGACTAATTGATGTTTTGCAAACACGGGTGGGAAAAATCCCACCCGTGTTTTATTTGTACAAAGGGACTACTGTCCTCGGATTTCTGCGATTGCTGCCACGATAGCATCGAAAGCAATCTGCAGAACTTCTGCGGGATCCGCCCCCTCATTGAAAACGGATTGCAGAGCGGTGTCCATTGGACCCCAGTAAGCTCCCATCTCGGGGATAACTGGGAAGGCAACGCCGCCTTCGAAGGCAAGTACAGCTTCCTGGCGCAGACGGTCGGGGACTTCAACACCGGCAACAGCCGGGATGAAACCGCTGTTGTTGGCCGCGATAGCAGCCTGACCATCCGGGCTCATCAGGAATTTCATGAATGCCCAGGTTGCTGCCTTGTCGGCATCTTCGACGTTGGCGCTCATGTAGATATTGTCATTCTGTACATAGCCGCTCATGCCAGTTGGCCAGGGATCAACAGCCAGGTTGTCTTCGCCAATTGCTTCTGCAAGACCAGCTATGTTCCAGGTGCCATCGATGATGATACCAACCTGACCCGCTTTGAACAGGTTGACATCATTGTCAGTGTAGTATTCCGCCGGACCTGCTTCTGCGAACGAGTTCAACAACTCCAGCCAGGCAACACCATTTTCATCGTTGAAGGTTGGATCACCGGCATCATCCATAAGCTGACCACCCTGAGCGTTCAAATTGGCAGCAGAGAAGAAGAATCCGCGTTCCAGATTTGCGCCAACGATATCACCTTCGGTGGCAGCAGTGGCTACCGAAACCAACTCTTCATAAGATGCAGGTGCATCAGGAATGATGCTGGTGTTGCGGAACATGACTACACCCTTTAGACCAAGTGGTAAACCGATCAGAGCATCAGAGTATTGAACGGATGCCAGAGCAGGTTGATTGATCGTTGAAAGGAAGACATTGGATGCATTGGGAGTCAGGTCAGAAAGCAATTCTGCATCATACAAAGCAGGACCCCAGTCCGCCGCGCCGACCAGCAGGGTGGGACCACCGCCAGTGGCTGCCGCGGTCTCAAATTTACCGCGCAGATCATCGAATGGAACATACAGGACATCGAACTCAACACCCGGATTTGCTGCCTGGAAAGCTTCCAGCGCGGCATTCATACCACCAATTTCACCTTCAGTCAGGGCATGCCACAATGTTACGGTGCCCAACACCTCCGGTGGAGGTGCTTCTTCACCCCGGATTTCAGCGACCGCCGCAGAAATTGCATTGTTTGCCTGTCCTAGAACGAATTCTGGATCTGCATCTTCATTCAAGACAGATTGCAGAGCAGTATCCATCGGACCCCAGAATGCACCCATTTCAGGGATAACTGGGAAGGCTGTTCCACCTTCAAAGGCTGCTACAGCTTCCTGGCGCAGGCGATCTGGTACATCCACACCCAGAGCGGCGGGGATGAAACCACTGTTGTTGGCAGCAATTTCCGCCTGGACTTCCGGTGAAAGCATGTGCTGCATGAACAGGAATGTAGCTTCTTGATCAGCACCTTCAACGTTAGCACCCATATAAATATTATCATTCTGAACGTAGCCGCTCATGCCGGATGGCCATGGATCGATCGCCAGATTTTCTTCACCGATAGCTTCCGCCAGTCCTGCAAGATTCCATGTGCCATCGACGATAACACCAACCTGTCCAGCCTTGAAAAGATTGACATCATTGTCGGTATAGTATTCGACAGGACCTGCGTCAGCGAAAGATTTCAATTCGTTGAGCCAGGCAATTCCAGCCTCAGTGTTGAAAGCAGGATCACCTGCTTCGGTGAGCAATTGACCACCGAGTGCGTTCAGGTGTGCAGCTGAGAAGAAGAAACCAGCTTCCAGATTAGCGCCAACAATGTCACCGCTGGTGGCCCCTTGAGCAGCAGCTACCAGATCTTNNGAGCAGCAGCTACCAGATCTTCAAAGCTTGCCTGTGCATCTGCGATGATGCTGCTGTTGCGGAACATCACAACACCTTTCAATCCGAGCGGCAGCCCGATCAAGGCTTCTTTATAGCGGACCGAACCTAAAGCAGCCTGGTTGATGCCCTGGAGAAATTCAAGGTCCGCCATTGCACCCAGGTCGGTGAGCAGCTCTGCATTATAGAGAGCTGGACCCCAGTCAGCAGCACCAATCAACATGGAGGGACCACCACCGGTTGCTGCGGCAGTTTCAAATTTTCCACGCAAGTCATCAAACGGCACATACAGAACATCGAATTGAACATCCGGGTATTCCGCCTGGAAAGATGTCAGAGCAGCGTTGAGACCTTCGATCTCACCTTCGGTTAGAGCATGCCACAATGTGACAGTACCCTCAACCACAGGTTCTTCCATGGGTTCCTCGGTAGGTTCCTTTTCTTCCACGGGTTCTTCAGTATCCTCGGCAACTGGCTCGACTGTAGGCGCTTCGGTCGGTTGTGCACAGGATGCCAGTGCAAGGGAGGTGATCAGCAAAATACTGATCAAGATCCAGAGTTTTTTCAACATTTCTCTTCTCCTTTATTCATGAGAATTAATTTCCATTGCGATATTCAGATTTCACAATGATTTAATAGATTTTTTGCATACAGATTGGAGAATAATGAATTAATTTATTCGAGATAAACCACCTCCTCTACCTATCCGTTTCCGTTTGAAATTATCGAATCAATAGCCATGGTAAGAGCCTGAACAATAGCGCCCATGCTCGATGAGCGTCGGCCTAAAACAGCAGTAGTAATCCGGACAGATTCTGAAGCGACTTTGAGGCTTCGAGATTCAACAGCTAATCGGATGGGTTCGAGCAGAAGGTCTCCCATTTGAGATACTCCGCCGCCCACCACGACGATACTCGGGTTGAGAAGGTTAATAACACTGGCTATCGCTATCCCCAATAATTCTCCTGCTTCGGTAACTATTTCCTGGGCTATAAGATCGCCTTTTCTGGCTGCTTCAGTAACTTGCTGTGCCGTGATACTTTCTATAGGATGAATCTTGGACAATCGAGTGCGTCTTCCAGATTTAACTGCTTGCTGGGCTTTTCTAGCTATCGCATATCCGCCTGCCATCGCTTCGAGACAACCTCGACTTCCGCAGGTACACATTGGCCCATCTTCTGCGATCGTGACATGGCCGATCTCTCCAGCCGTACCACTGATGCCTTTATAAATTTGTCCATCGATCAAAAAACCAGCACCAATCCCGGTTCCAACTTTCAAATAAACGAGAAATCTTTCACCACGCCCGGCTCCATAGGCCCATTCCCCAAGAGCTCCAAGCTCAGCATCATTGTTTAATAAGATGGGTGTCTTCCATAATTTCTCAAGATAAGATCGGATGGGAAAATTGCTCCAACCAGGCATAATTGGCGGAGAAATGACCATACCGACATCATATACGACTGGTCCTGGTNNCTCCAACAATGATCGAAAATGATGGTCGATATCATCCAGACATTGTTGAGGACCCTGATTTATATCGACTGGAACTTCGATATCATAAAGCACCTGGGATGAAAAATCAGTGATCACGATCGTTAAATGGGTTGCCCCGATATCCACACCAACCAGGTAGCCATACTTCTCGTTGAGCTCTAATAAAATTGGCCTGCGACCACCTGTCGCAGGCCCGTTTTCCGCCTCCCGGATAATATTTAAAGATAACAATTCGTTTACTATGGAAGAAACAGCTGAGCGGCTGAGTGACAATTTGCGAGCAATGTCAGCTCTTGAAATTCCACCAGATTTGAACCGTATCAGGTCAAGAACAATTTGCTTGTTCGATGAGTTAACTTTACGTGCGATCGGTAAAGCATTATTCGCAGCCAACATCTATTCACCTGTGAAGAATTGGATGAAGTCTATATAAAATTATAATATTTAATCCAACTTTGTCAATAAGAATAACAAACAAAAATAGTTTGTTAGTTTATCTAACAAACAAATTATTTAGAAATATTTTATTCCGGTGCAACGATATTTTATCTTGTCGAAAATAAGATCCACCTGCAGGTTCACACCAGGTGGATCCAAAAAATCTGGTTTGAGCTGACATCATTGTTCTAATGTGCTTATATCCCCCTCTGGTAATCCCTGGGCGCGGGCTTTAAGCAGACGGCGCATGATTTTTCCACTGCGCGTTTTCGGTAATTTATCGACAAATGTGATTGTTTCTGGTTTTGCTATCGGACCCATCTCATGCCCAACATGGTTGCGCAATTCTTCTGCCAGAGTATCGCTTTGTTCAACGCCAGCCCTCAGAATTACATATGCATGAATTGCATTCCCTTTCAACTCATGTGGTAAACCGATGGCTGCCGCTTCTGCGACTGCTGAATGGCTGACCAGAGCGCTTTCAACTTCAGCAGTACCCAATCGATAGCCGCTCACCTTAATGACGTCATCGATCCGACCAATCACCCAAAAATAACCATCTTTATCCTTCCGGGCGGCATCACCAGCCAGGTACATGCCATCATACCGGCTCCAATACTGCTCTGAATATCGATCTGGGTCTTTATAGACTGTACGCAACATACCTGGCCAGGGTTTTTTAATGACCAGGTAGCCTTCTTCACCTACTTCAACAGGTTCGCCTTCTTCATCGACAATATCCGCGTCGATACCAAAAAACGGGCGTGTTGCAGAACCTGGTTTGAGGGGCACCGATGGAACCGGCGTAATCATAAAACCACCGGTTTCCGTCTGCCACCAGGTATCCATAATCGGACATCGTTCTTTGCCAATCACTTTATGATACCATTTCCAGGCTTCCGGATTGATCGGTTCTCCGACACTACCGAGCAAGCGAAGACTGCTCAGGTCATGCCGGTTTGCCCAGGCATCTCCAAACCGCATCAATCCACGGATGGCGGTTGGCGCAGTGTAAAGGATCGTGATCCCGTACCTTTCTACCATCTGCCACCACCGATTTGGATACGGATAATTTGGCGCGCCCTCATACATAAAACTTGTCGCTCCGTTAACGAGTGGTGCGTACACGATATAGCTGTGTCCGGTGATCCAGCCCGGGTCGGCGGCGCACCACCAGCGATCTTCATCCTTGATATCAAAAACAAATTTCAAGGTTGAATAGGTATAGACCATATACCCGCCGTGAGTATGGAGAACGCCTTTCGGTTGTCCGGTAGTCCCCGAGGTATAAAGTATAAAAAGAGGATCTTCAGAATCCATCTCTTCCGTATGACAGTAAGGTCCAGTCGCCACTGGCAAACTCATTAGATCTTCATACCAGTAGTCCCGCCCGGATTCCATATAGATTTCCTGCCCGGTACGTTTGACAACGATCGTACTTTCAATCGTCCCCTGTCGGGAGATAGCCTCATCGGCGATATCCTTGAGATGGACGATCTGTCCGCGCAGCCAGCCACCATCGGCTGTGATCAACAATTTGCTTTCGGCATCCTGGATGCGTTCAGCCAGGGCTTCCACACTGAAACCACCATAGACGACACTATGCGGTGCTCCGATTTTCGCGCAAGCAAGCATAGCGATCACCTGTTCAGGGATTCGGGGCAGATAGATCGTCACCACATCGCCTTTAGTGACTCCCATACTGCGAAGAACATTGGCAAACTTGCAAACCTCCCGATTCAGCGCATAATAGGAAAATGTACGGCGGTCACCGGGTTCACCTTCCCAGATCAAAGCCAGTTTATTTTTACGATATGTTTTTATATGCCGGTCTAACGCATTGTGGACAATGTTAGTTTTTCCCCCCGTGAACCACCTGAAAAATGGGGCATCGCTGTCATCCAGAACTTGGTCCCATTTTTGGAACCACTCTAATTCACTCGCTCTATCAGCCCAAAATCCTTCCGGGTCTTCAATAGATTGACTGTACAGGCTTTCATAATCGCTGACGTGGGCTTGTTCGACCACTTCAGGAGCAGGATAATAGACCTCACCGTCTTCCTGCTGATCGATGGATAGCTGATCCATAAATTCCTCCTTGGGATAATTTTTGGAGATCGGGCTCGTTCTAATTCTGAGAGATTGAAAGTATTTTATTTCTGTCTGATGCTATTGTCAACTATATGAGGGGGAATTGTCAGATTTCGAGCTAAATCCGCCCCAGAAACCGTTAAATCCAAAAACAAAACCAAGGTAATGTGGAATATTTAGTCTTTCTCAATTCCATGTTATCATCCATCCCATCGAGAGATTTATGGACACAAAGCTGGAACCAACATCCGATAAACAACCTGACACCATTGACAAGCCAAACAACATCAAGTTTGCAGTTTATTGGATTGTGGCATTAGCAATGTTAGGGATCATCCTGGCGTTATTATTCCTGGCGACAGAACCCGCGTTCATTTTATCTTCAACCCAGGTGCCTGAAGAACGTTCGAATCTGGCACTGACTGCTACCCTGGGACGTGCAATGGAGTTGTTGCAGACCCCTCCCACCCGGACGCCGACGATAACAAACACACCCAGTCCAACTCTCACCGACACACCGCTGCCGAGCTTCACTCCATCGGAGACTATTCCGCCGACTCAGAGCCCAACCCCAACAGCCAGTCTGCTGCCTCCAACCCTGACACCCGGGTTCCCCGTTTCTACCGAAACCGCATATCGTATTGCCGCCTGGTCCCCCAGTCGGGCTGAACGAATCATCACTCTGATGCAGGCTTACCCGGAGACAATACCACAAGACGCCCGCGGGGTGCGGGACAAGATTTTTTATGATTCATATTATTATGCCGCTCTGGTGGAAAGGGAGGCTCTCTTCAGACAGCCAGAAGCCGACCAGGCTGAAGACTGGCGCTGGGACCTGGCATATCACTACACGTTACTCAGTGATTCGAGATCTGGTGCTCTATACAGTGAACTGATCGAAAACGGTTTCAACGACCAGATGATAATCCCTGGTGATTTACCCGAGTGGGTTACTCAAAAATCTCCCGAGTTAACTGTTGGAATTACCAATACACTGTCCGTTGGATATTCGAACCCCGGCTATGTGATCAAATTGGATAACCCTGGCGGTTCCGCCGTCCTGTGGGCAAACCAGTCTGGTCAATCTTATGATGTAATTCCTATTAGCAGTGATTTCAATTTCAGTGCCCAGTACAAAACTCATCTCTTGTTCGGCGATCTTACAGGTGATCAAACTAACGAATTGATCCTGATATTTGATAATAAATCTGGTCAATCTGTCAAAGAACCGAAAATATTTGACATTCAACAGGATCCAATCCGTGAATTGTTCTTTAATCCAACTACTAACTTTTCCATCGGCTTAGAACATTCAACAGATTGGGAAGTTGTGATTGATGATAACGAGAACGTTCTTCAGATGCGTAGCATTGTGTATCCACCTTGTCCCGTGGTAATTTTACGCAATTATGGCTGGCAGGATCCATATTTTGAATTAATGAAGGATGATTATCAGGTCAATCCAACACCATCTCTAGAGGGTTACTGTAAGCATCTGGTTGAGCAATCTGCGGTGCTCTGGGGATCGAACTCAGCCATCCAGATCATGGAAACACTGATCGAAATCTGGCCTCCTGACGATAGCCTCAACCATTATCCGCCAGATATTCTGGACGAATGGCGGTACCGCTATGCACTATACCATGCTCTCGATGACCAGTCGTCTAAAGCCCGAGACATTCTTCGGGAGTTAATTGATAATCCAACAGTGACAGGTAGTCCCTGGATTGATAAAGCCCGGGATTTGCTGGGAGACATTGGAGATCCGATTGAAGAGTACCAGGCCTGTGCAGTGTATTTCTACTGCAACGCCCGGGAAGCATTGAAAAGATACCTGGAAGGTATTCCAGATGATGAATTTATCAGCCTTAATTATCACCTCAACCAGGCAGGCGCATCCCTGCGTTATTCTGCTTTATTCGATTTTGAAAATGATGGCGAACCTGAACGCTGGTTTACGATCCGTCATAGCCTCGACAGGAAATTAGAACTATGGATCCACGATGAGAAAACTGCGGATGATCGGATTCTGTTTGTTGGAACGGTGGAGACCAACAAACCAGATCTGCGCAGATATACCACTTTTTTGGGCGGTTCGCTGGTGTGGATTGATGCCGAACACTCCATCAGTCTTCTACGGATCCCCATTTCTAGTGAGGCTTACATCAAGTATCATGCACCAAGTTATTACTACTCCGATATTACTAATAACACGGTGGAAAATGCGCTGACCCGACTGTTCTCCGGTGTTGACGCGGACACGATTCATGCTGATCTGCAGGAATTTAGATATTCAGAACTATTCGCCTGCATTAATGAATTTGATTGTGCCCGGTATTT
>JABAOG010004755.1_pt1 | contig 18353 bp, 19 predicted proteins | sample 7062131 | NCBI WGS metagenome assembly JABAOG01 (sample SAMN14538629, study PRJNA623070) | marine sediment metagenome | biome: marine biome [ENVO:00000428]; feature: marine pelagic biome [ENVO:01000023]; material: deep marine sediment [ENVO:00002113] | place: India: Arabian Sea | collected...
CTGACGCAATCGCAACCGCAGTCCGGATCGCCTCGAACGCGGTCCGAGCGCGGGGCCTGCGGGCCCCGCGCTGTTTTTTGGGAGCGCGCCGGCCGCGGCCGGCCGGCGCGCTTGCCGGTGTCGGAGCGCCGGCATTACTTTCGGTCCGGCCACGAGATCGGCGCGCGTCTCCGCCGAACGGCCTCCTCGCCCGCCGGTGGAGGCGGGAGGCCGCGGCCGGCCGGCGAATGCACCGGGCGGGAGACTCGCGCTTGACGCACGTGATGGACACTTCCACGCTGGCCCGGGCGGACCGGGCCGACGCCACGCCCACGCTGCCGACGCTGTACAGCGAGCTGGTGACGGGCTTCGCGCTCGTGCTCGCGGGCGCGCTGCTGGTGATGGCGGTCGGGCTGGTGTCGCTGCTGCCGAGCTTCGAATCGCCGACCCGGGCGATGGCGTACCTGGCCAGCCTGCTCGGGGTCGACATCGCCGTGATCGCCTACTTCGGGCGCCACATCCTGCGGCGGCGCCTGCTGGTGCCGCTGGACCGCATGACGGAGGGGATCGAGGCGATCGCCGGCGGGGAATACGGCCGGCGCCTCACGGCGGCGGACACCGCGGAGATCAGCCGCGTGGCCGACGCGGTCAACCGGATGGCGGAGCGGCTGATCGCGCACCGCGAGCAGCTCGCGGAGAACGTCCGCTCGCTCCAGGAGACGAACGTGCAGTTGATCGAGGCGCGCGACGAGCTGATCCGCGTCGAGAAGATGGTCTCGGTCGGGCGGCTGGCGGCGGGGATCGCACACGAGGTTGGCAATCCGCTCAGCGCGGTGCTCGGCTACATCACGATCCTGGAGCGGACCGCGCGGCCGGAGGAGCGGGAGCTGCTGGTCGCCGCGGATCGGGAGGCCCGGAGGATCGACCGGATCGTCCGCGGCCTGATCGACTACGCCCGCCCGCGCGAGGCGCGGGTGCACGCGATCGACGTGAACGAGGTGATGGGCCGGACGATCGAGCTGCTCTCGACGCAGGGCCGGTTCAGGGAGATCGAAGTGGTCAGCGAGCTGGCGCCCGAGCTGCCCCCGGTCGAAGCGGACCCGCACCAGCTCGAGCAGGTGCTGGTGAACCTGCTGCTGAACGCGGCCGATGCGTTGGAGGGCCGTCCCGCGCCGCGGATCACGCTCGCCACTCGCCGGACGCTGCTGCCGCCCGTGCGGCGGCTGGCCACGCGCCGCAAGGACGACCCGCCTGACGCGGACTACTCGCACCGGCGCCGCTTCCACCAGCGGCCGCGCATCCCGCGGGACAACCCGTTCCCGAACGGCGGCCAGGTGGTCGAGATCGTGGTCGGCGACAGCGGCACGGGGATCCGGCCGGAGCTGCTCGACCAGATCTTCGAGCCGTTCGTCTCGACCAAGGAGCCGGGGAAGGGGACGGGCCTCGGGCTGGCCGTCTCGGCTCGCCTGATCGACGCGATGGGCGGGACGATCCGCGCGGAGAACGCGGACGGCGGCGGCGCCCGTTTCACGATCGTGCTGCCGGCCGCCCGGGCCGCGGCGGCCGAACNNATTGCAGCCACCCGCTCCCCGGAACCGGCGCGACAGGTTCCACCCGCGGCGTGGCGGCCGCCTCTCGGCCGGCCCGCACGCCGTCCTCCAGCTTTCCGACCATGACCGTTCTCATCATCGACGACGAGCCGGGCCTTCGCCAGACGGTCTCGCTGATCCTCGGCGAGGAGGGCTACGACGTCCACACCGCGAGCGACGGCGAGGAGGGGCTCGCGCGCGCCGCCGAGGTCCGGCCGGACATCATCCTGTGCGACGTCCGGATGCCCCGGCTGACCGGGATCGACTTCCTCGACCGGTACCGCACGGCCGCGGGCGAGGCGCTGGTCATCGTCATGACTGCGTACGGCAGCATGGACCTCGCGATCGACGCCATGAAGAAGGGCGCGTACGACTACATCCCGAAGCCCTTCGGCGCCGACCAGCTCGTCCTGCTCCTGAAGAAGGCCGAGGAGCGCGAGGCGTTGCGCCGTGAGGTCCGCCGCCTGCGCGAGGAGGTGCGCATCGAGCGCCGCTACGGCGAGGTCATCGCGAAGTCGGCGCCGATGCAGCAGGCGCTCGAGCTGGCCGTCAAGGTGGCGCCATATCCCTCGTCGGTGCTGATCACGGGCGAGAGCGGCACGGGCAAGGAGGTCGTCGCCCGGTCGATCCACGCGGAGAGCGACCGGGCGGACGGGCCGTTCGTCCCGCTCAACTGCGGCGCGATCCCGGAGACGCTGCTCGAGGCGGAGCTGTTCGGCCACGTGCGCGGCGCGTTCACCGGCGCGGACCGGGAGCGGCAGGGCCTGTTCGAGGCGGCCGCCGGCGGCACGCTCTTCCTCGACGAGATCGGCGAGATGCCCGGCTCGCTCCAGGTGAAGCTGCTGCGGGCGCTCCAGGAGGGCACGGTCCGCCGGCTCGGTGAGAACCGGTCCAGGACGGTCGACGTCCGCGTCATCGCGGCGACGAACAAGGACCTCGAGGAGGAGATCCGGCAGAACCGGTTCCGCCGCGACCTCTTCTACCGCATCGCGGTCGTGCCGATCCACCTCGTGCCGCTCCGTCAGCGCAGGGAGGAGATCCCGCCGCTGGCCGGTCATTTCGTGGCCATGCACAACGACCGGCTCGGGCTGCGCGTGGAGGGGGTCGAGCCGGAGGCCATGAAGCTCCTGGCCTCCTATCACTGGCCGGGGAACGTCCGGGAGCTCGAGAACACGATCGAGCGCGCCATGGTCCTGACCGGCGGGCCGCGGCTCGCGCCGGACGACCTGCCGCCGCACATTACCTCCCCGGTCCCGCCGATCGACGCGCCCGACCTCCCCGCGGACGAGCTGTCGATCAAGAAGCACGGCGCGGCGCTCGAGCGGCGCCTCATCGCGAAGGCGCTCGAGCGGACCCGCGGCAACAAGACGCGGGCCGCCGAGCTGCTCGAGCTCAGCTCGCGCGCGCTCCTCTACAAGATCCGCGACTACAACCTCGAGTAGTCCCGGTCCGGGACCGCTGGTCCCGACCCGCCATGGCTCCGCCCCGATCGGGGGCGTAGCCTGTCGCCATGATCCGGCGACGCGACATCCCGGGCTTCACGCTCGTGGAGCTGCTCTTCACCCTGACCGTGCTCGCGATCCTGGTCGGGCTCGCGTACGTGCCGTTGCGGCGCGGCCTGGATGGGCTGGCCGTGCGCTTCGCCCGGGACGCGCTGGCCGCGGGCGTCGCGCGCGCCCGGGCCATCGCCGTGGCGCGGGGCGGCGCGGCGCTCGTCGTGGACGCGCGCGACGCCCGCGCCTGGATCGAGACGGCGCGGGGCGACACCGTCGGCGTGCCGCTCGACCTGGCGCACCGGTACGGCGTGCGGCTGGAGACCTCCGGCGCCGACGGCGGGCCCGTGCTGCTGGCGTTCGACGGCCGCGGCCTCGGCCTGCTGGCGAACCGGACGTTCCTGCTGCGGCGCGGCGGCCAGGAGGCGCGGCTCACCCTCTCGACCTACGGGAGGCCAAGACGATGGTGAGGCGGAACGCGGGGACATCGTCCCGCGGGTTCGGGCTCGTCGAGGCGATGGTCGCGGTGGTCGTGTTCGCGATCGGCGTGGCCGGCGCGGTCGCCACGGCCACCCTGGCCGCGCGCGTGCTGCGCGAGGCGGAAGCCCGGGAGGCGGCGGTACGCCTCGCGGGCGAGGTCCTGGACTCGCTGTTCCAGGAGCCGGAGCCGGGGCCCGGCGAGCTGCGCCGCGGCCGACACCGCCTGAGCTGGGCGGTGCGCCGCCTCGGACCGGCGGCGGGGATCGACCTGCTCGTCGAGTACCACGATGGCTCGCGCGCCCGACGGCTCCGCTTCGAGACCGCCCACACGGCGCCGCTGCTGCGGCCGCGGGGGGACCGGTGAGCGCGCGGCGCGGCCATTCGCTGCCGGAGCTCCTCACCGCGCTGGCGGTCGGCGGCCTGGTCTGCGCCGCATTGGCCGCGTCGCTCGACGGCGGCCAGCGCCTCGCCCGCAGCATGGGCGGCCGCGTCTCGGCCGCCGAGGCGATCCGGGTCTCGGGCGGCGTCCTCGCCGGAGAGCTGCGGTACCTGGACCCCGCCGTCGACATCCACGCCATCGGCGCCGACTCGCTGGCGATCCGCGTGTTCCGCGGCGCCGCGGTCGTCTGCGCCGCGACGGACGACGGCGCGCTCGTCCGGTACGACGGGCTGCGTGCGCCCGATCCCGCCAAGGACTCGGTGCTCGCGCTCGATTCACTCGGGCGCGCCCATCCCGTCGCCCTCTTCGAGAGCGCCGGCGCCGACGACGCGTGCGCCGCCGGCGCGGGGCGAGCGGCCTACCGCTGGACGCTGGCCGCTGCGCCGCCTCGCGGGACCCTGCTCCTGCTGTTCGAGGCCGGAAGCTACCACCTGGCCGACCGGGCGCTGCGCTACCGGCGCGGCGCCGGCGGGCGTCAGCCGCTGACGGAGGAGCTGCTCGACGGCCGCCGCAGCGGATTCCGCCCTGCCGGCGTCGCCGAGGGAGACCGCGCCCGGGGCGGGCTGACGGCGATCGACGCGACCGTCGCGATCCGCGCACGGCCGGACGTGGGCTCGCGCGGACGCCTGGAGCCGCGCGTCATCCGCTTCCGCTTCGCCCTGCTGAACGGCGTCCCGCGACCCGCGGAGGGCGCATGAGCGCGCATCGGCCCGGCGTGGTCCTGATCACCGCCCTGCTCGTGCTGGTGGCGCTCGGCGGCATCGCGTCGAGCCTCCTCTTCATCGGTACGCAGGAAGCGATGATCGCGCGGAGCGGCGAGGACGCGCTGCGCGCCCGCGTCGCGGCGGAATCGGCGGTGCGNNCCGGATGGGCCACCCGGCGCTACCGTGACATGGCCGTGGCCGAGACGCGCGCCGCGGACGAGCCGTTCGACGGCGCGGCCACGACCGTCGTGCGCCTCGCGGGGCGGCTCTACCTGGTCCGGGCGGACGCGGTCACGGCCGGGATGGCCCGGGCCAGCGCGGCCGCGCTCGTCCGCGCGATCGGCGTGGACGAGCCGTGGCGCGCCTTCCCCGCCGCCATCACGACCCGCGGCACGGTGGCCGTCGAGGCCGATGCGGCGGTGCTCGTCACCCCCCGGGAGAGTCCGCCCGGCTGGTCCGCCGCCGACTGCCCCTTCGAGGCGTGGACCGTCGAGCGCGACGCGCTCGGCGACCGCTTCCCGGCGCCCGTGCTGCGCGTGGGCGCCGAGGCCGTTCCCGCCGGTGATGGAGATGGCGGGGCGGCCGACGTGGACGGACCGGAGGGCGCGCCGGCCCCGATCGACTTCTCCCGCATCGGCCCGCTCGGGCGCGAGCAGCTCCGCGACCTCGCCGACCGTATCGCGAGCGGAGACGTGAGCCCGGCGCCGACGGCCCGCGGCACGGTCTGCGACACCGCCGCGCCGGCCGGCTGGGGCGATCCCCTGTCCCCGGCCGGCGCGTGCCGTGACCATTTCCCGCTCATCTACGCGCCGGGCGACCTCCACGTCTCCGGCGGCGCCGGCCAGGGTCTGCTCGTGGTCGACGGCGACCTCGTCCTCTCCGGCGACGCGCGCTTCTACGGCGCCGTTCACGTCGCCGGCACGGTCACCGTTCGCGACCGCGCCGCCGTCTACGGCGCCGTCACCGCCGCCGACACCGGCCGCTCGCGCATCGAGGACGGAGGAGTCGTCGCCTACAGCGCCTGTCCCCTGTGGAGGACGTTCTCAGCGGCGCCGGCCCTGAACCGGCCGTTCGCTCCGGCCGGGCGCGGGTGGATCGCGGTCCACGGTCCGGGCGTCCGGGAGACGAAAAAAGTAGCAGGATGAGAATTAAGTTGTCGGCCGCCACGCGCCGCCGTTCCGCCAAATGGTTGTGTGCCACGACATTTGCCCCGGGCATGGAATTCGTATGTTGCGACCGCTGGTTTCGAGCGGATGAACGAGGCTTCGGCTCGACGAGTCGGCATGGCGATGCCGGCCGCTCCTCGTTCGGCATCGAAGGAGGTGGCCGAGGTGATTCGACCCGGATTGCGGCCGCGAGGCGGCCGCCCCGGATTCACCATGATCGAGATGGTGTTCGCAGTGCTCGTCGCCGCCATCCTGACCAGCGTGGCGGTGTCCAACGCGAGCGAGTACCTGGCACGGCGTGGCACGCAGAACGCCCGCGATGCGTTCGTCTTCCTGTCCTACCGTGCGCGGGCCTCGGCCGTGGAGCGGGGCGTCCCGCTCCGTCTCGAGATCGATGCGGTGCGCGACCACGCGTGGATCGTGACCCGGTGCAGCGGCTCGGTGGGGGTGGACACGCTCGTGAATCACTACTTCGGGAACGACCACGTGAACGTCCTCACGCCGAGCGACGCCCGGGTCACGATCTGCTACTCCCCTCGTGGCTTCGCCACCGACAGGAATCCGAACCCCAGCGGGGAGCTGATGGTGCGGTTCGGCCGGGGCGGCGACACCGCGAGCGCGGCGATCGGCGTCCTCGGCCAGGTGCAGGGCCGGTGAGGGCGCCGGGGCGGCCGCCGCCGGCCGGCTTCTCGCTGGTCGAGGTGATCGTGGCCATGGTGATCCTCTCGATCGGGCTGCTCGCGATGGCGGCCACCACGGGGTACGTNNCGACACGGAGCGGGTGGCGGCGGTCCGCGAGGTCACGGAGCGGCTGAGGTCGCTGCCGTACGACGAGGTCACGTCCCGCGACCCGAGCCAGCCGGACACCGTTCGGGAGTTCCGCTTCTGGTGGACGGTGCAGGTGCCGGAGCCGCGGCTCAAGCGAGTGATCCTGGTCAGCGAGGGGCCCGGCTACGGCACCCGCGGCTGGACGGACTCGCGTCGCGACACCTTCGCCATCAGCATATTCGAACCGTGATCATGAACGAGCGTGCACCGGGCTTCACCCTGGTCGAGCTGCTGGTGGTCGCCGTGGTCACCTCGGTGATCCTGGCCGCGATCTTCCAGACCATGGTCATGCAGCAGCAGAGCTATCGGGAGGAGATGGCGGTCGTGGACTCCCGCCAGACCGCACGCACCGCACTCGAGCTGCTGGCCAACGAGCTGCGCGAGGTCAGCCCGACGGGCGGCGACATCGCGCTCGCGACGCCGGACTCGATCCGGTTCCGAGCGTACCGCAAGATCGGGATCGTGTGCGAGAACATGGTCGGCTCGCACGTCGTGGTCTGGGAGCTGGGCGCGCCGATCGCGGTCGGGGACAGCGTGCTCGTCTTCGCGGACGGCAACGAGAACGTCTCCGAGGACGACAGCTGGCTCCTGGGCAGCGTGAACCAGCACTCGGCCACCACCTGTTCGTATCCGTGGGCCGGCATCCCCGCGGTCAAGGTGGTCCACAACCCGCCGCTCTCCGTGAGCGCGGTCAAGACCGGCGCGCCCGTGCGCGTCTTCGAGGCGGCGACGTACGGACGCTACCATCTCGACGGCGAGTGGGTGGTGGGCCGGCAGAAGCTGGACAGGCCGCCGGAGGCGCTGGTCGGCCCGATCACGGCCGACGACGGACTGACGTTCCGCTACTTCGACGAGGACGGGGCGGTCCTGACGCCGAACGACGCGGCCACCCGGGCGCGCATCCGGCGGATCGAGATCGTCGTGAGGAGCAGGAGGGTCGGGAGCGTCGGCAGTCAGGGCGTCGTCGACTCGCTCGTGACGCAGGTGCGGCTGCGCGGCAGCGCGGGCACTTCATGGAACTAGACCGTTTTCGGGCCCCTCGAGGCGTGGGGAGGACGATCATGAGCACAGCCGGTACGCAGAGGGAAGGATTCGCGCTGGCCGCGGCCATCGTCGCGCTGGTGGTGGTCGGCGCGATCGTGACGGGCGGCTTCTTCGCCGCGACGCAGGAGGGCCACATCGCGACCAGCACGCGGTACTCCGATGAAGCGCTGTTCGTGGCGGAGCACGGCCTCAACGCCGTGATCGGCTCCTGGGGGCTCCCGCGCTACGAGAAGATCACGCTGCACCACTCGGCCACCGTCGTGGACACGCTGCGCATCGGGACCTCGCTGATCGGCGAGGCGACCGTGGACGTGCGCCGCCTGGGCGACCGCTTCTACTACATCGCGTCCACCGGCCGCGTGCTGCGCGGCGGGCGCAGCGCGGGCGCCGAGCGGCGGATCGGCATGGTCGTGCGCACCTCGACGCTCGACGTGAAGGCGGACCGCGCGATCCAGGCCCTGGCGGGGCTGGTGGTCGGCGGCAACTCGAAGGTCTCTGGCGAGGACGTGGTGAACCCGAGCTGGCCCGCCGACTCCTGTCCGTCCAACCAGGGCACCAAGACGGGCGTCGTGGCGCAGGACACGAGCATCGTCGACACCGACGGGAGCGGCGAGATCGTGGGGGATCCGCCCAAGCTCGAGGACGCTACCATGGACTCGACCGCGTTCACCGATTTCGGCGACTGGGACTACGACGAGCTCGCCGCCAAGGCCAGCAAGATCATCCCCGGCGGCTCGACCATCAACAACACCGAGCCGAGCTACACCGAGAGCGGCGCCTGCAACGTGGCCGATCAGTTGAACTGGGGAGCGCCCAGCAACACCGACGACGCTTGCCACTTCCACTTCCCGATCATCCACGCGACGGGCGACCTGAACCTGAACTCGAACTCGTCGGGGCAGGGGATCCTGCTCGTCGACGGCAACCTGTCCATCCGCGGGGGCTACGAGTTCAGCGGGATCGTCATCGTGAAGGGGAAGATCGAGACCGGCGCCGGGAACTCGAAGATCTACGGCACCCTCCTCGTGCAGGGCGAGAACATCAACGACCCGAGCCGCATCAAGGACTGCGACGAGACGACGTGCACGAGCTACGTCGAGGGCAACCCGATCGTCCACCTGTCGAGCTGCTCGATCGACCGGTCGATCAAGTACAACTCGGATCTCTCGCGGTCGTTCCCGATCGCGGAGCACAGCTGGTTCGACCTGAGCGCCGCCGGCGTGGTGGGATCCGATTGACAAAAGTCTTGACAGCTACGGGCCCGGGGCGTAACGTGGCGTTCCGCCCTTGTGAAATTTCCCGTATCACATCCGCGATCGTAGGCAATGGGATTCCTGGGCCGTAGCAAAGTGTCGGCCGGTCTCGATATCGGGAGCGGTTACGTCAAGCTCGTCGTGGTCGACCATTCGAGGTCGGAGCCGGAGATCAGGCAGGTGGCGACGAGCCCGCTCGTGCCGGACGCGATCGTGGATGGCGAGATCATGGACCCGGTGCTGGTGGCCGAGACGGTCCGCTCGGTCGCACAGATCGCCGGATTGAAGCGCGAGCGAGTGGTGGCGTCGGTCGGCGGACACGACGTCATCATCAAGAAGATCGAGATGGACCGGATGAAGGAGTCCGACGCGCGCGAGGTGATCCGCTGGGAGGCCGAGCAGCACGTCCCCTTCGACATCAAGAGCGTGGAGCTCGACTTCCAGATCCTGGACCCGAAGGCGAGCGGCCCGCAGATGTCGGTGCTGCTGGTCGCGGCGAAGCGAGAGGTGATCGAGCACAAGCTGAACCTGCTCGCGGATGCCGGCCTCTCGCCGGCGATCATCGACGTGGACGCGTTCGCGCTGCACAACGCGTTCGAGCAGAACTATCCGGAAGCGATGACGGGGCTGGTCGCGCTGGTCAACGTCGGCCACGAGACCACGAACGTGAATCTGCTTCAGGACGGGGTCCCGGTCCTGGTCCGCGACATCCCGTTCGGGTCGCGGCGTCTGCGCGAGGCGCTCCAGCGCGAGCGCGGTCTGACGCTGGACGAGGCGGAAGCCGTCGTCCAGGGCGGCGTGGGCGCGATGGATCTCCGCGGATTCGTCACGGACCGGGTCGAGGAGCTCGCACTCGGGATCGAGCGCGCCGCCGCATTCGTGACCGCTCACTCGGGCAGCCTCGGGATCGGCCGCGTCTTCGTCTCCGGCGGCGGCGCGCGCATGCCGGGACTGGTGGACGCGCTGGGCGCGCGGCTCGGCGTCCGGACGGAAGCGGCCAGCCCGCTCCAGCGGGTGTCGGTCCGGCCCGAGGTCATGCAGGCGGTCGACATCGACGACCTCTCGCCGATGCTGATGCTGTCGGTCGGGCTGGCGCTGCGCCACGCCTGAAGGTCGAGCCTCCACGAGGTTGGCAGTGATCGAAGTAAATCTTCTCCCCGGTGCCTCGCGGCGCTCGTCCCGCAGGTCGATCCGGCTGTCGGGTCTCTTCTCGAGCCTGGGGAAGGGACCGTCGCTGGACCGCACGGTCGCGTTCATCGCGGGCGGCTGGATCATCGGCCCGGCCGCGATCGCGTGGCTGTTCCTGGGCGCCAGCAGCCGGATCGAGGAGCTCGACCTGGCCATCGAGCAGGCGGTGCAGGACTCGGCGCGCTACGCGAGACTGATCGAGACGCAGGAGCGGCTGCGCGCCCGCAGGGATTCTGTCGCGCAGAAGCTGGAGATCATCCAGGCGGTGGACGCCGGGCGCTACATCTGGGCGCATCTCATGGACGAGGTGAGCCGGGCGCTGCCCGAGTACACGTGGTTGACGCGGCTCCAGCACATGCAGGGCGAGGAGGCCGCGCCCACGTTCCAGCTCACCGGCCACACCGGGAACACGTTCGCGCTCACGCGTTTCATGAAGGACCTGGAAGCGTCGCCGTTCATCCGGACCGTCCAGTTGACGACGACGGAACAGGTCGGGGGGCCCGACGGCCGGCCCGTGCACCAGTTCATACTGACGGCGCAGTACGAGGAGCCGCCGCCGGAGCTGATCGAGACGGTGTCCATCATCGCCATCGAGGAGGAGTGAGATGGCGCTGTTACCGTCGGATCCCAAGCAGCAGCAGAGGCTGCTGATCGGCGCGCTGCCGCTGCTGCTGCTGTTCGGTTACTGGTACTTCTTCCACGGCAAGCGGCGCGAGGAGATCACGCAGTTGGAGTCGAGGCTCGAGACGCTCGAGACGAGGAACGGCGCCGCCCGCGCCCGCGCGATGTCCGGGGGGCCCGAGCTGGAGCAGAAGCTGGCGCGGTACGAGGAGCACATCGTCCTGCTGGAGGAGCTCGTGCCCAGGTCCGAGGAGTTGCCCGACCTGCTGCACGCGATGACGCTGCGCGCGCAGGAGAACCGCGTGGACCTGGTGCGGCTGACGCCCGGCGGCGCCGAGCCGAGCCCGTTCTACACGCTCCAGACGTACGAGATCTCGGTCTTCGGCGCGTACCACGACGTGGGCCGCTTCCTGACGGCGGTCGGGTCGCTGCCACGGATCGTCACGCCGATCGAGCTGACCGTCACGCGGCGCGCTCAGACGCCGCGGGACGAGGGAGTCCAGGTCCAGGCGAGTTTCCGGATCAAGACGTACGTGATCCCCGCACCGACCGCCTAGGAGGCGAGGGCGTATGCGAGCACCGCGGTGGATGATGCTGGTGGGCGCCGCGCTGGTGGTCGTCGCGGCGCCGGCGGCGGCGCAGCAGGCGGGCGCGGGGCAGGCGGACCCGCCGGCTGCGGCCGCCGGCAGCGACCCGCTGCTGAAGCTGGAGCGGGAGGTGTTCCTGTACCCCGTGGAGTTCCGTCGCGACCCGTTCGAATCGTTGGCCGACCGTGACGATCTGGGCCCGCGCTTCGAAGAGCTGGTGTTGCGCGGGATCATCTACGCCGCGGGCGGTGGGAGCGTCGCGCTCCTGGCGGACGGCGGCGGCCGCAGGTACCGGGTCCGGCGGGGCGGCATCGTCGGCAACGCCCGAGTGATCGACATCTCCGAGCGCCGGGTCGTCTTCGCCGTGGAGACCTTCGGGATCATCCGGCAGGAGAGGCTCGAGCTCAAGCGCAAGGAAGGAGTGGACGGATGACGCCGATCGTCGCGCTCTTGGCGACCGCACTCGCGGCCCAGACCTCGGTCCGGGGCATCAGCGTGGTGCCGGTCGAAGACAGGACGGAAGTCGTGATCGAGGTCGACGGGCCGGTATCGGTCGAGCACTTCGTGCTCCGCGACCCGGACCGCCCCGACCGGCTCGTGGTGGACATGTCCACCGCCCGGAAAGCGCTGTCGCAGACGCGTTTCGACGGAATCAACCGCGGCGGCGTGCTCGCGTTGCGCGTCGGCCAGTTCAAGCCGGAGGTCGTGCGCGTCGTCATCGAGCTCGCGCAGTCGGTCGAGTACCGCGTGAACCGCGGCGACGGAGAAGTTCGGATCTCGTTCCCGAATCCGGTCGGCGCGTTCGCGCCCTGGTACGTGGGCGACGCCGCGGTCACCGTGGCGCCGCCGCCGGAGCGGGAGCACGCCGCGCCGGCGCCGGTGGATGTCCGGCCCGCCGTGGTGGCGGCGCCGGCCGCGAGCCCGCTCGACCCGCCGGCGCGGCGCCCGGCCGTACGTTCGCCCGCGGCGAGCTCGCCGCCGACGTCGACGGCGGCCGCAGTGCGAGCGGACGAGCCGCCGATCACGATCCACTTCGACCAGGTCGACATCCTGGACGTGCTGGTCACGTTCGCGGAGTTCTCGGGCCGGAGCATCGTGCCGGGCGCCGGCGTGACCGGGACCGTCACCGCGGACATCCGTGACCAGCCGTGGGACATCGCGCTCGAAGCCATCCTCACCTCGCACGGGCTCGCGGCGCAAGAGGGCGAGAGCGGCATCATCCGGGTCGCGAAGCTCAGCGACCTGCGCACGATGGAGGCGTCCGAGCCGCTGCGCACGCAGCGGTTCCAGATCCGATACGGGCGGGCGGATTCCGCGCTCGTCGAGACGGTGCGCGGGCTGCTCAGCGACTCCATCGCGACGGTCACGGCGAACCCGGCCACGAACACCATCGTGGTGACGGACCGCGAGTCGGTCCTGCGCCAGCGGATCGCGCCGATGATCGAGCNNCGAGGCGAAGATCATCTTCGTCGACCAGACGTCGCTCGAGGCGCTCGGCGTGGTCTACGACCTGAAGGACTCGCGCGGGAACCAGCTCAACCGACTGATCCCGGGCGGCATCGACACCGATGGCGACGGCATCGTCTCGCCGGCCGAGGCGACGAACGCCAACGTGGTCCGCCTCGGCGGGGCCTCGCTCGCCGCCCTCGGCAACGCGAATTTCCGTCCGGCGTCTCCTNNACGACGCTGGTGCTCAACCGTTATTCGCTGATCACCTTCATCGACGCGCTCCAGTCGCTCGAGTTCAGCGACATCCAGGCCCGGCCGGTGATCTCGACGCTCGACCACCGGCCCGCCCAGGTGCACGTCGGCGAGAGGACGCCGGTGCGCGTCGTCGACGCGGGCGCCGCGGGCGGCGGCGGCGGCGGTGGTGGCGGCGCCGGTGGCGGCCTGGCCGGCGCCGGCCCCCCGCGTGCGACGGTACGGTTCGAGGACACCGGCATCATCCTGAACGTCACGCCGCACGTGACCGGCGATCAGGTGCTGCTCGAGCTGCATGCCGAGCGCTCGAACGTCGCGCTCGCGCCGTCGGACATCGGGTTCACCTTCCAGAAGCAGGCCACGGACACTCAGATCCTGCTGAAGGACGGCCAGACGGGCGTCATCAGCGGCATGACCATCATCGAGAAGCAGAAGGTTCGCGTCGGTATCCCGCTCCTCATGGATCTCCCCGTGATCGGCGCACTTTTCCGTAGCACGACGGACCAGGAGACGAAGCAGGACCTGCTGATCATGGTCACGCCTCACATCCAGCGCGAAGGTGAGGCGTAGCGAACCACGGGGAGCGTTTCCATGCGACAGAACATTGAAGTGACCCGCCGCTGGCCCGCGACCGCCCGGACCGGCCGGGCGCTGGGCGGACTCCTGCTGTGCGCGCTGGTCGTGCTGACCGGCTGCGGCGGCGACAACCTGTTCGGCGATCCCAAGGGCGGCGACATCGGCGCGCCGGAGGTCGAGATCCTGTCGGTCTCGCCGTCGGACACGGTGAGCGAGGGCGAGTACCTGGACGTACGCGTCCACGCGGTGTCCGAGCGCAAGGTCGCGCGGTTCGACGTCATGCTTCGCCGCGCCGTGCAGGACAACGACACCGTCTTCGTCTCGCCCGCGCTGACGGACGTGACGATCGACCTGTCCTACCGGATCCCGAGCCCGGTCAAGGACTCGATCCTGGTCATCTCCATCACGGCCACGGACCAGGCCGGCTCGCCCAGCGAGCCGGTGACCGACACGCTGTACGTGCGGGACATCACGGGTCCGACCACCTCGGTGGTGGTCGAGCCGGCGGAATCGACCGCGGGCGATTCGGTCCGAATACGGGTCACGGCCAAAGACAACATCGCGGTCAGCGCGTTGGGTTACCTGGTCCTGGGCGCGGAAGGCGATACGATCTCCCTCGAGCTCGCCCCGGTGGCGGGCTCGATTGCCGATAGTGCGACGCAGGAATTCACGTACATCGTGCCGCCGACGCTGCCGCCGATGACCGTGACCGTGCTGGGGTTGGCGATNNTTGCCGGAGGAGCCGGCGGCGTTCCAGCTCACGATCGTGGACCGCACGCCGCCCGTGGTCGCCATCGTCCGCCCGACGGCGGAGACGACCTACCCGACCGGGGACAGCGTCCTGGTCGAGGTGGACGTGTTCGACAACGCGGGGATCGTCTCGGCCACGCTGTCCGGCGTCGCGTTCCGCGGCGATCCGACTTTGGGCACGGACGCCGTCGTGGCGCGCTTCGTGTCGAAGCAGGTCACGCTGAGCGCGCCGGTGCAGGACACGATCCTCCGCCGCTACCTGGTGGCGACGAGCGACCGGACGTCCGAGGTGGTGGCGATCATCGCCGAGGTCACGGACGTGAACGGCAACGTGGGGACCGACACGGTCGAGATCGCGATCGGCGGCCCGCGCGTCGAGATCCAGAGCCCGGCGGATGGCCAGACGGTCCAGTCGGGTCGGACGGTCGGCGTCCGCCTCTTCGCGGCCGATCCGTCCGGGATCCCCAGCATGCGGTTGATGTACACCGGCGTAACCAGCGACACGCTCGTGTTCACGTTCTCGCCGGTGCGGGATAGCGTGGTCGTCGACACCGCGATCGCGCTGCCGGCGGGGGTGACCGGCACGCTCGAGCTGACGATCTCGGCGCTCAACTCGGGCGGCGTGCCCGGCCGTGCCGACCCCGTGACGCTGGTGGTCGAAGACGACGTCGTGCCGGACACGACCCGGCCGTTCCTGTCCTTCACCGTCGCCACCCGCCCCCGGATGGAGCTCGGCGACAGCCTGAGGATCACGGTCACGGCCCGGGACAACGATGGCGGCTCGGGACTCTCGCTCATGGGCGTCACGGCGCTCGCGATCAACGCCGCGCGCCCGGACACGCTCACGCGGAGCGCACAGGTCACGTTCTCGCCGCCGCGGAGCGGCACGTCCGTGCGCGACTTCACGTTGCCGCCCTTCAACGCCGACACGCTCACGCTGCCCGACACGCTCACGTTCTTGATCCACGCGTTCGCCGTGGACAGCGCAGGCAACTGCGCGGCGGCCGTTTCCGACACCGAGCAGCAGCTCGCCTGCGGGGTGTTCAAGGGCGACACCGTCGCGGCCGGCACCACCGGCGCATCGGTGCGCGTCGTGGTGGTCGGCGGCAGGACCGTGTTGCTGCCGGACGGCGGCCAGATTGCGGACGCGACGGTGGACACGATCCGGGACCGGCTCTACCTCTCCAACTTCAGCGCCAGGAAGATCGAGGCGCTGGACCTGGTGGCGGACACGTTCAACACGCGCGGCATCGACGTCGGCGCCCAGCCGTGGGGGATCGGCCTCAACCGGACGGAGGACACGCTGATCGTGGCCAACTCGGGCGGGACCAATCTCTCGTTCGTCCCCCTCGATGGCGTACTGGCCGAGGACGGCTCGAGGCGCCTGCGGACTCCGAACGTGGTGCTGTACCAGATCCGGACGTCCAAGGACGAGTTCGGCTTCGACAAGTACGAGTACGTGGGCCGCGACGGTGACGATTTCATCAGCTTCAGCGACCGTCCGCAGTTCGTGGCCCAGGACGCGACCGGGCTCATCCTGTACTCGACCGTGCCGACCAGCTCGACCGTGGAGGGCACGATCCGGTACGTCGTCGCCGACCCGGTGCCGGCCACGCTCCTCGACGAGCCGGAAGCGAAGCTGCTGTTCACCGGCAAGGCGGTGAACTCGGACGCCGACAACGTCGTGATCGCCCACGTCGACAGCCTGATCATCGTCGATGCCCCGAGCGACATGATCGAGATCTGGGACCACAAGTTCGGATTCCCGGACTCCGTGATCTCGAGCGGAGTCGCGCCCATCGACGTCGCCGTGTCGAACCTGGCCGCGCTGGGGTCCGACATCTACGCGGCGCTCGGCACGTGGGACCTGGCGGAGATCGGGATGTCGGACACGACGTTCCTGGCGCTGTCCGGCGACCGTCAGTGGGTCGCGTTCGGCGATGGCGCAACCGCGCCGTTCGCGCAGATCCTCATGTGGAACGCGGCGAACCGCACGCTCTCCTCGGACATCAACGCGTCCGACCTCACGGAGAACGCGGCGGAACGCGTGCGCGGCGTCGGGCTCAACGCGGACGGGAGCCTGGGCGTGGCGAAGGGTGCGGAGGGCGTCTACTTCTTCGACACCGCGCTCCGGCTTCAGGGGGAGCACGTCGACCCGTTCACCGCCGGCGGCAGCGGCGCCGTGCTGCACCCCGCCCACCCCGATTACCGGACCATCATCGATTCCGACGAGCGCACGCTCGCGTTCGTGGGGACGGGGCGGAGCAGCATTCAGATCATCGACACCTGGCACTTCAGGGTGCGCGGCGAGATCGTCATCCGCGACAACATCGCCGGCCCGCTGCGCGCGACGCTGCCGCTGCCGGCGGATCTGAGCGACCCGCTGTGCGTGGCCGATCCGCAGCAGTGCGTGGTGGTGAAGCTCTACGGCGTGAGCGACGCGGGTGGCGTCGTGATCGTGAACGTCCGGAGGCGGGACATCCTGGATTGACGGCGGCGCGAGAACGTCGCCGCCGACTGGACAACCCCGACCGCTTCCTCTATATAAGGAACGGTCCGTACCACGAAGAGCCCGGTTCCGGCCGGGCTCTTCCCATATCGCAGCAGAGGTGTGGCATGCATTTCCGATTCCGCACCGCGGGCGAGTCGCATGGCCGGGGACTCGTCGCGCTGGTGGAGGGCGTACCCGCGGGGCTGCCGCTGGTGATGGAGCGCGACGTCGATCCGGAGCTGCGCCGGCGGCAGGGCGGCTACGGCCGCGGCGCGCGTATGAAGATCGAGCAGGACCGTGCCGAGCTGATCTCCGGCGTGCGGCTGGGCGAGACGCTCGGCTCGCCGATCGCGCTGGCGATCTGGAATCGCGACTGGGAGAACTGGCGGCGGGCCATGGCGCACGAGCCGCCGGACGAGGGCGCGGACGACAAGGCGCTGCGCCGGGTTCACCTGCCGAGGCCCGGGCACGCCGATCTGGTCGGGATCCTGAAGTACGACCGCACCGACGCCCGCGACGTCCTGGAGCGCGCGTCGGCACGGGAGACGACGGCGCGGGTCGCGGCGGGCGCCATCGCGAAGCGCCTGCTCGCCGAGTTCGGCATCACGATCGGCAGCCACGTCGTGCGGCTGGGCGATGTCGCCGCGACGCCGGCGGCGGAGCTGCCCGTGGACCTGAACGCCGCGGTCGACGACTCGCCGTTGCGTACGCTGGACCCCGACGCCGAGCGCCGGATGATCGAGGCGATCGACGCGGCGCGACGGGCCGGCGACACGCTCGGCGGCGTGTTCGAGGTCGTCGCCCGCGGCGTGCCGGTCGGGCTCGGAAGCCACGTGGCCTGGGACCGGCGGCTCGACGGCCGTCTCGCCCGGGCGCTCATGTCGATCCAGGCCATGAAGGGCGTCGAGATCGGCATGGGCTTCGAGGCCGCGCGCCGCAGGGGTTCCGAGGTCCACGACGAAATCGAGCGCGAGCCGGGCTGGCGCGAGACCGAGCCGGCGGGCAACCTGTCCCGGACGGGTGGGTATGGTATAAACGGTTGTCGAACAACGCCGGCGGGCTCGAGGGCGGCATGACGACCGGCGAGCCGATCGTGGCGCGCGTCGCGATGAAACCGCTGTCGAGCCTCATGCGTCCGCTCCGCAGCGTGGACGTCCGGACGGGCGAGCGCGCGGATGCGGTGCGGGAGAGGAGCGACGTGGTCGCACTCGCCGCCGCCGGCGTGGTCGGTGAGGCGATGGTGGCCATCGTGCTGGCGGACGCCATGCTCGAGAAGTTCGGCGGCGACTCGCTCGGCGAGATGCGCCGCAATTTCGAGGGCTACCTCGAGCGCCTGTGGCGGCGCGCGGAAGAGCACGATGAAGCGTAGGACGCCGTGCCTGTCCGGGAGGGCGTGACGCGCGTCATCCTGGTCGGCTTCATGGCCTCCGGGAAGAGCACGATCGGCCGCCTGGTCGCGGACCG
>JABAOG010012114.1_pt1 | contig 18332 bp, 19 predicted proteins | sample 7062131 | NCBI WGS metagenome assembly JABAOG01 (sample SAMN14538629, study PRJNA623070) | marine sediment metagenome | biome: marine biome [ENVO:00000428]; feature: marine pelagic biome [ENVO:01000023]; material: deep marine sediment [ENVO:00002113] | place: India: Arabian Sea | collected...
CTACGCCAGCGCCTGGCTCGGCGTGAGCGCCGGTCGCATGGCCGCCGGCACCGGCCGCGGGGAGATGGGCCCGAACGCCAACGAGCGACGCATCGCCGCCGAGGCCCTCGACCACTCGGTCGCCGGCTTCGTCCTCGGCGCCTCCATCGACGCCCACTTCGGCATGTTCACCGTCGGCCTCCGCGCCGACCTGCGGCACCTCTACGGCGTCGACACCGTCGCCGAACGCACCTTCGCCCCCTCGGCGATGCTGCGGCTGGGCGTGAAGTTCGACCGTGCGGCGGAGTACTGAGTCGCGATCCGAGATCCGAGGTCCGAGCCACCGGACGCTGCGCCGGTGGCTCGGTCCTGCTGCATTCTCGGATGCGGACTCAGCGTCGGCGGCGAGCGCGGCCGCGGCGCTTCCTGGGCGCGGCCTTCGGCTCGCCGAGGCGGATCCACAGGCGGTGCAGCTTCGCCCCCGGAAAGTCCGGCGGCTCGGGGAGGTCCTTCATCTGCGCGATGCCCACGCCAGCACGCCGCGCGCCCTCGTGAACGTGGCGCCGTAGCGCGGCCTGGGTGAGGCGACCGTCGTTGGAGCTGACGACGAGGGTGCCGCGCTTGGTGCACACGTGGAAGCAGGCCTCGGCGAGGCCGACCCAATCGGCGCCGCTGGTCCAGCGGCTCTTGCCGGTGGTGGAGTAACTGGGCGGGTCCACGACGACGATGTCGNNGCCGGTGGTGGAGTAGCTGGGCGGGTCCACGACCACGATGTCGAAGCGCTCGCCGCGCTTCGCGGCCCCGGCCAACCAAGCGAAGACGTCCTGGCGGATGCGCTCGGTCTGCACGGCGTTGAGCGCTTCGCTCCGGGCGGCGCGCTCGAGGGCCGGGCGCGAGACGTCGACCTGCACCACCTTGGCGGCGTCGCCGACGGCGGCGGCCACGCCGAAGGCGCCGGCGTAGCAGAAGAGGTTGAGCACACGCTTGCCCTTGGCGGCCTCGCGGAGGCGCAGGCGCGCGTCGCGCTGGTCGAGGAAGAGGCCGGTGGAGAGGCCGTCGCCGAGCGCCGTGGAGAAGGCGACGCCGTGCTCGTGGACCGGGAGCTCCTCGGGCGCCGGCGCGCCCCAGACCGGGCCAGCGGGCGCGAGGGCCGCGCGCTCTTCCTCGCTGAGGATGTTCTTCTGCTTGGGGTGCTTCTTCACGTAGACGCCGGCGAAGCCGAGCTCGGCGAGGGCGGCCACGATGGTCTCCTCGGCGGCCACGGCGCGGTCGCCGTAGAGGTGGGCGAGGAGATGGTCGCCGTAGACGTCGACCGCGAGGCCGGGCACACCATCGCCGCCGCGGTTGAGCAGGCGGAAGGCCGTGGTCGGCGCCTGGGCGAGCGCGGCGCGCCCCAGACCCCAGCGCGACTCCCGGGCGCGGACCAGCGCGACGCGCAGCGCTTCGAGGGAGTCCAGGGGCACGGCGTCTTCGCCTTGGAGCCAGCGCTCGAAGCTGGCGGGCACCGGCGCGGAGAGCGTGAGCTTCTCGCCGCTCACCGGGTGGTCGAGCTCCAGCGTCGCCGCATGGAGCATGAGCCGCGGCGCGCGCACCTTGCCGTAGGCGCGGTNNCGGATCTGGTGGGTGCGGCCGGTCTCGATGCGCACCTCGAGGAGTGCCCGGTCGCCGCGCTGCGACCGCACGCGTACGTGGCTGACGGCTTGCTTGGCTTTGCGGGTCTTCTCGGGCAGCACGACGCTCACGGGTCCGTCGCGGCCGAGCCAATCGCGCAGGGTGGCGCCCTCCCCTTCGAAGGCGCGCACGTCGCCGCGCACCGCGGCCAGGTAGCGCTTGCGGACGGTGCGGCCCTCCATCTGCCGGGCGAGGCCGGGGTTGGCCCGCTTCGTTCGGGTGTAGAGCACCACCCCCGAGGTCGCCTGGTCGAGGCGCTGGTGGATGCCCAGGTAGTCACCGTCCCCGCGGTCGCGCAGGTGCTCCTTCAACCGGTGCGGGAGGTCGTCGGGGCGCTGCGGGTCCGCGCTCTGGCTGGGGACGCCGGCCGGCTTGGCGACGGCGAGCAGATGCTCGTCTTCGTGGACGATCCGGATCGCGCCGAGGGCGGGGAAGAGCTCGCGGCGGGTCAGCGCCATGGGCTCAAGCGTTTTGGCGCAGCTGTTCCGGGATGAGCATCGAGGGCGAGCCCGTGCTGACGACCCAGAGCTGGTGGGCGGCGCGGGTCGAGGCGATGTGCATCAGGTGCCGCGCCTCGTCGTCCTCCGGGAAGGAGGCGGTGTTGGCGTCGACGATGACCACGTAGTCGAACTCGAGGCCCTTCACCTGGCGGACGTCGGTCACGTCGATGCCCGGGCGGAAGGGGAAGTCCTGGTCGGCGATGCGCCGGAGGTTGGGCACCTCGCCGCGCTCGAGCCCCTTGTAATAGGTGTCTGCCTGCTCCGGATAGCGGGCGATGACCGCGACGGAGGCCAGCGGCTCGGAGCGGACCAGGTTGCGCAGCGCCTCCGAGAGGAAGCCGACCGCCTCACCGCTCGAGGTGAAGCGGAAGAGCTCCACCGGCGCGCCGTGACGGGTGGCCTTGCCGGTCACCTCGTTGCGGAGCGGACCGAGCACGTCGGTCGCGAAATCGAGGATCTCGTGGGTCGNNGTCGGTCGCGAAATCGAGGATCTCGTGGGTCGAGCGGTAGCTCAGGTTCAGCGGCTCCACCTTCACGTGGTCCAGGCCGAGCTGGCCGAGCACCGAGCTCCAGTCCCGGAAGCCGTTGTCCATGTAGAGCTTCTGGGCGACGTCACCGGCGAGGGTGATGCTCTCGCCCTCGGTCACGGTGTCGAGGACCACCGAGAGCTCGAGAGGTGACACGTCCTGCGTCTCGTCGACGAAGATGTGCTCGTAGCGGATCTTCTCCCGCCCACGCATCAGCGGCCCGCGCAGCGCCTGGTGCAGACGCAGCAGGATGGCGTCGTCCTCCCGGTCGAGGGTCACCCGCTCGGTCTCGCTCTGGCCGTCGATGCCCTCGTCGCCGTCGGTCTTCTCGTTCGGCGCCTCGCCCTCGAGGCGGAGCTCGCGCCAAGCGACCGCCTCGCCGGTCTTGCGCGCGCACCAGGAGTGGGCCCACTCGAGCTCTCGGGGCGAGAGCGCGTCCGGGGCGTGCTTGGCGAAGGCGGCCTTGATCCGGTCGAGATCGGTCAACACCTCGGCCCAAGCGCCGACGATGTCCTCGGTCTTGTCCTCGGCGCGCTCGAGCGCGCGCAACACCGCATGGCGCACCTTCGGGTCGACCGCCTTCGCGCCGCCCTTCGCGTCACCGAGCCAGTGGCGCAGCGCCGCGATGCGCACGCCGGCCGCCTCGCCCTTCGTCTGGCGCCACTCGCGCAGCACCTTCGCCCCGCCCTCTTCCTTCTTGGCGGTGTCGACGATGGCCTTCTCGACCTCGTCGCCGATGGCCTCCGCGTGCTCGTCGATGAGCCGGAGCATGACCGGATGCTTCTTGAGCCGAGTCACCACCGAGGGCGTGTCCTCGGCGTAGTCGGTCGGCAGATCGGTCACCGACTTCAGCCGGACCTTCGCGGCCCAGCGCTCGTAGGTCATCACCTGCACGCCCTCGACGCCGAGCGCCGGGAGCACCTTGGAGATGTAGCGGACGAGCGCGTCGTTGAAGACGACCACCAGCATCTTGTCGGCCCGGAAGCGGCGGCGGTCCTGGAAGGCCAGGTAGGCCAGCCGGTGCAGGCCGATGGTGGTCTTGCCGCTGCCGGCGCCGCCCTGGATGACCACCAAGCCCGAGGTCGGCTTGCTGATCAGCTCGAACTGGCGCGGGTCGATCAGCGCGGTGATCTCGCCGAGGGACTTGTCCTCGCCGCGCTCGTCGGCGTCGGGGCCGATGCCGAGGGTCGGCTTGTGGTGCTTCTCCGGACGCATCGCCGCGCCCTGGCCACCGCTGAGCTTGGTGGCGCTGGCCCCGGCCCGACGCCAGGTGCCGTCGAGCTTGCGGATGAAGGTCCCCTGGGGCGCGCCGATCCGCTTGAGCCGGCCCTGACCGATGCTCAGCGAGCGCCGAACGAGCACGTCGCCCTCGACCTCGCGGTCGCCGAAGAATTCGTCGTAGTCGTCGCCCTCTTCGTAGCGGTAGTAGATGCGGCTCACCGGCGCGTCGCGCCAGTCGACGATGCGCACGCCGGTCTTCGGGTCGAGGAAGGTGGTGCGACCGATGAGCACCTCGCGCTTGCGCTCGTCCTCCTCGAGGACCAGCCGGCCGAAGTAAGGCGAGCTGGGGTCCACGATACCCTGGCTGACCATCGCTCGGCGCTGGGCGACGCGCTGCAGCCGCTCCATCTCCTCGATCAGCGGGGGCACGTCCTCGAGGCGGGCGGTGCGGATCTGGTCGCGGAGCGCGATCAGCTCGGCGTCGTAGTCGATGAGCTGGCCCCGACGCTCCGGGGTGCGGCTGCGCTGCTCGATGGTGCGGGAGACCCGAGCGAGGACCTTCTCCTCCTGGGCGACGATCGTCTCGAGCTCTTCATCGCGCTCGACGGCTTCGGAGGCTGGGGCCGCAGCGGGCTTGCCGCCGTGAGCCTTGCTCCTGGTCGCCCTCGCCATGCCATCCGATGCCATACGTCCGCTCTCCAAAGTGTCACGGGGTGAAAGCCCGCAATCGGAACGAGCTAGCACGAATCGCCCTCGCGTCCACCGAGCGGGGGCCCCACTCGGCCTTGCCAACGGGCCCCGGCTGACGCCACCCTCCCCCGCCATGCGGCGCGTCATCCCCCTCCGTGAACGGAAGCTGGACTACCTCTTTTTGGGGTTCTTTTTCCTGAACCTGCTCTTCATCACGCCCATCGTCGACTTCGAGCAGCTGATGATCGCCGACCCCAGCGACTTCGAGTACCCGATCTGGCCGCCGGCGCCCTTCGTGGACCTGATCCACTGGTACGGCTCGAACTTCGACCCGCCCCTGATGGCCCGCCCGGCCTGGTGGCGGGCCACCATCTGGATCGACGCCGTCTTCTTCTTCCCCTTCTACGCGACGGCGATCTTCGCCTTCATCAAGGGCAAGGACTGGATCCGCAACTGGTGCTTCATCTGGGGCAGCGTGATGATGACCAACGTCTTCATCATCTGCTTCGAGGAGGCGCTCGGCGCCCACGCGACGGAGAACCTGCCCTTCGTGCTCCTGCTGAACTTCCCGTGGTTCACGGTCCCCATCGTGCTGATGGCCCGGATGTGGAAGACGACCACCCCCTTCACCGAGCCCGCGAGCGACGGTGAAGCCGAGAGCGCCTAGCGGTTCCGGCGGCGGCGGCGCCGGCGGTTGCCGGAGGAGCTCTCCTCCGGCTCGAGGATGGTGAACTCGACCCGCCGGTTGAGCGCCCGGCCCTCCGGGGAGTCGTTCGGCGCCACCGGGTTCACCTCGCCGTAGCCCCGGTACTCGAGCCGCTCGCGCGGCACGCCCTGGCTCGCGAGGTACTCGACCACCGCGCGGGCGCGTCGGTAGCTCAGGTCCAGGTTGTATTCGGCCTCACCGGCCGAGTCGGAGTAGCCGTCCACGCGGATGTGCCGGCTCTCCGGCAGCCGACCGATCACCTCGGCGACCTGGTTCAGCAGCGGCAGGCTCACCGANNCCGTCGTCGTCCTCGAAGCCGTCGAAGTCCTCGGGCAGGTTCGGTGCGAGGTCGATGAGGTCGGGAACGCCGTCGTCGTCGTTGTCGGGATCGGGGCAGCCGTCGTCGTCCTGGAAGCCGTCCCGGTCCTCCGGCTCGATCGGGCAGCGGTCGGCGTCGTCGACGACGCCGTCCGCGTCGTTGTCGGTGTCCGGGCACCCGTCCTGGTCGAGGAAGTCGTCGCCGTCCTCCGCGTCGTTCGGACAGTCGTCCACATCGTCCTCGATGCCGTCGGCGTCGTTGTCCGGGTCGGCGCAGAAGTCACCGTCGAGGTAGCCGTCGAAGTCCTCCGGGCCCGCCTCGCAAGGCTCGCGCTCGCTCGCCCAGCGAAGGGCCGCGAAGCCGCGGATGTTCGGCGCACCGTAGCCGGCGAGCACCCCGGTGCCGGCGCCGACGTCGAGGGTCAGCCCCTGCGCCAGGTAGAAACGCAGGCCCGCGTCGATCTCCATGGGCACCTCGTCCGAGTCGAGGCTCCGGCCCGCCAGCCCCGCCCGCAGCTGCGTCTCGGCGACGATGGCCGTCGACTCGTGGACGCGGANNGCTCGTCGTCCTGCTCGAAGTTGCCGAGCGCCGACTTCTGGCGGAAGCGCCAGCCCAGGTCCGCGCCGATCGAGAGGATGCCCACCCGATAGGCGGCGACCAGCGAAGGCATGAAGGTCCAGTAGCCCTGGCCCAGGAAGCGGTCGCCGTCTCCGCTCGGGATGGTGAAGAGCCCCTTGGCGGAGAGGGCGAAGTCGCCGCGCAGGAGCGGCACCTTGGCGCTCAGCCGGACGTCGCCGGCGCGGACGTAGGTCTGGTTCGACACCTCCGTCGCGAAGGGATCTTCGGTGCTGCTCCCGATGACCAGCGGGACCGCCACCCCCAACTCGAACCACTCGAAGAGGCCGAGGGCGGCGAGCGCCTCGGCGTCGAAGCGCCAGGGGACGACCGCTTCGCCGTCGGTGCGGACGAAGATCCCGCTCGCGCCGTTGAGGCCGAGGCCCACCGAATAGGTGAGATGACGGGGCACCTCCGGCCGGTCGACCGTGAAACCGGTGCCGGCGGTGGGTGTCAGCTGGAAGAGGTTGGTTTCGACCGTCTGACGTGGCTGTGCGCCTGCCGCAGGGGTTCCCATGCCCCACGCGATCATCAAGCAAGCGAGTAGGCCCGCCAACCGACGGAGCCCGAAGAGGACGGAAGGCCTCACCCGAAAAGCGTACCACCCGGAGCGCGCGCGGCGCGAAACATCCGCCATTTTCGACCGTCAGAACGGGCTCTCGAGACGGCCCTCGACGACGGGCCGGCCGAAAGGTGTATACTCCGCGCCCCATGTTGTTCGTCGCGTGCTCCGGATTCCCCGTTCCCGTCAGTCGGTATTGGGGTTTGTTCTCCGCGGTCGAGATCTCCGATACGGAGCTCGGCATTCCTGGAGCCGGTACCGTCCGCCGCTGGCTCCGCGAATCCCCCGATGGATTCGCGTTCACGGCGCTGGCGCCCAAGGAGATCGGCGAGTCCGGTTTCCGCCGCACCAACGAGAACAAGGAGCTGATCGAGGCGATCGGCGAGTTCGCCGAGACCCTCGGGGCCCAGGCGATCGTCTTTCAGGCGCCCGAGGAATTCGACTGCACCAAGGGCAACAAGACCGCGGTGAAGAGCTTCCTCTCCTGGCTCCCCGACGGGCTGCCCAAGATCGTCATGGATCTGCCCGGCTGGAAGCCGACCGACGTGGCCAAGACGATCGGCAAGCGCGACGCCTACGTCGCCTTCGACCCGCTCCTGGACGAGCCGCCGCCCCTCGGTGACTTCGTCTACGCCCGGCTCCCCGGGCCCGCCGGCCACCGGTCGCGCTACGACGAGGAGTCCGTCGAGCAGGTGGCCGAGGCGATGAAGGGCATCGAGGCCGAGACGGTCTTCTGCGTCTTCCGGAACATCGACATGGAGCCGAACGGCACCGCCCTGCGCGAGCTCCTCGGGCAGGTCTAGCCGGGGACCGACGCGTTCCGGAGGATCTCGAGGGCCGCCTCGAAGTCCTCGGGGATGTCCGCCTCGACCCGGATCGCCTCGCCGGTGATCGGGTGCGTGAAGCCGAGGAGACCGGCGTGGAGCGCCTGCCGGCCGATGGCGTCGTGCGCCTGCCGGAGGATCGGGTCCTTGGGGGGCTTGCCGTAGAGGGCGTCGCCGAGGATGGCGTGACCGGCGTCCGCCAGATGGACCCGGATCTGGTGGGTGCGGCCGGTCTCGAGGGTGCAGACGAGCAAAGTGGCTCCGTGCACGCCCATGAGCGGCTCCACGTGGGTGACGGCGCGCTTGCCGCGCTCGACCTTCGACGAGAATCGCTTGCGATGCACGGGGTGCCGACCATGAAACGTGTCGAAGGTCTGGCTCTCGACCCGGCCGAGCGCGATGGCCGCGTAGCGGCGCTGGATGTCGTGCCCCTGGAAGAGCCGCACCAGCCCTTCGCGGGCGGCGGCGGTCTTGGCGACGACCATCATGCCGCTGGTGTCCTTGTCGAGGCGATGGACGATGCCCGGGCGCATCGGATCGCCCCCGGGATCCCGGAAGTCCACATGATGGAGCAGCGCGTTGACCAGCGTGCCGTCGGGGTGGCCCGGCGCGGGGTGGACGACCATCCCCGCGGGCTTGTGGACGATGAGCAGGTGCTCGTCCTCGTAGCGGACGTCGAGCGGTAGGTCCTGCGGCTCGGCCTCGCTGGGCGGCGGGGGCGCGGGGCGGATCCGGAGGACCATGCCCGGGCGCATCTTGGTCTTGGGCGCGGTGACGGGCTCGCCGTCGATGGTGACGCGGCCCTCCTCGATCCAGCGCTTGAGGGTGGAGCGGCTCTCGTCGGTGCGCTCGGCGAGGAAGCGGTCGAGGCGGTCACCGCCCGTGTCGACGGTGAGCTCGAAGGGATCGCTCATGACGCGTCACGCCCTCGCCGGCGGGATGAACCGGGCATGGGCAGGGGCATGGGCATGGGGCCGCCGCTACGCGGCGGCTACCACATCGGGGATTCCACGTGGCCCTTGGAGCGCACGAGGATGTCGATGATGGCCCGGTCGTAGAAGTTCTTCTCGTAGAGCTCGGGCGAGACGCGACTCTTGAAGAGGGCCCGGCCCTCCTCGATCTCGTCCGCGATCGCGGTGAAGAGCGTATCCGACTGCACGCCCTCCACGATCTTGTCTTCGTTGTAGAGCGAGAGGTCGCTGGCGATGGCTCGAGCCAGTCGCCGCGCCGCCTCCTCGGATTCGATGAGCGCCATGACGCGAGTATCGCCGCGGTCGGCTCGGGAAGTCAAAACCCATGCGAGCCGGGCGGAGGGCCGATCTGGGCCTCGAACCCGGCGAGGCTGGAATGCGACCCGCCGCTCTGGCAGGTTGAAGAGGTCGTGCAGTCGGTTCGCGGATGCATCACCCCGATGCTGGCGCTCCTCGTGGGTGCCTTCGTCTTCCTCCGCGTGCCCCTCGACGGCCCACCGCGCCATCGGGCCCCGGCGGCCGGAGGGACGCCGGCCATCCCGAGCGCCCCGGCGCGCGCCGCGGCGGCGGTTCCGACCGAGGATCGGCCCGACGACGAGCAGCCTTCGTCCCGGCCAGCGGGGCCGCCGGCGCCCGTGGACCGCGGGCCCTACCACTATCATCCGCCGTCGGACATCGGGCTCCAGCCGCTGGCCGCCCACGACGCGCCGGTCGCCGAGCTCCTCGAGGCTCGGCTCGACGAGCTCGAGGATCTCGGCGCCCCGGAGGCCACCACGGAGGTGCTCTATCTGCTCGGCGCCGAGCAGCAGTCGGCCTTCGCCTACGACGTGGCCGCCGGCTTCTTCGAAGCCTTCGCGGCGCAGGAAGCCTGTGACGTGACCTGCGAGGAGCAAGCGCCAGCCCTCGAGAACGCCATCGTGCTCCACCGGGCGACCGGGAACACGGAAGGGGCGCTGCGGAGCGCGGACCTCTTCGAGCGCCGGTTCGAGCGCACCCACCCTCGCACCGCGACCCGGGTGGCCCTCGCCGCGGCGACCATCGACCGTCGGAGCGGCACGGACCGCCTCGAGCGCCTGCGGCGCCGGCGGCTCCCCCCGGCAGAGGCCGTGCAGGCCGAGGTCGCGCTGGGCAAGCGCCTGCGGAGCGACGATCCGCGCCGGGCTCGCCGGGCCTTCCGCCGCGCCAATCGCCTCTGGAAGCGCCACGGCGGGGAGCAGATGGCGACCTCGCCGGGTCTGGGGCCCACCGCGTGGGCGGCCGAGCTCGGTCGCACCCGCGAGGCCGTGGCCGAGGCGCGCTTCTTCGAGGCCGAGCGCCACTACGAGCGCACCCGGCGGATGACTCCCCCGACCTTCGAGGGTCCGCCCCGCGAGGCTCGGGTCGACCGCTGGGTGCGTCAGCGCCTCCGGCCGTGGCTCGCTCGCCGGATGCGGGCGATCGAGCGGGCCGAGCGCGCCCTCGATCGGGTCGACGAGCTCGGCCTCACCCGCCAGAGCGTCGCGGTGGCCGCCCGCCGCGGCCAGCTCTACCAAGAGCTCGCCGACACCCTCGCCCGCCTGCGGCTCCCGACCGCCGTCGAGAGCGAGGACGAGACCATCGACCTCATCGAGCAGCCGCGCGGCCCGATGTACCAGCACTTGGTGCGCCCGGCCCTCGAGCGCTTCGAGGCGTGCATGGAGCGAGCGAGCGCCACCCACCACTACGGTGAGTGGTCCGAGAGCTGTGCCGATGGGCTGGCGCGCTACCTCCCGCGCTACCAGCGCGCCGAGCTCCCCCGCTAGTACACCGCCACAGAGGTTCTGATGGGTTCAGCGTGGATGANNGTCGAGGGCCTCGATCAACCCGTCAGAACCGCTGTGGCGGTGTACTGGTAGGAAAAAGTTGCCGGGCGCCGCGGAGGAGCTCCGCGACGCCCGGCAGTGGGAAGGTGGAAGAAACCGATGTTTCAGGGAGGCGCGAGCGCCTCCATGATCTCGCTCCGCGTGCTCACAGCGGGCAGCTGCCCGCGTCGACGCAGATGATGATGTCGCTCGTCCCCGGGAAGTCGCCAATCCCGTTTACGAAGCTCCATGTCCACGCCTGACGCAATCCTTCAGCCATTTTCGAGCACGACGACGTGCCCGGGGAGGCGCTCTCGTTCCGCCGGCCCGATCGCCCCCTGGGGCCGAACGCGGTCAGCTCATCGAGACCTTGGTGTCGACGAAGATCTGGTAGTCGGCGGCCGGGAGGTTGGGCAGCGAGAGCGCGGAGGTACCCAACGTCGTCGTCGTTGCAGCTCTCGGTGGGCAGCTCGCAGACGCCCCACGCGCAGCTCGCGCCGCAGCGCCGTGTGCCGGCCGAGCCACGGGACGGAAGCCCCCTTCCCTGACGAGGCGCTCGACGCTGGGTGCCCGGCTGGCTGGCGCTCGGGGGATCTAGATGATGATGGTCGCGCAGCCGAACTGGACGTCGACGCTCGCGTCGCCGGTCTCCATCAGAGCGCGCTGGGCGAGGTCGCAGGTCGCCGGGCAGAGGCGGACCTCGGTCGGGTTCTCGTCGTCGTCGTAGTACCAGCCGCCGGTGGGGCCGCAGCTCGGCTCGCCGGCGCTCACCTTGGGGATCACGTCGCTCGCACCGCCGGAGCGGAGGAAGACGTTCACCCGGGATGGGTTGAGCATCATGCCGTCGGGCGGCTCGGGCAGCGGCAGCGTGCAGGCGATGCGCGCGGTGCTGGCGACGGTGTCGGCGACCTCGTCGAGGAAGGCGTCCCACGCGGCCGAGTCGGCCTGGTCGCAGATCTGGGCGCGCACGCCGCCAGTGCGCTCGACGAGCTCGGTGTAGGTCCGGCCGGGCTTGCTCGGGAAGCCCAGGGTGCCCGAGTCACACATCACGCTCGGGTCCGTCTCGGAGCCCCAGCCGTAGATGGCGTTGAAGGTGTAGCCCTCGAAGAGGGCACCGTAGGTGGAGGTGAGGATGCCGGGACCGATCTCGAGGCCGCTGAACGGGTTGCCGCCACCGGGGAAGTCTTCGAGGGAGGTCAGGGTCAGCTCCGGGTCCCCGGCGTCGCACTCGGTCACCCCGTCGTGGGGGAAGGCGCAGGTGCGGGAGTCGTCGTCGGTGACCACCACGATGGTCTTGGTGGCGTCGTCGCGGAGGAAGCTGCGCCACGGCCGGGAGCCGCGGGACTCGCCCTCGGAGTAGCCGGAGCTCTGCGCCAGGGTCCCGAGGAACTGCTCCACCTGCTGGGTGCTGCGAACGTCCACCGAGACGTGGAAGAAGCGCTCTCCGTCGCCACAGCTGCTGTCGCCGGCGAGGGGCGGCGGGATGCAGACCCGGATGCCGTCGCCACTGGTGGTGCCGCGCTCGGAGAGCATGATCACCCGGTAGTCGAGGCCGCTGCCGCTGATGCGGTCGGCGAAGTCGTTGAGGCCCGCTTCCACCTCGCGGATGGCCGGCTCCATGCTCGTGGAGTTGTCGACCATGAAGATGATGTCGACCGGATCGACGTCCAGCATGGCGCCGGCGGTGGCCGTGGCGCAGGAGGCGTCGGGATCGAGCTGAGCGTCCAGGGGCTGAGCGTCCAGGAAGCGCATGTCCGGGTCGTCGGGGGCTCCATCGCGACCGATGCGGGTGTCGTCCCCACACGCGGACAGGAGAACCAGAAGGACGCAAGGCCAGGAGCGAAGCATTCCGGCTGGATAGCAGCCCAACCGCCGACGCGCGAGCGCCGCTCTCAGATCGTCAGCGACGGGGCACGTGGCCGATGCGGCCGGCACGCTCGAGGGTGAAGAAGCTCGGCGTCGGCAGGCGGCGAATGCCGAGGTCGAGGTAGGACCAGCCGAAGAGCAGCGACGGGTCGTCCGGTCGGACGGCCACGATCGGATCGCGCAGGAATCGGATCGGATCGAGGCCGTTGCCGCCCTTGCCGTAGTCCAGCATCAGCCCGGCGGGGACCCGCACCGAGCGCCCCCGGTAGCGGCCCGGTCGGTAGCCATCGAGCGGCCGAACGGCGAAGTAGCCGAAGGTGAAGGGCTCGCCCCGACGGCGCTTGGGCCGGTCCGGTGCGTCCAGCCCGTTCTGCTCGAGGCGGACGTTCCAACCGCGGAGCGCCCCACCCTCCTCGTCGCGGTGGAAGGCCTTGCGGAACTTCGTCCAGGTGAGCTTCTCGATGAGCGTGGGCAGGCCGAGGCTCACGCCCCGATACTCGTAGCCCGCCAGATCGTCCTCGGCGATCGGGTGGCCGCCCTCGAGCAGGTCGAGCCACCCTTCTGGGCCCATCCGGTGAATCGTAGCGGCGTTCACGAGTCTCCCTCGTCTTCCTGCCGCGCGCGGCGAGGCGGCAGCAGCGGGTTCGGATCGGGCAGGAAGTGGCGCCCCGGGTCCCGCACCCAGCCCCGCTGCCGCCACTCGAAGTGCAGGTGCGGCGCCCAGGCGAAGCCCGTGTCCCCCACGTGGGCGATGGTCTGGCCTCGGCCCACGTACTGGCCGGCGAAGACCGTGGCGTCGTGACAGTGCGCGTACATGGTGCTGTAGCCCTCGTGGTGCAGGAGGATGACCACGTTGCCGTAGCCGGTGAGCTCGTTCCCCGCGTAGACCACCAGTCCGTCGCGGGCGGCGACGATCGGATGTCCCTCGGGGGCGCCGATGTCCACGCCGTTGTGGCGGCGGTGCCGGACGGAGCCGCTGCGGTTGCGGCCGAAGCCGCGGCCCATGCGGCCGCCGGGAACCGGGAAGGTCAGCCGACCGCGCGGGTCGAGGTGCTCGACGGCCGCCATCCACTCTTCGAAGGGGCGCTTGTGCATCACCCAACGGGCGGTCCATCGCTGGCCGAGGCCGAGGTGCTCCGCGAGCTCCGCCGCCGGCCCGTGGGGCTCGGGGATGAGCCGCTCACCGGAGCAGTAGCGCCGGTAGCCGCCCTGGGTACGGCAGCGGCGAGGCACCCGCCGACGCCAGCGGGCGGGGCGTAGCGGATAGTCGTCGGGATTGTTGTGCAACCAGCGGCGCGGAACACGCTCCTCGAGGTCCACCGCCTCGAGCTCCGAGAGCGCGGGCGCGCGGGGAACGGGCCCCGATCCGTCCTGGGCGCCACCGAGGGAAGCGCAGAGGGCGAGCGTCAGGAAAGGAAGGCCGCGGCGGAGCACGGCGCGATCTTAGGAGATCGCGGCAGCTTTCAAAAGTTGAGGCTCAACGGTCGGCCGCGCGACGGGCTCGCGGGGCGCCAGATGCTGGCGGACGTCGGGGTGCGCCCAGCAGACCCAGAGGGCGTAGAGGGCGAAGACCGTCCCGATCGGGAAGGTGAGCAGAAGCGAGCAGGCCAGGAAGGTCTGGAGCATCCGCCCGCGGCCGCGGCCCAGGCGAAGCGCAGCCAGGAGGCACGCCAGCCCGAGGCCGCCGACCAGGAGCAGGATGAGAGCCCCGAGCACGGCCATGAGCACCGACGCGCCCGCCGTCCCCTCGACGGCGGGCCAGGTCCAGAGGTGGAACACGTAGGCCCCCGTCCCCGTGGCGAGCACTCCGAAGCCCGCGTCCAGCACCCGCACCATGGTCAGATGGCCCATCGGCACCGGTCTACGGCGGGGGCGAAGAGAAATTCCCCTCGGGGTCCGCTCGACGTCGCCGTGCGCGTCCGGCGGCCCGGCGATGCGCCCCGTGGGGCCACTCGCGGCCGTTGCGTCGCGTGATGGCATGACCGAGACTCGGCCGGTGGTCTCCGTCCGCACGAAGCTGATCGGCCTCGTGCTGGGGTCGTTCGTTCCCGCGGTCGTCGGTGCCGTCGTGGCGGAGCGCGCATCCGAGCGCGAGCTCCTGGAGGAGGCGGCGCTGCACATCGAGGCCGTCGGGCGACACTTCGACGACCTGCTCGAGGAGTACGAACGACATGCGCTGCTGGCCGTCGCCTTCGCGGCTCACGACGCGCGCTTCGACGAGGCGCTGGCGCAGGGGGACCAGGTCGAGGTGCGCGCGTTCGTCGACCAGATCGCCGCCGCCTATCCGCACCACGAGATCATCGCGACCGACGCACGGGGGGCCGCCGTGGCCGTGGCGGTGGGCAACGAGGAGAGCGGGGTGTCCTCGCTCTCGGCGGAGGCCAGCCCGGCCTTTGCGGCGCTCTTCGCTGGTGAGCGGGTCTCCGGTCTCTTCGAGATCCGGCAAGGAGAGACGACCCGATACGGATTGGTGGACGCCTCGCCGGTGATGTACGAGGGCGCGCAGGTCGGCGCGCTGGCGCTGATCACCACGGTCGATCAGGCCTACGTGGAGCTGCTCTCGACCCAGCTCGACGCCGAGCTGGCGCTGAGCGTCGATGGCGAAGAGGTCGCCACGACCGAGGGACATCCGGCGCCCGGCCGGCGGACCGAGCAGGAAGAAGTGGTCTTCGAAGAGCAGGGGGAGCGGCTGCTCGCGCTCGAGACCTTCCACCCCCGGCGCCTTCGGACGCACGGCCATGACGTTCGGCTGACCGCGACCCGGGACGTCACCGAGCTGCGCGAGATGGCGCTGAGCGACCTCTACCAGCAGCTGGGGATCCTCGGGGCGGCCGCCCTCCTCGTGCTCGGCTTCGCCCTCCGCTACGCGAACGAGCTCGCCAGGGGCGTCGAGGGAATCGCGCGCGCCGCGAGGGCGCTCGAAGAGGGGCGCTACGAGCGCGCACCGGCGATCCACACCAATGACGAGCTCGAGCTGCTCTCCGACAACTACAACGCGATGGTCGAGGGACTCGAAGAGCGCGACCGCATCCGCGAGACCTTCGGACGCTACGTGACCCGACAGGTCGCCGACCACCTCATGGAGAGCGAGCAGCACCTCGGCGGCGAGCTCGTGCCGGTGACCGTGCTCTTCTCGGACATCCGCGCGTTCACCACCATCAGCGAGCGGATGCCGCCGAGGGAGCTGCTCGACTTCCTCAACGAGTACTTCACCGGCATGGTGGAGATCGTCCTCGACCACCGAGGCGTCGTCGACAAGTTCATCGGCGACGCGATCATGGCGGTCTTCGGCGCCCCGAGCCCCGAGTCCGAGGATCCGCTCCACGCCGTGCTCGCCGCGCTCGAGATGCGGGAGAAGCTCCAGAGCATCAACGAGGCCTTCCGGGAGCGAGGGCTGCCCGAGATCCGAACCGGCATCGGTCTCCACTACGGGGAGGTCGTCGCCGGCAACATGGGCCACAGCGAGCGCATGGAGTACACGGTCATCGGTGACACGGTGAACGTGGCCTCACGGCTCGAGGGGCTGACCAAGGAGCTCGGGGCCGACATCCTGATCTCCGGCGAGCTCCATGCGCTGGTCGAGCACGCGATCGAGGCCGAGCCGATCGCCGACGTGCAGGTCAAGGGTCGCGCCGAGGCCGTGGCGGTCTTCCGCGTCATCGGCCGCCGCGCGTAGCCGGCGGGGGTTCCCGCCCCTGGCGCGCTGCGCTATGTACCGCCCATGCCGTCATTCGATGTCGTGAGCGAGCTCGACCACCACGAGGTGGACAACGCCGTGAACCAGGCCAACCGCGAGCTGGCCCAGCGCTATGACTTCAAGGGAACCGACTCCTCGGTGGAGAAGACCGAGGAGGGGCTGGTCATCCGTAGCAACAGCGAGGGGCGCCTCGACGCGGCCCGGGACGTGCTCGAGTCCAAGATGGTCCGGCGCAAGGTCTCGCTGAAGTCGCTGGACCCGCAGAAGGCACAGCCCGCCGGCGGTCAGACCTGGCGCCAGCTGATCAAGCTGAAGGAGGGCATCTCCAAGGAGAAGGCCAAGGAGATCGTCAAGGCCATCAAGGACGCCAAGATGAAGGTCCAGGGCTCCATCCAGGGCGACGTCGTCCGCGTCAGCGGCAAGAAGCGCGACGACCTGCAGTCCTGCATCGCCCTGTTGAAGGAGAAGGACTTCGACCTGCCGCTGAAGTTCAAGAACTTCCGGGACTGAGTCACCCCCGCTGGGGAAGATCGTCGCGGCCTCCACGTAGGCCGTCCCGTGGCTCGCAAGGAGCCGAAGGAGAAGGACAGCGATGATCAAGAAGACTCGTGCTCTCGGGATGGTGCTCGGACTCGCCCTCGGCCCGCTGGTCGGCTGCGGCGGCGAAGAGGATGAAGCGGCCGCCGAGGCGGAAGCGGAAGAGATGGCGAACGCGCTCGGCGAAGCGCTTCAGGAGGCCGCCGACGAGGCGGAGGCCGAAGCCGAAGCCGAGGGGGGCGATCTGGAGCTCGCGTCGATGGGGCTGAAGATCAGCGCGCCCGCCGGCAGCTCGGTCGGCGACGCGATCGTCGGCGAGGGCTACATGGTCCAGGGCCCCGGCCTGGTGCTGACGGTGGCCGAGGCCACCGACTCCGATCCCGCGGACCTGGCCGCCGCGAAGGAAGCCAACGAGATGTACTCGCCGCAGAACGTCGGCGAGGAGGAGCTCGAGGATGGCTACATCCTCACCTTCACCAACACCGGCGGGATGGGCGACAACTACTGGGTCGTCGGTCGCCGCGAGATCGGCGACACGGTCGTGACGTGCTCGACGACGGCGAGTCAGGAAGCGCAGCAGACCGCGGCGGTCACCGCCTGCAAGTCGATCCACGAGTGATCGATCCCGCAAGGGCGAGGCCGGGTCCGCACGGGCCCGGCCTTCGTCGTCCGTCGTCGGTCATCGCCGCCAGCGGATCTCGAGCACGATGGTAGAGAGCTCCTCGCTCACCCGCTCGTCGAAGCCGACGCAGCCGGTCACGCTGGCGCGAGCGCTGCCGCGGCGCGGGGTCCCCGGACCGCCTGACTCAGCGCGATGGGCGCACGGCGGCCGTGGAGCGCCACCATGGCGTCCATGAGGGCGATGAAGTTCGCCCCTTTCGCCTCCGACTCCCCCGCAAGAGACGCTACCTACGCATGGCCGCCGCCACCTTGGGGAAGCGCACCGCCAGGTCCGACTCCTTGATGGGCTCCCCGCGCGGCTCGACGAAGAGGTCGAGGGTCGGTGTGGGGAGCTCCGACCGATACATGCCCTCCCACGTGTTTCGGCCGACGTAGCAGAGAGGCAAGCCGGTCGCGCCGGGCCAGACCTCTTCGGCGAGCGAGTCCGGATCCTCGAGGGCCGCCTCGAAGCGGTCCTTGCCGAGGGAGACGAGCCAGGCCCGGAACCCGAGGAAGACGTCGTGGCCGCCCTCGCCGTGCACCAGGCTGGCGACCCCCCACAGATCCCAGCGGAACGCCCGCTGCATCTGGCTCCAGAAGTGCTGCTCGAAGTCGCGGATGGCGTTGCCCGGTTGCCCGTTGCCGTCACCCGAGCGGCTCTTCAGCTCGCCCTCGAGCCACGCGGCTTGCCCCGTCGCGGTGGTCGACACCTCGCGAGCAGCGTCGATCAGCTTCCAGAACCCCTCTTCGTCCACGGCATGACCATCGCCCAGGGGCGGCGCCGATGGCAAGCCCCTGCGCAGGGGGTCAGCGCCGCCTGCGCTTCTTCTTGCGCTTGACGTCGTCCTCGTGGACCAGAGGCGAGAAGAAATTGTCCTTCTTCACGTCCTCTTCGACGCGGAAGGCGTACTTGTAGCTCGGGGCGCTGCGCATGTTGCAGTCGGTGCGCTCGCAGAAGCGGCAGGTGGTCCCGACCGGCACGCTCATCTTGGTCGGATCCACGAAGGGCATGTCGTCGGCGTAGGCGAGCTTCGGCGCGTCATCGGCGTGGCAGCCGAGGCCGATGCTGTAGACGGTGCCCCGCGCCAGGCTGCCGCTCTCCGCCTCGCTCACGACCTTGGCGAAGGTGAAGTAGGTCGTCCCGTCCGGGAAGGTCGAATACTGCTT
>JABAOG010005251.1_pt1 | contig 18292 bp, 15 predicted proteins | sample 7062131 | NCBI WGS metagenome assembly JABAOG01 (sample SAMN14538629, study PRJNA623070) | marine sediment metagenome | biome: marine biome [ENVO:00000428]; feature: marine pelagic biome [ENVO:01000023]; material: deep marine sediment [ENVO:00002113] | place: India: Arabian Sea | collected...
GCCGGGAGCCGGGAGCCGGGAGCCGGGAGCGGGGAGCCGGGGAGCCGGGCCACGAATGCCGCATGGGGAGGCTGCCATGTCCGCGAACGACGTGCCGGAACGTGGAGTGCCGCTGTCGATCACGGAGTTCCAGCGGCTGCCCGAGGAGGATCTCTACCGCGTCGAGCTGGTGCGGGGCCGGCTCGTGCGCGAGCCGCGGCCGGCGCCGCCNNGACGCGCATGCGCGGGCGACGGGCCGCGGCGACGTCCTGCCCGATGCCGGGTTCATCCTGTCGGCGGATCCTCCGACCGTGCGCGGCCCCGACGTCGCGTTCGTGTCGCGGGAGCGGCTGCCGGAACGGGCGTACGAGGAGCCCGGCTTCTGGCACCTGGCCCCGGACCTCGCCGTCGAGGTGATCTCCCCGTCGAACACGGCCGCGGAGATCCACGAGAAGGTCCGCGAGTACCTGGACGCCGGCACGTCCCTGGTCTGGGTGGTCGACCCCCGCACCCGTACGGTGGCCGTGCACCGGTCGCCCGGCGAGACGACGGTGCTGCGCGAGGGCGACGACGTCGATGGCGGCGACGTCCTGCCGGCCTTCAGCGCCGCCGTGTCGGAGCTGTTCGCGCGCTGATTCCACAGCCGGCCCGCCCGCGGTCGCCGCGAGCGTCGCCGCCCCACCGGCACCGCCCCCGAACCCGCCCCCCGCCCCCGAACCCCCGCCCCCCCTCTCCCATTCCCCTTCCCCTTNNATTCCCTCTCCCTGAATCACCACGCGATCCCGTAGTCCTCCCCGTGGTGACTGGACCCGCCCCAGAAGCTCCCGTGCTCCCGATCGAAGAAGATCGCGTTGATCGGCCCGGAGGTGCGGTCGTCGAAGGTGAGCCGGTAGCCCATGTCGCGGAGCGCGGCGCGGACCCAGGGCGGCGTGGCGTCCTGGAGCAGGATCCGGCCGGGGCTGGTCTCGTGGTCGCCGAAGGAGCCGCGCAGCTGGTAGCTGTTGATGTTGGCCGCCTCGGCGGCCTGCTGCACGTTCATCCCGAACTCGACCACGTTGAGGAAGAACTGCAGCAGGTTCTGGTCCTGGGTGTCGCCGCCCTGGACGGCGAAGGAGAGGAACGGCTTGCCGTCCTTGAGCGCGAGGCTCGGCGTGAGCGTGACGCGCGGGCGCTTCCCGGGCTCGACCACGTTGAACGGGTTCTCGGCCGGGTCGGTCACGAAGCTCTGCATCCGCTGGCTCAGCCCGACGCCGGTGCGGCCGGCGATGACGGCCGGGATCCAGCCGCCGCTCGGCGTGACGGAGACGACCCAGCCCTCGGCGTCGGCGGCCTGGATCGAGGTGGTGCCGAGGTTGAAGTCCGCGTCGAAGGCCGCCGCGGCCTGCGCGCTCGAGACGTCGGCGACGGTCCTGTCCTTCCCCCAGTTCTCGAGCAGGTGCCGGTAGGGGTTGGACCCGCCCTGGAACGGGTACGGGTCGCCGGGGCCGATGTCGGGGTCATTGCGCTCGCCGTCGATGAGCTTCGCGCGCTCGCGGGCGTAGTCCTTCGAGAGCAGGCCGCCGATCGGCTCCTCGGGCGGGAAGTACGGGTCGCCGTAGTAGAAGTCGCGGTCGGCGAAGGCCAGGTTCATGGCCTGGTAGAGCGTGTGGATGTAGCGGGCGCTGTTGTAGCCCATCGCCTGGAGGTCGAAGTTCTCGAGGATGTTCAGCGCCTGGAGCAGCACGGGGCCCTGCACCCAGTGCGTCAGCTTGTAGACCTCGATCCCCTTGTACGTCGTCCTCACCGGCTCCTCGATGTGGACCTGCCAGCGGGCGAGGTCCTCCAGGGTGATCAGCCCGCCCTGCTCCTGCACGCCGCGCACGAGCTCCTCGGCGATGTCGCCCCGGTAGAAGCGGTCGTAGGCGGCGTAGATGGCCTCCTTGCGGGACTTGCCGGCGGCGAGCGCGCGGCGCTCGGCCTCGACGAGCTTCTTCAGCGTGGCGGCGAGGTCGGGCTGCCGGAAGATCTCGCCGGGGTAGGGCGCCTCGCGCGCATCGTCGCCGAGGTGCGGCAGCATGACCTCGCGCGAGTAGGGCCACTCCTTGAGCCGGTCCTTGCCGCGCTCGATGCCGTTGGCCGTCTGCGCCTCGATCGGGTAGCCCTCCTCGGCCATCTGGATCGCCGGCGCGAGCACCTCGGCCAGGGACAGCGTGCCGTACTCGGCCAGCATGACCATCAGCCCGCCCGGCGTGCCCGGCGTCACGGCGGCGAGCGGGCCGTACTGCGGCGGGTACTTCATCTGCTTGCTCCTGAAGAACTCGGCGGTCGCGCCGGTCGGCGCGACGCCCAGCGCGTTGATCCCGATCACCTTGCCGGTCTTCGGGTTGTAGATCAGCGCCTGCGTCTCGCCGCCCCAGCTCAGCACGTCCCACATGGTGGACGTGGCCGCGAGCATCGCGGCCGCGGCGTCGACGGCGTTGCCGCCCTGCTGGAAGATCATCGCGCCGGCGGTGGCCGCGAGCGGCTTGCCGGTGATCGCGACCCAGTGCTTGCCGTGGAGCACCGGCTTGGCGGTCTGCTGTGCCGGGAGCGTCGCGGGCGGCACGAAGGCCGCCGCGAGCGCCAGGCGGATGAGGATGCGACGCGGCTCGGACAGTGGCGACATGCTCTCCTCCAGGTGTGGCGCCGATCGGAGTGTGGGGGATACGCGAGTAGCCTAACGCACGAGCGCCGTCCGTGCAATCGCGGCGGGGCGCCGGGCGCCGTGACCGGCGCGGGCGGCCGCGGGCGGCGTAGGGTGGTGGCGGGGCCGCAGGGACCGCAGGGACCGCAGGGACCGCAGGGGACGCAGGGGACGCAGGGGACGCATGGGACGCTATGGGACGCTATGGGACGCATGCGGGCGTATTCGCGCGCGCGCGGGCGCACTCGCGTGCGACCGCCGCCGTGCCCGTGACCGCGGGTGCCGCGTAGGCGTCTTACGTATACAGCGACGACTCAGCGAAGGACGCCATCATGCGACTCGATACTCCACTCTTCGCGCTGATCCTGGCGGCGCTCGCGGCAGCCGCGTGCAGCCGGACGGTCGGGACCGTCGGCACGCCGGGGCCGAGCGGCGACGTGGTCGTGGTCACGGAGGACGAAAGCGGCCCGCGCAAGCTCCACGGCATCCCGCCGGGGCACTACCCGCCGCCCGGCGAGTGCCGCGTGTGGTACCCCGGCCGGCCGCCGGGGCACCAGCCGCCGCCGCGCCCGTGCGGCGAGCTGCAAGGGCGCGTGCCGCGCGGCGCGTTCATCCTCTACAACGGCGGCGCGTGGGACCTGGAATACGACTGGCGCTCGCACGAGCGGCGGCGGCCGGGCAGCGTGCCGCGCATCATCCTCGAGCTGACGGCCGCGGCCCGCAGGCGCTGAGCCGCGGGCGCCGGTCGCGGACGGCCGCCCGCGCCGTGGCTCAGCCGTCGGCCGTCGCCACGCGCAGCCAGTGGACGCTGAAGAGGCGGTCGGGGTCGGTCCAGACGCGCTCGGGCCGGAACCCGGCCCGGCGGGCGGCGGACGAGAACTGCTCGACCGTGTACTTGTAGGAGTGCTCCGTGTCGATGAACTCGCCTTTGCGGAAGCGGACGACGGTCGCGCCGGCGCCGGCGGCGTCCGGGATGCGGACGCACTGGTCGCGGCGGCTGATCAGCCGCATCTCGATCCGGCCCCGCGCCTCGTCGTAGACGGCGCGGTGGCGGAATGCGGCGAGGTCGAAGTCGGCGCCGAGCTCGCGGTTGATGCGCGCGAGCAGGTTCAGGTTGAACGCCGCGGTCACGCCCTCGCGGTCGTTGTAGGCCGCCTCGAGCCGCGCCCGGTCCTTCTTCAGGTCCACGCCCACCAGCATGCCGCCGCCGGCGCCGCACAGGCGCGCCATCCGGCCGAGCAGCCGCTCCGCGTCCGGCGGCTCCAGGTTGCCGATGGTCGACCCCGGGAAGAAGACGACGGTGCGCGTCGCGTCGGCCGCGGGCGGCAGCGCGAAGTGCGCCGTGTAGTCGGCGCAGACCGGCAGGACCTCGAGCGGCGGGTGCTCGTCCGCGACGGTGGCGGCGAACTCGACGAGCTGCGCCCTCGAGATGTCGACCGGCACGTACGCCGCGGGCCGATCCAGCGCGCGCAGCAGCAGGCGCGTCTTCGTGCCGCTGCCGCTGCCCAGCTCGACGAGCCGGATCGCGGCGCCGAGCGCGTCGGCGATCTCGTCGCCGTGGGCGCGCAGGATGGCGAGCTCCGCGCGGGTCGGGTAGTAGGCGTCCAGCTCGCAGATGCGTTCGAAGAGCCGCGCGCCGCGTTCGTCGTAGAAGAACTTCGGCGGCAGCGTCTTCACCGGTCGAGTCAGCCCGTGGACCACCGCGTGGCGCAGGTCCTCGAGGCTCGGCTCCAGGTCGTGGAGCGTGATGCGCCCCTGCCGGACGCCGCGTTCCGTCGTGCTCACGCGTCCCGGGCCAGGCGCAGGCCGCTGAACTGCCAGCGGGCGTCCGGCGGGAAGAAGTTGCGGTACGTCGGGCGGATGTGGCTCCGCGGCGTCGCGCACGAGCCGCCGCGCAGCACGAACTGGTTGCACATGAACTTGCCGTTGTACTCGCCGAGCGCGCCCGCCGGCGGCCGGTAGCCCGGGTACGGCGCGTAGGGGCTGCCCGTCCACTCCCACACGTCGCCGTACATCTGGAGCGGGCCCTCGCCGTCCCGGGCGGCGGCGTCCTCGGCGGCGGCCGCGCGCGTCGGGGGCGCCAGGCCCGCGGCGGGCACCGCGTCGCCCGCGTCGGGCGGGTCGGCCGACCGCGCCGCGCCCGACGCGGGCGCCGGGCCACGCGTGTCGGGCGAACCCGCGGGGTGTGGCGCCGCCGCCGGGTGGAACCGTTCCGACTCGACGAAGTTGCCGCGGATCGGCAGCATCGCGGCGGCCACCTCCCACTCGGCCTCGGTCGGCAGGCGGGCGCCGGCCCAGCGGGCGTAGGCGTCGGCCTCGTAGTAGCTGACGTGCACGACCGGCTCGGCGGGGTCGACCTCCCTCATCCCGGAAAGGGTGAAGTACCACCAGCGGCCGTCGCGCCGTTCCCAGTAGAACGGCTCGGTCCACCCGTTCGTCTCGACCGCCGCCCAGCCCATGGACAGCCAGAGCTCGGGGCGGCGGTAGCCGCCGTCCTCGATGAACTCGAGGAACTCGCCGTTGGTCACGAGCCGCGAGGCGAGCCGGAAATCTCCGACGAAGGCGCGGTGGCGCGGGCCCTCGTTGTCGTAGGCGAAGCCGTCGCCGTCCCGGCCGATCCAGGCCAGGCGCTCGGGGAACTCGAGCCAGCGGATCGGCGGCGCCGCGGTCGGGCGGCCCGGCTCGCGCTCGCGGTAGGCCGGCCGCAGCGGGTTCACGCCGAAGACGTGCTTGATGTCGGTGAGCATCAGCTCCTGGTGCTGCTGCTCGTGATTCAGGCCGAGCGTCGTCAGCGCCAGCAGCGGAACATCCTCGGCGCCGGCGCCCAGGAGATCCTGCATGGCCGCATCCACGTGCTCGCGGTACCTGAGCACCTCGCGCGCCGTCGGCCGCGTGAGCATGCCCCGGCGCCAACGCTCGTGCATCTGGCCGACGCTCTGATAATAGGAGTTGAACAGGTACTCGTAGCGAGGATGAAAGAGCCGATAGCCGGGCGCGTTCGGCCGCAGAATGAACTGCTCGAAGAACCAGCTCGTGTGCGCGAGGTGCCACTTGGTCGGGCTCGCGTCCGGCATCGACTGGACGGTCTGGTCCTCCGGGGACAGCGGCGCGGCGAGGGCGAGGGTGGCCTCGCGGGTGCGGCGGACGGCCTCGAGCAGGGAGAGCGCGTCCGTGTCGGCGGTGAGAGCGCGCGCGGCGGTCATGGGGAGGCTCCGGTCTGCTTCGCTCGCGCATGTCAGTGTGGGGTGCGCGGGGCGCGGGCTCAATGCTCCAAGCGGTCACTCGCGCTGCAGAGATGGATCTGCCGCTCCGAAACTTTCGGCCCTCGCGGCTCGCAGCGGCTTCCGCCTTCGCATACCGCTCGGAGGAATTCGCGAAGGCGCGCAACTTCACACATCTAAGTCGACTGACCGCCTGGGGCGGGCTCCGGACCGACATCGCCTCGGCCCGACGAAGCCCGCCGCTTGCCCCCGCCCGCCCAACCCGCTTTGATCACCCCCACCAAGGACCCCGCGCATGACCGACGCCCCCCGGCGGTTCCAACGCATCCACTTCACCGGCAGCCCGCGGCCGGCGGCGCGCCAAGGGCTGCGCGTTATGCGCGCGCGCTACGAGGACGCCGGCGCGGAGGAGGCCGACGTGGTGGTCGCCCTCGGCGGCGACGGCTTCATGCTCGAGACCCTGCACGCGTTCATCGACCGGGACGTGCCCATCTACGGCATGAACTGCGGCACGGTCGGCTTCCTGATGAACGAGTACGCCGAGGAGGGGCTGCTCGAGCGGCTCGAGCGCGCCGAGACGGCCGTCATCCGCCCGCTGCAGGCGCGGGGACGCGACATCCGCAAGCGGCCGTTCTCGGCGCTTGCGATCAACGAGGTCTCGCTGCTGCGCGAGCTCCGCCAGACCGCGAAGCTCGCCATCAGCGTCGACGGCCAGCTGCGCCTGCCGGAGCTGGTGGCCGACGGGGTCTTGGTCGCCACGCCGGCCGGCTCGACGGCCTACAACCTGTCCGCCCACGGCCCGATCCTGCCGATCGACGCGCGGCTCCTGGCGCTCACGCCGATCAGCCCGTTCCGGCCGCGGCGCTGGCGCGGCGCGCTGCTGCCGCACGACACCCAGCTGCGGATCGACGTGCTCGAGCCCGAGACGCGGCCCGTCAGCGCGGTCGCGGACAATCAGGAGTTCCGCGACATCGCGTTCGTGGAGATCCAGGAGCATCCCGAGCTGACCCTGACGATGCTGTTCGACGAGGGCCGCGCGCTCGAGGAGCGGATCCTCGCCGAGCAGTTCGCGCACTGAGGCGAGCACCTGAACCGCCCCACTCCCGGAAAGGAAGATACGACCACGGAGCGCACGGAGATCACGGAGGCCTCTGTGTCCTCCGTGCACTCTGTGGTTCTCTTGAGGCGCGTCAGGACGCCAGGCGCGCGTGGTCCGCTTCGCCGGCCCCCTGAGAGTCGGCGACATCCCACGCCTCCCCGTCGCCCGCCTCCAGCGCGTCGAGCTTGGCGAGCAGATAGTCGGCGTCCTCCGCGGAGAGCCCGATGGAGCGCGACAGCAGGCGCTCGAGCATCGTGCGGGAGGCGTGCTCGCGGGCGCGCGCCGCGCCCTCGCGCTCGATCTCCTCGTGGATGTCGACCGCCGCGCGGATCGGCGCGAAGAGCCGGGCCGGCATGCCGGTGCGCTCGAAGACGGCGCGCAGCCCCAAAGGCCCCGCGTCGTGGACGAGCACCCAGGCCTTGCCGTGGGGCATGCCCGCCAGCTCCGCCACGGCGTGCTCGAAGAACCGCATCCGCCCGAGGCAGAGCCCGCGCACGACCAGAGTCGCGGAGAGCAGGCCGTTGAGCTGGAGCTGCTGGACGAGCCGGCGCATATCGCCCGCGCAGCCCGCCTGGTCGAGCACGTCGATGGCGCCGCGGTCGTGCAGCTCGACGGCGAGCTGGGGCGGCAGGGCGTGCCGCCGCGCGAGCCGCTGGAGGGACTCGTGGGAGACCATGGCCGCCAGCCGGCCCGCGATCAGCGGCGGCAGGACGAGCCGTGCGATGAGCGCATCGGTCACCGCGCCCTCGCCGAAGCGCAGAAGCGCGCTCTCCATCGCGGCGGGATCGATGTCGGCACCGTCGTTGCGGGCGAGCGCGGCCACGGCGCCCTCCCCGCCGTGATCGACGACGGCGGCGGCGACGGAGAGCGGCACGTGGTCGCGCCGGGCGATCGCGGCCTGCTTCGGCGGCGAGCCGGCGCGCGCGACGGCGATGAGATCGTCCTCCCCGAGGACGGGCGAGCGCTCGAGCACCGGCGCGGCGATTCCGTCGAGGTCTCGCGCGAGACGCGCCGCGACGTCGTGCGGCAGATTGGGGGACGCCTTGAGCGTCTCCGAGAGCGCGCAGCGGACCACGGCGGCCTCGTCCCCCGCGATGATCCGCACCACCTCGTCGGCGGCGTTGCGCGCCTCGGGCGCGAGGCCGCCCTCCGCGATCCTGAGGCAGATCTTGCGCGCGGCGTGCGCGCGGGTCGACGGGCTCTCGCGTCGCGCGAGCAGCCGCACGTCCGTGTCGGTGAGATGAGACGGCGTCGCCGGCATCGCAGCGCCCCCTTCCGCGCTTATCTGCGCGATGCTCGGGTGCGCCGCGTTAACGAAATGTTGCCGGGCGTCCCGGCGCGCCGGGGCGCGCCGGGGGCCTGCCGCCGGATCAGTCGCGCGGGAAGGTGGTCTCGGAGATGTTCAGCGTCGCCGTCCCGCCGGCGTCCCCGAAACGTCCCACCCAGATGTCGTAGAGCCCCGACGCCGGCGCCTTGAAGCCGAGGCCGGGGTTGAGCCCAGCCCCGGAGTCGTCGTCGCAGATCCACGATCCGTCGGGCGTGTTGACGACCAACGTCGTGTCCTCGTCGGACTCCACGTAGATGTAGAGCGGGAAGGCGCCGGCCGTGTAGTAGAGGTCGACGTCGGGGGCCGAGCCCACTTGCCCGGCGCACGAGGGGTCGACGCTGCGCGCGTCCATGGCCCCGCCCGGCGTCAGCGTCATGGCGTGCGGATCGGGCGTGAAGCCCGCCTCGAGCCGGACATCGCCGTAGACCGGCGCCGCGCCCGGATCGATCGACGCGCCCCCGCCGGCGCCCGCGGCGCGCGTCGTATGGTAGCCGGTCTCGGAGATGTTGAGGGTCGAATCGACGGTGTCGCCGCTGTCGTAGTGGCCGACCCAGATGTTGTAGAGCCCGCTCGCCGGCTTGGCCCACGTGAGGCCCGGGTCGAGCGGCGAGTCCGCGCCGTCGTCGTCGCACGCCCACGTCCCGTTCGGCGTGTTCACGACCAGCGTCAGATCGGCGTCCGAGGTCGCCGAGAGATAGAGCGGAAAGCCGCCCGCCGTGTAGGTGAGGTTGAAGTCGGGCGAGTCGCCGATCATGCCGACGCAGCTGGGATCGAGCGCCGAGGCGTCGTTCGAGCCCCCCGCGGAGATATAGACCGAGTGCGGATCGTCCGTGAAGCCCGCGGACAGCGAGACCGCGCCGAAGTAGGGCGTTCCGTTGATGTCCACGCCGGACGCGTCCGCCGCGCCCGAGCCGTGCGCGAAGCCCAGCTCGGAGATCCTGATCGTCGCGGCGGGCATGCCGCCCGCGCCGCCGAGATCGCCCACCCAGATGTCGTAGAGGCCCGACTGCGGGTTGTCGAAGCGCAGGCCGGGGTTGAGGTCGCCTGCGGAGTCGTCGTCGCACGCCCAGCTGCCGTCGGGCAGGTTGACCACGAGGGTCACGTCGGAGTCCGAGGTGGCCGAGATGTAGAGCGGCAGCGTGCCCGCCTCGTAGGTGAGGTCGAAGTCCGGCGGATCGCCGATCATGCCCACGCACCCGGCGCCGAGCGCGGATGCGTCCACGCTGCCGCCGGCGCTGATGGCCACCTCGTGGGGATCGTTCGCAAAGCCCGCGCTCAGCGACACCGAGCCATAGTACGGCTCGCCCGAGGGGTCCTGCGCCCAAGCGCCTGCGGCTCCGATCGCGGCGAGCGCCGCGGCGGCCATCCAAGTCCTCATCGAGGTTCCCCCTTCCGACGCCGCCGCGCACGCTGCGGCGCCATTTCCGTTGTCTGCGCGGTCGACCCTGTCGGCGTGCCGCGCGGTTGCGAGCCGGACGCTCGCCGCCGATCATGACGCTACCGCGCCGCGCGCGGCGAAACCATGGCGTGGTGAAGCTATTTGTTCGGCCGATCGCCGCATCGCACGCGCCGGGGCCGGGACGGCGCCCGCCTCTCCGGACGACCTTCTCGCAGGCGAATCAAAAGGCCCCAATGCTTGCGCAAAGGGGCCTTTCTTGGACGGGTGGTGTAAGCCCGCCCAGCTCCAGCCAAGGGAGCTCGACCGCAAGCTTAGCCTGTCTTCAGGAAACGTTGCAACCTCAATCTGCAGCCGACAACCAGGGCCGCTTCGCCATGTTGACCAGTATACGGTCCAACTGGCGATCGCGCCTCAATATTTGACCGACATGCCTTTTTTGGTGGTACCGCCTCCCCGGATCGAACGGGGGACCTCCAGATCCACAATCTGGCGCTCTAACCAACTGAGCTAAGGCGGCGCACGTTCAGGGCGCGGGAAACTAGACCCGTGCTCGGGCTTATTCAAGGCGGCGCCGGGGCGGGCGCGTCAGGCGTAGCCCATGTTCCGGATCCGCTCCTCGATGAGCCGGATGCGCGTCTCGGGGCTCGGATGGGTGGAGAGGAACTCCGGCGGCCGCGAGCCGCCCTCCGCCGCCATCTTCTCCCAGAAGCGCACGGCCTCCCGCGTCGGATAGCCCGCGCGCGCCATATAGTCGATGCCGAGCTCGTCCGCCTCGGTCTCGTGCTGGCGCGAGTACGGCAGGATGTAGCCGAAGGTCACCCCGAGACCCAGCACCGCCGCGATCTCCTGCTTGTACTGGGTGTCGCTCTGCGAGATCGCGACCGCGGCCACGGTCGTGCCGACGCCCACCGCGATGTTCTGGCTGTAACGCTCCGCGGCGTGACGCCCGGTCACGTGACCGACCTCGTGGCCGAGAACGGTCGCGATCTGGGCGTCGTTCTCCGCCATGTCCATGATCCCGCGGTAGAAGCCCACCTGCCGGCCGGGCAGGACGAAGGCGTTCTTGGTGTCGGACTCGAAGACGGCGTACTCGAACTCGCTCGGGCTGAAGCCGGCGGCGGGCGCGATCCTGTCGCCCACGCGGCGCAGCCTGGCGTTCATCTGGGGGTCGTTGGAGATCGTCTCCTGCGCCTTCACGTCGGCCCAGGCGCCCTGGGAGAGCTGCGCGAGCTGGCCGTCGGAGACGAGCATGAGCTGATTGCGCCCGGTCTCCGGGTTGACCGTGCAGGCGACGACCGTGCCCGCAGCAAGGCCGACGACGAGCTCACGCCGGCTCAGAACCACAGTCTTCATAACATCACCTCCCGCCGATCACGCCCCCGCCGGGAGCGCGCCGAGCCTCCAAAAGGCCACAGCTGCTCACTACATACGAAAGCCCCCTCGAATTGCGAGTGCAAGCTCATGCCCCGCCCCATCCTGATCGTCATCGCAGGCGTGATCGTCGTTCTGGCGGCGGTCGCGCTGATCGTCCCGGCCCTGATCCCCGCCGAGGTGTATCGCAACCAGATCGAGACCCGGGCCTCCGCCCTGCTGGGCCGGCAGCTGGCCATCGCCGGCCCCGTCCGGGTGGCCGTGCTGCCTTCCATTCAGGCCCGCGCCGACGCGGTGACCATCGCCAACGCGGAAGGCTTCGGAGACGAGCCCTTCGCCCAGGTCGAGCAGCTGCGCGCCCGGTTGGCGCTCCTGCCGCTGCTCTCGCGCCGGGTGGAGATCCGGGAGTTCGTGCTCATGCGTCCCGAGATCGCGCTCGCGGTCGATCAGGCGGGCCGCAACAACTGGACCTTGTCCTCGACCGGATCGTCGAGCCCAGCCGCCGGCTCCGGCGGCGGGCTGGTGCGCCGGCCCAGCGCGCTGCCCTTCGACGCGGCGCTCGGCGACGTGCGGATCGTCGACGGAAGGGCGTCATACGTCGATCGCGCGGCCGGGGCCGAGCACACGATCGCGGACCTCGATCTCAACGTGCACATGCCGGACCTGTCCGCGCCGCTGCGCGTGGAGGGCGGCTTCGATCTCGACGGCGACCCGGTGCGGCTCGAGGCGCGCCTCGACTCCCTGCGCAGCTTCTTCGACGGCGCCGCGGCGCCGTTCTTCGCGCGCGTCGACGCCGGCGTGCTGATCCTCGAGGCCGACGGCCGCTTCGAGCCCGACGAGGCCGTGAGCTTCTCGGGCGACGTGCACATGGCGTCGAACGACCTCAAGGCGCTCGCGGCCAAGGCCGGCGCCTCGCTGCCGCCCGGGGACGCTTATCGGCGCTTCGACATCCGCGGCCGCGCCGTGGGCGACGCGAGCCGCGTGGCGTTCGAGGAGGCCGAGCTCGCCTTCGACGAGGTGAGCGGCGCGGGCGAGCTCGTCGCCGACCTCTCCGGCGCGCGCCCCTCCCTCACCGGGGAGCTCGTCATGGGCGCGCTGGACCTCACGCCGTACATCCCCGCGGGCGGCGGTCCCGGCGAAGCCGGCGGGGGCGCGGGCGGCGGCGTTGCGCCGTGGAGCGAGGAGCCGATCGACTTCGGCCCGCTCAAGGCGATCGACGCCGATCTGAGGTTGAGCGTTCGCTCGCTCAAGGCGCAGGCCTTCGAGTTCGGGCGGAGCCGCATCCGCGCCCGTCTGGAGGGCGGACGGCTGCAGGTCGATCTCGAGGAGCTCGACACCTACGAAGGAACCGGCGCGGCCGAGGTGATCGTCGACGCGAGCGGCGCGACGCCGCGGGTGTCGCTCTCCGCCGGCCTCGCCAACATCCAGGCCCGGCCCTTCCTCGTGGCGGCCGCCGACTTCGGCCGCCTCACGGGCGTCGGCGGGGGGCGGCTGAACCTCGCCGGCGGCGGGCGCACGCAAGCGGCGATCATGCGCTCGCTCGAAGGCGCGGGAAGCTTCGAGTTCCGGGACGGCTCCGTTNNCGGCGGTCCGCGGCCTCGACGCCGCGCGGCAGGGGCGTCTCGATCTCGAGGCCTTCAGCTCGTCCGCGTCGACGGACTTCACCGAGCTGCTCGGCCAGTTCACCGTGCGCGACGGGGTCGCCTCGCTGGGCGAGTTCCACCTGTCCTCCCCTCTCGTCCGCGCCACGGGCTCGGGCGCGCTCGACATCGCCGGGCAGTCGGTCGATCTGCGCCTCGAGCCGCGCGCGGTCGCCTCGATCGAGGGTCAGGGCGGCGCGGGCGATCTCTCCGGCCTCGGCGTGCCGCTGCGCATCTCCGGCTCCTGGGGCGCGGTGGAGGCCGGCATCGACGAAGCCGCCCTGCAGCGCCTTCTCGCGCGGCAGGCCGTCGACGCCGTTGGGGACGACGCCGCGCGGGCGGTCGACGACGCGCTCGGCGCCGGCGCCGGCGATCTCTTGCGCGGCGCGCTGGGGCTGCCGGGGCGCTCCGGACAGGACGATGCGCCGGCGTCCGAGGAGCAGGACGCGGACAGCGCCGGCGCCCAGGAAGACCCGACCGAGGAGGAGGACGATCCGGCCGAGCAGCTGCTGCGCGGGCTTTTCGGAGATCCCGACTGAGCCGAAGGTTCCCGATAGCGCGCGGCGGCGACATCGCTAAGCTTGGCGGCGACCGCGAGCTGGGCTAATCGACACGATCGTGTAGCTGGACGGGAGGCGAGCGCTGCGCGGGGGCGCCTTCGCCGAGGGGACTTGTGATGGCGTACGGACGAGGCGACGGGCCGGGCTTGGCGGCCGGCTTGCTGGCGGCGATCTTCATCGCCTTCGGCATCAGCTTCGCGGGGGTGATGATCGCGAGCGGGATCGCCGAGGCGCCGACCGCCGACCGCCGCGTGACGGTCAAGGGACTGGCCGAGCGCGAGGTCAAGGCGAACCTCTCGGTCTGGCCGCTCACCATCACGGCCGCCGGCGAGGACCTCGCCCTGCTGCAGGCCGAGGTCGATCAGGACGTCGGCCTCCTCACCGGCTTTCTCATCAGCCTCGGGTTCGACGAGGCCGAGGTCAGCCTCGGCCGCCTGCGCGTCGAGGACCGGGTCGCGCAGAGCTGGGGCACGGAGCCCCCGCAAGGCGGGCGCTACCTGATCCATCAGCCCGTCCGCGTGCGCTCGACGAACGTCGACCTGGTCGCTCAAGCCAGCCGTCAGCTCGGCGAGGTCACCCGTCAGGGCGTCGTGCTCTCAGGCTGGGAGGAGCCGTCGTTCGTGTTCTCTCGGCTGAACGAGATCAAGCCCGACATGCTGGAGGAGGCCACGACGAACGCCCGCGAGGCCGCCCAGCAGTTCGCCGATCACGCGGGCTCCCGCCTCGGCGGCATCCGCAGCGCCAACCAGGGCGTCTTCGAGATCCTGCCCCGCGACGNNCCGCGACGACGTTCCCGGGGAAAGCGAAGCCAGTCAGATCTTCAAGCGCGTGCGCGTGGTCGCCACGGTGACCTATCAGCTCGAGTCGTAGCCGCGGGCGTCATCGGCCGCACGCATAGCTCGCCCGCCAGCGCTCGTCGTCGATGCGCTCGAGCGTGGCCGGCGCGCAGCCTTGAGGCGCAGCCTCCTCGGCGGCGAAGCGCCATTCCAGCGGAGTCGGCGGCGCCGAGGTCTCGGCCCGGGGCGAGGACGGGATCGCGCGCAGGAAGGTCATCAACGCCGCGCGCTCCTCGGGCAGGTAGGAGACGCTGAACTGCTTACCGCCATCGATCTCGACGACGGCCGGCCCGAGCGTCCAGGATCGCGGCCGCGGCTCTCGCGCGGCGGGCGAGCCGCATGCCGCGCACAGCGCCGCTACGGCCATCGCGGCCATGATGGGTCGCATCATGGTCTCCCCCTGACTCCGGGAAGCTTCCCGGAGCGTGCTCAGGTGGCGGCGAGCGCGTCAACCGAAACATCGGCCCGGCCGCGAGGCCAAGGCGCGGAAGGCGCGGGCGCGCGGAGCCCGGCGCGCTCGGGCGGAAAGCGCACGGTGAACGTCGAGCCCGCGCGGGGGGCGCTCGCGATCTCGAGCTCGCCCCCGTGGCTGCGCACGAGGGCGTCGACGATCGCCAAGCCGAGCCCGGCTCCATTGAAGCGCTTGGCGAGCGAGCTCTCGACCTGGAAGAACGGCTTGCGCACGTCGTCAAGCTTGTCCCTCGCGATGCCGATGCCCTCGTCCCATACCGCGATCTCGACTCCCCCGCCCTCGGCGACGCGGGCGCGCACGCCGACGGGCTTGTCGACCGGGGTGAACTTGAGCGCGTTGGCCAGCAGGTTGATGAGGATCTGCTTGAGCCCGCGGCGATCGGCCTCCAGCCACGCCGCCTCGTCGTCGATCTCGACGTCGACCCGCCGCACGGCGCCCTTCTCGTCGCGCGCCCGGCACATCGCGACGCACCAGTCGACGGCCTCGCGCAGGTCGATGCGCTCGATCCTGAGCTCGTTGCGGGAGCACTCGATCTTCGAGATGTCGAGGATGTCGTTGATGATCGAGAGCAGGTGCCGCCCGCTGTCGTAGATGTCCTCCGCATACGTCCGATAACGCGCGTCGCCCAGCGAGCCGAACACCTGATCGCGCAGCATCTGGGAGAAGCCGATGATCGCGTTGAGCGGCGTCCTGAGCTCGTGGCTCATGTTGGCGAGGAACTGCGTCTTGGACCGGTCGGCGTCCTCGGCGTGCTGCTTGGCCGCGATGAGCTCCTCCTCGCGCTCCTTCAACGCGCTCACGTCGACGTGCATGCTCACCCAGCCGCCGCGGCTTGTCGGCCGCACGGTGCTCACCACCCACCGCCCGCTCTCGAGCTGCTGAAGGCGGCCTTTGCCGTCTCCGCCCCGGACCCTCTGCTCGCCTGCGAACCAGTCCCGGAACCGGGAGTTCGCGCTCACCAGGCGGCGCCTCTCGTCGAACAGCGCGAACGCGTCGTTGGTCGATTCGATGGCGTCCTCGAGATCCGAGCGCGCCTTCTCGAGCCGCTTGTGCGAGCGCACGAGCTTGACGAGCGTGTTGTAGCTTTCCCAGCTGCTGTGCATGAGCGCGACGCCGTACGCGACGCACAAACCAACCACGACGAGATGCAGCTTGTCCCACTCGATCAGGAAGCGCACGGAGAACGGTCCGAGCAGGGCGACGAGGAACCAGGCATTGAGCTTCGGGATCGGGCTGAGCAGAGCCACCGTTCCCGCCGCCATCCCCGCGGTCACCACGGCGAGGAAGAACTGCAGAGGCATGGAGTGCGGCGTGTAGAACATGTACGCCGCGCTCGACCAGATCGCGCCGACGAACGCCGACCAGTATTTCGCGCGCTCGAGCGAGCGGCCGGTGACGCGAGCCGGCGGCGGGCGCCGAGAGACCCTGCACCATCCCCAAAGCTGACATCCCGCAGCCGCCAGCACGAGGGCGTACCATGTCAGCAGGAGGACGCTCGAGGTCTGCCCCCAGAAGGCGATGACGACGATGAGGCCGTTGAACGCGCACGTGTGGGCGATCGTCGGGATGCGCTGGACGTGGTGAATCTGCTGTTGACGGAGGACCTCCGCCGCCAGCCCGGCATCATAGTCGGTGAGTTCCCCTCGGCGCATGCCACGCTCGCCCGGTCGACGGACGGACGATCATGGCGCGCAGTCGTTAATTTTCGACGACGCGGACGGCCTCGCGCTCGGCCGCGGAGCGCCGAGCGGCCTAGGCGCGGGCGATGCGCAAGAGATTGGTCGTCCCCGGCGTGCCGAACGGCAGGCCCGCGGTGATGACCACCCGCTCGCCGGCCGCGACGAAGCCTTCCCGCCGCGCGAACTCGCACGCCCATTCGCTCATCTCCTCCATGGAATGCGGGGTGTCCTCGGTGCGCACGCAGTGCAGCCCCCAGGCGAGCGACAGCCGGCGCGCGCGCTCGAGGTCCGGCGTCAGGGCCATGAGCGGCGTCAGCGGCCGCTCCCGGGCCATGCGGATCGCGGTCGACCCCGAGTGGGTGTAGGTGACGATGACCGCGGCGCGGATCGTGTCGGCGGCCAGCCGGGCGGCGTGCGTGATCGCATCCGACGCGGTCGCCTCGGGCTCGTCGCGTCCCGCGCCGAGCCAGGTTCCGTACATGTCCGCGCGCTCGGTGTGCTCGAGGATGCGGTTCATCATCTCCGCCGCCTCGACCGGGTAGGAGCCCGCCGCGGTCTCGCCCGAGAGCATGACGGCGTCGGTGCCGTCGAAGATCGCGTTGGCGACGTCGGAGGCCTCGGCCCGGGTCGGCCGGGGGTTGCGGATCATCGAGTCGAGCATCTCGGTCGCGGTGATGACCGGCTTGCCCTCGCGGTTGGCCAGCTCGATCATCCGCTTCTGGATCGCCGGCACCCGCTCGGGCCCCATCTCGACGCCGAGGTCGCCGCGCGCGACCATNNTCATGGAGTCGAGCATCTGCGTCGCCACGACCACGGGCTTGCCGGCGCCCCGCGCCGCGCGCACGAGCGTCTTCTGCATGATCGGCACGTCTTCCGGCGGCGCCTCGACGCCGAGGTCGCCGCGCGCAACCATGACGCCGTCGCAGTAGTCGAGGATCTCGCCGATGCGCTCGTAGGCCGAGGGCTTCTCGATCTTGGCCATGACGCCTGCACGGCCCGACACGAGGCGGCGCAGCTCGGCCACGTCCTGGGGCGCTTGCACGAACGACTGCGCGACCCAGTCCACGCCGAGCTTCAGAGCGAAGCTCAAGTCGGCGTGGTCCTTGTCGGTGAGCGCCGAAACGGCCAGGGTGCGGTTGGGAAGATTGACCCCCTTGCGGTCGCTCAGCACCCCGGCGACGAGCGCCTTCAGGCGCGCCGAGCCCGCATCGCACGCGACCACCTCGAACCGCAGCCGGCCGTCGTCCACCAGCAGCAGCGCGCCTGGCTCGATCGCGGCGAAGATCTCGGGATGAGGCAGGCTCACGCGCGTCTCGTCGCCCGGCGCCGGGTCGAGATCGACGGTGATCTCGTCCCCCTTCTCGAGGGCCACCGGCCCGTTCTTGAACGGCCCGACGCGATGCTTGGGACCCTGCAGATCCGCGAGGACCCCGATGGGGCGCTCCATGCGCGTCTCGAGGCCGCGGATGGCCTCGTAGGCGGCGGCGTGGTCGTCGTGGACTCCGTGGGAGAAGTTCAGCCGGAACACGTCGACGCCGGCTTGAAACAGCGCGGCCAGCAGGTTGGGCGAGCGGCTCGCGGGCCCGACCGTGGCGACGATCTTCGTGCGGCGCTGGCGGCGCATGGCGGGCAGCTCGATCCTGGGGGCGGCGTATGGGCGAGGGGCTGAAAGGGGGCGAGGTCCTCGATCGGCGCCGGGCCTCGCGGCCGGTGCAGGCGCCATGCCGCGCGCCCCACGGCGTCGCCGAGGGTGGCGCGCGGGCGGGGCGGACGGGCGAGGCGCGCGCCGTGGCGGGGCCGCAGCGCCCGGGCGGACCCACGGCGTCGGCCCCGTGCGCAACTGCGCGGGATGTCTCCATGCGCGCGGTTCTACGCGCCTTCCCGGAGAACCGGAAGCCCGGCGCGCGCAGGGCCCCGCCAGGCGCCGGCCGACCGTGGACAGGCTCGAAGGCCTCGCCTATAACCGCCCGCTCCGCGCCCGCGGACCTCGCGGCCGCCCTTCAACGGCCTGCCAAGCGCACGCACGTGGACGGCGACGCCAGGCTGC
>JABAOG010008179.1_pt1 | contig 18285 bp, 13 predicted proteins | sample 7062131 | NCBI WGS metagenome assembly JABAOG01 (sample SAMN14538629, study PRJNA623070) | marine sediment metagenome | biome: marine biome [ENVO:00000428]; feature: marine pelagic biome [ENVO:01000023]; material: deep marine sediment [ENVO:00002113] | place: India: Arabian Sea | collected...
GAGGGCTATCGGAAAGCGATTCGGGTCATGGAGCTGGCAGAGCAGGCGAGGCGGCCGGTTCTCACGTTCATCGACACGCCAGGAGCTTACCCGGGCTTGGGGGCGGAGGAGCGGGGCCAGGCCGAGGCCATCGGGCGGTCGATCGAGGTGATGAGCGGGCTGCGGGTGCCGGTCATCAGCACCGTGCTCGGCGAAGGCGGCTCGGGAGGCGCCCTGGCCATCGGCGTCGCCAACCGGGTGCTCATGCTCGAGTACGCCACCTACAGCGTGATCACCCCGGAGGGGTGCGCGTCGATCCTCTGGCGCGATGGGACTCGCGGCGCACAGGCCGCCGAGCAGCTACGGCTGTTGGCGCACGATGCCAAGCGGTTGGGGGTCGTCGACGAGGTCGTGCCGGAGCCGGCGGGAGGGGCGCATCGAAAGCCCGAAACCGCAGCCGGGTCCCTCGGGGAGCTTCTGCGCCACCACCTGGGGGCTTTGCGCGACCTTTCCGAAGATGAGCTGGTGGCGCAGCGATATCAGCGATTTCGCGCACTTGGCACCTGGCGGTAGGCACGCCTTTTTTGACGTGAGTCCGGCGGGTTACCTACGATCCAGATGCGGGGTTATGCCGTGAAGACGCTCTTCGCAGTGGCCGTTGTGTCGACACTGATCGGGTGCAGCTCGGTGGGAGTGCACTCACAGGCTCGCAGTGCGTCCGACGAGGCCACGCGGGATGCCGAGCTCACGACGCTCCGCGTACAGCTCGAAGAGCAGGAGCAGGAGCTCCGAACCGTGCGGGGCCAGCTCGCCTTGGCGCGCGCGCAGGTGCAGGAGCTGAAGGCGGACGAGCACGTCGAGCCCGTGCTTTCGACGAAGGTCTCCGGGGGGGACTCGCTTCCCTGGGCGAAGGCGGGGCAGGGGGATCTCGACATGCAGCCGGTGCTTCGAATCGACGGGGAGGTCGTCGATGAACGCTTGCCCGTCACGGTGAGTGTGCCGGACCTCCCGTCTGCTGTGGAGCCACAGCCTTCCGAAACGACCCAGCGCGACCAGGTCAGCGTCGAAGGGTACCGCCGGGGCCTGAGCTTGATCCGGGAGCAGAAGTTCCAAGAGGCGCTTCTCGAGCTCGACGCGTTTTCGTCTGCGCATCCCAATCATCCGTACACGGACAACGCGCTGTTTTGGTGTGGCGAGATCCACTACCTGCGCCACGAATACGACCGCGCGCTTCGGTATTTCGTGCGCGTCGAGAAGCTGCATCCATGGGGCAACAAGGCTCCGGACGCGCTCTACCGCATTGGGCAAATCTATCTGAGACGCGGTGATACTGCTCGTGCTCAGGCTTACTTCGACAAGGTTAGGGAGCAGTTCCCGGATACCGCGGCGGCGCGTTTGGCGTTGCGGAAGGACGCATCATGAAGCTGGTGGGATGGACGAGCATGGTAGCCGTGCTGATGGCGGGCACGGCAATCGCACAGGTCGATATGGTCGTGAATGACCAAGAGACCGAGCCGAAAAAGGTCGAGGTCCCCGCGGACATGCCCGAAACGCACACGGTCAAAGAAGGCGATACGCTTTGGGACATCACGCAGGCGTACTACGGCGACCCCTACAGGTGGCCGCAGGTCTGGTCGTACAACCCGGACATCACCAATCCGCATTGGATCTACCCCGACGCCACAGTGCGGCTGCGCCCCGGCGATGACGAGGTGGTGAAAACCGCGCCGCGCGGCTTCTCGTACTCGAAGACCAGGACCACCGGGAACCAGGCGATCTACATGGCCGAGTACGGCTTCCTCAACAAGGATGCCTTGAAGGACGCTGGATACATCATCGGCGCGAACGAAGAGCACATGATGATGGTCGACACCGACATGGTGTACGTGCGTTTCAACGAAGGGTTCAAGCCCGACATCGGCCGGGTCTACACGGTCTTCCGGACGATGCAGAAGTTCGAGCGTGAGCCATCGGAAAAAGGGACGCTCGTGCGCATCATCGGTGAGGTGCAGCTCCAGGACTACGACGAGGCGCGACAGATAGGCCGGGCGCCGGTGATCAACTCTCTCGAAGGGATCGAACGCGGCTTCCGAATCGCCCCGCTGGAGCGCAAGTTCTACTGGGTCGACGTGGTTCCGGCCGAGCACTCGCTGCGCGCCACCGTGATCGCAAGCCTCTATCCCCGAAAGCTGCCCTCGACCAACCAGATCGTGTTTCTCGACGTCGGCGCCGCGCAGGGGGTCGTCCCTGGCAATCGCTTCTATATCGTCCGCGCAGGCGACGAGTGGCGACGGAGCGCCGAGGGGAAGATCGGCCGCGAAATCGAGACGACGGTACCGCTCCCGGAAGAGCCGAAGCACTATCCGTGGGAGGTAGTGGCGATTGGCCGGGCCGTGAACGTGCAGCCACAAACGACGGCGATCTTGCTCGAGAAAGCCACCCGGGCGATTCGGATGGGCGATCGCGCCGAATTGCGCAAGGGGGAATAGCCCCGCGCCGAAGGTCGTTGCCTCTATGCCCCGGTTCGGGGGACTATCGACCTATATGGCTTCAGACGGCGACCGAGACAGCCAAGAAGCGCTGCGACTGCAGAACGTCGTAGACCGCGAGAGGGCCAAGCTGCGGGCGCTGCAGGACATCAGCTCAGCGCTTGGCTCGACCCTCGACCTCGGCGAGCTCCTCGAGATGATCCTCGACCGGATATCCGAGGTCATGGAGGCCGACCGGTCGACCCTCTACCTCCTCGACGAGGAGACCGACGAGCTCTGGTCGAAGGTCATCCAGGGCGAGGAGGTCCACGAGATTCGGCTCAAGCCAGGCGAGGGGCTCGCCGGAGTGGTCGCCAGCACGGGCAAGCCGCTCAACATCAAGGATGCCTACCAAGACGTCCGTTTCGATGCTGAATGGGACCGGAGGACGGGGTACAGGACGCGCTCGACGCTGTGCGTCCCGATGAAAAACCAGCATGGCCGGACGATCGGAGTGGTGCAGGTGCTCAACAAGCACGAGGGGCACTTCACCGTCGCCGACGAGGCCCTGTTGACGGCGCTGGCGAGCCACGCGGCGGTCTCGATCGAGAACTCGAAGCTGTTCCTCTCCGTGGTCGGCAAGAACATCGAGCTGCTCGAGACGAAAGAGCAGCTCGAAAAGAAGATTCGCGAGCTCGACGTGCTCTTCGAGATCACGCAGGTCGCTGCAAGTGCGATGGAGCTCGACGACCTCTTGGCCGGCGTGCTCGCCCGCACGATGCGCGCGACCGATGCCGAAGCGGCGTCGATCCTGCTCGCCGACGAGTACACGGGTGACCTGACGTTTCGCGCGGCGGTCGGTGGCGAGCCCGACCGCGTCAAGAAGATGAAGATCAAGGCCGGGCAGGGCATCTCCGGATGGGTGGCGGAGAATGGCCGCCCGCAGATCGTCAATCACGTCGACGACGACCCCAGGCATTCGAGCCACGTCTCGGACGAGGTGGGTTATCACCCGAAGTCGGTGCTCTGCGTTCCATTGCGCTGGGACGATGGCGCCGGAGCACTGCAGCTCCTCAACAAGTCCGGCGGACGCGCTCCGTTCATCGATGACGACCTCAAGATGGCGACGGTCATCGCCGGCCACCTGTCGACCGCCATCGCCCAGGCGCAGTCCCGGGAGCAGAAGGAGCGTCAGGAGCGGCTCACGACCCTCGGGCGCTTCCTGTCGAGCATGCTCCACGACCTCAAGACACCGCTGACGGTCATCTCGGGCTACACGCAGCTCCTCGTCCAGGAGGGCGACGAGGACAAGCGCCGGGAGGCAGCCGCGTCGATCCGCCGTCAGGTGCAGCTACTCAAGACGATGATGGGCGAGACCCTGGCCTTCGCCAAAGGCGAGCGGCGCATCCTCATCCGGCGGGTCTACCTTCACACCTTCTTCGAAGAGCTCGCCGACCAGCTCAAGCCCGAGCTCGCCGAGTACGGTATTCGTCTGGAGCTCGCGTTGCGCGACCGCGGCGTGGCGCACTTCGACGAAGAGAAAATGCAGCGCGTGTTCCACAACCTCGCTCGCAACGCCGCCGAGGCCATTGGCAACGACGGTGGTGTCTGCCGCTTGGAGGTCGACCGCTCCGAAGAGGGAAGCCTCGTGTTGACCTTCTCCGACGACGGCCCCGGCGTCTCCGAAGAGATCCGCGAACGCTTGTTCGAATCGTTCACCACCCACGGCAAACAAGGCGGCACAGGCTTGGGCCTAGCCATCGTCCAAACCATCGTCGAAGACCACGGCGGCAACATATCGTTCAACAGCGCCCCAGGCCGCACATCATTCAGAATCACCCTCCCGCAACCCCAACCAAGAACAAGCTCCCGCCCCGCCGCCGCCGAATAAAAAGGGGACAGTCCCCTTTTTGAAAGGGTTAATTTCCACATTATCGAACGCTGCTGCGCTAGGGGTTCAACCCGCCAAGGTTTCTTATCCGAGCCGCGCCGCCTACCGTTTTTCGCTCGCACCGGCACCGGCGGCTGCGATGACTTGTGGTAGCGTAGTGGCATGTCGTCTGTGCGATCGAATCATCCGCTGGACCGGTTGTTCATCGTTGCGTTCTCGATTTTCGCTTTCACGTCGCTGATCTTCGAGCAGTGGATCGTGTGGGGCGTGGATCTGAGAGCTGCGACGGATCCGTTCGGTCGCGCATGGCTGTGGTATGCCGAGACCTTCGACCCTTTGCTGCTCGACCGGCTGCTGAGCATTCGGGTGACGTTCGGCATCGACGCGTTTGTTTTTGGCACGTTCTACCTGGTGCTCGTCTACGCGTTCGTGCGGCGCCGNNGATCGGCGCTCCCTACACGATCATCCCGCTGCTCTTGGTCTACCGAATGTGGAAACCCGACCCCTTTGGGCCGAACGAAACAATCCCCGCTGCCGCTGACCCTGGGAGTTGACCGAACCCGTCAATCCCCCCAAAGATGCCTCGCGTGACCACGGAGAACGTCTTGAAGGTGCACCCCTGGCGCGCTGAGCTCTATGAAGAGCTTCACAGTCGGCCTTCACCCCTGGTCGAAACGCCGTGCACCATCAGTCACATCGCCGTCCAAATCAGGCCGGATGAGCGCGCGGCCGAGCATGCGCATCTTGCCGAGCTCTGCCGCCGATTCAGCACGCGCCCGCCTCCGGAGGGCGCCTCGTGCTTCTATCAAACCTTCGAAGGTTTCGAGCTTCGCTGGGAAAGGCACACGGAGTTCTCGACTTACACGTTCATCTGCAGGGTCCTGGGCGACCCCCTGCGGCAACCGAGCGCGCTTACTCACATCCCCGGCGACTGGTTGGCTGAGATGCCCGGCAGGGCAACGGCGGCGCTGCACTTGGCGTTCAGCTGCGCCGAGGGAGCGCTCGACCCGGCCGAGCTCGATCGCTACTTCGAAAAGCAGCCGCTTCGGGGCGGGGTCGTCAGACAGGGGACGGCGTACCTCTACGGCAGCTTCCGCATGCACTCGGATGGTTTCGGCCGGGTGGTGCTCCATGCCCGCGACCTGACGCCCCTTCAGGCGGGTCGACTGGTGCAGCGGGTGCTCGAGGTCGAGACCTATCGCCTGATGGCGCTCCTGGCTCTGCCCGTGGCCCGAGAAATCACGCCCGAGGTGAGGGCGATGGAGCGGGAGCTCGCCCGGATCAACCAGGAGCTCACGCGGGCCGAAGGCGAGGCCGAGCAGCATGCCTTGCTCGACGAGCTTTCGAACCTGGCCGCCCGCGTCGAGCGGCATCGCTCCGACACGACGTACCGCTTTGCCGCCACCAATGCCTACTACGACCTCGTGCACGAACGGCTTCGCGAGCTCACCGAGGAGAAGATCCCGGGGCTGCAGCCCGTGCATGTGTTCATCGAACGACGTCTGGCGCCCGGAATCCGAACGTGCAACGCGGTCCGTGATCGGCTCGAAGGGCTCTCGGGTCGTATCAGCCAGGCGAGCGACTTACTACGAACCCGGGTGGAGCTTTCGATCCAGGGCCAGAACCGGGAGCTGCTGGCTTCGATGAATCGCCGTAGCGAGACGCAGCTACGCTTGCAGCAGGCGGTCGAGGGCCTGTCGGTCGTAGCGATCACCTATTACTTGATGGGCTTGCTCGGCTACGTCTACGAGGGCTTCGCCTGGGCCGGCCTACCGTGGAGCAAGAAGCTTGCGTTCGCGGTCGCCGTCCCCCTGATCATGCTCGTGGTGTGGCGAGTCATCCACGGCGTCAAACGCCGGGTCCAACGAGAGTAGAGAAGCGCCCTACGCGAAGTCGCGCTCCATCCGCTCCTGGTCTTCCTTGCAGCGGATGCAGAGCTCGGTCTCGGGACGCGCCTCGAGGCGCTTGATGCTGATCGGCTCTTCGCAGTCCTCGCAGACGCCGAACACGCCTTCGTCGAGCTTCTTGAGAGCTTTCTCGATCTTCTGAAGGAAGACGCGCTCACGCCCGCGCAGGCGGAAGGTGAACGACTGCATGTACTCGCTCGACGCGAGGTCCATCTCGTCGGGCAGCTCGGACGCGTCGAGGGTCATATCCTGGTCCATCGTCTCGCGCGCACGGCGAATTACGGTGTCCCGTTTCTCTTCCAGAATGGCGCGAAACCGCTTCAGCTCGGTTTTCTTCATGCTCGTGACCCCCTTTGAGGGAGCGCGAGCATAGTGATCGCGCCCCACTAGTCAAGAAGGGAACAGGCAAGAATCTGAAATCACGAGAGAATTGACTAACTCAGGTCCTCGAAACACGAGCGATCGCCCGTCAGCCCGGGCCCCCAGAGAATCGCCTCGACCCGCTCACCGGCTGCGAGCTCGGCCCGATCCTGGGGCAGGATGACCAGAGCGTTGACCCCCACGAACGAGGGGAGGGAGCCCGAGCCCTGGAGGTCGTGAAGAGCGACGACGATCTCGTCGCCCTCGCGGGCTGCGACTCCGCGTGCGATTTCGACCCTGCCGGGCCGCCGTCGATACGAATCGCGCAGTCGCGCGACGACTGGCTGTGGGTGCGGCTGCGGGTCGCCGAGCATCTTCCGTAGGCACGGAGCGATCAGTACTTCGAAGGTGACCATCGCGCTGATCGGATTTCCCGGAACGCCGATGACGGGCTTGCCGTCGTATTGGGCAAACGCAACGGGCTTGCCGGGCTTCATGCGGACTTTCCAGAACCCCAGCTCGATACCCATGTTCTCGAAGGCTTCTTGCGCGAAGTCGTAGGCGCCCACCGATACTCCGCCCGTCGTAATGACCACGTCCGCTTCGAGCGCCTTTCGGAGCGCAGCTTCGATATCGGGCAACGAGTCCCGGGCCGCAGGAAGAGCCATGGGAGTGGCCCCCAACGCGCGCAACATCTCGGTCAGTACGTAGACGTTCGAGTTGACGATGGCGCCTGGCTCGAGGTCGTCACCGAGCTCCCGAAGCTCGTCCCCGGTCGTGAGGACTGCAACCTTGGGCCGCCGAAAGACGTGTACGCGATCGATGTTCTGGCTTGCGAGGAGCCCGATCTCTCCTGGCCACAAGCGGTCACCCGCTCGCAACAGAACCGCTCCCGCTGCGACGTCGCTGCCCTGCGCGCGAACGTGCTGCCCTGCCGGCGAAGCGTGTCGAATCTCCACCTGGTCGCCGTCCCGCTCGGTGTCTTCTTGGATGACGATGGCATCGGCGCCCATCGGCATGGCCGCGCCGGTGAAAATGCGGCAAACGGTGCCGGGCTCCAAAGTCCCGGGGAGGGCTCCTCCGGCACGAGACTCACCCCGCAGTGGAAGGCGAACCGGCGTGTTCTCGGTTGCGGTGGCAACGTCGGCGGCGCGCACCGCGTAGCCATCCATCGCGCTGTTGTCGAAAGCGGGCGAATCGAAGCGGGCCACTATATCCCGCGAAGTGTAGCGCCCCGACGACTCGGTCAGATGCACCTCTTCCTCCCCTAACGGAGAAAACGCCGGCAACATCGAAGCCAGGGCCTCTGCGATCGATCGCATGAGCGGACGAGCCTAGCACGTCTTGCTTGGTCGGCTGGCTAGCCCGGACACACCCGGTTGCGACCGGCCCGCTTTGCTTCGTAGAGCCGTTCATCCGCTGCGCGAACGAAGTCGTAGGAGCGCCACTTCGGATCGAGCTCTGCAACGCCGCATGAAATCGTGACGTCGATATCTTCCTCCTCGAATACGAACGTTTCGGTGGCGATCATCTTCCGAAGCTCTTCTGCGATTCGAACACCTCCGGCAAGGTCGGTTTCAGGCAGAACGATCGCCAGCTCCTCGCCACCGTATCTCGCAATGACATCGTCGGGGCGAAGCCGGCTCTTCGCGAGCTGCGCGACCTCTTTGAGCACATGATCTCCAGCAAGGTGTCCGAACTCGTCGTTGACCCGCTTGAAGTGGTCGATGTCGCAGATGACCAAGGACAAGGGACGGCCATGCCGCGTCGCTCGGGACAGCTCCCGATCCAACTGCTCGACGAGGTAGCGCTTGTTGTGGATGCCCGTGAGCCCATCCATGATGGTCATCCGGTAGATCGTCTCGTGGTATTGGGACTCGAGGTCGGTGCCGCTGAGGAATTTCAGGATCGTATCTCCGATCTTGATCTGGTCTCCACGGCGAAGCTGATGTTCGTGCACGAGCTCGTCGTTCACGTAGGTCCCGTTCGTCGAATGTGCGTCTGCGAGGTGGTAGCTGCCCGCCCGGCTCTCGATGCGCGCGTGGCGGCGCGAGACGCTGTCGCTGTGAAGGACGACGTCGTTCTCGGTACCACGTCCGATCCTTACGATTCCGTCGGTCAACGAAAAGCGCTTGCCGAGTTGCTGGGAGCTCGGCGAATAGATCACGACGAGGCAATCCTGGCCTCCCCCCGTTGGAAGATCGGGCTCCTCAAAAGGGGTGACCCTCGTCTTGATTTCGCTCTCCACGGGTATCCATTCAGGGTAGAAAGGGCCGTCTCGGGCGTCAATGTCGTCGGATGAAGGTCATGTTTCGCTGGTTGATCCAAACGTGTGCCAGAACCGGGCCCCAGAGCACGCCGGTCAGCTCGAAGATCAGCCCAAACAAGAACCCCATCACAAACGCCCAGGCCGTCCAAGCCAAGAAGACTCGCTTCGGCCCGACGTGAACGGCGCCGAAGATCACCGACGTGATCAGCAGTCCCAACACCGGCTGCATGGCACCTCGAAAGAAGAGCTCCTCGGCGAAGCCGGACAAGAGCGCGAGCCACGTGATTTCAATGGAGGAGAGCGGTGTGATGATCTCCTTGAGCTCTGCGTGCAGGGCGCGCGCCCATCGGGCTCGCTCGATGAGGCCCGGAGTCATGCCAACGACCGCCAAGGCCAATGCAAGGCCGAGGGCCAGGGAGAGCGCAAGGCGTGCCCCGTACGGCACGGTGAGCCAGGGCGTCTCGAATGACCAAGCAAAACGTCCGGCGGCAAGCCATGCCCACACCAGGGCAGCCACGGCCAGCGGGCCGTAAACGACGAGCGCGAGCGTGGTGATCCGGGTAGACGATGGCAAGGTCGACCGGGATGTATCAAAGTGGCCTTCGAGCGGCAATGCGATCGAGACACGGATTTGACACACCCGCGCGGGGCGGAGTACTAGCCAGGGCCAGACGCTCATGAGCGGACAGCCTGGCGAAGACGTCGCGAAGGTCCTCGTAGTCGACGACGAGGAAGTGATCCGAGAGATTCTCGCTGACTTCCTGACCATGGAGGGCTTCTACGTTCGGACAGCCGAGGACGGAAGTGGCGCATTGGTCGAGCTCTCGCGAGACCGGTTCGACCTGGTGCTGAGCGACCTGAAGATGCCGAACATGGGCGGCCTCGAGCTGCTCGGCGCCATCCGCAAGCACACGCCGCACGTCGTGACCATCATCATGACCGGCTTCGGAACGGTCGAAACGGCCATCGAAGCGATGAAGCAGGGTGCATACGACTACGTCCTCAAGCCGTTCAAGGTGGAGGAGGTCGTGCACACGATTCGTCGAGGGCTCGAGAAACAGCGGCTCGAGGCCGAGAACTTCCGACTCAAAGAGGCGCTGTCGCTCTACAAAGTGAGCGAGGCGATCGCCGCAAGCCTGTCGCTCGAGCAGGTGGTGCACACGTTGAGCCGCGCCGCGATCGACGAGGTGGACTCCGACTTGGTCACCGTGCTGCTGAGCGACGGCGGCGGGAGCTTCTACCGGCGAAGCACCGAGGTAAGCCCTAGCTTTCGTCTGCGGCGCGAACCGGACACGCTGAGCATCGAGACCTTGAGCGAGCATTTCGTCCATGCCCCGGCCCTGCTCGAGCATGGAGAGCGATGCTGGCGCTACTTCGAAGATGTCGGAGAAGAGCCCTCGCCGCAGTCGCTAGCGGTCGCTCGGCTGACCGCGCGCGGCGACACCATCGGCTTTCTATCCGCCGTCAGCTACACGCAAGGCAAGCGCTTCGACGAAGGGCAACGCAAGCTTCTGCACGCCACTGCGGACCGCGCGTCGGCTGCCATCGAGAACGCCCGGCTCTATGAAGACCTTCAAGCGACGTTCAAGCAAACTATCCGTGGGTTGGCGAGCGCGATCGACAAGATGGATCGCTACACTGCAGGCCATTCCGCGCGCGTCGCGGCATATGCGCAGATCCTCGCGATCAAGCTGGGCTTGAGCGACGCGGAGATCGAAATCGTTCGCCAGTCGGCGTTGATGCACGACATCGGCAAGATCGGCTGCGTCATGAACCTGAACAAGCCCGGCAAGCTGTCACAACAGGAATACGAGATCTTCAAACAGCATCCAGAGCACGGCCGCGACATCTTGCAGCCGATCGAGTTCCTGCATCCACTGATTCCGGGCGTGCATTTACACCACGAGCGTTGGGACGGCCTAGGGTATCCGCTCGGACTCAAAGCGAACGACGTCCCTCTCATCGCGCGGATCATCGCCGTTGCGGACACCTACGACGCGATGACGAGCGACCGCGCCTATCGAAAGGCCCTCACGCACGACATCGCCATCTCGGAGATCGACCGTTGCGGTGGGAGCCAGTTCGACCCGGAGCTCGCTCACGGGTTTCTCGAATCGATCGAAGAGTTCCGCGACGACGGGAGGTCGCTCGAGGAGTTTCCCGACGTGCGGGAAACCCGGTCGGGACTCATGGCGCCACGGACGTGACCGCGCCGGTCGGGGGTGCGGGCAGCGCAAACGCAGCGTTCCAATGACGCGACGAGGCCGGCGCGGACCACCTGCGGGCAATGGGAGCCCGATCCGGCACTTTGAAGATCGTGACGAGGCGCACCCCGCGGCGCCGTGTCTGGCTGAGCCTGCGAGGCACCACGGAGACGAAGGTCAGGGTTTGGGACGGGCCAATGGCAGGATCGGCGTAGTCGAGATCGCCCAGGCCCTCCGACACGAGGCGCTGGATCGTCTTTTCGTTTCGAAACGACCGCGTCGTCGTGACGAGGTGACCGCGCTGGTCCTTCCAAGAGGTCGGGCCCGTCGCAAACTGCTGGGGATTGCCGAGCTGATCGCAACCGACTAGCAACCACCAGACAGCGAACAGCCACACGAGATTAGGTCGACTCACGGCTTCGCTCTCGTGCCACGTCTCGCTCGGTCGCGACGCCGGGGACGGGCAGCTGCGCTTCGCCTTCGCCTTCCTTGTCCTGCCACGGGTACTTGATGCGGTTGTGGTAGGCGTTGCAGAGCGTGTCGGTCAGCGTGCTTTGGAGCACGCGAAGGTCTTCCATCGTCAGACCGGACTCGTCGAGCTGACCCTGTCGTAGCTTGACGTTCATCACGCGCTGCACGATGCCTTCGAACTTTTCGCGCGTCGGCTCGTCCACCGTGCGAGCCGCCGCTTCGATGGCGTCGATGAGCATCAAGATGGCGGTTTCCTTGGTGCGCGGCCGCATCCCGGGGTATCGAAACGCCGAATCGGACAGCCCCTTCGAGTTCCCGGCTTCCAAGCACTTGTGCCAGAAATACTCGATCACGCTGGTTCCGTGGTGGGTGTACGCGAATTCCACGACCGGCTCCGGAATCCCTCCCTCGCGGAGGATGCGAGCGCCCTCGACGACGTGCGCCATGATCGCGTCTGCGCTGACGTCGGGCTCGAGGTCGCCATGTGGCGTGGGCTCGCCCGGAGAAAGGTTCTCGACGAAGTACTTCGGCTGAATCGTCTTGCCGAGGTCGTGGTAGTAGGCGCCGACCCGAGTCAGCAGCGCGTCTGCACCTATTGCGGCGGCCGCACCCTCGGCGAGGTTGGCCATGGCGCGCGCGTGCTGCCACGAGCCAGGCGCTTCCCGCGCCATCTTGCGAAGGAGAGGGTGGTCGACGTCCGTGAGCTCTTGGAGGCGGCCCCGGGTCACGACGCCGAGCGCGGCTGTCGCCAGCCGTTGCAGCAGCACTGCAAGCACGCCAGAGATCATGCCGCCGGCGATGGTCGACAACAGGACCGACTCGTTGAGCTTGGCAATGTCGCCGATGACGTCGATTCCGTTGCCGACCGACATCGCGACGCTGATCAAAACCAGCGCGGCAAAGAGCCCCGCAGCCGTCCCGGCGACGAGCATGTGGGTCGCGTGCTTGCGGTCGTGAAAGAAGATCACGACGCCCAAGGTGGTGGACAGATAGACGACGACCACGGGCATCGAAAAGTGCAGGAACGAGGCGCACACCAGAGAGATCACGAGGCCCGAAGCCGTAGCGGTAGCGCGGTTGAAATAAAGCGCCGCCCACAAAGGCACGGTTGCCAACGGCAGAAGGAAGGGAGAGACCCCCGTGAACAACAGGACCAGCTTCGCGCCGAGGCACGTCGCGCCAACGAGCACCAGGAGCCCAGCCTGTGTGCGCAACAGCCCCCCGCGCCCGCCTGTGAACAGGCGCAGGTACGCGAGGAAAATATACGCGATGAGGAAGTAGCTGATCCAAACGCCCAACAACGTCTCTTGATCGGGGGGACGCCGCTCTCGCTCGAATGCCCGAACGATGCGCTGGCTCTCCGGCTCGTTCACCACCTCGCCGCGCCTGACGATCAACGGCTGGGGCAACCCCCGGTGCTGGCGAATCGATTCCTTCGGCAGATAGCGGTTGGGGATCCGCAGCGTAACGAGTGCCGGGCGCGCCGGATCCACGCGCAGCGGTTCCAGTACGACCTCGACCTGGCTGGCGAGGGTCACGATCGACGCGAAGACGGCGCTGAGAATCAAGCCCGAGGTGCGACCGGCGATGAGGCGTGTGCGGAGCATCGTCTGCGAATCGTTCAGGGTTGCCCCTCGAACGCAAGGATACCGAATCGTCGAGGGACATGGAAATCGCTGGTTCCCAGCGGTGACCACGCCGCCGCCTGTTGCCGATCCTCGAGAAGGTCCATGACGTACATGTTTGCCCGCCATTCGTCCCCGATCGCGGGCGGGCCGAGAGATTTCCCGTCCAGACTGAACGCCTGCCACGGGATCGCGATCTCGACGGTGTATCCCGCATCAGCCTCCGTGTCGTCGAGATCGCCGCGAAGCGACACCCCGGCGCGGGCCCTGCTGTCCCAGTCGGTATCGCCAAATGGTCGGGGAACGCGAGGCGCCTCGAATCGCGTGTCGAAGATCACCCCGCGAGGCGAGACCTGGATTTCGAAGTAGCTCTTCCCGTCGCCGTCCGGATCGACCATGAGCTCGACACAGTCCTGTTTCCAAAGATGATCGTCGCGCTCGGTGTTGCTGGCGCGAAGCAGTCTATCGTCCACATCGACGCCGACATACAAATAGTGCTCGTCCCATAGAAGCTTTGCGGACGCGTGAAGCGGCGCGACGCCTCCTCGGCGCGTTTCGACAAACGTCCGTGTAGCGTTGGCGAGACGCCAAACTCGATCCCCGAGCGACCCGTCGAGCTTTGGCGGCTGGTTGGTTTTGACGACAACTTGCCGCGGTACGGGTATCGGCGGTTCGGTCTTGCTCGTGCATGCTGCGCTCAAACCGGCGAAAAGAAAGAGGGCGCAGCGCGTGAAGCTCATGACGCGCGCGCTCAACGTCGCGATTTGCGGCGCGACTTTTTCTGCATCTTTCGCTTGGACTTCTTCTTGCCCTTGTTGATCACGCGCCTGGGCGCCTGAGCGCCTCCAGGGCCGAACCCTCCTTGCTCCACAACCGCAGCTTCCAGCAACGAATCGGCCAGGTTGGCCATCATCGGGTTTCCTTCGAGGCCACCTGTCTTCACCGCATCGCGAAGACGATTGGCCGCAGCCATCTGTTTCATGCCCGGGATCTTGGACAGCATGCCGGCTTGCGATCCGATGCTGCCCATCATCTGCTTCATGAAGGCAAATCGTTGTAGGATTTCCGCGACCTGCTTCTCGGTCGTACCGGAACCCTTCGCGACACGGATCAGTCGGCTCGGCTGCTTTTGAAAAAGCTCGGCCTTGGCGCGCTCCTGACGAGTCATCGAGCTGACGATGGCCTTGATCTGACCGATCTCCCGCTCGTCGACCTGGAAGCCATCGGGGACGCTGTCGGCAAAGAAGGGGACCTTGTCGAGGAGATCCTGCAATGGGCCCATGCCCTGAAGCATCTGCAGCTGCTCGAGGAAGTCGTCGAGCGTGAATTGGCCGCGGAGCATCCGCTTGGCGTCCTGCTCGGCCTTCTTCTCGTCGACGACGTCCTCGAAGTCCTTCATCAGGCCGACGACGTCGCCCATCCCGAGGATGCGGCTCGCCATGCCCTCGGCGCGGAACTCCTCGAGCCGATCGAGCGCTTCGCCGGTGCCGACGAACTTCACCGCCGTCCCGGTGACGTTCTTGATCGAAATCGCGGCGCCGCCGCGCGCGTCGCCGTCGAGCTTGGTGAGGATGACGCCGCTCAGGCCGAGCAGCTCGTGGAAGGACTTGGCGGTCTTGACCGAGTCCTGGCCGATCATGGCGTCGACGACGAGGAAGACGTTTTGCGGGTCGACCGACGCGCGAATCTCGTCGAGCTCCTTCATGAGGGCCTCGTCGATCGCGAGGCGGCCCGCGGTGTCGTAGATGACCGTGTCGCACTTGAGCTTCTTGGCGTGAGCGAGGCCGCGCTTGCAGATCTCCAGCGGCAGCCCGCCCGGGATCGAGAACACCGGCACGTCGATCTGCTCACCGAGGACCTGAAGCTGCTCGATGGCGCCGGGACGCGCCACATCCGCTGCCACTAGGAGCGGCTTGCGCGCGTTGGTGGTTTCGAGCAGCAGCGCCAGCTTTGCCGAGCTGGTCGTCTTACCGGAGCCTTGAAGACCGACCATCATGATGCCGGTCGGCTTGGGCTTCTTGGCGAACTCGACCGGCTCGCCCTCGAACGCCATCATCGACTCGAGCTCGTCCTGGCAGATCTTCACGAACTGCTCGGCCGGCCCGACCTTGACCTTGCGCGCCTTCGACTTGGCGGCCGTCTCCACGACTTGTCCGACCGCCTTTTCCTTCACCCGCGCCAAGAACGCCTTGGTGACGCCGAACTCGACGTCGGCTTCGAGCAGCGACAGGCGCACGTCGCGAAGCGCCTGATCGATGTTCTCTTCGGTGAGCTCGGTGACTCCGGCGAGGCGATTGCGGGCGTTGCGAAAGCCCTTGGTGAGCGTCTCAAACATGCGGATGGGTGTTCCGGGGCTGCGGCTGCTGCGCGTAGCATGGGCCGAAGCGGGCACGCAACCTGCTTCCCTCCTTGACCCCGGGTTTGTGGCGTTGGATGGTGCCGGCTCATGGTGGAGGCGCTGCCGGACAAGGGGGATCCGAAGACGATCTACGTGATCGACATCAGCTCCTACGTGTTCCGGGCTTATCACGCGCTGCCGCCGCTCTCGAACAGCAAGGGCGAGCCGACCCACGCCGTGGCTGGCGTATCTAGCATGCTGCTGAAGCTCCTTCGCGAGCGGGAGCCGCACACGCTGATCGTGGCGATGGACTCGAAAGAGGGGTCGTTTCGAAAGGATCTCTACGAGGCCTACAAAGCCAACCGACCACCCGCACCGCCCGATCTCACCCAGCAGATGACCCGGGTTCGGGAAATCGTGGACGCCTGGGGAATGTCCCCCATCGAGGCAGCCGGCTTCGAGGCGGACGATATCATCGCGACCCTGGTGGGACTGGCTCGCGCCAAGGGGATCCGCGTCGTGATCGTCAGTGCCGACAAGGACTTGCTCCAGCTCGTGGGCCCCGATGTCGTCATGTACGACACGATGCGAGACAAGGTGTTCGGCACCGCAGAGACCAAGGAAAAACTGGGGGTCGCGCCGGCGCAGGTGCGCGACCTACTCGCGCTGATGGGTGACAGCTCCGACAACGTGCCAGGCGTGCCTTCGGTCGGGCAGAAGACGGCAGCCAAGCTCCTCCACGACTACGGAAACCTCGAAGGCATCTACGAGAACCTCGACCACATCACGCGCAAGGCGCTCAAGGCGAAGCTGACCGAGCATCGCGAGGACGCGCTGACCTCCCGCGAGCTGGTGACTCTTCGCGATGACGTCGCGGTCGACGCAGACCTGGTAACCCGGCCCTATGCTGGCGGCGACGCCGGCATGCTTCGAGCGATCTTCAGCGAGCTCGAGCTGACGCGCCTGCTCGCCCAACTCGAGCCGGCGCCGGTGGTCGCGGGACACTATGAAACCATCACGACCGCCGAGGGGCTGGCCAGAATCGCGAGCGCTATCCGCGAAACTGGCAGCTTTGCCCTGTACTCCGTGATGGACATCGACGACCCCATCCGCGCCGAGCTGGTAGGCGTCGCGGTGAGCTGGCTCGAAAGCGTCAGCGCTTATATCCCGCTCGGGCACCGCTACATCGGCGCACCCGATCACTTGAGCTGGGAAGACGCTGGGCCAGTTCTGAAACCGCTGCTCGAGAACTCGCTCATCCCGAAGCTCGCGCTCGCCAAGCGCGAAGAGGTTTTCTGGGCGCGGCGCGACGTGACGCTTCGGGGCGTTCGGTTCGACCCCTCGCTGGCGAGCTATCTCTTGGACCCCGCACGGCATGCCCATCGATTGGAGGACGTGGCCCGTCAAGAGCTGGACGGTCAGCTGAGCGCAGAGGAAGCGATTCGCGGGAAGGGCAAGAAGGCGCTGACCTGGGACGAGGTCGAGGTGAGCGCTGTGGCTGGGTACGCCAACGAGCGCGCTGACTTCACGTTTCGGTTGAGCGAGCTGCTGACTCCGAGGATGCACGAGGGCGAGTTCGAGCGGTTGTTTTACGAGGTCGAGCTACCGCTGGCTCGAGTGCTGGCGACGATGGAGCTCAACGGGATCCTGGTCGACACGGGGCTTCTCGAACGGCTGTCTGCCGAAGCCGACGGCGAGCTCGAGAAGCTGCACGCCCGGTGCACTGAGCTTGCCGGCCACGACTTCAACGTGTCCTCGCCGCGGCAGCTCGAGACCATCCTCTTCGACGAGCTCGAGCTGCCGGTGATCAAGAAGACGAAGACGGCCCGCTCAACCGACCACGGGGTCCTCGAGGAGCTCGCGGTCATGCATCCGCTGCCCGAAGCGATCCTCGAATATCGCTCGGTTTCCAAGCTCAAGAGCACGTATTTAGACGCTTTACCGCGAGAGGTGAATCCGGACACCGGCCGCATCCACACCCGCTACAACCAGCTCGTCGCGGCCACGGGGCGGCTCTCCTCGAGCGATCCGAACCTTCAGAACATCCCGATCCGGACCGAGATGGGCCGGCGCGTCCGCGACGCCTTCGTCCCGGAGGAGGGCTGGTCGATGCTCGCGGCGGACTACTCCCAGATCGAGCTCCGGGTGCTCGCCCACCTGAGCCGGGACCCGGCACTCGTCGATGCATTCTCGCGCGGGGACGACGTCCACGTGCAAACCGCCTGCGCCCTCTTCGGCGTCCAGCCCGACGAGGTCACCAAGCACATGCGCGGCCAGGCCAAGACGGTGAACTTCGCGGTCATCTACGGCCAGACCCAGTTCGCCCTGGCCCGCAACCTCAAGATCGAACGAAGCGAGGCCAAGCGCTACATCGATGCCTTCTTCGACCAGTACGCCGGGGTCAAATCATTCCTCGACGAAGTCGTCGAGCAAGCACGCGCCAACGGCCTGGTGACGACCTTGCTAGGCCGCCGCCGCACGCTCCCCGACATCCGCAGCCGCAACCACAACCTCCGCTCCGCGGCGGAACGCATCGCCCGCAACACTCCGATTCAAGGGACGGCCGCTGACATCATGAAGGTCGCAATGGTGCGCATCCAGCAGGACATCGACAAGCAGCGCATGCAAAGCCGCATGGTCCTGACGGTCCACGATGAGCTCGTGTTCGAGTCGCCGCCGGAGGAGCGGGAAGTGCTTGAAGCGTTGGTGGTGGATCACATGCAGAACGCCGTGCCGCTGTCGGTGCCGTTGCCGGTCGAGGTAGGGTGGGGGC
>JABAOG010022338.1_pt1 | contig 18263 bp, 17 predicted proteins | sample 7062131 | NCBI WGS metagenome assembly JABAOG01 (sample SAMN14538629, study PRJNA623070) | marine sediment metagenome | biome: marine biome [ENVO:00000428]; feature: marine pelagic biome [ENVO:01000023]; material: deep marine sediment [ENVO:00002113] | place: India: Arabian Sea | collected...
CTGGCGTACAGGTCGTGCCGGTGACGTCGGTAGATAACCGCAAGGTGGGCGACGGCAAGATGGGCCCCATCGTCCGCGAGCTGAAGGATCTGTACTTCGACGTGGTGAAGGGCAAGGTGGAGAAATACCGCGGCTGGCTGACGCCGGTCTATACCACCGTCCCGGCCCGTTAAGCTGCTATTTGACACACAAAAGGGCCNNGCCTGCCGCGGCAGGCCCTTTTGACTTCAGGTCGTGCTTACACACACCAGCCCCAGATGCGGGGGTCGCCAAGCGTGGGGCCGAACACGCAGGTCAGGAACATCAACCCCAGCAGCGGAATCCCGATCGCGACGAGTATGAACCCCATACCTCGGGTCCCCTCCGTGGGCGCCATCCCCGCAATCACCAGCGGCAGCGCCAGCGTGAGCACCCGGATCAGGAAGATGAACAGCCGCGATACGCGCAGCATCGGGGAGTACAGGTCGGCGCCGATGACGATCGCGAACATGGCCAGCACCAGCGTGAACATCATGTTGGCCTGATCGCCGGAGAAGATCAGCAACCCCAGCGTGATCAGCAGCGCCGCGTACCGGATGATCGTGGTCCAGTGCAGCGGGTAAAGGGGGATCAGGTCAGCGAACTGAATGGCAGGCATGATTTCCTCCTGGCGATGATCTGTGCCGGGCGCGGACGTGTGCTGCCCCGGCGGGTGCCCTCGACCGCCAAGCTTGCGAGGACGCTCCGCAGCATAGCACCGTTCGACACACTCAGCAACCTCTACAAAAAGTAAGCTCCCGCCGGGTGTGAGGGGGGAACCCGGCGGGAACTCTCGCCAAAGGAGGAGACAGCGATGAGCATTATCTTGTCTCTCAACTCGTCTGTTATACTAAGCCAAATGGCGCGAATCGGTTAGTAACAAAGTGCACGCCCAATATGTGACATTGGTCACAAAGTATGTGACATCCCTCACAAGCACACTTTTTACGGTTTCGAGCAGCGATTGAAATGGATGAATTACGGCAGCGCCTTCAGCGCCTTGGGGTGACGAGCGGGCGCAATTTTAAAGCCAGCCCCCGCCCCGCCCGGCGCAGCGGCGACATACACGAACTGGTGGACGGCGAGACCACCGAAGCGGCCAGCGGCTCGTGCTTCGTGGTGCGCCGCACGTACGAGCACAGCAGCCGCCACGGCGAACTGACGCTCGGCGAGTGGCTGGCACACGACCCCGCGACTGCGGCGGCGCTTGGCGATGAACGGCGGCTCGCCCTGACCGAGCCGGGCCGCTACGTGTTCCTCGACACCGAGACCACCGGGCTGGGCGGCGGGGCGTTCGCGTTCCTCGTCGGCATCGGCGTGTTCACCGAAGAGGACACCTTCGAGGTTCGGCAGTTCTTCCTGCGGGACCCCGCCGACGAGACCGCGATGCTCGCGCTGCTCGCCGAGTACCTCCAGCCGAAGGCGGCGCTGGTCACGTTCAACGGGCGCAGCTTCGACGTGCCGCTGCTGGCGGCGCGCTACGTGATGTCGCGCCAGCGCTCGCAGATCGCCGCGCTGCCGAACCTCGACCTGCTGCACCCCGCCCGCCGGTTGTGGCGGCGGCGGCTGGATTCGTGCGCGCTGGGCTCGCTGGAGACCAGCGTGCTCGGCCTGAACCGCACTCACGAAGACGTGCCCGGCTCGTTGATCCCGACCCTGTACCGCCAGTATCTTCAAACACGCTCCGCGCACGAGATGACGCGCGTGCTGTATCATAACGAGATCGACATTCTCTCGATGGTCACACTCGGCACGCTGATGCTGCGCGCGTTCAGCCAGCCGGATGCGCCCGATCTGCACGTGGACGACCGCATCAGCCTCGCCCGCTGGTACGAGCGGCAGGGGATGCTGCACGAAGCCGAGATGGCCTACACGCGGGCGCTCGACGACGCACCGGATTCGGCATCGCGCTACGATGCGCTGCTCGGCATGGGGCTGCTGCTCAAGCGGGCAGACCGCCGCGCTGAGGCAGTGGCACTCTGGGAGTACCTGGCGGATCTCAAACTGGACGTGCGCGGCCACGAGGAGCTGGCGAAATACTACGAGTGGCACGCCCGCGATCTCGAGCAGGCACTCGCCTGGACGGACGCCGGGCTAAGGCTGGCGGCGAGCTGGCGGCCGGGCTGGCGGCGCACCGAAGCCGTGCGCGAACTCGATCACCGCCGGGAACGCCTGCTTCACAAGCTGCAAGGCAACAACGATGCTCTTTCTGAGGAGGACGAAGCCTGACCATGCTACCGATACTGCAAGACTACCACGACCGCCTGACGCGTATGCACGACGACATCAAGCAAGCGATCGACGGGCTGCCACCGGATGCACTCGATTGGGTGCCCGGCGATGGGATGAACTCACTGACGGTGCTGGTGACGCACACCGCGGGGTCGGAACGCTTCTGGATCGCGCAGATGGCCGGGGGGCAGGACGTCGAGCGGGTGCGCTCTGAAGAATTCGAGGCTCAGGGCCTTACGGTGGAAAAGCTGGCCGAGCGGCTCGACGCGAGCCTTGCAGAAAACCGCCAGACGCTCGAAGCGCTTACGGTGGACGATCTCGCCCGGATCCTCCCCCACCCCGACGGCCGGGAGTTTCGCGTAAGCTGGTCGCTGCTGCACGCGCTGGATCACGTGGCGCAGCATACCGGGCACGTGCAGATCACCCGCCAGCTCTGGGATCAGCGGGGCTAACCCGCACGTAGCATAAACGAAACGCGGCCAGCCCAGTAGACGGGGCTGGCCGCTTCTGCGTTCCGGCGCGTGTTACTTTACTGGTTCTGCCGCTTCTGGATCTTCTGCCACGTGTCGCGCAGGGCCACGGTGCGGTTGAACACCAGCTTCTCGGCCGTCGAGTCGGGGTCGACGGCGAAGTAGCCCAGCCGCTCGAACTGGTAGCGCTCGCCGGGCTCGGCGCCCGCCAGCGCCGGTTCGACGTATGCGGCGTCGAGCACTTCCAGCGAGTCGGGGTTGAGGTTGCTGATGAAGTCTTCGCCCTCTTCCACGTCGTCCGGGTTCTCGGCGACGAACAGCCGGTCGAACAGGCGCACCTCAGCCTCCAGTGCGTGCGGCGCAGATACCCAGTGCAGAGTCGCCTTGACCCGGCGGCCGTCGGGTGCGTAGCCGCCGCGCGTCTCGGGGTCGTAGGTGCAGCGCAGCTCGACGATCTCGCCGTTCTCGTCCTTCACCACGTCGGTGCAGGTGATGAAGTAGGCGTAGCGCAGCCGCACCTCGCGGCCCGGCGCCAGCCGGAAGAACTTCTTGGGCGGCTCCTCCATGAAGTCGTCCCGCTCGATGTACAGCTCGCGGGAGAACGGGATCATGCGCGTCCCGGCGCTCTCGTCCTCGGGGTTGTTGACCGCCTCGAGCTCCTCGACCTGCCCCTCCGGGTAGTTGGTGATCACCACCTTGAGAGGGCGCAGCACCGCCATGCGGCGCTCGGACGTGAGGTTGAGGTCCTGCCGGATGGCATGCTCCAGCATCTCGAACTCGACCGTGCTGTTGTTTTTCGCGACGCCAACCATGTTGCAGAAGCTGCGGATGGCTTCGGGGGTGTAGCCGCGCCGCCGCATCCCGCTGATCGTCGGCATGCGGGGGTCGTCCCAGCCGCTGACGTGCCCTTCCTTCACCAGCCGGAGCAGCTTGCGCTTGCTCATCACCGTGTAGGTCAGGTTGAGCCGCGCAAACTCGATCTGCTGCGGGTGGTAGATGCCGAGCTGCTCGAGGAACCAGTCGTACAGCGGGCGGTGGTCCTCGAACTCCAGCGTGCAGATCGAGTGCGTGATGCCCTCGATCGAGTCCGACTGCCCGTGCGCCCAGTCGTACATCGGGTANNGTCGCGCAGGTTGATGTTCGGCGACGCCATGTCGATCTTGGCGCGCAGCACGCGCTCGCCGTCTGCGAACTCGCCGGCCTTCATGCGCTCGAACAGGTCGAGGTTTTCCTCGACGGAGCGGTCGCGGTACGGGCTGTTCTTGCCCGGCTCGGTGAGCGTGCCGCGGTACTCGCGGATCTCCTCGGCGCTGAGGTCGTCGACGTAGGCCTTGCCGTCCTTGATGAGCTGCACCGCCCAGTCGTAGAGCTGGCCGAAGTAGTCGGAGGCGTAAAACAGGCGGTCTTCCCAGTCGGCGCCGAGCCAGCGCACGTCCTCGATGATCGCGTCGATGTACTCCTGCTCTTCCTTCTGNNGTAGTCCTCGGCGAGGCCGAAGTTCAGGCAGATGGACTTGGCGTGCCCGATGTGCAGGTAGCCGTTCGGCTCCGGTGGGAAGCGCGTGTGCACCCTGCCGTCGAAGCGGCCCGACTCGTTGTGCTCGTCGATGATGTCGTGCACGAAGCTGGTCATGCGCGGTTCGTTCTGCTCGGTCATGTCTCTCACTTACCCTGTTGCTGTGATGTGCTGTCGAGGAGCGCGGCGGCGCGTTCGATCCGCGCCAGGCTGGTTTCCTTGCCGATCACTGCCATCGTATCGAACAATGGCGGCGACACCTTCTGCGCGGTCACGGCTTCGCGCAGCGAGCCAAATAACTGCCCGGCTTTGAGGCCCATCTCCTCCGCCAGTGCTCGCAGAACCTGCTCCTGATCGTCGGGGGCGAAGCCCTCCATCCCGGCGAGCGCCGCGTGCGCGGCACGCAGCGCCCCGACCGTGCCCTCGGCATCCATCTTCCGCTGGATCAGCACGGTTGGGTCCGGGATCTCGATCTCCTCTTTGCACAGGAAAGCCAGAAATTCGACCGCCTCCCCCAGCAGCTTGATGCGGTTCTGCACCAGCGGAGCGGCGCGCCTGAGCGTCTCAAGGTCGAGCGGGCATCCCGCCTCGACGAAGAACGGCGCCAGTCGCTCGGCAAGCTCGTCGGCGCTCAGCTTCTCACGGATGTACAGGCCGTTCAGCCATTCCAGCTTCTCGTACGGGAGCATGCTGGGGGCCGGGTTGATCTCCTCGAGCTTGAAGCGTGCCATCGCCTCGTCGGATGTGAACACTTCGCGGTCATCCCCAAAGGCCCAGCCGACGTTGGTCAGGAAGTTGACCACGGCTTCGGGCAGGTAGCCCGCCTCGCGGAACTCGCGCACCTGCACCAGAACCTGCGTCCCACCCTCGGAGAACGCCTGATCGCGCTTGCTGAGCTTCCCCTGCCCGCTGGGGCTGAGGATCACCGGCAGGTGAGCGATGGCAGGCATCTCCCAGCCGAAGGCCTGGTAAATCTGCCAGTGCAGCGGGGCGGTCGCGATCCACTCGTCGGCGCGCATGATGTGGCTGATCGCCATGAAGTGGTCGTCAACCACGTTCGCCAGGTGGTAGGTCGGCAGCCCGTCGGACTTCATCAGCACGAGGTCTTGCAGCTCGGCGTTTTCGAACGTGATCGGCCCGCGGATCGCGTCCTCGACAGTCGTCTGCCCATCGAGCGGCATCATGAAGCGCACCACGTGGGGCCCAATATCCGCGCCGAGGTTGCGGTGGCGGCAGTGCCGGTCGTAGCCGGGGCGCTCGCCGTTGGCCCGCTGCCGTTCGCGCACTTCCGCCAGCCGTTCCGGCGTGCAGTCGCAGCGGTACGCGTAGCCATGATCGATCAACCAGTCCGACCATTCGCGGTACAGCGCCGAGCGCTCAGACTGGCGGTAGGGGCCGTATTCCCCACCGATGTCGGGGCCTTCGTCCCACTCCAGCCCCAGCCAGCGCATGCTGCTCATAATGTCGGCTTCGGCTTCCGGGACGTAGCGGGTCTGGTCCGTGTCCTCGATGCGCAGGATGAAGACGCCGCCGTGCCGCCGCGCGAACAGCCAGTTGAACAGCGCGGTGCGCGCCCCGCCGATGTGCAGGTAGCCGGTCGGGCTGGGTGCGAAGCGAACTCTCACCGGACGGTTGGGGGTTTCAGACAAATCTCTCTCCTGTGCTGCGAGGGTACGGTTTACAGATTGCGCGGGTCGTGCCGGAGCACCACGCTCTCGACCAGCCCGATGCCGAACATGAGCGTGACCAGCGAGCTGCCGCCTGAGCTGATGAAGGGCAGCGTCAGGCCGGTAACCGGCATCACGCGGACGTTCATGCCGATGGACACCACCGTCTGGAAGAAGATGACGGTCGCCACCCCGACGCAGATTAACGTCCCCGCCATATCCGGTGCGAGGCGGGCTGCTCGCAGGATGCGGAACAGCACGATCGCGATCAACACCAGCACCAGTATTGCGCCGATAAACCCGAGCTCCTCCGCGATCACCGCGAAGATGAAGTCGGTGTGGCGCACGCGCAGGAAGCGGTTCTGGCTCTGCGTGCCCTGCATGTAGCCCTGCCCCAGCAGGTTGCCGCCGCCGTTGCCGATCGCGATCAGCGCCTGGTTAATGTTGTAGAACGCGTCCTCGTCGGCTTCCGGGCTGATGAATACCGCGATACGCGAACGCTGGTAATCCTCCATCTGCGACCACAGGATCGGCATCGCGATAGCCGAGATGACGGCAAAGACAGCGATGTGCTGCCAGCGCAGGCCCGCTGCCCAGACCATCACGATCCACGTCACCAGCACCAGCACGGTAATCCCGAGGTCGGGCTGGATGAAGATGAAGAACACCGGGATGGCCACGAAGGCCAGCGACTTGAGAATCGTGGAGAAGCGCCCGATCTTGTCGGCGTTGCTGGCAAGCTGCTGGGCCAGCACGATGATCAGCAGCATCTTGGCCAGCTCTGACGGCTGGAAGCCTGCCACACCGAGGTTTAGCCAGCTCTGCGCGCCTGCCTCGCCCTCGGTGCCGAGCAAACCCACCACGCCCAGAATCGCGACGATGATCCCGTAGATCCACAGGTAGGTGCTGGTAAGCAGCCGGTAGTCGATGGCTGCCACCACGAACACCACCCCGATGCCGACCACGGCATACAGGATCTGGCTGTCCACACGGGTCGCCAGCGTGGGGTCGATTGCGCCGCGTGTGGCACTGGCGATCATCATCACGCCGTAGATGATCATCAGCACGATCACGCCCAGCAGTACGTAGTCGAAATTCTTCAGGTAACGGGATTGCAGCATCGGTTAACTACCGGTCAACTCGTCTCAAGTTTGGTGCAGGCGTAGTTTAGCCAGTCGGCGCGCAGCCTGCCAGCGATCACGCGCGGTTGCGCATCTCGAGCCGGGCCAGGCCCATCCCGATCAATGCCGCGGTGCTGATCTCGGCGATCTTCCCGCCGAGCCACAGCCCGCGCACCGCCGCCGGGGTGGCATAGTGGATGATCTGCTCCTGCAAATCACCCGAATCGGGCACGGCGACCTGCTCCGCACCCCACGCCATGTACGCGTGGCACATCCCTGAGCCACGGTTGCCATCTTTGACGTACGTGCCCAGCGGTTCCCAGCTCCGCGCCGAGAGCCCGGTTTCCTCCAGCAGCTCGCGCTGGGCGGCCTGCAGCGGGTTCTCCCCCTCTTCGAGGTAGCCTGCGGGCAGCTCCAGAATGCGCCGCCCCGCGCCGTGCTTGTACTGCTCGATCAGCGGGATGCGCCCCTGCTGGGTTACTGCGAACACCATCGCGAAGGAACGCGCCTCGATGCGGTAGAACGATGGCAGCACGGTCTCACCGTCTTCGAGCAGCAGCGCTTCGCGGTAAACCGAGAACCATGGCTCGGCATCGAGCACCCGGCTGCTTTGCAGCGTCTTCCAGCCACGCGCCATTACGTGTTTCCTGCGATGCCGATGTTCGACGTGCTGACCACGGTCTGCGAGCGGTCTACCGTGCCGATCAGGTCGTATACCGTCGCCCCGGTGATGCGGATTGGTACGATCTCCCCAACCGGCAGCACGCCGTCCACGATCACCATGCCATCGATCTCCGGCGCGTCACGGTACGACCGCCCGATGCTCACGCCGTCGTTTGCGCCGTCCACCAGCACCGGCAGCGTGCGCCCCACAAACGCCTGATTGCGCGCGTGCGAGATCCCCTGTTGTACCTGCATCAGCAGGTCGTAGCGAGCATCCTTGACTTCCTCCGGCACGGCACCCGCCAGCGCCGCGCTCGGCGTACCGGGCTCGTGGCTGTAGGTGAACGCCCCTACCCGGTCGAAGCGCATCTCCTCAAGGAACTGCACCAGCGTCTCGAACTCCTCGTCTGTCTCGCCGGGGTACCCGACGATGAACGTGGTGCGGATCGCGATCTCTGGCATGGCCTCGCGCAGCTTGCCGACGGTCTCCCGCACCCATTCGACGTTCGCCGGGCGGCGCATCCNNGCGTCTCGCGGTGGGCGTGCTGAAGAGGCATGTCGAGGTACGGCAGAATGCGCTCCTCGCCCGCCATGATCTCCATAAGGCGCGGCGTGACGTAGCCGGGGTAGGCATACATCACCCGGATCCACGGCACGTCAGGCGCAGCCTGCACGATCTGCTCGAGCAGCACCGCCAGCCCGTCCTTCAGGCCGAGGTCGCTGCCGTAGTCGGTCGTGTCCTGCGAAATCAGGATCAGCTCCTGCACGCCGAGGTCGTTTAACCGCGCGGCTTCGGCGGCGATGGCCTGCGGCGGGCGGCTGACGTGCGTCCCCTTGATCATCGGGATCGAGCAGAACGCGCACGGGCGGCGGCAGCCATCCGCGATCTTGAGGTACGCGCTCGCCCCCTGAATCGCGGCGCGCAGCACACCGCGCTCGTCGGTGCCGACCGTCAAGGCTTCGTCGGGCAGGTGGTACAGCGGCTGGGGGGCCTTGTTCTGCCGGATGCGCTGGATCACGTCGAGGATGTCCATCCAGCGGCGCGTGCTGATCACGCCGTCCAGCCCCGGCACGTCACGCGCCAGCGACGGGCCGACGCGCTGTGGCAGGCAGCCCGCGGCGATCAGCATCTGCCCCGGCTGCTTGCCCGCGGCCAGCTCGCGCAGCATGTCGATGCTCTCCTGCCGGGCATCGCCGATGAACCCGCAGGTGTTCACGATCAGCACGCTCGCCTCATCCGGCGAGGCGGTGCCCTCGTAGCCCCCGCTGTTCAGCACCTGCCCCATGCTCTCGGCATCGACCAGGTTCTTGGCGCATCCTAAATTGACGAGAAAATAAGCATTCTGGTTAACCACAATCTGGTCCCCTCACCACACAGGCCGGGCGCAATACCCGGCCTGCTCGTTCTTGCGTCGTCGTGTGCCGCCGCGTCACGGCGTGGGCGTGATGGCCGGCGCGGCCGTCCGCGCGACCCCGGCTGTCGTCGGCTCGGGCGTGGCGGTAATGCGCGGCGTCGCGGTCGGCACCCCGGTATTGGTCGGGGTGACGGTCAGCGTCGGCGTCGGCGTCGCCTCCCCTGCCAGCGTGAAGAAGCGCTCGACGACTTCACCGCGCTCGCCCAATGGCCCGAGATCCTGCCCGTTGTAGTTCACGTCCAGCGCGGCGCCGTTGCCCGTCCGGACGAAGATCTCCTCCTGCCCCTCGAAGCGCAGCACCTCGCCGGGGTCGGAGGCACCTTCGAACGCAACTTCGCCGTCCACCTCGATCACCGACCACGTGCGCTGCACCACGGTGAGCGAGAGCACGACCCGGTCGAGAATCTGCGGCCCGGACACCGGTTCCGGCGTCGAGGTCAGGCGGAACGTGGGGCTGGGCAGCAGGTCGCCGCTGTCGAGCGAGTCAGGCGTGGTCGCGTCACTGGTCGCTCCGGCCAGCTCCTCGCCGGAGATCTGGCTGAGCTGCGTCGTCACCCACCAGATGATCGCCACCAGCCCCAACCCGAGCACCGCCGCGACGAACAGGTTCGAGCGCAGCACAGCGCGCGCGCCGCGACTTTCAGGCGCGCGGCGCTCCTTCGCCGGTTTGGGCGGTGCCGCCGCGGCGATCTCCGCCTGCGTCAGGGTCAGCGGGCGGCCCGGCCCGGTGCGCTGCGTGGGCGGGACGTACGTCGAGCGCGGCGGCGGCGGGATGATGTCGGCGGTCAGCGGGGCATCGTCGTCTCCCTCGTCCGGCTCGGCTGCCACCACATCTTCGATCTCGTCCGCGTCATCCTCATCGGGCGACTCTGCGGCTTCATCCGGCATCGGCGGGATGTCGGCTTCGAGGTCGTCCGGCATCGGTGGAATGTCCTCGTCGTCTTCCAACGGCGGCTCAGCACCGGGGACCGCGGCTGCGGCGGTTGCTGCGGCGATCGGGTCGTAGCCCAGCGGCTCGGCAGTCAGCTGCGTGACCGAGCGCGGGGCAGCCCCGGTTTCCTCGGCAAACCGCTCAAGCACCGTGTTGACGTCCACCCGCAGGAACTGCGCGTAGCTCCGCAGGAAGCCGCGCGCGTGCGTGGTGGACGGCAGCGAGGCGTAGTCGCCGGTCTCCAGCGCCTGAATGAACTTGGCGCGGATGCGCGTCTGCGCGGCGACTTCCTCGACCGAAAGGCCCTGTTCCTCGCGTGCGGCGAGCAGCAGTGCCCCTGCTGATTGGAGATCCCCGTTCGGCACGTGTTCTCCTCTCACGTAAAGAGCCACCGGCCTGTGTGCCGCTGGCTCGCCAGTGCAATCATCTGGACCGGCCAGACGGCAGCCCGGAGCTTCCTGTGGCTGCCGTGCCCTGCACCGGAAATCACCCTGCTGGCCCGCCGCAGGCGGCGCGCCCAGGGTGGTTATGCGTGCCTACTCTTCGCTTTCGGCCTCGTCGTCTGCCACGTCCTCGGCAGCCTCGACTTCGGGGGCTTCCTCAGCCATCTCGGCTTCGGTCGCAACCTCGACGCCGTCCAGCATCTCGGCCTCGGCTGCTGCGGCGGCTTCTGCTTCCGCAGCAGCGGCCAGTGCGGCCTCCGCCTCACGCGGGTCTTCACCTTCGCGGTGGACGACCACGCGCACGGTCGGGGCGAGCCCGGCTTCAAGGCGAACCGGCACGTTGACCTCGCCCAACTCGCGCAGCGGGCGGTCGCCGNNACTGAGCCGTAGAGCTTGCCTGTCTCACCAGCCTTCACGCCGAAGTACAGCGTCAGACCTTCAAGCTTGTCGGCAACGCTCTGGAAGCGCTTGCTGCGCTGGTCACGGCGGACCTTGACCTGCTGGCGCAGATTTTCCATCTGCTTCAGCGCGCCGGGGGTCGCCTTGACGGCCATGCCGCGGGGGATCAGGTAGTTGCGTGCAAAACCGGGCGCGACTTCGACGATCTCGCCGGCGACGCCCTGCTTGTATACGTCGTCGAGTAGTAGAACCTTCATGCCTCTGCTAGCCTCTCCAGATAATATCAATCGAGCTATGTTACCGCATTCACGGTGTCTCTTCAAGGAAGCGCATGCAAACTTCCCTGTACCCGCAGCGTCGCTGGCGGAGCAGCGGGCAACGCGCCGGCAGTCCCTCCCTCGAACGCCGCGCAGCACCCCCTGCTGAGGCTATTGCCCGCCGTCCTGTCATGAGTATATAATGATGCTCAGTAAGTGCAGGGGCCGAACCCTGCACACCGCAAAGCATCATGATTCAGGGCAAGGAGCACATAAGCTACGCATGGAAGACCGTATGAAGGGAACCGTCAAGTGGTTCAACGCGAGCAAGGGATACGGGTTCATCGCCCCTGAGAATGGTGGCAAAGACGTGTTTGTCCACTATTCCGAGATCCGAATGGAAGGCTACGCGGTGCTGGAGGAAGGTGAAGCCGTCGAGTTCGCCATCGAAGATTCCCCCAAGGGGCCGCAGGCGGTAAACGTCACCCGCATGCACACCTACTAACGACAGCCGCTCTACTACAGGGCACAGGGCCTCGCTCCGGCGGGGCCTTTCCCGTTCTAACAGGCTTGGCCCTGCCCCACGGCGCATGCTACAATCCGCCCGCGTTCCCGCCCTGTCCGCTGAGGAGGTCCCTTTGCCCACCACGGATATTCTGCACGGCCTTAACGAACAGCAACGTGCTGCCGTCACCGCGCCGGAAGGCCCGGTGCTGGTGCTGGCCGGGCCGGGCAGTGGCAAAACCCGTGTGCTGACGCACCGGATCGCGTGGCTGATCGGCGAGCGGAGCGTCCCGGCGTGGCGCATCATGGCAATGACGTTCACCAACAAGGCCGCGCGGGAGATGGCCCGGCGCGTCCAAGAGATGCTCGGCGAGGACGCCAAGGGCCTCACGATGGGGACCTTCCACAGCATCTGCGCGCGCATCCTGCGGCGCGAGGCCGAGCAGCACCTGCCGATCTCGCGCGATTACGTGATCTTCGATACCGGCGACCAGCGCTCGCTGATGAAGAGCATCATCACCGAGGATCTCGGGCTGGACGAGAAGCGCTACTCGCCCGACAAGCTGCTCAACCGCATCTCAAATGCCAAGAACGAGCTGGTCACCCCGGCAGAGTACCGCACTGCCAGCTACATCGACGAGGTGACCAAACGCGCCTACGAGCGCTACCAGCAGCGGCTGGCGACGTATAACGCGGTCGATTTCGACGACCTGCTGATGCACGTCGCGCTGCTGGTCATGAACGAGCCGTCGGTGCGCGCCCGCTATCAGAACAGCTTCGACCACATCCTCGTGGACGAGTTTCAGGACACGAACGGCGCGCAGTACGCGATCGTGCGCGCGCTCGCGGCCAACCACCATCACCTGTTCTGCGTGGGGGATGAGGATCAGTCGATCTACCGCTGGCGTGGGGCAGACTACCGCAACCTGGCCCGCCTGCGCACCGACTTTCCCGAGGTCAACGTGCTGCTGCTGGAGCAGAACTACCGCTCCACGCAGGTGATACTCGACGCTGCCCGCGCGGTGATCGACCGCAATGCGCACCGCACGCCTAAGCACCTGTTCACCGAGCAGGGGCGCGGCCCGGAGATCGTGCTGTACGAGGCGCACAACGAGCAGTTCGAGGCGCAGTTCGTGGTCGAGACGATCGCCCAACTCGTCGCCACGAGGGAGATCGAGCCCGGCGGCGTGGCGGTGATGTACCGCACCAATGCGCAGTCGCGTGTGATCGAGGATGCGTTCATGCGGGCTGCCCTGCCGTACCGGCTGGTCGGGGCGACGCGCTTCTACACCCGCCGCGAGATCAAGGACGTGATCGCCTACCTGCGGGTGATCCACAACCCCGACGACACGGTCAGCCTGAGGCGCATCATCAACACGCCGACGCGGGGCATCGGCGGCAAGACGCTCGAATCGCTGGAGCTGTGGGCCGCCGCCGAGGGCATCACACCCGGTGCGGCGCTGCTGCGGCTGGCTGCCGACCCCGACGAGGGGCCGTTCGACGGGCGGACCCGCTCGGCGCTGGCGGGGTTCGCCCGGCTGCTGGCAGGCTGGCACACCGTGCGCGATACGCAGACCGTGACCGACCTGCTGCGGGTGGTGCTGGACGAGACGCGATACCTCGCGACACTCGACGACGGCACCGATCAGGGCATCGACCGCCGCGAGAACGTGCTGGAGCTGCTCAACGTCGCCGCCGAGTTCGAGGAGCTGCCGCTGTCGGCGTTTCTGGAGGAAGTCGCGCTGGTCTCGGACGTGGACGACCTGACCGAGGAGGTTNNATGACGCTGCACGCGGCCAAGGGGCTGGAGTTCGACGCAGTGTTCCTGGTCGGGCTGGAGGAAGGCATCCTCCCGCACGATCGCTCGATAGACGACGCCGAGCAGATGGCCGAGGAGCGCCGTCTGCTGTACGTCGGCATGACGCGTGCCCGCAAGTACCTGTTCCTGATCTACGCGTTCCGGCGCACGCAGTGGGGGTCGAGCGACCTCAAGCTGCGCTCGCGATTTCTCGACGACATCCCGGACAATCTGCTCGTCCCCGCACATGCGATGACGTTCACCGAGCCGTCCGCCGGGGTGCGCCGCCGTGGGATGCCGCCACGAGTCCGCCGCAGTACAGAGGACGATGGGTCGCAGTTCCGCATGGGCCAGCGCGTGCTGCACCCGAAGTTCGGGGAGGGCATGGTGATCGACATCAAGCCGAGCGGCAGCGATCAGGAGGTCAGCGTGGTGTTCGAGAGCGTCGGTCCGAAACGCCTGCTGGCGAGCTTCGCCAACCTGACCGTGATCGGCGAGTCCTGACCGGAGTCAAAAAGTGAGCGCTCTGGCAAAACCAGAGCGCTGCGACACCAAACAAAAGGCCCACTTCGGGGCCGCCCACCATCGCTTATTTAGCGTTCAGACCTGCACAGTCCAGCGGGAGCACCGCGACGATCTCGGTGCCTTCGCCCGGTGCGGACTGCACGCTTAGCCTCCCGCCGACCGAGTGCGCGCGCAGCTGCATATTTGAGAGCCCATGCCCCAGCCGCTCGTTCGCATCCGCGATGTTAAAGCCGCGCCCGTTATCGGCTACCTTCAGGAGAAGCTGATCCCCGTCGACGGCGAGCCGCACATCCAGCTCGGAGGCGGCGGCATGCTTGGCGGCATTAGCCAGCGCTTCCTGCACGATGTGGAAGGCGGCTACGGCCATGCGCTCGTTGATCTGCCCGTTGATCGCATGGTCATACTGGACATCGACCGTCGCGAGGGTGTTCGCCTGAAACTCATGTGCCAGCCGCCGCAGAGCCGCGGCGAGGTCGGTGCCCTCGAAGCGCTCCGGGCGCAGGTCGAGGATGTAGTTGCGGATGTCTTTGATGATCAGGTTGAGCCCGCTGATCGCCTCGTTGAGCCGGTCACGCGCGGCAGCTTTGTCCTCGTCCACTACGTAGTCGACGTGCTCCAGCGTCAGCCCGACCGCGTAAATCGACTGGATGATCCCGTCGTGCAAGTCCATGCCGATGCGGTCGCGCTCTTCCAGCACCGCCAACCGCTGAACCTGCTGGTACAGCCGCGCATTCTCGATCGCAACTGCCGCGTACCCCGCCAGCGTTTCGATGATCTTCTGATCCTGCGGGCTGAACTCATCCGCGCCGATCTTGTTCGTGAGGTACAGGTTGCCGAGCAGCTGCCCGCGTGACCGGATCGGCACGCCGAGGAAGCTGGTCATGTGGGGGTGGCCCTCAATGCTNNGTCCGCCGCGATATTCTTGATGCGAATAGGCTGCGCGTCGGGTTCCAGCAGCGCGCCCAGCAGCCCCTTGCCCATCGGCAGGTGGCTCATCGTATGGGCCTGGTCCTGCATCCCGGTGGTGATGAACTGCACCAGGTGGCTGCCGGTCGGGTCGGGGATGCCGAGGGCGGCATACTGAGCGTCCACCAGATCCCGCGCAATATTCACGATGCGGTTCAGGACGACCGTCAGCGAGAGCTCTGACGTAATCGTGAGTGCCGCCTCGTGAATGGAGTCGAGTATGCCGGGAGGCAAATGCCCGAAGGAAGTACTGCTCATCATCAATCGCGTCCTTGCCAGGGTTTTTAGTGGTGCGGCAGCGAACGTTTGTGGCGCCATTTTACCATATATCTGACGTTCTTCCCCCTTTTCGTATGATGTCTGTCACAGTTGCGCCCTCTCTTTGCCGCTGAGTATAATCGCCCTGCAGGGATGCCACTCCCTGCNNCTGACGAGATCAAAAGCCGCATAGATGTCGTCGACCTGATTAACGATTACGTCCCGCTAAAGAAGTCGGGGCGTAATTATAAAGCGCTGTGCCCGTTCCACGCCGAGAACACCCCGTCATTCGTCGTCTTCCCCGAGTCCCAGCAATGGCGCTGCTTCGGGGCGTGCGGCGAAGGGGGCGACATCTTCTCCTTCCTGATGAAACGCGAAGGGTGGGACTTCCCCGAGGCACTGCGCGTGCTGGCTGAACGCGCCGGGGTGGAGCTGAAGCCTGCCACGCCGGAACAGGCAGAAGCGCAGGAAGAAAACGAACGGCTGCGCGGGCTGATGGAAGAAGCCGCGCAGTTTTTTCATCGTTTGCTGCTGCAAGCCCCCGATGCCAGCCACGCCCGCCAGTATGTCGACTCGCGCGGATTGTCCGCCGATACGGTCAACGAATTCCTGCTCGGGTACGCGCCGCACAGCTGGGACGCGACGCTCAACATGCTGCTGGAGCGCGGCTACACCCGCGACGACCTGCAGGCGGCGGGGATGGTGGTGGTGCGCGACGACGGCGGCATCTACGACCGCTTCCGCGACCGGCTGGTGATCCCGATCCGTGACATACGCGGGCGGGTGGTCGGCTTCGGGGCACGGGCGCTCTCCAAAGATGCGGTGCCCAAGTACCTGAACTCACCGCAGTCCCACATCTTCGACAAGAGCACGCTGCTGTACGGCCTCTCGCACGCGCGGCGCACGATCCGCGAGAGCGAGACCGCGGTGATCGTCGAAGGCTACATGGACGTGCTGCAGGCGCACCAGGCGGGCTTCACCAACGTGGTCGCCGAGATGGGCACCGCGCTGACCGAGACCCAGCTCCGCACGCTGGCGCGCTACACCAACCGCCTGATCCTCGCCCTCGACCCCGACACCGCCGGGCAGATGGCGACCGACCGCGGGCGCGAAGTGATCGCGCGGGTGTCGAAGGCGGCGGCGGAACAGGTGGCAGAGGACGGCATGTGGGCGCTCGACGTGGCAGAGCGCGACTACCGCGCCAAGGTGACGCCGGAGTTCGACCCGCGCGGCATGCTCCGCTACGAGAGCCGTCTCGGCTTCGACATCCGCGTGATCGTGCTGCCGCCGGGGCAGGACCCCGACGACCTTATTCGCGATACGCCGGAGGCGTGGGTGGGGCTGGTGCGCGGGGCGGTGCCGATCGTCGAGTACGTGATCCAGCGCACGGTCGAAGGCGTGGACCTGAACGACCCGAAGGTGAAGTCTGAGGTGGCGCAGGCCATCGTCCCGCTGATCGAGGACGTGCCGGATGCCGTCGAGCGCAGCCACTACCGGCAGCGGCTGGCGCGGCTGCTGCGCGTCTCAGAAGGCGCGCTGTTCCCGGCAGCGGCTGGCGGCGGCACCCCCGCCCGGCGCGCGCCTACCCCACCCCCGCGCGAGCGCGAGGCTCGCCCCTCCGCGCCCGCCTTTGCCGAGTCGCCGACGCGCCGCCGTGAGGCATTCTGCCTCGCCGCACTGATCCGCTACCCGCGCCTGCTGTACCAGGTCAACCGCATTCTCGCCGAGTTCCTCGCGCCGGAGCAGATCGCCGAGGTGCTGCCGGAGGGTGCGGTCGAGAGTGGGCACGTGCCACCCGCGCTGGCCTGGTACATTACCCCGGCTGACTTCTCACACCCCGAGCACCAGGCGATCTTCAACGTCTGGGCCGGGGCGCTGCGGCAGGACGAGGTTGAGCCGGAGCACTGGCTGCTGGAATCCCTGGACGATGTCACCCGCCCCACTGTCACCGGCTGGCTCACGATGCCGCTCGACGCCTTTCTGCGCCACGCCGCCCCCGCCGAGAGCAACGTGTCGTACCAGAAGATCTTCGAGCAGGTCGCAAAAGGGCTGCTGACGCTGCGGGTCAACCAGCTGCGCAGACACATCGAGGAGATGACGTTCCTCTTCCTCGAAGCAGACAATGGGGGTGATAGTTTGACAGCAAAGGCTCACGGTGAGACTATTAAGGCTCTCTCCGTGGCATTGAACAAGCTCACCACTGTCGCGGATGGCTCGGCGCGAGTGCCCGCCAGCCACACACAACGCTCCTCTGGTTTTAGTTAGGCGGAATCAGAATCGATGGCTTCACATGATCTCACGCAGTGGTCGGGTGATGCGCAGAAGTTATTGCAGCGCGCCCTGCGCGATCAGGCTGTCAGCCAGTCGGATCTGGACATTCTGTTCGAAACACTCGATGCGGATCAAATCCGCGCCTTCACCCGCCAGCTGGGTGACATGGATATCGAGATTTTCAATGACGACGAGGAGGGCGACCTNNACGGTGACGACGAGAACGGCCATGCTGCCCGACAGGCGGTCAGTATCTCGACACTGGAGCTGACCAACGACCCGGTCCGCATGTACCTCAAGGAAATCGGGCAGGTGCAACTGCTCGACTCCAACCAGGAAAGCTGGCTGTCGGCGCAGATGGCTGCCAGCCTGCGGATCGACGACACGTACGCTGAGCTGGAAGAGACCCAGCAGGACGTCAGCCCGCGCCACGTGNNCCGGCAGATGGAGGTTGCCTGGCAGGACGTGGAAGTGCTGGCGGCGAGCTTCAACGTCGACCCGCCGAACTGCGGCGATCTGATCGCAGAAGCGCGCCAGCTTCGCGAGCACTGGTGGAGCAAGCTCTCCTACATGCACCAGTATCTGTCGCTCAAGGACTGGGGCCGCAACGAGGAGTGGACCCAGCTGGCGAGGCGGCTGTTCGCGGTGTTCGAGACGCTGTACGTGATGCCGGTCGGCGTTCAGCGGCGGCTCGCCGAGTTCTACGAGCGCAACGGCAAATTCCCGGCTATCCGCACCTTTGGCCGCTGGCTTGAGGCGGACTTCCCCGATGAGGTGATCGAGGACGAATTCAACGCGGTGCACGACCGC
>JABAOG010000396.1_pt2 | contig 18254 bp, 19 predicted proteins | sample 7062131 | NCBI WGS metagenome assembly JABAOG01 (sample SAMN14538629, study PRJNA623070) | marine sediment metagenome | biome: marine biome [ENVO:00000428]; feature: marine pelagic biome [ENVO:01000023]; material: deep marine sediment [ENVO:00002113] | place: India: Arabian Sea | collected...
GCATTTAAATAATCAGTAAAGTATCTCAACACGCCGGTTCTGGCTCCATGCATAGTCGTCATGGCCATCTACCCGGGGGCGTTCTTCGCCATAACTGACCGTTATGATCTGTGATGGTGAGACGCCCAGTAGAGTCATTTGTCGTTTAATAGATTCGGCACGTCGTTCACCCAAAGCCAGATTATACTCACGGGAGCCCCGTTCATCTGCATGGCCTTCCAGGGTAATACTGATGTCAGAGTTTTCTGTCAGGAAGCTTGCATGTGACTCAACAATACCCCGATATTCCGGGAGAATATCACTGCTATCATAATCAAAATAGATGATACGAGTAGACAGGGGGCTGTCGGGATCATCCAGTGCGCTCATCCCGGAAAGTTCATCATCAACGGCACCATAAGTCTGTACACTTGTGTCTTCTTCAGCAGCACCTGTTCCATCCTCAAGGGAGGTTCCCATATCCTCGACAATAACCTCATCACGCTTTTGCTGGGTAGATTCACACGCAGATAAAAATAGGCCCAAAAGCAAAGCCACAAACAATCTCATAATCATTTTCTCTCTCCTGTCTTAAAGACAAAACTTGATATTTTAATGTTAGTCATCGTTAATAAAATCAATCATAAACTGTTACTATTTCAGGAAAGGCCCCCATACAGGTTCTCTGACCTCACCTTTTTGCAGTGCCAGGCGCTGATGCACAGTCCCATCCACGGATATTGCGGCCAGAGCTGTGCCACTTGCACCTGTCGTTGTGTAGATAATCATATGGCCGTTGGGAGCAAAGCTGGGAGATTCGTCCATGCGTGAATCAGTCAGCGCGTTGACCTGGCCACTGGATCGATCAAGCAGGCCTATCTTGTAAATTCCCTTGTTGCCATGAACGACAGCCAGCAATTCATCGTCCGGTGAGTAGGTTGCTCCCGCATTATACGCGCCGTTGAAGGATAAACGCCGGGCTTTATTTTCACCGATTTTTACTTCATAAATCTGGGGACTACCGCCACGGTCAGAGGTAAATGCCAGGAATTTACCATCGCTTGACCAGGTTGGTTCAGTATCAATGGCAAAATTATTAGTGATACGGGTAAGCGACTTGTTCGATATATTCATGATGTAAATTTCTGGGTTGCCGTCCTTGGACAGGGTCAGTGCCAGCCGTTTTCCATCCGGAGACCAGGCCGGCGCACTGTTGATTCCCGGGTTGGAGGCCACTCTCTCACGCCCGCCGGTAGTGACATCCTGAATATAAATTGCAGAATTCTTGCCCTCAAAGGAAACGTAGGCAACCTTGCTGCCATCCGGAGACCAGGCTGGTGAGAGCAATGGCTCACTGGATTCGAGCAGAACCTGCGGGTTATAACCATCTGCATCTGATACTTCCAGGGTAAATCGTTTTGAACCGTCTTGTTTTTTGTTGACGGTGACATAAACGACGCGGGTTGCAAAGGCACCCCGGATGCCAATGAGTTTTTCGTAGATGATGTCACTGATCTCGTGTGCCGTTCTTCTCAATTGCTTTTCGGTCGAGGGGATCCTGAAACCGGCGATCTGTTTGCCTTTGTAGACATCTATGAGCCGGAAGACTACTTCATAATTTCCATCGGGTGTCAGATTAATCTTGCCCACCACCAGGTTTTCCATACCCAGCAGTCGCCAGTCCTTGAAGTTTACGGATTTGAAATCATGAGGCTGTTGAGGCAAATCTTTCTGGTCCATGGTCTTGAATCGGCCGCTGCGGGTCAAGTCGTTTTCAATCACCTCGGCAATATCGGTCGGAGGTATGTTTGCAGACTGTGACCAGCCGAAGGGCACGATTGCTACCGGAATAGGATCTTCCACGCCCTTGTCGATGACTATTTCAATAGCATTTAGGTTTAAAATAATAAAAATGTTAAATGATAGAATTAATGAAAACTTTATGAAATATTTTTTCATAATTAAAACTTAGTTCTATGGTTTAAATGTAAATGTAATATCCCTGAGATCAAGCCTGTCCAAAGTTGCTGAATCATCTGGAGCCGGTAATGGCGCTGCTTTACGAACGGCAGTTTCTGCACGGCGATCAAATATTTGATTGTCGCTTGATTTGATAATTGAAAATCCGACTACTTTCCCGCCAGGTGCAAGAACAACCCTGATAACGCACGACAGCCCATCAGGCAATCCAGTTTGATTAAATTCATTCACAATGCTTCTATAAATAGCATTAATATAACTACTTTGTAGTGCAGCATCTTCTTCAGCTTGACGTTTCCTCTCTTCCGCTTCCAATTGTCTTTGCAGCTCTTCTTTTCTGCGCCGCTCCTCTTCCTCTGCTTCTTTACGAATTCGTTCTTCTTCTGCCCTCTTCTTCTCGGCCTCAAGCCGGGCCAGTTCCTCGGCTTCCTTACGCTTTTGCTCCTCTATACGGCGTTTCTCTTCTTCCACCTGGCGTTTCCTTTCTTCTTCGAGCTGTCTTTGTTTCTCAAGTTCCGCCAGCCGTTTTTGTTCTTCCTCACGTTTTTTCTGTTCCAGCTCTTTCTGCTTTCTGGCCTCGGCCAGTCTTTTTTCCTCTTCTTGGCGTTTCTTTTCCAGTTCCCTGGCTTTTCTTTCTGCGGCCTTTTCCTTCTCTTCCAGTTCCTTCAACCGTTTTTGTTCTGCTGCTTTTTTTTCTGCCTCTATTTTTTTTAATAGCGCCAGCTCTTTTTCCACTTCCTTTTTATCAATACTGACTGCATCGACAATGTTGACGTCATTGCCAGGCGGTAACTGGACAGTTTCGCTTGTGAACTCAAAACTCACCAGCAGCAAAACGACCGCGATGACGTGCAGCAGTACCGCAAAGACCAGGGAACGAGTCCTTAGAAACCAGCCGTCACTCATTCGAGTTACTGCTCCGGAGATTCTGTGATCATGCCAACGCTCGGCACCCCTGCCGATTGCAGCAGTGACATCAGCTGTGCCACACGACCGTAGGGGACAGCCTGGTCACCGCCGACAAGAACGGGAATGCCTGGTTGATATTTCAAAAGTGCGTTGACGCGGTTGAGCAGATCTGCGGCAGCCACTGGCTTGTCCTGGTTCTCACCGTAATTGATGTAATAATTACCAGCAGCGTCAACATTGATAATCACGGGTTCCTTGTCGGTCGCTTCCACTACTTTGGATGGTACTTCCGGCAGGTCTACCTTGATACCCTGTGTCAGCAAGGGGGCCGTAATCATGAAAATGATCAGCAAAACCAACATCACATCAATATAGGGAACAACATTAATCTCTGACATCGGCCTTTTGCGGATACGTTGGCGCATGGGTTACACCTGGCTCTTGTCAGTGGCTGGCATGTCTGTGCAAGATGGAAAGAAACTCTTCCAGGAAGATGTCATAACGATTGATCAGTCGTTCAACATCATTTGAATAGCGGTTATAGGCAATTACAGCGGGGATAGCCGCGAACAGGCCCATGGCAGTCGCGACCAAGGCCTCGGCGATACCAGGAGCAACCATGGCAATGGTTGCCTGCTGGACGTTACCCAGTGCCCGGAAGCTATTCATGATCCCCCAGACGGTACCAAACAAACCGACATAGGGACTGGTTGAACCTACCGTGGCCAGAAAGGATAGATTGGTTTCCAGGTAGTCCACTTCCTTGTTCATGGCAATACGCATTGAACGGTTGACGCTTTCAAGCATGGCATCGGTGTCTTTATTTGCTGCGTTCCTGACCCTGGCAAATTCCTTGAAACCGGCATCAAACAGTTTTTCCATGCCGACCGCACCACCACGTTTCTTGCTGATTCTGTTATACAAGGGTGTCAAATCTTCGGAAGACCAGAATATTTCTTCAAAACGGTCAGCCTCTTTTTTTGCCTTGTTAAGAAGCACCCTTTTACTGAAAATCATGCTCCAGGAAACGACGGAAGCAGCAAGTAAGGAAAGCATAACCAGTTGCACCACCAGGCTGGCATTAGTTATTAAATGAATAAAGGAAAGATCAGTGGTCATGCCTTGAGCTCCGAAAGTATATAGCCTGGTATCGGGATGGATTTCATGCTTTGCTTGTTCATGCATGCGATCCGTACTTCAGCCTCACAAATCAAGATATCGTCCTGATTAAGAATTGACTGGTGCAACAGAATACTGGCCTTGCGAATTTCAGCGATTTTAACATTAACCTTCAGCAGTTCGTTGAAGTAAGCCGGTTTCAAATACTCAATTGTGATCTTGCGCACAGCAAACAGGATTTCTGCTTCATCCATGAGCCTGTCTTGTTCAAAGCCCAGCTCGCGAAGCATCTCTGTACGTGCTCTTTCAAGGAATTTAAGATAATTGGCGTTATAGACAACCCCTCCCGCATCAGTGTCCTCGTAATAGACTCTTACAGGCCATGAGAATTCAGTCATGCTTACAAATAACGATCGAGTAAGGAGTTATTCCTGACTGAAGAGATCAGGTTCAGAGGGCAAATTCTTTGGCAATTGAAAACCGAAGTGTAACCAGGCCTGTTTTGTTGCCATACGCCCCCTTGGAGTACGCATCATAAAACCCTGTTGAATTAAATAAGGTTCTATTACATCTTCTATGGTGTCACGTTGTTCACTGATGGCAGCAGCAATGCTGTCTACACCGACGGGGCCGCCATCAAACTTCTGGATAATCGCCAGAATAAGTTTGCGATCCATCATGTCCAGACCATGAACATCCACATTCAGCATATCCAGTGCCTGTTGCGCAATATTATGAGTGACCTCGCCGTTACCCTTGACTTGGGCATAGTCGCGCACGCGCCTCAGTAAACGGTTGGCGACCCGGGGCGTCCCCCGGGAACGGGCGGCAATTTCACTTGCTCCCTTATCTTCAACCGCCACCTCCAGTATCCGAGATGATCGCCGGACGATGCCGGAAAGCTCTTCTTGGTTGTAAAATTCCAGCCGCTGAACAATGCCAAAGCGATCCCGCAAGGGTGATGTAAGCAATCCGGCACGTGTAGTTGCTCCTACCAGCGTGAAGGGTGGAACATCCAGCTTTATGGCACGTGCGGCTGGTCCCTCACCAATCACAATATCAATCTGGAAATCTTCCATGGCAGGGTACAGGACTTCTTCGACGATCGGGCTCAGCCGATGTATCTCGTCGATGAAGAGTACATCGTGTGGCTCCAGGTTAGTTAACAATGCCGCCAGGTCGCCGGGGCGTTCCAGCACCGGGCCAGATGTCTGACGCATTCCCACGTCCATTTCATTGGCAATAATGTGCGCCAGGGTGGTCTTGCCAAGTCCGGGTGGACCAAAGATCAGCACATGGTCCAGTGATTCCTTGCGCTGGCGGGCAGCACTGATGAATATTTCCATCTGCTCATGAACCCCGGTCTGGCCAACATAGTCAGCCAGTTTTCTGGGCCTGAGGGAATGCTCATATGTTTGTTCCTCGCTGCCGCTTTCAGGAGAGATTACCGGGCTCGTATCGCTCATTGGTTGTTTCGCTTTCCTGTATTAACGTTGCTGATTCCAAACCGGGTTAATGGCGCTGATGCTAGCTACCAGATCTGGTGAAAAATAGGCGAGATAATGACATTGTTCTGATTTTAACACAGGTGCTCAGTTACTCACCGAAGCCTTCAGGGCCTGACGGATGATCTCTTCACTGCCCATCCGTTCCCCGGCTACCGCATGAACATAACGACTGGCCTCTTGGGGCTTATAACCAAGAGCTATCAGGGCGCTTACAGCATCATCGACGGCATGGTTTTTAGCAGGCATGACCGGCAGGTTTTTTTCACCTGTTTCCACTGATCTTAATTCAGTCAGACGGTCACGCATTTCTATAATGAGTCGTTCAGCCGTTTTTTTGCCGACACCCGGCAGTCGAGTCAGGCGAGCACTGTCACCGTGACGGATGCAATCGGCAAAATCTTCTGCCTCGATACCGGAAAGTATGGTCAAGGCCATTTTGGCACCGACACCATTGACCTTGAGCAGATGCCGGAATAGTGACCGTTCTTCTTCGGTGGCGAACCCGAATAGGAGATGAGCATCATCCCGGACAGCAAGATGCGTATAGAGAAATACTTCCTCGCCAATGTCGGCCAGTTGATAGAAGGTGCTCATGGGAGCCTCCACTTCATAACCGATACCCTGCACATCTATCATCAGGAACGGAGGCGTTTTGCTCACCAGCTTGCCGTGCAAATGGCCAATCATTTCAAACGGCCTTGCCTGAAGCTCTCGGCCAGTGAAATATGTGACAGGGTTTCACGTGAATGACCGTGGCAGATAGCAATGGCCAGTGCATCGGCGGCATCGCTTTGTGGTATTTTCTCCAGACACAACAAAACCCTGACCATGTGCTGGACCTGTTCCTTGGCAGCATGACCTTTCCCGACGGTCGCCTGTTTCACCTGATTGGCGGTGTATTCATAAACATTAAGTCCTTTCATCGCGCAGGCGGTAATTGCGGTGCCCCGTGCCTGTCCGAGTTTAAGTGCAGATTCGGCATTACGATGGACAAACACCTTTTCAATGGCCATCTCGTCCGGATTATACCGATCGATGATCTCTGTCAGCTGAATGAAGATGCTGTGAAGTTTATCCGCCAGATTGATGTGGTTCAGGTGCAGATGACCATGCGCAATATGTTTCGAATGGTTGCCCTCGATATCTATGATACCGTAGCCGGTGTAGTTTGATCCGGGATCAATCCCGAGGATACGTGTCATCAGGTCCGCTCACTCTGTGGCAGGCGATTAATATCATCTTACTGTAGTCCAGCAAGCACATCTTCCGGGATATCGGCGTTTGAGTAAACCTTTTGCACATCGTCCAGGTCTTCAAGCATGTCCAACAGATGAATCATGATCTGGGCAGCTTCGATATCCAGTGTCAAATTGGTTGAGGCCTGCATGGTAATCTCCGCTGTTTCGGGTGAATGGCTCCCTTTCACAAGTTTTTCCTTGATGTCCATAAACTCATCAGGCGAGGTAATAACATCGATTGAACCATCGTCATTGGTGATGATGTCCTCGGCGCCCGCCTCCAAAGCAGCCTCCATGAGGGCGTCTTCGTCCGTGCCAACGGGATAAGATATCAGTCCCACCTTATTGAAGAGGTAGGCAACTGAACCGTCAGTCCCGAGGTTACCACCGCATTTACTGAAGGCATGACGTACTTCAGCCACGGTGCGGTTACGGTTGTCCGTCATGCAATCAACCATCACTGCTATGCCGCCGGGTCCATAGCCCTCGTAACGTACTTCCTCGACATTATCTCCACCCGCTTCACCGCTGCCGCGTTTGATGGCACGTTCAACCGTATCCTTGGTCATGTTGTTTGACAGCGCATTATCAATGGCGGCCCGCAGACGCGGATTGGCATCCGGATCGCTACCGCCCAGCCTGGCCGAAACGGTAATCTCACGAATCAGTTTGGTGAAGAGTTTGCCGCGCTTGGCGTCCTGCCTGTTTTTCCGATGCTGGATATTTGCCCATTTACTGTGGCCAGCCATAGAGTTGTTCTCTGGGTTTTAAAAATGCGCGGATTCTATCATTTGTACAGATTGCCCCCAAGATGAAGGGTTAATGCGAAAACCGGCCTTCTTTAAGAAATTGCAGGTATTGCCGGGCAACCTGGCGGGATAACAACAGGCCAAAGTGACTGACTGGTAATTCAATATAGTCAGTCATACCGGCCAGGCGGGCTTCGCTCAGCAGCACAGTGCCATCTCCCCGTCTCGATCGTTTTGATACCAGACACCCTAGTCCAAGTCGTTACGTGCCGGCAATGACGCCCAGTTTCTGGCAGCCTTCCCAGGACGGCACGTCACCGGCCAAGCCTTGGTCGATGCTCTTGCCGAGGCTAAGCCGCCCCAACCGATTTCGGCCTAAGCTGAATGCCGAACTACTGGGATTGTGTGGTGTACCCAGGGTAATGCTGCGGCCAGGGATGGTTTCTGGGGAGCGATAAAAAAAGTGCCGCAGCACTAAGCCGCCCAGACTGTGACAGATAAAGTTGATCTCAGGACCGCTTAGTCGATCGCAATAGTCTGCCAATGCATCGGCATTCTCTACGGGTATTTGACTGTGACTTGGGTATGAAAACCGCTGAATGGTGTACCCTGCCGCAGACGGTCGCTTGCCGAGCAGCCACATTTCCATGCCATTGGTCCAGAGGCCATGGATGAGAACAATGGCAGGTTGGTTCAAACCTGCTCAGGCATCAGTGGCGAGCGCCAGCGCATCCTGTTTGGTGAAATCCAGCAGGCGTTGAATGGCAATACGGGCTTTTTTACTCATGGCGGGATCGACATGGATTTCGTTGTTACCGGTCAACAGTACCTGCTCCAGTTTACGCAGGCTGTTCATGGCCATCCAGGGGCAGTGGGCACAGCTCTTGCAGGTAGCCCCGCGTCCGCTGGTTGGTGCTTCCAGCAGAACCTTGTCAGGTGCGGCTTCCTGCATCTTGTGAAAGATGCCCTTGTCCGTCGCCACGATAAATTTCTGTGCAGGATGGGTTTTGGCCGCCTTGATGATCGCCGTCGTAGAGCCCACGACATCGGCTTGTTCAACCACCGATGCGGGCGACTCCGGGTGTACCAGCACAATGGCATCCGGGTGTTGCTCTCGCAACTCCCTTAATTCAGCACCCTTGAATTCCTCATGGACAATGCAGGCGCCCTGCCAGAGCAACATATCTGCACCGGTCTGGTCCTGAACATACTGCCCCAGATATTTGTCCGGCGCCCAGATGATCTTTTTGCCGTTCGCATGCAGATAACGGACGATGTCCAGGGCGCTACCGGATGTTACAACCCAGTCGGCTCGAGCCTTGACTTTGGCACTGGTATTGGCATAGACCACCACAACCCGGTCAGGGTGCTCGTCACAAAAAGCACTGAAGGCATCCGCAGGACAGCCAATATCCAGCGAGCAATTGGCCTCGAGATCTGGCATTAATACCCGCTTTTCCGGGTTCAGGATTTTGGCTGTCTCGCCCATGAACTTGACCCCGCAAACTACCAGGGTATCGGCATCAGACTCATGCCCGAAGCGGGCCATGTCCAGCGAGTCAGAGACATAACCACCGGTCGCATCGGCCAGGATCTGCAAATCCGGATCAGTATAATAGTGAGCAACAATGACTGCGTTTTGTTGTTTTAAAAGCGTCTTGATCCGTGATGAGATCATCTTACGCTCGTCATCATCCAAGACCTCGCAAACGGTGTCCGGGATGTCCTCACGCCTCAGCATATAGGGATTTTGTTGATCGTCGATTTCTAACAGCGTCTCATTGTCCATCATTTCACAAACTCCACATGCCCGGGCGTCTTGACGGCATAGAGGCGGGCCGGTCGATGATTGCCGTTACGTCGGTATTCGCCGGTTTCCTTGATGCAGTCGTGTGCCATGACACGTTTTCGAAAATTTCGCTTATCCAGTTTCTCACCCAGGATGCATTCATAAACCTGCTGCAATTCACCCAGGGTGAAACAGGCCGGCATGAATTGTAGTGCTATGGTCGAGTAATTCAGTTTGGCGGCCAGCCGCTGATGCGCCATGCTGACGATCTGTTTGTGGTCGAAGGCCAGCGGCGGCAGGCTATCGAGTTGAAACCAGCCCACCTGTCGGGCATCACTGGCAGCCTTGATTTGCCCGGTCCGGTCTGGCGGTACCAGCGCATAATAGGCCACCGAGATTACTCGCTCCCGGGGATCTCTATCGGGCTTGCCGAAGGTATACAACTGTTCCAGGTAAATGCCGGTCATGCCCGTCTCTTCGGCCAGCTCCCTGAGGGCGCAGGTCTCAAGGTCCTCGTTGATCTCCACAAAGCCACCCGGCAGGGCCCACTGGTCCTGGAAAGGTTCACCCCTGCGCTGGACCAACAGCAATTCCAGCCGCTGTTCGTGGATGGTGAAAATCACAACATCCGTGGTCACGGCGGGGTGTGGATATTTGTAGTAATAACTCATGCCTGTCTAACCTTAGTGTAATAATTACACTGTATCTTAGTGTAAAAATTACACTTATACAAGTAAAAAATAAATGTATCTCTGAAAAGTAAGTAATTACTCTGGGTTATCTTTTTTATTCAAGCGTATTCCCAGCTCACGTAATTGCCGTGGGTTGGCTGGTGATGGTGCCGCTGTGAGTGGGCAAGTCGCAGTCTGGGTCTTGGGGAAAGCGATGACGTCGCGAATGGAATCAACACCAGCCATGAGCATGACCAAGCGGTCGAGACCAAAGGCAATTCCGCCATGTGGCGGGCAGCCGTAGTCCAACGCAGTCAGCAGGAAACCAAATTTCTCCTCGGCCTCTTCGGCATTGATGCCAAGCAGGCTGAGCACAGCCAGTTGCATATCGCGCTTGTGGATACGGATGGAACCCCCACCGAGTTCGACGCCATTCAATACCAGGTCATAGGCACGGGACAGGCACTGCGCAGGTTCCGATTGTATCTCTGCCGGGTCTTCGGCTCGGGGTGCGGTGAAGGGGTGGTGCAGCGAGTCCCAACATTTTTCATCTTCGTCGTATTCGAACATCGGGAAGTCGATGATCCACAAAGGACGCCACTCACTGTGCAGCAGGCCGAGATCCACGGCCAGGCGGTTACGCAAGGAACCCAGTGCATCGTTGACAATCTGGTTCTTGTCGGCGCCGAAAAAGATCAGGTCGCCGTTTTTTGTTCCCGTGCGTTCCAGTATGTTCTGGATCACCTCGTCCGGCAGAAACTTTAGGATAGGTGACTGCAAGCCCTCACGGCCTCTACCGAGGTCATTGACTTTAATATAGGCCAGGCCCTTGGCACCGTAATTGCCGACAAAGTCCGTGTAGTCATCGATTTCCTTGCGGGACAACTTGCCGCCATCGGGCACATTGAGTGCGGCGACCCGGCCGTTTTCCATTTTTGCCGGGCTGGCAAAGACCTTGAACTCGACATCTTGCATCAGATCCGAAACATCGGTCAGTTCCAGCAGATTGCGCAAGTCCGGCCGATCGGTGCCGAACCGTTGCAGGGCCTCTGCATAGGTCATGCGCGGGAATGGTGTGGGTAAGTCAACGCTGATCCCCTCACGGAACAGGGTTATCATCATCTCTTCCATGATCATCATGATTCCTTCCTCGTCCATAAAGGAGGTCTCGATATCGAGCTGGGTGAATTCCGGCTGCCGATCAGCGCGCAGGTCTTCATCCCGGAAACAACGCACGATCTGGTAATAGCGATCCATGCCGGACATCATTAGGATTTGTTTGAACAATTGTGGTGACTGCGGCAGGGCAAAGAAGTTACCGGGTTGTGTACGGCTTGGTACTAGGTAATCCCGGGCGCCTTCCGGCGTGGCCTTGGTCAGCATCGGTGTTTCAATTTCCAGGAAACCCTTGTCGCCAAGATAATCTCGCATGATGCCGGCAACCTTTGCCCGCAGGCGCAAGTTGGCCAGCATCTCGGGACGTCGCAGGTCAATGTAGCGGTAACGCAGCCGGGTATCGTCTGCAACATGCTCATCATCCAGCTGAAAGGGCGGGGTTTTGGCACGATTTGAGATCTGGATCTCGTGGCCAAGCACTTCGACCTCGCCAGTGGCCAGGTCTTTGTTCACGGTGCCTTCGGGACGCCGTCTGACCTTGCCGTTGATACGCAGGACAAATTCGTTACGGACGGAGTCAGCGATCGCAAAAGGTTCCGGACGGTCCGGATCGAAGACAATCTGGGCTACACCGTAGCGATCACGCAAATCGATGAAGATTACACCACCATGGTCCCTACGCCGTTGAACCCAGCCGCAGAGTTCAACCTGGTTGTCGAGATGGGAAGTATTGAGTTGTCCGCAATAATGTGTGCGCATGGCCTGCCTCGCTTGGCGAGCTAGTCTCCTGCCGGAACAAAAGGCGGCATATTACGAGCCAGCCGTAGTTTGCGCAAGCTTATCCTTGGCTTCTGGATTGATGACAACGCCCATGGAAATGATGTATTTGAAGGCTTCTTCCATGGTCATGTCGAGTTCAGTCACACTTTCTTCCGGATACATGACGATGAAACCGGAGGTCGGATTGGGTGTGGTGGGCACGAAAACGGAGACCAGGTTACGGCCGGATTTTTCACAGGCCTTTTCCAGACCCTTGTTGGATAGGAAGCCGAGGCACCAGACGTCTTCTTTCGGGTATTCCACCAGCACCACCTTGCGGAAGGGCCGGCTATCTGAACCAAAAAAGGTTTCCAGTACCTGCTTGACACTGGTGTAGATTGTTCGGACCAGAGGAATGCGTCCGAGGATCGATTCCCAGAAATTCACCATTCGCCGGCCAAACAGATTGGCCGCAAACATACCGGTAACGAGGAGAATAAAGATACCAACAATGATTCCAAAACCGGGAATAGAGAAGCCTAATACCGTTTCCGGACGAAACTCCGGTGGAATCAGTAGGATGGTCCTGTTCAAGAGATTGATCAAAAGCCGGATAACGAACACGGTCGCGGCCAGTGGCAACCACACCAGCAAGCCGGCGATGAGGTATTTACGCAAGTTATGCATCATGACTTTTCAACTTTCGTGGTTTTTTCAGTGGATTTTTCCTTGCTGGTGGTCGCAGCGGTATTATCAGTGCCTGTTTTTGTGTCAGTACTGCTCCCGCTTTTCGCGGTTTCGGCAGGCTGGGCGGATTTGACATCGGCTTTATCCTTTGAATCCTTGGTTTGGGGCTTGTCCTTGAAATCTGTTACGTACCAGCCGTTGCCCTTAAGATGGAAGGCGGCCGCGGATACCAGCTTTTGCAATGCCGGCTTATCGCAGGAGGGGCATTGGGTTAATGGCTCGTCACTGACTTTCTGGATTTTTTCCAGTCGTACACCGCAACTGGCGCATTGATATTCGTAGATTGGCACAGCAAACCCTCAGTTCTTGGGAATGGCGGAGAAAATAGGGGCGACTGAAGATAAAATCAAGCATTTATGGGTCAAAACCCTCCCCGGTGACAGGAAAATCCGGACTCAGGTGAGCGGAGGTTGCCATATTGGAAATCTTCGGTATCATCGCCGCTTTATTTTTGGCGGCCGCCAGAACACTGAAAATGGGTCGTTAGCTCAGTTGGTAGAGCATCTGACTTTTAATCAGATGGTCGAAGGTTCGAGTCCTTCACGGCCCACCATTCATTTCCTGGTTTTCTAGCGCAGTTCCTTTACCGCTTCGTCGCTTTCGCCCAGGTTATCAACCCAACTGATCTTAAGCATGTCACCCGCCTTTGCGCCGCTGAACACAAACGAGAGATAGGGATTGGCAGATACCGCCCGGCTCCAGTCGCAATCGAGCACTACAGTCTCCCCATGTTTAACCGTCAGCCTCTCAATGTAATGCGCCGGTATCAGCTGTTCTTTTTCTGCATCAAATTCATAACCTGTATGCATTGGATGGCGGACGATCATCCTGACCGTGGCCTGATCATCTCGCAGACTGGTCCTGACCTTGATAGAAGAACCCATCAACCGCAGCCCCCTGCAATCACCTCGACAAATTTACGTACTGAATACAATTGATCATCCGCGCGAACGACTGCGATGATATCGGAAGATTCGCCCATTTTGATACGTGTTTCGATAAAACCTTGGCATACAGGATGTAGCTTGAAATTGGCGATCAGCGGGTTCGGATTTTTCTCAACCAGGATGGTGATGGAATGAACATTAGGTAATCCGGATTTGATGGCTAGTGGGACAACAGCACCGTTTTCGATTACGTCATTAACATCGATCGTGAGCTTGTCGCTGGTCTTGATCGTCTCCCCGGGGAAAAATTCGGAGAGTGCGGCATCCAGGTTATCGGCAGCAAAGGCAGGACTGCGATCACGGCCGAAGGCTTTTAGAGGCGCCAGCAACTGTATTAAACCACTGCCCAGTATTCCCAGGATTAGGACACTGCGATTGACAAACTGGCGTCTGAATTTATTCATAATTTTTACAGTTTAAGATCTTTCTGGATCGACAGCTCATATTCCAGCTGGGTCAGCCGTGCCTCGATCCGTTCAGCTTGGTAATAGTCCGGTGAGTGCTGATGTTGTGCATACTTGAGTCGTTCAATCGCCAGTTGAGTATCGCCAATGATGTAATAGTATTCCGCTTTTGCTATTCCGGCCTCAATTGGTGAGCCGGCCAAAGCCTCCGCCTGTGATAACAGATCATAATAAAGCAGGTCATTCGCATATTCCCGGTTAGAACCTCGTAGCACCTCTCGGGCTGCCGCCGCATTGCCTGCATCCAGGTAAGCGCGAGTGAGGCCCAGCACTACCGGCCGGTAATTGGGATATAACTTATCTGTCTTTTCATATATTGCAACGGCTCTCTGGAAGTTTCTCTGTGCCGAAGCCAGTTTTGCAGCCGCGATCAGGTAGGCAGAGTTTTCCGCTGATTGCGACAGCAGATATTCGAGTTGGATCGCAGCCTGCTCAAAACGATTGGCCTGGGTGAGGGCGATGACATAACCATAACGGGCGGATTCCATATCCGGATAGCCGGAACCTTGAAGTTTCTCTTCAAAAAACATGATTGCCTCACCAGGATCCTGAAATGAAACGGCCGTAAGTTTAGCGCGCACAAGTTTGAAGGTGATACTGTCTTTATGATGTTGTGTTTCATATTGTGCTGCTCTGGCCTTGGTATCAGCCACGCGGTTTGTCGTTAGCGGGTGGGTCTGCAGATATTCCGGTGCGGCACCCCGATACCGGGATGCCTCCAGCAGCCGCTCGAAAAATGACGACATCCCCTCAGGATCAAACTCTGATCTTGCCAGTAATTGCATACCGACCCGATCGGCCTCTTCTTCATTACTGCGGGTAAAATTAATCTGGTATTGGGTACTGGCTCCGCCGATGATGGTCAATGCGGCCTGTGCTGCGGCCGGATTGACGATAGCCAGTAACACTGCGCCGAGCAGGGCTGCGGCGGTGGGCGCGCTCAGTTTGCTGGCCGCCTCATAGGTGCGTGCCATGTGGCGCTGGGTAACATGGGCAATTTCATGGGCCAGCACCCCGGCCAGTTCACTTTCACTTTGGGCATTGATAATCACGCCGCTATTAACTCCTACCACACCACCGGGCGCTGCAAAGGCGTTAATTGCCGGATCCTGTATTACGAAAAACACAAAGGGCAGACGGTTGTCGTCGCTATTGGCGACCAGTCGATAGCCGATGGATTGAATATAGGATTCAACTTCCGGGTCATCGACCATTGTAGCGTATCGCCTGACCTCACGCATGACGGCTTGGCCCAGGCGGCGCTCAACTTCAGGAGAAATCACTCCGCCAGAAGGATCACCGATTTCAGGCAGGTTTTGCTCGTTGGCCGCAGCGGGAGGACTGATGGCAAACACCAATATTGCCAGCAGCAAGGTATGAATTATATTCACTGTTCTGGTTTCGTCATGCGTTAACAGATATATTGAGTTGCCGCCCCGGGTACAAGTTCCTCGGCGCAGCCTGTTCAGAAAATNNAATTATCTTGTAATGAAGGCTGTATGAATAGCGGGCGTATCCTGCGATTTTACAGCAGTCATCGTGTTCCTTGAATCATATTACATGGGGAGTATTACATGGGTGAGAGCGGTAATGCCTTTTACGCACAATCCGGCGGTGTCACCGCGGTCATCAATGCCACGGCCTGCGGGCTACTGGAAACGGCCCGTCAGAATGGTGATCGTATCGGCAAGGTCTATGCCGGTCGCAACGGTATCATTGGTGCATTAACCGAGGACCTGATCGACACCAGCCAGGAATCGGATGCGGACATTGCCGCGCTCAGACATACACCATCCGGCGCATTCGGCTCCTGTCGCTACAAGTTGAAAGGACTTGAAGAGAGCAAGGCACAATATGCACGTCTAATCGAAGTGTTCAAGGCACACAACATCCGTTACTTTTTCTATAATGGCGGTGGCGATTCTGCAGACACCTGTCACAAGGTATCGCAACTCTCGGGCCGGATGGGATTCCCGATCCAGGCCATTCATATTCCCAAGACGGTTGATAACGATCTGCCGATTACTGATACCTGCCCCGGCTTTGGCTCGGTCGCCAAGTATATTGCCATTTCGACCCGCGAGGCCTCTTACGATGTCCGCTCCATGGCCCGTACTTCCACCAAGGTATTTGTGGTCGAGGTTATGGGCCGCCATGCCGGCTGGATTGCAGCGGCCGGCGGGCTGGCTGCGGACAATCATAACGACATACCGGTTGTGATCCTGTTTCCCGAGATTCAATTCAATGAGGATGCATTCCTTTCAAGGGTCAAAGCCAATGTTGAAAAGTACGAATACTGTACTGTGGTCGTCTCGGAAGGCGCCAAGTGGCCGGACGGAAAGTTCCTGGCAGAACAGGGCACAAGGGATGCCTTTGGCCACGCCCAGCTGGGTGGTGCAGCGCCGGTGGTGGCCAACATGATCAAGGACGCCCTGGGCTATAAATACCATTGGGCTGTGGCGGATTACCTGCAGCGTTCCGCGCGTCACATTGCTTCCAAGACCGATGTCGACCAGGCCTATGCCCTGGGCAAGGCGGCCGTGGAAATGGCGCTTGCTGGCGAGAATGCGATCATGCCAACTATCGTTCGTAAGTCAGATTCGCCTTACACATGGGAAATTGGCAAGGCGGCCCTCGAAGATGTAGCCAATGTTGAGAAGAAAATGCCAAAGTCATTTATCAGCAAGGACGGCTTCGGGATCACTGACGATTGCCGCCGCTATCTCAGCCCGCTCATCAGTGGCGAGGATTACCCACCGTATGAAAATGGTATGCCGGTTTACGTCACGCTTAAAAACCAAGTGGTTAAGAAAAAACTGAAAGACGAATTTAAAATATGATCAGTCAGTAAATAAAAAAAGCCGCCCTTGGGCGGCTTTTTTTATTACAAGTGGTAACGGATTAAAGTAGCGGCGCAATCACTAGGCTGACGATTGCCATGACATTGATCAGGATGTTCATGGAGGGACCGGAGGTATCCTTGAAGGGGTCACCCACGGTATCGCCGACCACGGCAGCCTTGTGCACATCGGAACCCTTGCCGCCAAGGTTGCCCTTCTCGACGTACTTCTTGGCGTTGTCCCAGGCGCCGCCGGCGTTGGCCATCATCAGGGCCATCATGACACAGCAGATCAAGGCACCGCCCAACAGCCCGCCAAGGGCCTCGGCACCGAGGCCGAAACCGACTACGACCGGTGCCAGTACCGCCAGGGCCCCCGGCAGGATCATCCGCTTCAGCGCGGCACGGGTAGCGATGTCCACGCACCGGGCAGTATCCGGTTTGCCGGTACCTTCCAATAGGCCGGGGATTTCACGGAACTGGCGACGAATCTCATGAATCATTTCAAAGGCCGCATCCCCCACGGCGGTCATGGTGATCGAGCTGACCAAGAACGGGAAGATCCCGCCCAGGAACATGCCGGCCAGAACCAGTGGGTTATTAATCAGTAATTCAAAGTCCGGGTTGTGCAGGGAAACGGTTTCAATAAAAGCACTGATGATTGCCAGGGCCGCAAGGGCCGCGGCGCCAATCGCAAACCCTTTACCGATAGCGGCTGTGGTGTTACCCAGTTCATCCAGGGAGTCAGTGATATCACGTGTGTCTTTGCCCAGTTGTGCCATCTCGGCAATACCGCCGGCGTTATCAGCCACCGGTCCATAGGCATCAATGGCCATGGTAATGCCCACGGTACCCAGCATGCCTACTGCGGCAATGCCCACGCCGTAGAGGCCGGCAAAGTGACTGGCGAAATAGATGATGGCGCAGATGGTAAGCACCGGGATGGCAACGGACTGCATGCCTGTCGCCAGACCACCGATAATCACAGTGGCTGGACCAGTCTCACCGTCTTTCGCAATCTTGCGTACCGGGGCACCGCCCGTGTAGTACTCGGTCACGAGACCGACGATGATGCCGCCAATAGCGCCTACCAGCACGGCGGCCCAAACATTTGCGATTGCCCCAGATTGTGTCACCACGAAGTAGGCCGAAATAATAAACAGTACCGAAGCGCCCATAGTGCCAAAACGCAAGGCGACGTCGGGGCTCTTGCTGGAAAATATTTTTACGGTGAGGATGCCCAACAAGGAACAAATGATGCCTGCAGAGGCCAGGGCCAGCGGCATGAACATCAGGGTTTGCTGGTTATTGGCCAGGTTCATGATCTCTTCGGCGTGCATGGTCGATGCGATTGCCAGGGTGGCAATCATGGCACCGCAATAGGATTCAAAAATGTCAGAGCCCATGCCAGCCACGTCGCCGACGTTGTCACCGACGTTG
>JABAOG010019512.1_pt2 | contig 18241 bp, 15 predicted proteins | sample 7062131 | NCBI WGS metagenome assembly JABAOG01 (sample SAMN14538629, study PRJNA623070) | marine sediment metagenome | biome: marine biome [ENVO:00000428]; feature: marine pelagic biome [ENVO:01000023]; material: deep marine sediment [ENVO:00002113] | place: India: Arabian Sea | collected...
ATCGAGGACGTGCCCGGGGTCGGCAAGACGACCCTGGCGCGCGCGCTCGCCGCGTGCGTGGGCCTGACCTTCCGGCGGCTGCAGTTCACCTCCGATCTGATGCCCACCGACGTGCTCGGCGGGAACGTCTTCGATCGGGACAAGGGGGAGTTCGTCTTCCGGCCGGGGCCGGTGTTCACGCAGCTGCTGCTGGCCGACGAGATCAACCGGACGACGCCGCGGACGCAGTCCGCCCTGCTCGAGGCGATGGACGAGGGGCGCGTTTCGATCGATGGGGTGACCCACGCGCTCGAGGAGCCTTTCTTCGTCATCGCGACGCAGAACCCGCACGACTTCCACGGGACCTATCCGCTCCCGGAGTCGCAGCTCGACCGCTTCCTCATCCGCACCGAGATCGGCTACCCGCCGCCGGAGGTGGAGCGGGCGGTCATCGAGAGCCGGCGCACGGAGGGGGATCCGATCGCGGCCCTGGAAGCGATGGTGACCATCGACGAGCTCCTCTCCGCTCAGGCACAGGTCGACGAGGTGCGGGTCGAGCCGCTCTTGCTCGACTACCTGCACGACTTGGTCCTCGCGACCCGCAAGAGCCCGCTGATCGAGATCGGCGCCTCGACCCGCGCGGCGCTCGCGCTCGAGCGAGCGGTCCGCGCCCGAGCGCTGGTGGAGGGGCGCGACCACGCGCTCCCCGACGACGTGAAGGTGCTCGCGGAGCCGGTGCTGGCACACCGCATTCGTCCGGTGGTCTCGAGCGAGGGGCGCGGCGACGCCAAGCGCGCCATCCGCGCGGTGCTCGATGAGCTGACCGTCCCCCTCTAGCCGCCGCGTTCTGCACCGCTATAGTCCTTCGGTGACGAAGGACCGAGCACGCCGCTCCAAGAAGCAGAAGCGGCGTCGACGGGGCTTTCGCCTGACCCGCGAGGGCAAGGCGTTCCTCGCGGTCTGCCTCGGCGTCGGCTTCGCCGCGGTCAACACGGGCAACAACCTGCTCTACCTGGTGCTCGGGCTGATGCTCAGCCTGCTGCTCGTGAGCGGCACGCTGAGCGATCTGGTGCTCTGGCGGATCTCGGTGACCCGCCACCTCCCCAAGCGGCTCTTCGCCGGCGTGCCGATGGCGGTGGAGATCGAGCTCCACAACCGCAAGAAGCGCGCGCCCAGCTACGCGCTCGAGGTGGTCGACCTGGCCGTCGGTGAGACGGAGGCGCCACGCCGCTGCTTCTTCCTCAAGGTCAGCGCCGCGGCCAAACAGCGGGCGTCCTATCGGCGTGTGCCCGCGGAGCGGGGCTGGCTCCGCTTCGACGAGGTGGTGCTCGCCAGCCGTCATCCCTTCGGTCTGATCGAGAAGCGGCGCCACCGGCGCTGCAAGGGCGAGGCGTTGGTCTACCCGGCGCTGGTCCCGGTGGTGCTCTCCGAGATCCCCGGCCTCGGCCTCGGCCGCGACGAGGTGATCGACGAGCCGGGCCGGGGCGCGGACATCCGCGGCCTCCGCGACTTCCGCGAAGGCGACGAGGCGCGGGCGATCCACTGGCGCCGCTCGGCGGCGCTCGACCGCTTCGTGGTCCGCGAACGCTCCCGGGAAGGCCGAGGGCGGCTCACGCTGCGGCTCGACCAGGCGCGCCCCGAGGGCGCGGACGATGGCTGGGCGGACGCCCTCGAGCGACGGATCTCCCGGGCGGCGTCGCTCGCCAACGAGGCGCTGGCCCACGGCTTCGCCGTCGAGATCGTGGTCCGCGGTGGCCGATCGCCGACGGTGCTGGGCGGGGGACCGCCCGATCCGCTCTTCCGCTATCTCGCGCTCCTCGAGCCGGTCGACGCGGCCATGGCGGGCGACTTCCCGGTGGCCCCGCGCCGAGCGTTGGTGCACGAGGTCGGCGATCCCTTGCCAGAGGCGGCCGAGTGAGCCGCCGTCCGTCCCGCGGGCTTCCCTTCCACCGGCTTCACGCGGTGGTCACCTACGCCATCAGTGGGGTCGGCCTCTTCGCGCTCACCCGTGGGCAGCAGATCGGGGTCATGGGCACGCTGGTGCTCTTCGGTGGCTGGCTCGCCAGCATGGCCCTCGGCTCGTCGCGGCCGCAGCCACCGCAGGCCATCGCCGGCCGCACCACGTTCTGGAACGCGATCATGCTGGCCGCGCTGGCGCTGCAGGTGCTGCGCTTCTTCCTCCTCGGCGAGAGCATCCTGGTGCTCGCCTTCGAGCTCGCGGGCGGGCTGCAGATCGTCAAGCTCTTCAACCGTCACACGGCCCGTGACCATCAGCAGATCCAGGCGCTCGCCTTCCTTCACCTGATCGGCGCGAGCGTGCTGACCACCGGCCTCGACTACGCGCTGATCTTCTTCGGCTTCGTGATCCTCACTCCCTGGATGCTGGCGCTGACCCAGATGCGCGCCGAGATCGAGCGTCACTACGGCGGCCCACCGGTGGACCCCGAGGCCGGCGAGAGCGAGCTCGAGGGGGCGCGGTCGAGGGCCGACGCGATCGCGCGAGTGCTGCGTTCCCGCCGCATCGCTGGCCCCGGCTTCCTGCTCGGCACGGCGGCGCTGGCGATTCCCCTCTTCGTGGTCACCGCCGGCTTCTTCCTGCTCTTCCCGCGAGTCGGCATGGGCTTCTTGAGCTTCGGCGGCGAGCCGGCGCAGCAGGTCGCCGGCTTCGGGCCGAACGTCGAGCTCGGGGATTTCGGCGTGATCCGCGACGACCCCACGGTGGTGCTGCGGCTCACGCCCTCCGACCTCGGCACCGATCCACCGGACAGCCGCAGCTTCCGTCTCCGCGGCACCGCCTTCGACGAGTACCGGGACGCCCGCTGGACCCGCTCCGACCAGCCGCCGCGCCGACTGCGTGGCGACTACGGGGGCTGGATACCCCTGCGGGATGGCGCGCGCTCCGAGGATGTCGACGCCGAGTACGAGGTCGTCCTCGACCCCCTCGGTGAGCACGTGGTCTTCCTCCCGCCCCAAACCATCGCCCTGCGCTCGCCACCGCGAGTCGAGGCGGGCATCGACCGACCGCGACGCTTCGTCGTCCGCCCCGGCCGAGAGGTCCGCTACGGCGACCCCGACGGCCTCCCGCTTCGCTACACCGCGTACGTCGACGAGTCGGCGGCGCCGATCGGTGAGCCGCTCTTGCCCGAGGACCGGGAGCGCTACCTGCAGCTGCCCGACGGGCAGGAGCGGATCGCTGCGTTCGCGGCGGAGCTCGCCGGCGAGGGCCCCGCGCGCGAGCGCGCCGAGCGGCTCGAGGGCTGGCTCCGTGACTCGGGGGAGATCGCCTACAGCCTCGAGCTGCCGGACACGAGCGGGGGCGATCCGCTCGAGGTCTTCCTCTTCGAGGCCAAGCGCGGCCATTGCGAGTACTTCTCGACGGCCCTGGCCGTGATGCTCCGAACGCAGGGGATCCCGGCCCGCAACGTCACCGGCTTCGTCGGCGGCACCTTCAACGAGTACGGCGGCTACTATGCGATTCGTCAGGGCGACGCCCACAGTTGGGTCGAGGCCTGGCTGGACGAGCGCTGGGTCACGCTCGACCCGACCCCCTTCGCTCGCGCACGGATGGGTCAGGCCGGCGGGCTCCTCGACGAGATCCGCGCCGCGATCGACGCGCTCCGCATGCGTTGGTCCCGCGACGTGGTGGGCTACGACCTGCGCGACCAGGTCGACGGCCTGCGCAAGCTCTTCCGCTTCTTCCGCTCGTTCCGCGATACCCGGCCGACCCCGGATGGTGGAGCGACACCATCGCCGGCGGAACGCGGTGCGACCCCGCTCTGGCCCATCGCCATCGCCATCGGGGTCTTCCTTCTCCTGCTGGCGGTGTGGTGGCGTCGGCGCCGCCGGGAGCCGCGGGACCGGCGCGGTCGCCGCCGCGACCCGGGGCCCAGCGCCCGGGAAGCGACCCGCCTCTATCGCCGTCTCGAGAAGCGCCTCGAGCGCCTCGGCTTCCCACGGAAGCCCTCCACGACGCCCAAGGAGCACGTGACGGCGCTGCGCGCCGACCATGGCCTCGAGGGGCAAGAGGTCGTGGAAGCCATCACCGAGGCCTATCTCGCCGCTCGCTATGGCGGCGCCGACCTGGACGCCGCCGAGCGTCGCGCCTTCGAGCGCCGGCTCGGGGAGATCTCCAAGCGGGCCTCGCGGCCCGCAGCGGTCAGCGGTCCAGACCGTCCATGACGGCGTTGACCGCCGAAGCGTCGCTCATCACGTAGAAGTGCAGCGCCGGCGCGCCGCCGGCGAGCAGCTCCGTGGACTGCTTGCGGGCCCACTGCACGCCGATGTCGAAGATGTCTTGCTTCCGGGCGCCGGCGATCTCGTCCGAGAGCGCCTGCGGGATCTCGCAGTGGAAGGTTCGCGGCAGCGAACGGAGATGGCTGCGGCGGGTGATCACCTTCAGGCCTGGGATGATCGGCACGTCGATCCCCACCTTCCGGCACGCCTCGACGTAGCGGAAGTAGTGCTCGTTCTCGAAGAACATCTGGGTGACGATGTACTCGGCGCCAGCCTCCACCTTCGCCAGGGTGTGGCGGATGTCGGTCTCGAGGTTCGGGGCCTCGAAGTGCTTCTCCGGGTAGCCGGCGCAGCCGACGCAGAACTCGGTCGGCGCTGCGTCCAGGTAGGCGTCCAGGTACTTGCCCTGGTTCATCTTGGAGATCTGCTCGATGAGATCACGGGCGTAGCCGTTGCGCGTGCGGCCATCCCGCAACGGCTTCCGGTAGCCGTTGTCGTCGCCGCGGATCGCCAGGACGTTGTCGATGCCCAGGTAGCGCAGCTCGATCAGGAAGTCCTCGGTCTCCTGCCGGGTGAACCCCTGGCAGAGCACATGGGGCACGGCGTCGATCTGGTACTTGTTCTGGATCAGCGCGCAGACACCGAGGGTGCCGGGTCGCTTGCGCTTGATGTGGCGCTCGATGCCATCCGGCGTCTCCTCGTAGACCACCTCCGCCGCGTGGCTGGTGATGTCGATGAAGGGCGGCTCGTGCTGCTGGAGCTCCTTCACGAGGTTCAGGATGTCCTGGACGTGATCGCCCCGCTTGGGCGGGATGATCTCGAAGCTGATGGGGGGCTTCTTCGCCCGTGCCAGATGTTCGGTGACCTTCATCGTATCTCAGGCTGATTGCCACGGGCGGGGGGACGGCGCAACGAAACGGCCTCCCACTCGGCTTCCACTCAACGGTGGAAGACGTGGTCGACGGCTTCCTCTTCCTTTTCGTCGAAGAGGTCCGCCAGCGCCCGAAGGTGGTCGAAGGTGTAGATGCCGCTGCCGTGTCCGTCGCCCCATTCGAGGCGGAGGGCATAGCTTCCGGTGGGCTCGAGCGAGCGGAGCTCGAAGGCTTCGTCCGGGAGCGCTTCGGTTCCCTCGACCCAGCGGATCGGCCCCTCGTGTCCCTGGCAGACGGCGCAGGGGCAGTAGCCACGCAGCACCCGGTGCCGGTGGAAGGTGGTCGTGTCGTCGTCCCAGACGATCTCCAGCAGGCGCGCTCCCTCGGGCGCTCGGACCTCGACGGGCTCCATCACTCGTCCCAACCGAGCAGGAGCATCGACGACGAGCTGGTCATCGTCGAAGCGGACGTGCTCATGCGTGTGCGGGTGGTCTCCGGCTCCGGCTCGGCGGCAGTCATCGTCGTGGCCTCGGCGACCTCTGGCTCGCGGGTCATGGGGCTCGCTCGTCGTCGCGGCCGACGGCGGCGGGTCGTCCGCCGACGCGTCGCAGGCTCTTCGGCTTCGTCTTCCGCGGCCGATTCTTCCTCGGCCGGTTCCTCGAGGGCGAGCTCTTCCTCCGGCTCCGGGCCCGTCTCTTCGAGCTCGGCGGGCGCGGCGGCTTCCTCCTCCGGCGCGGGCGCCGCCTCGTCGTCGCTCGCTTCGGTGGGCGCCGCTTCGAGCGGCGTCGCCACCGGCTCCTCGGGCGCACCGCCGCGAAGGGCGAAGAAGGCGCCGCCACCGGCCGCGAGCGCTGCCACCGCCGCGATGGCCACCACGGGCAGCCACTTGTTCGAGCCGCCCTCCGTCGCAGGCACCACCGTCCCGCTGGTGCTGGAGGCGGCGCTGCCCGCCGTCGGTACGATCGCCGAGGTGGAGAGCGGGGTGCGCTCCATGACCGTCGGGGCGTCGTCGACCCCCTCCTCGATCGTCGGCTCGGGGAGCGCGACCTCTCCGCTGAGGGCGAGCTTCAGGTTCCGGTCGAGGTCCTCGAGGGGTGCCCCACCGAAGGCCCGGACGTGCTCGGCCACGTCGGCGGCGGACGCCGGCTGACCGACGGCCCGCTCGAGCGCGCGAGCGAAGTCGAGGGTGGTGGCCCAGCGCTCGTCCCGGTTGCGTTGCAGCGCCTTGAGCACCGCCCGGTCGAGCGCCTCCGGGACGTCGGAGCGGTACTTCCGCAGGCTCGGGATCGGCGCCTCGGTGATCTTCTTCAGGGTCATCAGCGGGTTGTCGCCCTTGAAGAGACGGCGTCCGCAGAGGACCTCCCACGCGACGATGCCGAGCGCGAAGACGTCGAGCCGTCGATCGAGCTCGCCGCCGACCGCCTGCTCGGGCGCGAAGTAGGCCATCTTGCCCTTCATCTCACCGGTCTGCGTGTGGCTGTGCCGCTGCATCGCGCGCGCGACACCGAAATCGGTGATCCGGGTCCGCCCCGCGCGGTCCACGAGGATGTTCTGCGGCGAGACGTCCCGGTGGATGATCTCGAGCGGCTCACCCATCGGCGTGGTCGCTTCGTGGGCGTCGTGGAGACCACGGGCCGCCTCGGCCAGGATCTTCGCGGCCACCTCCGGACTCAAGAAGCGCTTCGCCTTCAGGGCCCCGCGGACGAGCCGGCCGAGGGAGACCCCCACCACCAGCTCCATCACCAGGTAGAGCGAGTCGTCTTCGGCGCGGCCCAGGTCCAGGGTCTGGACCACGTTCGGGCTCGAGATGTTCGCGGCGACCCGCCCCTCGTCGAGGAACATGGTCACGAAGCGCTCGTCCTCGGCCAGGGTCGGGAGCATGCGCTTGAGAGCGACGACCTTCTGAAACCCGCCTTCGCCCACGATGCGCGCCGCGTAGACCTCGGCCATGCCGCCGCCCGCGATGCGGAAGAGGGTCTCGTAGCGGCCGAAGCGTCGGCCGAACTCTCGGGACACGGCGGACTGCCGTCCTGTGTTCGAATCTGCGGGGATGGTCGGCTCCAGAGGGGGTGGCCGTCAGGGTAGATCACACTCGGCCAACGAACCATCTTCGCTGCCGGCGCTTTCGTGACTCAACGGTCACAGAGGTGCGGACCGGTGCGGCCACCCTCGCATTGGCCGCCGGCGCCGCCGGGATCGTCGGCGCAGACGATCTCGTTGCAGCTCAGCACGTCGCAGAACCACGTGGGTGGCCCGGAGGAGACGCTGCTGTCCACCACGCAGCCCGAGAGCTCGTCCGGCGGCGGGACCACCGAGGAGCAGGAGGCGGGCTCGTCCGTGCACTCGGGGACCGCGGTGATCGTCGGCTCCCATCGAGTGCGCTGGCCGACGAAGAGCGGCCGTTCGAGCCGGTAGCGGATGACCGCCTGGGGATCGATCGCGCGGATCTCCGGCGTACCGGTGCGCAGGCTCGCGCATTCGCGATCGAGGCAGAAGCGGACCTCGAGGAGGACGTCGCAATCGCCCGGGCTCTCCGGGTCACAGGCGAGGTTCGGGTCCTCGATGCTGAACTGGTAGGTGCTCGTGCCGCTCGTGAGCTCGTGGGCCTCCGGGACCCAGGCGTTCTCGGGCACGGGGAAGTCGCCGCGGGCCACCAGCACTCGGACGAACATCGGCTCGCCGAGGGGGTTGGCCGGTAGCCCCATCTGCACGTCGAGGACGGCGTTCGACGCCTCGCAGCTCAACGAGCCGAGGGCGAGGAGGGAGACCAGGAGCGAACGTTGGAGGGTCGGGCGCATCAGAACCGGAACACGTTGTCGTAGGCGGGTTCGACGCCGCTGTCCTTGGCGAGCCAGATGCCCAGGCCGACCGCGCCACCGACGACCACCGCCGCCACCGCGATCCACAGGATCGGGCTCTTGGCGATCGAGCTGCTCTCCGCGGGCTCGGTCCGTCGCTCGAGCTCCGCCATCACGATCTGGATCCGCTCGCGCTCGCCGTCGTCGATCCGACCTTCCCAGGTGAACGACTCGTAGCCCTCGCGCTCCGCGCTGAGGCCGTGTTGGCCCGGGTCCACCTCGACCTCGACCGTGGGCGCGATGGTGATCTCCAGCCGCCGGCCATCCAGCCGGAGCTCGTAGGCCCCTTCCGGATCGAGGCCGGCGAGCTCGAGAATGGCGACCCGCGCCGCCTCCTCTTCGCGCAGCGGTCGCGCCTGCTCGCTCGCCGCGGAGTCCGGGTGGCTCTCGATGAGCCGGTCGAAGGTGTCGCGCGCCTCCTTGTGTCGGCCCAGCGCTCGGAGCGCCATGCCCGCGTTGAAGAGGGCGGTGGGCACGCCGCTCATCAGGTAGGCCTGCTCGAACTCCCGGAGCGCGTCGGCCCAGCGGCCGCTTTCGGCGGCCTGCTGCCCGCGGAGGAAGGCCTCCCGGGCCGCGTCTCGGTTGCCGTCGTCGGCCTGTGCGTCGGCGACGGCGGAGATCGAGAGCAGCCCCGCCAGCAAGGTCAGAGACAGGAAGGCCCGGGTCATGCGGTCGCCATCATCACCCGCCGAGCGAGCGGGCTCAAGAGGCTCGCTCGGCCGGCCGTCGGTCGCCCCATCGCTCCAGGTAGTCGCTCATCCGCAGCTTCCGCTTGGTGCTCGCCGAGGTCATGTAGCGGATCTTGCCGTAGATCGGGCGCTCCGGACCCCACGCGCGGTCGTAGCGACCGAGGACCCAGCCGATGCCGGAGGTGGAATTCGGATCCCGTCCATCGAGCGCGTAGCGGTTGTTCAGCTCGATCATCACCGCGAGCGCCTCCCGCGGGTGTGCGGTCCACTCGAGGATCTTCTTGCCCCAGAGCATGCGCAGGTAGTTGTGCATGACGCCGGTCTCCCGGAGCTGGCGCTGCGCCGCGTTCCAGACCGGGTCGTGGGTCTCGGCTCGGGCGAAGGTCTCGAGCGTGTAGACGTGCTCGCGCTCGTCCTCCGCGTGCTCTTCCAGCGTCTTCCGGGCCCACTCGGGGAGCGATTCGTATTCGTCGTGATGGGCGACGTGGCTGCACAGGTTGAAGCCGAGCTCGCGCCAGGTGATCAGCTGGTCGAGGAATGCTTGCGCGCTCTCGCTCATCGCCCACCAAGAGCGCTGGCCGGTCGCCTTCGTCGGCTGCTTCTCGGGCGTCCACCCCTCGCGCTCCACGATCCGCGCGAAGAGGTCGTGACTCGAGACGAAGCCGAAGTGAAGGTAGGGCGAGAGCCCGCTGGCGACATCGTCGTCGGGATGGTTCCGCCCGTCCCCGTAGCGCTCGTAGCGCTCCTCGAGGAAGGCGCCGAGGCGCGCCTCTCCGGCGCGATGGCCGCCCTCGAGCTCGGCGGGACCGACACCGTGATCGATGGGCAACGCCTCCAGCCCCTCGCCGTCGAGGAGCGAGCGCGGGGCGGCCGGCCAGCGGTCGAGGATGGGCCGGGGGACGACCGCGCCGGTCACGTCCTTGCCGGCGAAAGGGCGTTCGAGCGGCGTGTGCTCGAGATGCGGGAGCAGCCTCTTCTGCAGGTGGCGACGGAAGCTGTGGGCTCGGGAGAAGACCTTGTCGGTGTCCCACATGGGGTAGAGGCCGTTGCCGTCCACCACGTCGAGGCGGACCACCTCCTCGAGCTGGTCCGCGGCCGCCTCCACCATCCGCGGGTGGAAGAAGGCGGGGAAGTCGTCGGTGACGACGGCACAGGCCTCCTCGGCGAGCGCACGCAGCAGGCCCTTGCCCTCACCGGCCCGCTGCTCGACGTAGGGGTGGTAGCGGACGTCGTGGCGCGCGAATGCGTCGGCGTTGTCCCGCATCCCCTCGAGCACGAAGCGGTGGAAGCGGTCGCAGGCCCACCGGTATCCGATCCGCAGCGCCTCGAGGACGAGCAGTGGCTTGCCGACCTCCATCGCGAGGTGGACGGCGTGGTCGAGGGCGAAGCTGTGGTGGGGCCGCCGCGCGGCAGTCATCCAGTAGAGGACGTAGGAGCCGTCCTCCCGCAGCGGGGTGTCGGTGAAGGTGCGAACCCGAACGGGAGGGACGGACGCCATGTGCCAGGCCTTGGGCCGGAGCGCCTCGTCGGCAAGGGGCGGGCTCGACGGTCAGCGGCAGCTCTCGTCCGTGTCCGGACAGACGAAGCGGACGTGGGCGTGGTCCCGATGCCGCGGGTAGTGCCGGATGACCCCCTGCCGATCGTGGCGACGGCGCGGATACTGGAACCAGCGCTGCAGCTGCGCTCGGGTCGCGCCTTGGCGGCGAGCCTCCTCGTAGAGGGGCCGCTGGAGCGAGTGGTCGATGAAGATCGCCTCGACCTGGTCGTTCTCGAGCCACTGCCGGAAGAGCGCCCACTGCCGTTCGGCGTCGAGGTTCTCGGGGCGGATCCGACGAAAGGGGCAGACATCGTCGGGGCAGCGCTCCTGGTAGAAGCTGATGTCCACGTCGCGGCCGGACTGGTGACTGCGGTGGTCCCGCATGCGACCGCCCTCGCGGTTGCTGACGTCGTGCACGCGGACCTGCGGCGAGTCGGGGAAGCGGTCGAGGACCGCTTCGACGCCATCCTGGATCCACAGGATCGTCTCCAGCGTCCCATACGCCCGGCGGCGATCGCGCAGGTAGTAGCCGGGGTGCTGCGGCAGCTGCTCCGCATTGGCGAGGCGGCCATGGTGTGGCCGTCCGATCGACTCGGAGGTGCTCTCGGGGATCTCGGAGAAGATCCGCAGGGTGGTGCCGAAGCGGAGCTGGTCGCCGCGCACGCGCGGGTTCCACCGGCGGAGCTCCTCGAGGGTGACCCGATGGCGGGCGGCGATCTGGGTGAGGTTGTCGCCGCGGCGCACGACGTAGTCGATGCGGTGCCGATCGCCGAGCGCGTCCACGCGCACCTGCTGACCTTCGCGGAGCCGCTCCGGGTCGATGTCCGGGTTCAGCTCCTGCAGCCGCTCGATGGTGGTGTCGTGGGCGACGGCGATCCCGCTGAGGGTCTCGCCGCGCTGCACCTCGTGGGTCGGTCCGTCGTACTCGGGCTCCTGCACCACGAGCTCCTGGCCGGGGAGGATCCGGTCGCCCTCGAGCGTGTTCCACTCCCGGAGCTCCTCGACGGTCACCGAGAAGCGCGCGGCGATGACGCTCAGCGCCTCGCCGGGTCGCACCTTCCAAGTCCGGGTATCCTCGCTCTGCGCGTGAGCGGTCGACGCGAGCGCGCACGCCGAGATCAAGACGATGGGAAGAACCTGTCGCACCGCTCTCGCCATCGCATGACGGCGGCGATGGGCTCAAGAAAACGGCAAAGGCGCCGAGGGCCTCAGGCGGCGCCGAGGTAGAGCTTCAGGTGCTCGACCGCCGCCTTCTTGTCGAAGGGGGCGTCGGCGATCTCCGCGCGCTTGGAGATCTCCCGGAAGAGCTGCTCCAGGTGGCGGTAGAAGCTCTCGCATTCCTCGACCGCGGCCCTCAGCCGCGGGGGATCGAGCAGGTCGACGTCACGCAGCCCGGCGAGGGCGGCCATGAAGCCTTCGAGACGCTTGTAGTCGCTCAGTCGCAAGAGCTGGTAGCCGATGGCTCTAAAGTGCTCGAGGAACTCACGGACGAACTGGAAGCTGGCGTAGCCCGCCCACTCGTCCGCCGGCCGCTCCGGCGCGGCCTTCGCCTTCGCGAGGAAGGCGCGAAGCACCTGGGTGAACATCCAGACGTCCCGGCGCAGCCGGAGGCTCGCGTCCCGCCGCGAGAGCTCCGGCGAGGCGAGCTCCGGCTCGTCGAGGGTGGGTGCGAGCTCGTGGCCGAGGATCCGGATCGCGTGGTGGAAGGTGGCTCGGAGGCTCGCGGTCCCCATGACCAGCTGGGGCCCGAGGTTCTCGCCGGAGAGGTCTTCCCGCAGCGCCGGGAGCTCGCGCTCGAAGGTCTTGCGGATCTCGACGTTGAGCATGTTGGCGACGCTCTCGAGCGTTCGCCGGAAGCGGAGCAGGTCCGCCGCTTCGGTGGCGAGCTGCTCCCGCTGCGACGTGAGCTCGGAGGCGGGCACCGCGAGCAGCTGCCGCTCGAGGGCGTTCGCCATGTGCTCGCCCGCCTGTTGACCGAGGTAGCGGGTCAGCGCCCGCATGTCGCTGCGGAGCACGCTGAGGATCAGGTAGGCGCGGCGAGCGGTCTCGGGCTTGGAGGCGTACTCGTCGACGAGGCGCGCGTAGCGGAGCGCTCGGAAGAGGCTCAGGAAGGAGAGGGCGGCGACCCGGTGCGAGGCGTCGGGGGCGCCATGGAGCACCTCGAGGATCTGGGGCTGTCGGATCCGGTCGAGCTCCGGTCGGAACTCGAGGGTGACCAGCGGATCGAAGTAGGTGTTGCGACCGATCTCCCGGGTGACGGTGCCGAGCAGCGCGAAGTAGAGGCGGTGGGGGATGCGTTCGAGGCGGATCATCCCGTCGGCCATCTCGAGGAAGGCGCCGAAGGTGTTCCGCAGCACGAAGAGCGACTCCTGCGGGGTGTCCTGCGCCAGCTGGTCCTTCACCAGCCGGGTCCGCAGCGCGTCCTCCGGGAGCACCGACTCGAGGTAGCGACTGAACACGTAGGCCCGGTCCCGCTCCCCGAGGAGCTCGCGGACCTTGGCCACCGACTGCCGCATCCCGTCGCGGAGGATCCGCAGCTCCTCGCTGAAGTCGTGGGCGACCGCCGGGGTACGGCTCGGCGGGCCCGGGTGGTTGCGGGGGTTGCCGAAGCAGCCGAAGGCCTTGAGGAGCATCTCCAGCTCGAAGAGCACGTCCTCTTTGCGCTCGAGGGGCAGCGAGGCGTACCAGCCGTCGCGTGCCTTGGCTTGCTCGCGCCGGAGATTCCGCGTGTCGCGGAGCAGGTTGGCGTAGACGTCCCGCACCGCGGGGGTGATAGCACGGTCCCGCCGCTGTCGTCTTCCGCCCCGGAATGTTGCCCCCACCGGCTGGGGTTCCCATCATCGTGAGGATGTTCCGGGTCGTCGCCATCGCCAGCTTCGCGCTGCTCGCCACCTGTGCGCGGGACGCGGTGCAGCCCGCGTCGGGACAGGACGGCCACGCCGCCCGGCGGCCACCGGCCGCAGAAGCCGGGGCCGAGGAGCCTCGCTTCGACCCGAGGGCCGTCGCGCCGGATGGGGTGGTGGCCCAGGTGCGGGCCGCCCTCGAGGCCGGCGACGGTCCCCGGGCGCGGCAGCTCGCCGAGGGGGCCCTCGGCGCGGCGTCTCCCCTCACCCGCGGCCGGCTCCGTTGGCTCGCGGCCGACGCGGCGCTCGCCTCGGCCGACCCCGCCGCGGCCCTCCGGCACCTCCGGCCGCTGGCCGCCAGCGATCATCCGCTCGCCCCCTGGGCGGGCGTCCGGGCGGCCGAGCTCCACGAGGGGGAAGAAGGCGTGCTGGATCCGGCGGCCGCGGCGGCCATCGTCGAGCCCTTCACCGGCGACGACGCCCCCGGCGCCTTCCGGGACGAGGCCCGCTACGTCCACGCGCGTGCGCTCGCCGCCGCCGGCCGCTGGGACGAGGCCGTCCCGCTGCTGCGCGCTCTGGTGGAGGCCGCTCCGCACATGAGCGGAGCCGCCTCCGCCGCGATCCCCCTGGCCGATCACCTCGCGGAGTCGACTGAGCTCGCCGACCGAGAGGAGGCCATCCGCCTCTACACCCGCGTGGCCACCCGCGGGCCGAAGGCGACCATCGGCGTCACCGCTCGGGAGCGCGCGGAGGCCTTGCGGCAGGCGCTCCCCGAGGAGCGGCGAGAAGCGCTCGCGCCAACGATGGACGACCGCATGGCCGAGGCGCGAGCCTACTGGCGATCGGTCCTCTACCGCGAAGCCGAGCAAGCCTGGGAGGCGATCGCCGCCGACCTGGCCGATGACCCGGAGCAGCAATGCCAGGCTCGCCTCGAGCAGGGGCGGGCGATGAGCCGTCGGCGCGCTCGCCGGGAGGCGGCGAGCCACCTCGAGGCCGTCGCCCGCGAATGCCACGACACGGACGTCGAGGCGCGAGCGCGCTACCTGGCCGCGCGCGCCTACACTCAGTTCGACGAGGTCGACGAGGCGCTCGCCCTCTACGCGGCGCTCGTGGCCGAGGCCCCGAGCCATCGACTGGCCGACGACGCCGTCTACCGCTCCGCCCGGCTCCACCGTGGCCGTGGTGACGACGACGCCTTCGTCGAGGCGCTCCGTGGGATGGAGACGCGCTTTCCGAACGGCGACATGCGTGGCGAAGCGCTCTTCGAGCTGGGCTTCCACCATCGCGAGAAGGGCGAGCACGCCGAGGCCCTCGCGGTCTTCGAGCGAGGGATCGAAGCCGGCGTCGGCGAGGACGCCGAGGACGTCCGCGGTCGCTTCGCCTACTGGCGGGCTCGAACGCTGCTCGATCTCGGGCGCCGCGACGAAGCCGTCGAGGCGTTCCGCGCGCTCGCCACCGATTGGCCCCTCGCCTACTACGCGCAGCAGGCGTGGCGTCGGCTGCAGGCGCTCGCGCCGGACGCCGCCGCCGCGGTCCGTGCCCGGCTGACCGACGAGGCGCGGACCGAGGCGCTGACCTTTCCGTGGCGGGACGAGCTCGAGGCACCGGCCTTCGCTCGGGCGCTCGAGCTGCTGACGGTCGGCGCGATCGACGAAGCCAGCGAAGAGCTCGGCCGCATGGGGTTCCTCGGTGCCGGCGCCGATCCCGACGCCCGTTGGCTCGCGGCGGCCCTCTACCAATCGGCGGGCGCCCTGCCCGAGGCGGCCCGCCTCGTCCGGCGGCATCTGGCCACCTTCCGCCGCGTCGCTCCCGTCGGGCGGGGGCGCGCGCTCTGGCGGCTGGCCTATCCGCGCGCCTTCGCGCCGCTCATCGAAGAGCACGCCCAGCAGCGGGACGTGCCGGCGAGCTTCGTCCGCGCCGTCGCTCGCGAAGAGAGCTCCTTCGATCCGAATGCCGAGTCCTGGGCACACGCCTATGGGCTGGTGCAGCTCATTCTCCCGACCGCCCGGCGCATCGGGCGCGGGCTGAACGTACCCATCAATCCGCAGAGCCTGCGTCGACCGGAGGTCAATCTGGCGGTCGGCACGAAGCTGATGGCGACCCTCCGCGCGAAGTACGCCCACCAGCCCGGGCTCGTGCCGGCGGCTTACAACGCGGGCGGGGGCGCGGTGGACCGCTGGCTGCGCAACCGCGGTGATGGGGACTTCGACGAGATGGTCGAGCGAATTCCCTACGACGAGACCCGTCGCTACACCCGTCGGGTGCTGCAGAGCTGGGGGATCTACAGCTGGCTGGACGAGCGGCGGCTCCCGGAGCTGCCGCTCGGCCTCCAGCCAGCCGCCGTCAGAAGCGCAGAATCGCGGTGAGCGACCCGCGGTCGCGCACACCGAGGCGCCGGTAGACGTCCTTGAGGTAACCGCGGGCGGTCTCGGCCTGCACCTCGAGCGCGGACGCGATGCCCTGCAGGTTCTTGCCCTGCATGACCAGCGCCGCGACCTGCTGTTGCCGGGGGCTGAGCATCTTCTCCGCCGGCGCCGTCCAGTGCCCGTGGAGGGTGGGCACGTGGGAGCGACGGAAGAGCGCGATCATGCCTTCGTCGGTGCGGAGGAAATCGACCCGCAGGTCGCCCACGAAGGGCACCCCGGAGCCACCGGCGCAGCCGGTCGCGTGAAGGAGCGCGCGCTGCAGTCGTTGCACCGAGCGCCCGGCGAGGTTGCCGAGGGTCGTCCGCAGTAGGTCGAGCGCCGCGTCGTTGAACTGGACCGACTGGCCCACGATCACCGCGTGGGGGAGGGTGGCCAACACCTCCGAGCGCTCACCGGTGTGGTCGCCTCGGAGCGCTGCGAGCGCGAGCGGCTCCTGCAGCACCTGCTCGATCTGTGTGCCCACCAAGCGGAGCTGCGTCTCGGAGCACCCGCCCGAACGCGGTGTGGCGTAGAAGGTCACCCGCACCGGGCCATCGATGCTCCGGAGGAGCGCGGTGGCCTTGGACCAGGCCGCCCCGCCCTCGCCGGGCTCGAGACGCCAACGCCCATAGGGGGCCCCGCGACCGGCCGGTTCGTGTCCATTGATCGGCGGCGAGAACTGGCCTCGTTGAACTACTCGCCGCCATCCCCGTTCACCTGCTCGACTCGCCACGACCGCTTCCGCGCCGGTCAAGTCGCATGCGGCTCCGAAGAGCCTCTCGGCGTCCGCGAGGCAAAGCACCCCCCGGTCCACCGCGTCTAGCAACGTTTCCATTGCTCTGTTGTCATCGCCGCCCATAGGGGCAGTTATAGCACAAAAATCCGCAACGGGTGGAAAACGCTACCCCCCGAAGGACTGCGCCAGCTCTTCGATGAGCTCCTTGGCCCTCGGGCTGAGCTCCTTGGGCACGTCCACCTGCACCACGCAGACGATGTCACCCCGGCCCCGTCGGCTCCGGCGAGGCGCGCCCTCGCCCTCGATGATCAGGGTCTCTCCGGGCTGGATGCCGGCGGGGACGGTGACCTCGAAGCCGTCGTCCCCCTCGCGGAGCCCGGGCACCGACATGCGGGCCCCGAGCGCGGCCTGGGGGAAGGACAAGTGCAATGGGTAGATCAGGTCATCCCCGTTGCGGGTGAAATGCGGGTGCCGCCGCACCCTCAAGTCGACCAAGAGGTGGCCGGCGGGTCCTCCGCGGGTGCCCGTCTGTCCTTCGCCCTGCACCCGCAGGGTGTCGCCGTGGTCCACGCCCCCGGGGACGTCGACCTGGACCTTGCGGTCGACGGTGGTCTGACCGGACCCCTCGCAGGCGCTGCAGGCCGCCTTCGGCGTCCGGCCGCGGCCATCGCAGTCCGGACAGTCGACCTGCACCACGAAGGCGCCGCGCCTGACCGCGAGGCGGCCCATGCCGTTGCAGCGGTGACACGAATCGAAGGCGTTCCCCTCGGCGCCGCTGCCGTCACAGGCCTCGCAGGGCTGCGGATGGCGCAGCTCGATCTCTCGGCTCACGCCCTCGATGGCGTCCGCGAGATCGATCTCGAGGGCCGTTCGGACGTTCGCTCCACGGGTCGGACCGTCCGGCCGGCGCCGGCGGAATCCGCCGAAGAGGTCTCCGAGCATGTCCTGGAGCCCGCCGAAGATGTCGCTCGGGTCGATGAAGCCCTGCCCCTCGACGCCGGCGTGACCGAAGCGGTCGTAGGCGGCGCGCTTCTGCGCGTCCGACAGGATCTCGTAGGCTTCCTTCGCCTCCTTGAACGAGACCTCGGCCTCGGCGCTGCCGGGGTTGCGGTCCGGATGATGCTTCATCGCGAGCCGCCGGTAACTCTTTTTTATGTCGGCGTCCGAGGCGTCGCGGTCGACGCCGAGCACTTCGTAGAGATCCCTTTTCGCCATTAACCTGACTTTCTGTACCGAGTGGGGTCAGACCCCCATAGGGGTCTGACCCCGTCGCTCAGCCCGCCTTCGACTGCTGGTCGTCGTCCTTGACCTCCTCGAACTCCGCATCGACGACGCTGTCGTCGGCCGCCGCCCCGGAGTCGGCGCCCGCCCCTGACGACGCGCCGCTCTCGGCCGCCTGCGCCTGCTCGTAGGCCTTCTGCGCCAGGCCAGCCGAGGCGTCGGCCAGCGCCTTGATCTTGGCCTCGATCGCGCCCTTGTCGTCGCCCTTCAGGGCATCCTTGAGGTCGGAGATCGCCGACTCGACCGCCGCGCGTTCGGCGGGCTCGACTTTCTCGCCGAGGTCCGCGAGCGACTTCTCGCTGGCGTGCACCAGGGCGTCGGCCTGGTTGCGGACGTCGACCAGTTCGCGGAACTTCTTGTCTTCCTCGGCGTGCGCCTCGGCATCCGTCACCATGCGCTCGATCTCCTCGTCGGACAGGCCGCTCGACGCCTTGATGACGATCTTCTGCTCCTTGCCGGTGGCCTTGTCCTTCGCGGAGACGTGCAGGATGCCGTTCGCGTCGATGTCGAACGTGACCTCGATCTGGGGCATGCCGCGCGGCGCCGGCGGNNGTCGATGTCGAACGTGACCTCGATCTGCGGCATGCCGCGCGGCGCCGGCGGGATGTCGGCCAGGTCGAAACGGCCGAGCGACTTGTTGTCCGACGCGCGCTCGCGCTCACCCTGCAGCACGTGAATCGTCACGGCCGTCTGGTTGTCGTCGGCGGTCGAGAAGATCTGCTCCGCCTTGGTCGGAATCGTCGTGTTCTTGTCGATCAGCCGGGTCATGACGCCGCCGAGCGTCTCGATCCCCAGCGACAGCGGCGTC
>JABAOG010001552.1_pt1 | contig 18232 bp, 18 predicted proteins | sample 7062131 | NCBI WGS metagenome assembly JABAOG01 (sample SAMN14538629, study PRJNA623070) | marine sediment metagenome | biome: marine biome [ENVO:00000428]; feature: marine pelagic biome [ENVO:01000023]; material: deep marine sediment [ENVO:00002113] | place: India: Arabian Sea | collected...
GCGGTGGAAGAGGTCGGTGCGCGCGATCTCCAGGTATTTGTAGTAGTGGCCGTGCCAAACGATCCCGAGGGGGTCGCAGTCGTGGAAGGGAACCAGCTGCTCGTGGTGCCCCTCATGGACGCCGATGTAGGGCGATTTCTTCAATCGTCCTCCTTCGCGGGGGCCGGCGGCGGCTCGGCCCAGAAGTCGTAGAAGTTGAACCAGTTGTCCGGGGCCTCCTTGCAGAAGTCCGCGAGGATGTCCGCGTACTGCTGGGCGTAGGCCTGGATCGCCTCCATCCGGTTGCCACGCGGCAGCTCGATCCGGTCGGCGAAGGGGATGCAGAAGAGCTCGTAGTGCTGCTTGCCGCGGTAGAGGCCGGCGACGAAATAGACCGGCGCCTTGAGCGTCGCCGCGAGCACGTAGGGACCGGCCGGCAACCAGGCCTCCTCACCGAGGAAGTCCACCTTCACCGCCTTGGCCCCCGGCTGCACCCGGTCCCCGAGGATGGCGACCAGCCCGCCCTCCTCGAGCTTCTCGCGAATGGCGAGCATGAAGCCCATGCGGCCGGCGTCGCTGTCGATCTCGATCAGGCGCACCTTCGAGCCGGGGTCGAGCTCCTCGAGCACCTGGTTGAAGCGGCGCGCGTGCTTGGTGAAGACCACCGGGTAGAGCGGCAGCGCCTCCCGCCCGCTCTGCTCGCGCATGGCGTGGAAGGAGCCCAGGTGCGCTCCGAGGAGGATGGCGCCGGTGCCGGTGTCCCGGAGCTTCGCCAGATGCTCGTGGCCGTTGCGCTTCACCCGGAAGAACTCGGTCTTGCCCCGCATGAAGAAGAAGGCGTCCAGCGCACACTGCGCGAAGCGGCGCACCTGCCGGTAGACGTGACGCTTGGTGGTCTTCAGCCCCAGGTGCGCCCGGAAGTCCCGGGTGGCCCAGCTCGCATGACGGCTGAAGAGGGTGTAGTAGGCGGCGATCGCGGCGACGAGCAGCCGCCCGCCGGTGCGCCCGAGCATGGTGGTGACGACGATCACCGCCTTGATGCCCCAGATCGATCCGCGCTCGCGGATGTCGCGCCAGCCGGCCTCTTCGAGCTCGTCCTCGCGCTCCTCGCGCTCGCGGCGCTTCTGGCGCCCCAGGATCCGTCCGCGCAGATCGAGATCGGTCGGGCTCATCGGCCCTCCCCTTCCGCGTCCGCGGGCCAGAGCAACGCGAGGAGCCGATCGTGCGGCCCCTTGCCGTAGTCGCGGAAGCGCGCCTTCCGCAGGATGTACTCACCAGCGAACATCAGAAACATCAGCCCGTATGCGATACCGCCCGTATAGATGGCCCACCAGCGCGTCGGCGCGGCGAAGGCGAGCACCGCGCAGGCGGTGCCGTTGAGCACGAAGAAGACGCACCAGGCGATGGTCACCTGCCGGCAGTGCCGGATCTGGGCCGGTGTGAGCTCGCCCTCNNGCAGTGCGCCTGCTTGCGCGGCCCGTTCGGCCCCTCGGCCAGCTCCGGCTCCTGCATCCGCGCGAAGCGCTCGATGATGGGCATCTCCCCCTTCAGCGAGAGCGCGAACTGCACCAGCAGCGCCAAGTTGATCAACACCGGCAGCAGCAGGAAGAAGAGCGGCTCGTTCAGCAGCGTGCCGGTGAGCAGCAAGGCCATCACCGTCAGCGGCAGCCGGAGCACCGGCCACAGGTGTGTCTTGTCCGCGCGCAGCACCCGCAGGCCGACCAGGGGCACCACGATGGCGAGCGCCACCAGCCCCACCGTCCGCGGCGAGCGGTGAGTGAGCGCCCACCAGAGCGCGACCGGATAGGCCACGGCGAGCACGCCGTTCAGGATGGTCAGGAAGACCTTCAATCGGACGTTCCCCGAGAATCCCTCAGAGCCCCCCGCTCATCACGATGACCTGACCGGTCACGTAGGCGGCTCCGTCGCTGGCGAGCCAGGCCGCGAGCGAGGCGACCTCCTCCGGCTTGCCGATCCGGCGGGCGGGAATCCGTTTCATGATCATGTCGATGGGCGCGCCCTCGATCATCTCCGTCTCGACGAGGCCGGGCGCGATCGCATTCACGGTGATCTTCCGCTTGGCCAGCTCGAGGGCGAGCGCCTTGGTCGCGCCGATCAGCCCCGCCTTGGCGGCGGCGTAGTTCACCTGGCCGCGGTTCCCGTTCACGCCACTGACCGACGAGATGTTGACGATCCGACCCCAACGCTTGCGACACATGGGCATCACCAGCGGCCGCGTCACGTTGAAGAAGCCGTCGAGGGTGGTCCGGGTCACCTTCTCCCAGGCGTCCCAGCCCATCTGCGGGAAGCTGTCGTCCATCGCGACGCCGGCGTTGTTCACCAGCACGCCGATGGTCAGCCCCTCCTCGAGGAGCGCCTCGACGGCGGGCGTCGCCTGCTCCCGGTCGGCGACGTCGAACTTGCAGAGGCGCACCTCGCCGCCCGCCTCCTCGATCTCGGCCTTCACCGATTCGGCCGCCTCGTCGTTCGAGCGGTAGTTGAGGAGGATCGGGTGCCCTGCGGCGGCGAGCGCCTTGGCGATGGCGGCACCGATGCCGCGCGATCCCCCGGTGACCAGCGCGTGAGGCTTGCTCATGGCGACCTCCTTAGCACGGCCTGCACGATTCGCCCGAGAGCGGACTCAGGCCGCCCGGGGCTCGACTCACCGACTGGCCCGAGCCGCCCACGCCTCGCGCTGGCCCTCGCGGCCACCGACCTGCATCGCGATCGCTCGCTGGATGACCGGAGCCCAGCTGGTCCACTTGTGCTCGCCCGCGAACTCCTCGGCGTGGTGGGGGATGCCGGCCTCCTCGAGGTGGGCGGAGAGCGCCTCGTTCGATTCCCTGATGCCCGCGCGGTCCCCCTCGGCCCAGCCGAGGAAGAGCCTCACGTGCAGATCCTCCGGCTCCTGCCAGACCAGGAAGGGGTCGTCGCCGGCGACGTCCGACGCCGGCCGCGGCGGCCCGAAGACCCGGTGAGTGGGGATCAGCATCGAGTAGAGCCGGCTGCTGGCGAACTCGAGCATCCGCTCGGAGTCGAAGATCGGACCGCTGAGCACGGTGGCGGTGGCGAAGTGCTCGTGGTGTCTCAGGGCGAAGCGGAGCGTGCCCGCGCCGCCCATCGACACGCCCATGATGTGGCAGCCCTCGGGGCAACGCTTCGTGTGGTACTGGCGCTGGACGTCCGGCAGCAGCTCCATCAGCAGCCAGTCCTCGTAGCGCCGGGTCTCGTCCCACCAGTTGATCCAGAAGCCGTTGTCCCCCTGCGGCAACACCACCACGACCCGGGGCATGGTGCCCTCGGCCATGGCCTGGTCGAGCCGCTCGGCCACGCCGTACTGCTCGAAATTCTGCGGCTCGTCCCCGCCGCCATGGAGGAAGAGCACCACCGGCAGCTCCTCGTCGGGCGAGAAGCCCGGGGGCGTGTAGACCGCGTAGCTGAGGTGGGCCCCGTTCATCGCGCGGCTGGTCACCGGCACGTAGTCGAGGCGGTCGCGCTGGCCACANNGGGGCTGGTCACCGGCACGTAGTCGAGACGCTGCCGCTGCTGGCCGCAGCCGGCGAGCAGCGCCAGGGCGAGGATCGGTGCGCGAGTCATCCCCCGGTTCTAAGGCCAGCGGAGCGAGCCGACCAGACTCCCACCCCGGGCCGGGTATGCTGGGACCATGAGCGAGTGGTTCGAGTCGAATTTCGAGACCGATGCCTGGCTGCGCATCCACCGGGCCTTCTGGCGCGAGCGCTCCGCGGACGAGGTCGCGGAGCGCATCGAAGGGGTGATGGGGCTCTCGCCCGCGAGCACCATCCTCGACGTGCCCTGCGGCATCGGCGAGCTCAGCGCGGCCCTGGCCGACCGAGGCCATCGAGTCCATGGCATCGACCGCTCGGCCAACGTGCTGCGAGCCGCCGAACAGCACCTGGGCGGACGCACCGACGTCACCCTCGACCGACGCGACATGCGCGAGCTCGAAGCGGAGGGGGCGTTCGACGCGGCCGTCTGTTGGTGGGGCAGCTTCGGCTACTTCGGCGACGAGGGCGACGCGGCCTTCGTGCGCGCGGTGCGGCGCGCTCTGAAGCCCGGAGCGCCCTTCCTGATCGAGGGCTTCGTCATGGAGTCGCTGCTGCCGATCTACGCCCCGACCGGGGTGATGCGCTTCGACGACATCATGGTGGTCGACGAGCGCCGGCTGAACATGGACACCTCGATCCTCGAGAGCACCTGGACCATCCTCGAGGGCGGCCAGGTCACCGAGCGCCTGGACGTCCGGGTGCGCCTCTACCCTTGGCTGGAGCTCCGGCGGATGCTCGAGGGCGCCGGCTTCGACGAGGTGACCCTGCTCGACGCGGGGACCCTGGAGCCCTTCGAGGCATCGGCCCGCGGCGGGCGGACCCTGACGTTGGCGCGCTGAGGGCGCGAAAGCCTCGCCGGGCGAGAAACTCCCCATCGCCAGGCGGCGCCCCGTTCCCTATGATGAGAACGACCGTGGAGCAGCTATCGGGACTGGATGCGTCGTTCCTCTACCTGGAGACGCCTCGGATGCACCTGCACGTGGCGATGTGCGCCGTGCTCGATCCGCGCGAGATGCCCGACGGCTACAGCTACGAGACCGTCGTCGAGCACATCCGCGAACGGGTGCACCTGGTGCCGCCCTTCCGGCGGCGACTGCGGGAGGACCCGCTCGGACTGAACCACCCGTTCTGGGTCGAGGACCCGGACCTCGACCTGATCCACCACGTCCGCCGGGTGAGCTTGCCGGCGCCGGGGGGCATGCGCGAGCTCGGCGAGATGGTGGGGCGCATCAACTCGGTGCCCCTCCCGCGGAGCCGACCGCTCTGGGAAGTCTGGGTCATCGAGGGGCTGCGGGACGGCCGCTTCGCCATCGTCGCCAAGGTGCATCACGCCACGGTGGACGGCACCAGCGGCGCCGGACTGCTGGTCAACTTCTTCAGTGTCCAGCGAGAGGCGCCGCCGCCGAAGCCGCCGAAGGAGGAGGCGCCGGAGCCGATCCCCTCGGACATCGAGATGCTCCGGGAAGCCGCCCGGGCCCGGCTGGCGCAGCCGCGGAAGCTGGTCGAGCTGGCGCAGAAGACGGTGCAGTCGCTGCGCGCCGTCGCCGACCGCCGCAAGGGGTCGGACGTGGCCATCGGTGGCACCCCGCTGCGGGCGCCGCGGGTCTGCTTCAACGGCGCGCTCGCCGCCAAGCGGGACGCGGCCTTCGCCCGGCTACCGCTCGACGGGCTCAAGGCGATCAAGAACGCCGCCGAAGGCGCGAAGCTGAACGACGTGATCCTGGCCATCTGCGCCGGAGTCCTGCGCCGCTACCTGCAGGGCAAGGGCGACCTACCGGACGAGCCACTGGTGGCCACCTGCCCGATCTCGGTCGGCGGCAAGCGTGGCTCCAACCACGTCTCGGCGATGTTCGTGCCGCTGCCGGTGCAACTCGAGGACCCGAAGGCGCGACTGACCACGATCCACCGCTCGACCGAGGGCGCGAAGGAGGAGCACAACGCCATCGGCGCGGAGATGCTCCAGAACTGGGCCGAGCTGGCCGCACCGACGACCTTCGAGCTCGCCGCGCGCTTCTACACCCGCCTGAAGCTCGCGGACCGACACCGGCCGGTGCACAACCTCATCGTCTCCAACGTGCCCGGGCCGCCCTTCCCCATCTACTTCGCCGGCGCCGAGCTCGAGTCGGTCTACCCCATGGGCCCGGTGCTCGAGGGCTCCGGGCTCAACGTGACGGTGATGAGCTACTGCGGGAACGTCGACTTCGGCTTCATGGTCGCCAAGAACCTGGTCCCCGACGTCTGGGACGTGGCCGACGCGGTCCACGACGCCTACCGCGAGCTGCGCGCCGCCTACGGGCTCGCTCGGCCGAGCGAGCCCGCGCAAACGCAGCCGGGCGCCCCCGCCGAATAGAGACGTTGTAGAGTCGGGAGCGATGGACCCCGTCTCCGTCTTCCTGCTCGTGGTCGCGCTCGTCCTCCTGGTCGGGATCGCCGGCGAGGTGATCTTCCAGCGCACCGGGATCCCGGACGTCCTCTGGCTGATCGGGACGGGCGCGCTCCTGGGCCCGGCGCTGGGCCTGGTCGAACGGGAGACGCTGATGGCCTCCGCTCCCCACGTCGGCGCGCTGGCGCTCGTCGTCGTGCTCTTCGACGGCGGCAGCGAGCTGCGTCTCGAGGACCTGGGGAAGTCGACGGGTCGCAGCGTCACCATGGCCGGCGTCGGATTCGCGCTCGCGATGGGTCTGACCGCGCCGGCGATCATGATCGGCAAGTGGCTCGGCTTGGTGCCCGCCAGCTGGGGTTGGATGCACGCCATCATGATCGGTGCCCTCGTCGGCGGCTCCAGCTCGGTGGTGGTGATGCCGGCCCTCCGTCGCGCGCGGCTGCCCGAGCGCTTCGCCAAGACGGTGAACCTCGAGATCGCGATGACCGACGTCTTCACCGTGGTGGTCACCGGCGCGATCTTGGCCATCATGGGCCACCGCGCGAGCGGCGCCGAGAGCTCGCCGGCGGGGGCGCTGGCCCAATCCTTCGTCGTCGGCACGGTGCTCGGGATCCTCGGGGGGCTGCTGGCGGCCGCCGCGCTCCGGCGACTGGGCGAGAGCGACTTCGCCTATCCCCTCCTGCTGGGCTGGCTCTTCCTGCTCCACGTCGGCGTGGAGGAGCTCGGCGGCTCGGGGGCCCTCGGCATCCTCGCCGCGGCGGTCATGGTCGGAAACGCCCCCAACCTCGAGAAGAGCTCGGGGATGGCGCGGGCGACGCGGGTCGGCAAGAGCTTCAGCGGCGTCCGCGACCCGATCAGCTTCCTGATCAAGAGCTTCTTCTTCGCCTTCGTCGGCGCCATGCTCGGGCCGAGCTGGCGCGCTTTCGCCTTCGGCGTGGGCCTCGGTCTGCTCCTGCTCCTCGCGCGGGTCGCCGCCGCCGAGCTGGCGATGCTCCGCACGGATACCAGCCGGGAGAAGCGTCAGCTGCTCGGCTTCCTCGCCCCCCGGGGGATGGCCGCCGGTGCCCTCGCCCTCCTGCCGCTCCAAGCCGGCGTCCCCGACGCGGCGGGGCTGCCCCCGATCGTCTTCGCGACCCTCACCGGATCGATCGCGACCTTCGCCCTCGCCTTCCCACTCCTGGAGCGACGCCTGCCGAAGGACGCTCGCGGCGCGCAGCCGGCGAGCGCGCGCGACCCGGGCTCCGAGGCGCTCGCCCGAGCCAAACCCAGCCCCATCGGCGAGGGGCCGACCCTCGCGGCGGATCCGCCGACGAAGAAGCGCAAGCGCCTCTCCCGCGGCGCGGACGGGCTCGCCCGCTCGAGCAGCGACGAGCGGCCGACCCGCGCGCCGAGCGCGCCGAGCGACCGCGCGCTCGCGAAGACCGAGCGCCCGCCGGCGAGACCCCTTGCCGCGCCGCCGCCGGTGCCGCAGGTCACCGAGAGCGCCCCCGAGCCGGAGGAAGAGACGTGAGCGAACGAGTACGAGTGGACCGCGACGGAGCCGTCGCGACCGTGTGGATGACCCGCGGCGAGAAGCGCAACGGTCTGGACCTGCCGATGTTCGAGCAACTGGTGGCGGCCGGACGAGAGCTGACCACGGACACGGGCCTGCGGGCGGTGGTGCTCGCCGGGGAAGGTCCGGCCTTCTGCGCCGGCCTCGACTTCCAGGCCTTCATGGCGACACCGAACGTCGGGCAGAAGCTGCTCGAGCGCGAGGGCGCCACCAACCTCGCCCAGGCGGTGGGCTGGGTCTGGCGGGAGCTGCCGGTGCCGGTGATCGCGGCGATCCACGGCCCCTGCTTCGGCGGGGGGCTGCAGATCGCCCTCGGCGCCGACATCCGCCTGGCCCACCCGGAGGCGCAGCTCTCGGTGATGGAGATCCGCTGGGGGCTGATCCCGGACATGGGGATCACCCAGACCCTGCTGCCCCTGGTCCGCCCGGACGTGGCCAAGGAGCTGACCTTCACCGGCCGCCGGGTCTCGGGCACCGAGGCGCTCGCCCTCGGGCTGGTCACCCGCGTCACCGACGATCCCCAAGCCGAGGCCCAGGCGCTGGCGGAGACCATCGCCAGCAAGAGCCCGCACGCCATCCGGGCGGCCAAGGCGCTCTACGACCAGGCGCCGGGCCTCTCGCCGGCGGAGTCCTTCGCCCTCGAGACCGAGCTCCAGCTGCCGCTGCTGGGCAGCAAGAACCAGCTCGAAGCCGTGCAGGCGAACATGCAGAAGCGCGACCCGGTCTTCGAAGACCCCACCTGATCTCAATCGTCACCCGTTCGACCCGCAAGGCAAAGCCGTCGCGGGTCGAGCGCGGGTAGCTGGGGGCGCCAGGGGTGCTATGTGCGGCGGTCCGGATGGATCGTCGAACGACGCGACGCCTGCTGGAGGCGATTCGAGAAGAGAGCGCCCGCGCCTTCGAGGGGCTGCGGATCAAGGGACACAAGCGACCGCACTTCCTCTCCCACCTCGTCCGGCACCGCGAAGAGTGGACCATCGAGGGCCGCTTCGGCGCCCTCTCCAAGGACCTGCACACGGTCAATCGGACCGGGCTGGTGGACGTCCGGGTCGGCAGCTACCGGCGGGACCAGATCGCGAACGGCGGCCTCGGCGACAACTCGCGCGACCTCGAGAGCTACGACTGGGTCCAGCTCCCCTTCGGCGGCACCGGCCAAGGCTTCCGCCACGCGCTCTGGCGGCTGACCGAGGTGAAGTACCGCGAGGCGTGCGACGACCTGCTGCACAAGAAGGCGGTCGAGCTGAACTATCTCGATCCGCACCGAAAGCTGGGGGCCCTCGAGAAGCGGGAGCCGGTCACCGCCTTCGACTACCGCGAGCTCCCCGCCGTCGATCACGACCGCTGGGCCGACTACGTGCGGAAGACCAGCGCGGCGATGAAGCGCTTGCCGCGGGTCCGGGACGGAGACGTCCGTTTCCGGGCGACCAACGTGTTCCGCGTCTTCGTGAGCAGCGAGGGCGCCACCGTCGTCGAGTGCACGCCGCAGCGCGCGCTCGACGTGTACCTCTGGTACCTCGCGGCGGACGGGCACACCCTCCCCTACTCCAAGTCCTTCTTCGTCAACGACGAGCGCGAGCTGCCGACGGAGAAGGAGCTGCTGGCGTTCATGAAGCGGATCCACCGCCGGCTCGAGACGCTCTCGAAGGCTCCGGTGCTCCGCAGCTACGCGGGGCCGGTGCTCCTCGATCCGCTCCCGGCGGGGCTCCTGGTCCACGAGGCCATCGGCCACCGCCTCGAGGGCAGCCGGCTCCTCTCGCAGGGCGAGGGGCAGACCTTTCGTGATTCGGTCGGCGCCGAGATCCTCCTGCCCGGCATCGACATCTGGGACGACCCGACGCTGGCGACCCACCAGGGGCGCTCGCTGACCGGCCACTATCGCTTCGACGACGAGGGGATCGCGGCCGAGCGCGCCGAGCTGGTGAGTGACGGCGTGCTGCGTGGCTTCCTCACCACCCGGTCGCCCGTCGCCAAGGGCCACCGCTCGAACGGCCACGCCCGGAGCGCCCACCACGAACGCGCCATCAGTCGCATGGGCGTCACGGTCATGGAGGCGCGCGACGGCCTGGACGACGACGCCCTGATGGCTGCCTTCCTCGACGAGATCCGCGCCCAGGGCGCGCCCTATGGCCTGCGCATCCTCGAGGCCTCGAGCGGCGAGACCGCGACCGACGCCTACGACTTCCAGGCCTTCCTCGGCGACGTGGACCTGGCCGCGCGAGTCTTCCCCGACGGCCGGCAGGAGCTCGTGCGGGGGCTGGACCTGGTGGGCACGCCCCTGAACGCGGTCCGGAGCATCATCGCCGCCGGCGGCCGCCAGGAGGTGGACAACGCCTGGTGTGGCGCCGAGAGCGGCTACGTACCGGTCACCACGATCGCCCCGAGCCTCCTGGTCGACGAGCTGGAGCTGCAGGCGAAGCCGATGCGGCCGATGACTCAATTCGCCTATCCGATGCCCTGGGAGGGGTGAGACAGGGCTGAACTCGGTTCACGATGCTCCCCAAAATGGGGAGTATGAGAAACGCGTTCTACCGGAACGGATTTTCCCACTGTTCCAGGGGTGGTTTCGCGGCTATCTTGAGCAGGCTCATGGTGACGCACGCGCACGACCAAGACGTGGTTGGGGTCGATCCCGTCTCGGGAACCCACCTGCGACCGAAGCGGGTCGCGCCGGGGCGGATCCTGCTGCTCGAGTCGGACGACGAGCGCGCCGCGAGCTGGCGAAAGGCCCTCGCGCCGGGCCAGGTCACTCGAGTCGAGAGCCTGGACGACGCGGAGCTGCGCTACGCGAGCGCGCCGCCGGACCTGCTGCTCGTCGGCTGCCCGGTCCGGGGCCCGAGCGTCGATCCGGAGCAGCTGCTGGCGTTCTTCCAGGAGAGTGAAGTGGCCGACGCGCGGACCGCGGTCTACGTCGAGGCCCGCCGCTGCACGATGGCGAGCGCGACCGCGATGCTGACCATCGGCGCCGCCGTTCGGCCGGGCAACTCCTGGCAGACGGTGTCCGGCGACTGGGTGCGGCTCGCCTATGCGACCGGGCGCAGCACCACCAGCGACGAAGAGACCTACGAGCTCGCCAAGAACATCGCGGCCACCGAGGTCGCCGACCGCTACAACCTGACCGCCGCGCACCAGGAGCTGCTGCGGGCCCTCCTCGAGGAGGACCAGCGCCGCGAGGTGGCGAAGCTGCTCGGCCGCAGTCACGGCACCGTGCGGGTGCAGCTCGGCCAGATGCGCGACCGCTCGCATCTCAGCACCGCCGAGATCGTCCGCGAGACCTTCGGCGTCGCGGCCAAGTCGATGCCGCATCTGTCCCGCCTGCTCCGCTGAGCTGGCGCTAGCTCGCGTCGCGGTACTGCGGGACCCAACCGCTGGCGTCCTGGAAGAGGCGCACGCAACGGATCGTCTGCCGCTCGGTCAGCTCGAAACGGTGGTAGCGCTCCTTCGGCACCACGATGAGATCCCCCGCCTCGACCTTCACCCGCATCCAGCGGTCGTCCTTGCTGCGGATGTCGAAGATGCCCTCGCCCTCGAGCACGAAGCGGACCTCGTCCTCGGCGTGCAGATGCTCGTCGTCGAACTTCGCGCAGATGGCCTCGAGGTTGGGCGTCTCCGGTCGGAGCTCCACCTGATCCTGCTCGATGTAGCCACGCTCGCTCTTCAGCTCGTCCATCTTCGGCTGATAGGCGCTCGGCTCGAGCGCCAGCTGCTCGTTGAGCACGCCCTCCTCCGTCAGCCGCTCCGGACTGATCGGGGTCCCATCGTCTCGCCAGGTCGCTTCCATCACTCTCTCCTCACCGCGCTCACTGCGCGGCGTCGGCCCGTCCCTCGGGCTTCTGGGCCGCATCCACCCCCAGCTGCCGCATCTTCACGGCAGCCTCGAAGAGGTAGTCGTAGCACTCCGCATGGCGCTTGGCCTCCACCCAGTCCGCGCCCCACACGTACACCCCGTGGCGCCGAACGAGGACCGCGAAGGACTTCGGATAGGCCTCCATCGCCGCCGCCATCGAGTCCGCCAGCTCGTGCTCGTGGGCGGTGTTCTCGATGATCGGCACCACCAGCTCGTCGTGATAGCCGTGGCCCCGGATGCCCTTCATCATCTCGAGGTGGGTCACCCGGAATTCGTCGCCGGCGATCAGCGTCGCGAGGAGGGCGTTCACCGAGTGGCTGTGCATGACGGCGCCGGCGTCGCGGATGCGGAAGGCGTTGAAGAAGAGCGGCGCACAGGCGCTGAGGTTCCCCGCCGGGGCCTTCACCACCTCGCCTTCGGCGTCGAGCTCGAAGAGGTCCTCCGGCTGGAGCCGCTCCTTCTGCACGCCGCTCGGCGCCATGTAGACCCGGTCGCCCTCGCGGATGCTGATGCCCCCGCCCGTCCCGGACACCCAGCCCTGGGTGTAGAACTGGCGGCAGAGCTCGCAGATGAGTTCGCGCGGATCGGTGGCCATCGTCGGGTCTCCTGGGGCGCCGGCTCGGCGCGGGACGTCAGCCGCGGAAGCTAACGCGCCACGGGCGGCGCGCAAGCGAGGCCGGGCTAATCGGCCGCGTCGTCCGTCTCGGCCGCCGCCTCGGCGGCGGGCGCCTCTTCCTTGGGCTTCGGCTTCTTCTTCTTCTTCTTGCGGATCGGTCGCGGGTAGAGGCAGCAGTCGGGAGCACACTCCAGGGGCCGCGGGGGCAGCGGACCGACGGCCGGCGGCTTCCCCTCGACCCCTTCGATGCGCTCGAGCACCAGCTGCCGGAGCCCTTCGACGAAGGCCGGGTGGGTGCCCACCGTCCGGGCCCGCACCATCTCGATGCCCTGCTCCTCGCAGGCCTCTTTGGCTTCCCGATCCAGGTCCCAGATCACCTCCACGTGATCGGAGACGAAGCCGATGGGCACCACCACCACGTCGGTGGTCCCGATCAGACCGAGGGCCTCGATGTGCTCGACCACGTCCGGGCCGAGCCAGGGGATCTCCGGCGGCCCGCTCCGGCTCTGGTAGACGAGCTGGAACTCCGGTTTCTCGACCCGCTCCGACACGATCTGGGCGACCGCGTGCAGCTGCTTCTCGTAGTCGCAGTGCTCGGCCATCACCATCGGGATGCTGTGAGCGGTGAAGATGATCCGTGAGGCGTCGCGGCGCTGCCCCGGCAGCTCGTCCAGCGCCTCCTCGGTCCGCGCGACGACGGCGTCGATGAAGCCCGGGTGGTTGAAGTAGGTCCGGATCTTCTCGACGAAGGGCGCGCCCTCGCCGACCGCCTCGCGCGCGGCGGCGATGTTCTCGCGATACTGCCGACAGCCGGAGTAGCTCGAGTAGGCGCTGGTGAAGATGGCCACCGCCCGCTTGATGCCGTCCTCCTTCATCTGCTGGAGGGTGTCGGTGAGCATCGGATGCCAGTTCCGGTTGCCCCAATAGATCGGCAGCTGGGGTCCCTTCTCCGCGAAGGCCTCCTCGAGCGCCGCGATGAGCGCCCGGTTCTGCTCGTTGATCGGGCTGACGCCGTCCAGGGCGTAGTAGTGCTCGGCGACGGCGAGCAGCCGCTCCTTGGGGACGCGCTTGCCCCGGACGACGTTCTCCAGGAAGGGCATGACGTCGGCGCGGCTCTCGGGCCCGCCGAAGGAGACCAGCAACACGGCGTCGTAGGGCAGGTCGTCGGGCGCCTTTTCCGGCACCTTCGGGGCCTCCGATTCCGGCGCCGCGTCCTCCTTCGACTCGTCGGCCTTCGCCTCGTCCTTCTCGTCGGTCACCGGCCGATGATCGGGCCGCTCGGCCGCCCGATCAAGCCCACAACCCCGAATCGGGGCACAAAGCTTGCCCCGCCGGATCCGTTGGCCTACCACCGGGCCGTGCGGGTCACCATCCTCGGGAGCGGCAGCAAGGGCAACGCCACCCTCTTCGAAGCCCCGGACGGAACCCGGGTGCTCGTCGACGCCGGTCTGTCGCTACGGCAGATCCGTGGCCGCTACCGGAAGGCCCGAGGCGCGGAGCTCGAACGCCTCGACGCGCTGGTGCTCACCCACGCCCACGGCGACCACGTGGCCCACGCCGCGCGGGTGGCCCGCGGCCTCGCCGCGCCGGTCTACCTGAGCCGGAGCACCGAGCGGCAGGTCGACCTCACCGGCGCGAGCGCGCGACACATCGACCCGCGGGGCACCGTTCGGGTCCAGGGCATGCGGCTACACTTCACGCCCATCCCTCACGACGACCCGCAGGTCGCGGTGGTCGCCGAGGACGACGGCGGGGACCAGGTGGGGCTGGTGACCGATCTCGGCCGGGTGCCCCGCTCGCTGGCCAAGCACCTGCGCGGCTGCCGCACGCTCTTGCTCGAGAGCAACCACGAGCCGGAGCTGCTGGCGACGGCCGGCTATCCGCGCTTCGTCCGCGACCGCATCGCCTCGCCCCACGGTCACCTCTCGAACGGCGACGCCGCTCGGCTGATCCGGCAGCTGGCCCGGCACCGGCTCGAGCGGGTGATGCTCATGCACCTCAGCCAGAAGGCCAACTCGCCGCAGCGGGCGCGGGCGCGCGCCTTGAAGGCGCTGAAGGGCGAGGACGTCGAGGTGCGGGTCGCCCACCAGGAGCGGGTGCAGACCTACGACGAGCCCCGAGGCATCCAGCTCGGCCTCGCCTTCTGAGCGGCCTCCCGTTCGCGAGCGCTGCTTCCCGTGCTATGGGCTGGCCATGCCGCTCTGGTACGAAGAAACCTTTCAGGGCACCCGCCTGAGCCTCGAAGCGACCGAGACCCTCTACTCGGGTCGGTCCGAGTTCCAGAAGATCGAGATCTTCGAGACCAAGGCCTACGGCCGGGCCCTCGCCCTCGACGACGTGTTCATGACCTCCGTGAAGGACGAGTTCATGTATCACGAGATGCTCACCCACCCGGCGCTGCTGACCGCCAAGGACCCGAAGCGGGTGCTGGTCATCGGCGGCGGCGACGGTGGCACGGTCCGGGAGGTGCTCCGGCACCCCGGCGTCGAGACCTGCGTGATGATCGAGATCGACGAGGGTGTGGTGAACGCCTGCAAGGAGCATCTGCCGATGATCGGCAGCGCCTGGGACGACCCGCGCCTCGACCTGCGCTTCGCCGACGGCATCGACTACGTGAAGAACAGCGACGAGGAGAAGTACGACGTCGTGCTCCTCGATGGCACCGACCCGGTCGGCCCCGGTGAGATCCTCTTCGCCCAGGAGTTCTTCGCCGGCTGCAAGCGCATGCTGAAGGAGGACGGGATCCTGGCCATGCAGTCGGAGACCCCGATCCTCATGCAGCAGGTCTTCTTCGAGACCCAGGGCAAGCTCCGCGAGCTCTTCGGCCACGTGCACCCCTACTTCGGTCCGGTGCCGCTCTACGCCTCGGGCATCTGGAGCTGGACCTGGGCGTCGGATCGCGACGGCCACCTCGACATCGACCACGGCCGCGCCGCGACGATCATCAACGGCTGCCGCTACTACAACGACGCGATCCACCAGGCCGCCTTCGCGCAGCCCAACTACGTGCGCCGCGGCCTCGCCGGGCTGTGATCGCCGACCGCAAGGCCGAGCTCCGCAAAGACCCGGGCGCGCTGACCCGCGCCCGCGCCGAAGCCCGGGTGCTGCCCGTCTGGCGCAGCAAGAACCTCGTCACCGGCGACCGGCCACCGAAGCCGGTCGTGCTCGAGGGCGCGGTCGCCCAGGCGGCGCTCGAGGCCGGCGAGCACCCGGTCTTCCTCGGCGTCGACGCCGAGGAGACGCCGGTCTTCGCCATCGACCTCTCCGCCCTCGACGATCCGACCACCGCCCTCGAGCTGGAGGGACGCTTTCAGGACCTGCGCCTCGCCGGCGCGTTCATGCCCGCCCCCGACTTCCAGCCGCTCGCCTACGCGCGCGGGATCGCCCGGTGGAACCGGAAGACCCGCCACTGCGTGGTCTGCGGCGGCACGCTGCACACCGAGGACGCGGGCTTCGCCAAGGTCTGCACCGAGTGCGAGACCCGCACCTTCCCGCGGACCGACCCGGCGGTGATGGTCCTCGTCACCCGCGGGGAGCACGCGCTCCTCGCCCGCCAGCACGGCTTCCCGAAGGGGATGTACTCGGCGCTGGCCGGCTTCGTGGAGCCGGGGGAGAGCCTCGAGGAGTGCGTCCACCGCGAGGTTGGCGAGGAGATCGGGCTGTCCGTCGAGAGCCTCCGCTACCACGACTCGCAGGGCTGGCCCTTCCCGCGCTCGCTGATGATCGGCTACCTGGCCGAGGCCGGGCGAGGGGACGTCGTCCTCGAGGAAGAGGAGCTGGAGGAGGCCCGCTGGTTCACCCGGGACGAGCTCCGCTCGCCGAAGGGGTTCTTCTATCCACCCCCGATGTCCCTGGCCCACCACCTGGTGCGCGCCTGGCTGAACCGCTCAGCGTAGGACGAGCGCGCGGAAGGCCTCCGCCTCGGCGAGCTGCCCGGCGTCCCGAAGCAGCCGCTCGAAGCGCCGAGCGAGCGTCGCCCGAAAGGCGGCGTCGTCGGTGCTCTGCTCGATGATGGCCAGCACGTCCGCCGGTGGGCTGCGCAACGTGACGTGCAGCCGAAGCCGGTCCTTGGCGGCCTCGCGGACCAACGCCGCCCCGTGCTCCTGGCCGCGAGCGAGCTCCAAGGTGCGGGCGAAGGCGCGGTCCGCCTCCCGGAAGCGCTGGAGGTTGGTCAGCACCCAGGCCCGCTTGTAGCTGGCGAACGCGGCGCCTTGCGGGTCCGCCCCCTCGGTGGCGAGCACCGCGTCGTAGTGGACGAGCGCCACTTCCAGCCGCGCGTCCAGGAACGCTGCCTCGGCGAGGCGCAGGTGGGCCGCGGCCACGAGCGAGCCGGTCCGATCCGTCTCGAGGATCGCGCGTGCGGCGGCCAGCGAATCGGCCTGCCACTCGCGACGCTCCGCGAGGAGCCAAAAGAGCGTCTCGCGAGCGCGAGCGCTCTCGGAGGCCTCCGCCGGGATGGCCTCGAGGACCCGGCGAGCGCGCGTCAGGTCGGCGATGCGCTCCTCGGCGTGCCGCTCCCCCCGCGCCCGGGCGCCGCCGTGGGCCGCGCCCTCGGAGCGGCGCGCGAATGCTGCTTCCAGCGCGCGTAGCTCTTCGAGCCCGTGAGCGGCGGCGCGCTCCATGAGCGCGTCCGCGAGGCGCAGCAGGATCGGCCATGAGTCGCCGGAGCGGCGGGCCAGGGTCGTCAGCCGGCGCACCTCCTCGTCGAGGGCGGCGATCGTTCCCGGCGCCGCTCGCCCACGGATGAGCTCGATATGGCTGCCCTCCGGCGCCGCCTCGGAGGCCGGAAGGACCGGGGCCGAGGAGGCGCAGGCGCAACAGAAGACGAGGAGCGCGCGGCGCATGACGTTGGGAGGGCGCGCGACGCCAAAGGTTCCCGCCCGAGTCTCTGCCCTTCAGCCAAGGCGCCGGCGCCGGCGGGCGATGGCGAGCCCGAGGAGAGCGACGACGGCGAGGGGAGCGCCCGCGGGACGGGCGCCGGCGATCCGACAGCCGCAGCCCGAGTCCTCGTTCGCCGCGGCGGCCTCTGCCTCCGCCGACGCGGGCGGCGGCTCCTCCTCGCCGCTCTCGGCTTCGGGATCCGACGGCTCTGCGGCCTGCGCGTCGCCACTGCGGGCGGTGATGAGCTGGTCGAGCACCGAGCCGTCGCCCCGCGGGGCCTGCGCCAGGTTCGTCGCGGCCACCGGGGGCGCGACCGGCGCGGCTCCGGCCAGAAGCCTTCCGACCTCGGCCATCGTCTCGACCTGGCCTTCCTCGCCGGACGGCGGCGTCGGTCGGCCGCCCCAGACGCCGCGCCGCGGGTTCTCGCACTCGATGGGGCCGTCCCACTCGTGGCGGATGATGTAGCGCCCCTGGAAGTTGTTGGTCGGCGCCGGGTGCGCGCCCTCCGGCGAGGGATCGGCGCCCGGGCTGTTGTGCATGCCGAGCGAGTGCTCGCGCCCGCCCTCGATCGGATCGGCCTCGCGGAAGACGAGGTCCTCGCCGAGATGGTCGGCGTCGTAGCGGTAGTGCAGGCGGGTGAGCACGTAGCCGGTGAAGGGCCCGGCGCCGATCAGCCCGAGTCCCCCGCCGAAACCCGGCGCGGTGGGGGGCGGCGACGGCGGACGGCTCGGCGCCGGCTGGCTCGAGAAGACGAAGGGGTAGGAGACGTCGACGACCTGCCCTCCACTCGGCTCGGGGAAGGTCCAGCGGCGCCCCGCGGCCGCCAGGCAGGCCTCGACCCGGGGTTCGTTCAAGGTGCCCGACTCCACCGTGCTGGTGCCGACCGCGCCGCTCGGCTGGATGACCAGCTTCAACACGGCGCGCCCTTCGAGCTCCGGTTGGCGGCTCAGCTCCTGCTCGTAGCAGAAGCGGAGCTCGTTGATGTGCCGCCGGACGATGCGCCGGACGACCTCCGGCGGCAGTCCGTCGCCGACGCGCGCGCGGCCACTCCGGACGCGGGGGACCCGCCGGGACCCGGCTCCTCCGGCACCACCTGCCGGCCGACCGATGGTGCCCAGGTTACCGAGCCCGATCGTGCCGCCGAAGCCGGAGCGCATCTGGATCGGTCCGTCGTGGACGACGTCTCCGCCGCCGAGGGTCGCGATGTCCTGCGCCGTGAGCGAGGGGCCGGGGCAGGGATCGCAGCTCGAGGCGGTCCAGGCGTACTCGGTCACCACCGCATTCGGATGGCTCGCCAGCGTCTCGTCGAAGAGGGCGGCGTAGAATTCGGCGAAGCGATCGCGCGCTCCCGGAGCCACCTCGATGTTCGTGGGGATGGTGGCGTTCTCGTAGTTGGCCAGCTCGTAGCGCT